>Ga0160454_100049_pt1 | contig 189983 bp, 145 predicted proteins | sample HID1971M_E6MG_FD_108218 | JGI IMG/M metagenome (GOLD analysis project Ga0160454, IMG submission 108218) | Enriched millipede-associated microbial communities from UW Madison campus, WI, USA - HID1971M_E6 MG | ecosystem: Host-associated > Arthropoda: Insects > Digestive system > Unclassified ...
CAGCGCCGATGGTACTTGGACCGCAGGGTCCTGGGAGAGTAGGACGTCGCCAGGCTGGATGCATGCCCGAGCAGTCGACGAAGTCGACGACCAGGGCTGGATAGACAAGAGAAACACCCTTAATCGGGTGTTTTTTTGTATATTAATCAGACTGTTGGAGAAGAAAATTGCATCAGACCAGCTTACGCGCTGAACATATCGGCTTTGACCATTGGAACGTAGACGGAAGTTCACGGATCGCTCCATCATAAGAGGGTTGTGTGAGGAGCCGACTGTTCCGTATGGTGGACTGGCGCGCTTCCGTCAAATGAGGCCGGCTAGACAGTTCGTACGGAAAACCATTTTTCAACCCATGTTACTGGTGATAGAACGACACTTCCTTCGCTTCCAGCCGCACGATGCCGTCTCTGCGCTCACGCCGCAGTGTAAGAAGCAGTCTCACGCGCGGGGTTAACAGCCAAATGTGCCAATACACCAACGAGATCACGAGCGAGGAAGGGGCCCACGGATAGAACAAGCCGGAGACGCAGCACCCGACGAGGAACAGATGGAAATGAAGCCGGCGAAATAGAGCTAGCTGCGTATCCATGATCGGCAGAGGGCCGATCCATGGCCAGTCTCGGCGGAAGGTCCATTTTTTCTCCGACAGTTCGTCGACTCGTCTTAGCGTAATTCGCAATACAAGGGCATGTACAAGCAGCATAAGAACGGCGCCTATAATCGAATAGATCAATCCATACCAGCCGTCAATGAAGTATAATACAGTAACTAGCAGCAGTGCGGTGGACATATAGCTATATTTACTCTCTGGACGAAGAGCTATTTTACGAACGAGTGTATAATTATAGAAAGTAGCTTCTCTCTTGGACTGCAGCTCGCTCATTCACGATATTCCTCCCGGCGCAAAACGCTTCCTGTCCATTACTATCGGAATAATGAAAGCTTATTGTTATGTTTCAAGCCGTTTTCGGACTATCAATAGGTATATTTTCATAGAATTCGGACATACTAGAGGCAACGATAGGAAAAGGCGGAGGTGGCGTTCATGGAGGCGACCGAGCGGAAAACCTGCATGGTATGCGGTGAGCCGAAGGACGAAGGGATTACGATTGTTACGGAATTTATATGTACGTCATGCGAATCTGAGATGGTGCACACAAGCGCGGAAGATGAGAGGTATCCTTTTTTCGTCAAACAGTTAAAACAGTTGTGGGTTCGTTTCCATATTTGATTGCGAGAGACCGGGCAGATAATCTGTCCGGTCTTTCGTTCTGATATAATAAGATCAAAACCCAGAGGGGGCAATGATGAGTGAAGCTAGATCAACAGAAAGCCCCTCTATTCGAAGCGCTGGTCGCCCACGATCGGCTGCAGGCGGCCGCTTTCCATGTACCGGGACATAAAGCGAGGGCAAGCTGGGGCGATGGGCGGGCGGCCGCCTATTACGAAACGCTGCTTGCTCTGGACGTTACGGAGCTGTCGGATACCGACGATTTGCACCATCCGGAGGGGGCGTTGCTTGAAGCGCAGGCTCTCGCAGCGGAATGCTTCGGAGCGGAGGAGACCCGGTTTCTCGTAGGCGGCAGCACGTCGGGCAATCTGGCGATGATCGTCGGCCTATGTCGCCCGGGCGATCTCGTTATCGTGCAGCGCAACGTACATAAATCGATCGTTCACGGTCTAATGCTGGCGGGCGCTCGGGCAGTGCTGCTGTCACCGCAGATCGATCGATTGTCGGGACTGGCGACCGTTCCGGACGAGCGCCTGGCGACGCAAGCGTTGGCGCGTTATCCGGAGGCTAAAGCGCTTATTCTGTCTTCGCCGAATTACTATGGGATGAGCGTCGATCTGTCACCGCTTATTGCGGCCGCGCATAACCGAGGCGTGCCGGTAATGGTCGACGAGGCGCACGGAGCGCATTTCGGTTCGCACCCGCAATTTCCCCCATCGGCGCTGGAGGCAGGCGCGGACGTTGTCGTGCAATCGACGCATAAAATGCTCGGTGCAATGACGATGGGCGCTATGCTGCATATGCAAGGAAAACGCGTTCCGAGAGCCGCGATCAGGCAAGCGTTAACGATGGTACAGAGCTCCAGTCCCTCCTTCCCGATCATGGCGTCGTTGGATTTGGCCAGATGGCAGCTGAACAATGACAAGGAACGCTTGTTCTCTAGCGCGATGGATGCGGCGCTGCAAGTCGTGAAAGCGTTGGAGAAGACGTCGTTCCGGGCGTTGGGATACGGGGATTATATAAGCGCCGATATCGTCTACGATCCTCTTAAGCTGGTCCTGTTCGACGAATCGGGCTGTCTGACCGGTTTTGCGCTGCGAGACGAGTTGGAGAAGCAGCTCTGCATTGCGGAAATGGCCGATGAGAGATATGTCGTGCTGGCGCTCGGGCCGGGAACGACGCTGGAGGACGGGCAGAGGCTGAAGGCGGCATTGGCAGACATCGCAGGGCGCAAGCAAGGAAGTGAACCGGGGATTAAACCGCTAGAGGGTAATCCGAAGGAGACATTGCCGTTCGAGGAAGAAGACGAACAGTCCGCGATCGTTCCGGAACCGATTTTGTTTGATCGGGAAGAGAGGTTAACCGTAACGGTTTCTTTGGAGAGCAGCATCGGCCGCAAGGCGGCGGAATGGGTCATTCCTTACCCGCCGGGTATACCTGTGTTATATCCGGGAGAAACCATTACAGAGGCAACTGTGAGCCAACTGCAGCGTTGGCGGCATGAAGGGGCGCGTATTCAAGGGGTCCGGGATCCGCGGCTTAGCGAGATTCAAGTATGGCAAGAGAACAACGGCTAGAGGTGAGAGCATGATCAGGGATCGCGTCGGCCGAGACATTCGTATCTGGATGGCATGGCTGGCTGGTATTGCGGCAGGAGCGCTGCTGGTCGGATTAATTATGATTCCTCCCGTTATCGGTCTGGCCGACAGCGGAGATTTTGGGCGCGTGCTGGGCGTGTCGGGATTGCGCGTGCTTCATCCGGACCAGTCCTATGAAGCTTTGTATTTCAAATATGCGCATCAGCATTTCGGATATGGGGGCTACACGCTCGGGGGCTATGTCTCTACGCACGTCGTATTCGTAGCCGTTGCCGGGTGGATCGGAAGGCTGGTGGATGGAGCGACTTTTGATATTCGCGTACTTGGGGGCCTCTATGCGGCTGCTTATATTTGGGCTGTCGTGCTGTTTGTTCGTTATGCGCCGCGAGCGGATAGCCGCAAAGCAACATTGGCTATGGCACTGCTATTGGCTGCGGCGCTGTTGTTCGTATTCGGCGATATCGGTTATGCGGCTTATTTTCAATCCTTCTTCGGAGAGCCTTATGCGCTGATTGCGATGCTGCTGATGGTTGCGTCGGCTTTCGCGCTGGCCTCGTCGGACAGGCCGACCGGCTGGCTGTTTGCATTATTCGTGGCGGCCGCATTGGCGGTAGCAACGTCGAAAATTCAGAACGCGCCGCTGGGATTCGTTTTCGCGCTGCTCGCCTGGAGAATGAGCGGATTGCGGAACAATCCTAGATGGAGACGGCAGGTGTGGACGGGAGCGGGAATTTTGCTGGCTGGATCGATCCTTATGATCGTAGCCGCGCCAGATCGGTTAAAGCATGTCAACCTATACCAGTCGATCTTCTTCGGCGTGCTCAAGGATACGCCGCATCTGGAACGCGATATGGAGGAGCTAGGTATCTCCGGCAAGTACGCCGTGCTTGCGGGCACGAATTATTTTCAGAAGGACACGGCTATTCCGCAGAACGATCCCGTGCTGCATCGAGAGGTGCTGCAGCAGCTAAGCCACAAGGATATCGCTATGTATTATTTGAAGCATCCTTCGCGTTTTATGCAGAAGCTGGACAGAGCGGCGGAGAACGCGATGTATATTCGCCCTTATTACCTGGGCAATTATGATGCTTCGGCGGGCAAATCTCCTGGGGCGATTTCGCATTCTTTCAGCGGGTGGAGCGACTTCAAGGTGGCTTACATGCCTCGCAAAGCCGTGTGGTACTTTCTTATTTTCCTCGTATACGTCGGAATCTTGATCGCAGTTTGGCTGAACAACCGCTCGGGTAAATGGAGAATAGGGGTCGAGATGCTTGCCGTCGTTGCGCTATCGGCGGTTTTCTCCTGTATCGTGCCGCTTATTGGGGACGGAGAGGCCGATCTTGGGAAGCATTTGTTTATGTTTAACGTCTGCTTTGATATGATGGTAATAAGCGCAATAGTCGGAGCATTCTACGGAGCAATTAAGCTTGCGCAGAGGCGGGTTTGGAGCTAAATAAGTTGAACCAAAGATACCTCGAAGAGATAAACCAATGGAATGAAGAAAGGGAATTGTTTTGCCGCGAGTTTTGGCTTTGGGCTGCTTACCTATAAAGTTCTTATCGATCCAAGCAGCCCAAAACAACCTGTCTGAAGTCGGCAAAACCATCCCTTTTGGAATGCAATGGGCTTTCCCTTCATTGGTTCAACTTATATAGGCAACGGCTGAAAGGGGAAAGCGGAGTGCAGGGCGGATTGTTCATCACGATTGAAGGCGGGGATGGAGCGGGTAAGACGACGCTAATCACGCAATTGACTGAGAGAATATATAAGGAAACGAAGAGGAGGACAATCCGGACCCGCGAGCCGGGGGGCAGTCCGATTGCAGAATCGATCCGAAGCATTATTCTGGATACGAAGAATACGAAGATGGATGCGAGGACGGAAGCGCTGCTGTATGCGGCAGCCCGCAGGCAGCATCTGGTGGAGATCGTCATGCCGGCGTTGAAGCGGGGGAGTATCGTGATCTGCGATCGTTTCGTGGACAGCAGTCTAGTCTATCAAGGCCATGCTCGGGGGCTGGGCGTAGACAAGGTGTGGGACATCAACCGTTTCGCCATCGAGGATTGCATGCCTGATCTTACTTTATACTTGGATCTGGACCCCGGGGTCGGATTGGCCAGAATCGCGGAGAACCAACACCGCGAGGTCAATCGGCTCGACTTGGAAGGGCTGGCTTTTCATCGCAAGGTTCGTGACGGATATTTGCAGATCGCGGAGAAGTTTCCGGAGCGAATTCGTACGCTGGATGCAAGCGAAGAGCCCGCACGTCTGGCGGAAGCGGCGTGGGTGCTGGTGGAGAAATCGCTGGCATAGCCATTTAAAAAAGGGTTTTAGCGTGTAAGTGTCCAATTTATATTAAGTAGAAGTAAATCCAACATCGACAGACCGCTATTTCATTACGAGGAGGCCTGGCTATGAAATTGCTGATTGCGGTTATTCAGGATAAGGACAGCAACCGGTTGTCCAATGCATTGATCAAGGAAGGGTTCCGGGCAACAAAGCTGGCGAGTACGGGGGGATTCCTTCGCGCCGGGAATACGACGTTCCTGATCGGGATTGAGGACGATCGGGTACAGAGCGCTCTGGACGTGATTCGTTCAAGCTGTAAAGTGCGGGACCAACTGGTCACGCCAGTGTCGCCTGTTAGCGGAGCGGCGGATTCGTACATTCCTTTCCCGGTCGAGGTGCAGGTAGGCGGGGCTGCCGTATTCGTGCTTCCGGTAGAACGGTTCGAACATTTCTAACGGTTGGGCGGTGTGAACGGACATGAAGATCCAACCGGGGCTATATCCCGTCGGCAAGACGATTCAACGAGGAGAACTGCCGGCAAGACCTGCCCAATCGCAAAGCTTCGGCGATCTGATGCAGCAGCAGGACGAACAGCGAACGCATGAGGAGCTGCAGCGCAAGCTGGAGGACATCCGAATGCAAGGGGATCGGCTTACCCGTTCGATGACGATTCGGGAGCTGGTGCTGTATCGGCAGATGGTCAAAGCGTTTCTGGAAGATACGGTGCGCCGCGGCATTGCCTTGAAGGAGACGCGGGGCTGGGACCGGAGAGGCCGCGGCAAGCGCTACAAGCTGCTTGAAGAGGTCGACGCGATGCTAGTAGGCATGGGAGAAGAGCTGTTGCAGAGCGAAGAAGGGCGGATCGATCTGCTGCAGAAGGTCGGAGAAATTCGCGGCCTTCTGATTAATATCGCATTTTGAGTTTCGACTAAGGAGTTTCTTTAGATGGGCTTTCAACAGATTGCAGGACAAGACAGGGCGAAGTCGCTTCTGCGCAACGCGCTTGCGGCGAATCGGCTTGCGCATGCCTACCTGTTCGCGGGAACGCCCGGCTCGGGACGGATGGAGATGGCGCAGGCGTTCGCGCAGGCGATTTTTTGCGAGAGGGGCGGCAGCGACGCTTGCGGAGAATGTCTGGAATGCCGCAAGGTGCTCCATGGCAATCATCCGGATCTTCATATCATTCGACCGGACGGAGCAACCGTGAAGATCGAGCAGATTCGTTCGTTGCAGCGGGAGCTCTCCTATCGCAGCTCCGGAGCGGGCTATAAAATATATATCATCGAATCGGCGGAGACGATGACGACCCAGGCGAGCAACAGCCTGCTTAAATTTCTGGAGGAGCCCCCTTCTCCCGTCGTCGCCATCCTGCTTGCCCCGAGCGCACAGGCCGTGCTGCCGACGATTCTGTCGCGGACCCAGCTCGTACCGTTCGTTCCGGGCGATCGGCAAGCGTTGGAAAATATTCTCGTGCAGGAAGGCAAATCGCCGCTGCTCGCACGGGCGGCCGTTCATTTGTCGCCGGGACTCGGGGCCAGCCGAAAATTGGCAGACGAGAATTGGTTTGCAGATATCCGAAACGTAGTGATACAATTAGGCAAGGAGAGTCCGTCCCGGTTCGCCGCCAGCATGCTTCAAGCGCAGCAGCAGGTGTTTAAGACGGAACTCGCCGAACATGTTGACATTTTGCTACAATTGTTAGCTTTGTGGTATAGAGATATGATTTACGCAATGACCGACCGTCAGAGCTATATGGTGTTCCCGGACCAGGCGGAGTGGATTTCCAAGACGGCTTGGAGCCGTCCGATCGGGTCCTGGGTAAGGATTATGGAATCCGCACTGACGGCGGCAAGGAGAATTAAAGCTCACGTAGCGCCGCAACTGGCGCTGGAGCAATTTCTGGTGAACGTGCGGGAGGGGTAGATTTGTACGATGTGGTGGGAGTCCGCTTCAAGAAAGCGGGCAAAATCTATTATTTCGATCCCGCCGAGCATCCGGTATCCAAAGATCAGCATGTCATCGTGGAGACGGCACGCGGCGTTGAATACGGCAAAGTCGTCGTCGGCCCGAAGACGGTAGGAGAAGAGGATGTCGTTCTTCCCCTGAAGAAGGTCATTCGCATCGCGGGAGACCCCGACGCCAAAGCTGTCGAGGAGAACCGCAACGCAGCCAAGAGTGCATTTACCGTCGGACTGCAGAAAATCAAGGATCACGCGCTTAAGATGAAGCTCGTAGACGTGGAATACACGTTTGACCGGAATAAAATCATTTTTTACTTCACGGCTGAAGGGCGCGTCGACTTCCGGGAGCTGGTGAAGGATTTGGCCGGCGTATTCCGAACTCGAATCGAGCTGCGTCAGATCGGGGTGCGCGACGAGGCCAAGATGCTTGGCGGAATTGGGCCGTGCGGGCGAGTGCTGTGCTGCTCCTCCTGGCTGGGAGATTTCGAACCGGTATCCATCAAGATGGCGAAGGACCAGAATCTTTCGCTGAATCCGACGAAGATCTCCGGCCTATGCGGCCGTTTAATGTGTTGCTTGAAGTACGAGCACGATAACTATGAAAGTGCTAAAGAAGAATTGCCAGCGGTAGGCAAGACGGTCGTGACGTCGCTGGGAGAGGGCAAAGTCGTTGGTATCAACCTTGGCTCTCGCAGCGTTCACGTACAGCTGTTCGAGCTGGGCAAGGTCAAAGAACTGCCCTTCGACGATGTCGTCTTGAAGTGAGTGACAGAACCTTCCGAAATGACATAGCGGATGCCTTGAGGTGGATATCTGTTCATGAAAGACACTTTTCTTCATATGGATGAACTGGAATCGAATTTGGGTAAAGTGTATGCCGAATTCGGAGATCTGAAGCTGAAGTTCAAGGAACTGCTGGAGGAGAACCAGCGGCTCAGAATCGAGAATCAGCAGCTCAGAAAAGTACTGAAGCGGGAAACGGAATCTGTAGCGGTCACCCAAGAAGCGGTGGAAGAACCGGCTGCCGTCAAGGGGAACGAAGACTACGCTTCCGCTGCAAACGCCGGCGTCGGAGAAGGCTATGACAATCTCGCCCGGCTCTATCATGAAGGCTTCCATATTTGCAACGTGTATTACGGTCATTTGCGTATGGAAGGCGATTGCTTGTTCTGCTTGTCGTTTTTGAGTAAATAAGATAGAAGAGGCATTAACTTCCCCAAGTGAAAGGGAGTCGATGCCTCTTCATTATTTATGACGTTATATGAGGTCCTAGGTATTAGTCGTTCTTTGCAAATTGAGGCAGATAGGCCGCATTCTGCGCAAGAATCTCGCCGATTAACGATTTGGCGAGCTGTTCGTCCCCGACTAACGGGTGGATCGTGAGCGCCTGCAGCGCGGCATGGTAATCGCCGAATACTGCCGCTTGAACGGTTAATTCCTCGTAGGCCTTCACAACTTGCAGCAACCCTCTAATTTGCGGCGGAAGCTCTCCGCTTAACACGATCGGATGCGGACCGTCCGATTTAATCACGCAGTTGACTTCGATCGCGGCGTCCTCAGGCAAGCAGGAGATAACTCCTCCGTTGCGAACGTTCACCACCTGAATATCTCCGCTATCGTTGTAGATCGATTTCATTAGCTGGACGGCGGCCTCGGAGTAATAGGCGCCTCCGCGTTTTTCCAGCTGAGGCGGCTTAGATACGAGTTCAGGTTGAGTATAAAGCTCGAACAGCTCCGCCTCCACTTCTTTGACATCGTCCGCTCTCGTTTTGCCGGTTTCTTGGAAGGTGGTATTCAGTTCGCGGAACATTTCTTCTTTCATGTAATAGTAACGATGATAGGCACAAGGCAATGCGCCGACAGAAGTAATGAATTCCGCATCCCATTCCAGGTCGGGGATGTTCTTCATAGAAAATCCGCTTCTACCCGCAATCTTCGTAAGAAAGTCCTGCGTTTGATCTTTCCCGTCAATGACCACCTTAGTCGTCCAGTTCAGATGATTGATCCCGACCATCTCGATATACAGGTCGCGCTGATCCACATCGTAAAGCTCCGCGATTTGCATCTTGTTGCCGATCGGCAGGTTGCACAAGCCAACGGATTTCACTTTCGTATGCTTATTGACCGCTTCCGTCACCAAGCCTGCCGGATTCGTAAAATTAATTAAGAAAGCGTCAGGCGCAAGCTCTTCGATTTCGCGGCAAATGTCCAGAATAACCGGAATCGTTCTCAGCGCTTTGGCGAACCCGCCTGCGCCGGTCGTCTCTTGCCCAATTAGACCGAACAGCAGTGGAATCTTCTCGTCGCGCGAACGAGCGTCCAACATGCCTACGCGGATTTGAGTCGTCACGAAATCCGCGCCTTTGATCGCTTCGCGGCGATCCATCGTCGTATGCAGCTTGATCGGTTTGCCGCTGGCGTCGATCATCCGCTGCGCCAAGTCTCCAATGATTTTCAGCTTGTCTGCGCCTGGCTCAATATCGACCAGATAAAGCTCCGCAACCGGAAATTCGTCATAGTAACGAATCAATCCGTCGATTAGCTCCGGCGTATAAGAGGAACCGCCGCCAATAACTGCAATTTTTAATCCGTCTTTTTTCATTTCGTTATCCTCCGAAGTTCGTAAATTTTTCCGCGATTTGTTCTGTAACGGCAATTCCCAGACGATCCATGGCCAGCATGACGGATCCGAATACGGGAACGAGCTGCGGAATGACAAACGTGCACGAAGCGTGAGTCGCGGAGACCTCCTTCTTCAGCGCTTCAAGCAGCTCGGGATTCCTCCCGGATTGCAGAATGCTACCGGTTAATACAACCGGAACGATGTGGCCGCTAAACCCGCCAAGCTTGTGGATAACGGCTGCAGCGGCTAGGCCAAGCTCCCTGCCCATGTTGGTCAGCAGTTCAATAGACAGCCAGTCGCCTTCCCTTGCCGCTTCGTGCACCACGTAAGACAGTTGAAGCGGGGCTTCGGCGATTTCGTCATCCAAGCATCGTTCGATCATCGTCTCCATGCTGTCAAACCCCAGCGCTGCAGGGACCTTGTCGACGAGTATGCTGTGCGGCTCTCGGCCGTCCCAGCAGCGGACGGTTCTGCTGAAGGCTTGAAAAGCCAGGTGATAGCCGCCTGCCCGATCGCCGAACAGATCGTTAAACCCTCCTACTTGCACGGTTTGCCCCTTCTCGTTGCGTCCGGCTGCATTCGTATTGCTGCCGCAGACAAGCACAACTCCCGTGTTCGTCGGACTGCCCACACGCAAGCCCTCCATCGTATCGCATACGATATCCGTCTGTTGCAAATTCATCTGTCGCGAAATTTCCGGTTGCAGCCTATTCATATCGAAAGGTCTGTCCGCTCCTGCCAGGCCGAACTGGACAAAGCTTAACTTCTCTTCCTTCAGGTCCGCTTGCCGAAGCGCTTCATGCAAAGATTCGCGAATGTTCGTCACCGCTGCTTCCGCGCCGATGATTTGATGATTGCCGCATCCCGCCAAGCCAGAACCTAGCACATTTCCTGCTTCATCGACGACAAGCGAGTAGGTTTTGCTGCCGCCTCCATCTACCCCTGCAAAATATCGCATAGGTCAGCTCCTTTCAGTCCATCTCTACAGTTGTCTCATTCCTATATCAGTTGAACCAAGAAGAGGAAGCCCATTGCATTCCGAAAGGGATGGCTTTGCCGGCTTCAGACAGGTTGTTTTGAGTTGCTTGGATCGATAAGACCTGTAGAGGTGAGCAACTCAAAGCCAAAACTCGCGGCAAAACCATTCCCTTTCTCCATTTCATTGGCTTTCCCCTTCGTTATACCTTTGGTTTAACTTATATAGCATCAATCACCAATTTGTTAATACCAATAAACGAATTATAATATTCATTACTACAAATGTAAAACAAAAGTATTAAACGCTGAGTATTCATGAATTGTTTTGAATGACATAGGAAATGATTCCAATTATTTTGGAATTAATTTATAATTTAAGGGTAACATTTCATGTGAAAGGACCCCGGGTTGAGCATGCTTTCTCGTCGAGTATAATCAAAGGTAATGATTAAATTTTTAAAAAAATAATTAAATCTTTTTATTTGTAACTACCTTTTGGTGGATTTAAGCCAAGAAGCACATGTGATATAATAAATCAATACTGGTATCGGAGGCAGTTTGTAATGACAAAGAGATCGGGAAACTCCTTATACTTTCATATTAGAGAGCAGTTGCTCAAACAAATTCAATCGGGCGTTTATGCCGTCGGCGAAAGATTGCCGACAGAAGCCGATCTGTGCACGCTGTATTCTGCAAGCCGAACGACGATTCGATTGGCGCTCAGCGAGCTTGAGACGCAGGGCATACTTGAACGAATCCAGGGTAGAGGAACGTTCGTTAAGCGCAAGGAGCTCCACCTGATTCAGACGCGAAGCTTTTCCGAAGACATCATGATGCAGGGCAAGGAGCCGTCGAGCAGAATTATCGAGGCGAAGGTGATTCCCGCCGAAGCGCCGCTAAACGAATTTTTACAGGCGCCGCTTAATTCCCCGATCAACCAACTATTGCGCGTTCGGTATGCGGACGGCGAACCGCTTATCTACGAGACAACCTACATTTCGTGGGATCTGGCTCCCGGCCTGGTGAACGATTACAGCGACGGTTCGTTGTTCGAATTCCTTGAATCCAAATATCAGCTTAAAGCGCATCGTTCCGTGGAACAGCTTAAGCCGATTCTTGCGGACAAAGTCGCCAAGAAGCTGCTGGGCATTAAGGAAGGCTCGCCGTGTTTGCAGGTCAAAACCTTCACTTATCTCTCCGACAATAAACCGTTGGAATACAGCTTCGGCGTATTCCGCGGCGACTTCTCCAACTATACGATCGAGAGATTCTTCTAGCTTCTCGCGCGAGGAATCAAAAAAAGAAGATCACCGCAACTGGCGATCTTCTTTTTTGTCTTGATCCCCTGTATTCCTATTCCTCTGCAATAAGCTCAAAGTAACGGTCAATCCAGTAAAACAGCGACTTCTTTTTTCGCGTTTCTTCTGCAAAACAGATTATTGTAGTAACAATTTACTATCATTCTATTTATAATAATGACAAAATGTCAATGATTATGTTTGATAATAACAAAATAGAGGGGAAAGAAACCGAAATTTGGCGAATTCTGCCCTTATCATATAGACTTTTACAAATTGAACACAGAAGAGGGGAAGGGCGGAAAACCTTTTTTTATAAATTCATTGACAACAGCTGCATTTCGTTAATACAATAGTTTTATATTGTTACTACAAATTATTGAAGAGCAAACGAATAAGATCGGCTTTTACATCATTCGTATAGATTTACTCTGTAATTCTTCTTAGCGCCGTTTAATTTGATAGTAATGACAATTTGGGGAATATCGTTTTAACAAATAAATATAGGTTATGAAGAGGAGCGATTATGTTGAGAAAAGGGATTTTGGGATGTACAGCGGTTGTTGTGGCTGTAGGACTTGCCGGGTGTTCAGGCGCTTCCAAGAACGAGCAGACGACTTTGCGAATCGCCATGGGGTCGCCGGGCGAAGGTTTGATAAAAGTATGGGAGGATATTGCCAAGGAATTCGAGAGCCAGCACAAAGACATCAAAGTCGAATTTACTTTCCAGAAGGACGATACTTATAAATACATTGGCCTCCCGAATCTGCTCAGCAGTCAGAATGCGCCGGATCTTTATTTTGAATGGGCCGGAGTGCGCTTGAACAATCGCGTTCAGGAAGGTTATGCGGCAGATATTACGGAGATTCTCAAAACGACCGGTCTCGGAGATCAGTTCGAAGAGGGCAGCTTTAACGGCATGAAATTCGACGGCAAGACGTATATGATTCCGACTGCAGGCGACGTTACTAACGTTATTTATTACAATAAGCAAGTTTTTAACGATCTTGGACTGGAGCCTCCAACAACTTGGGAGCAGTTCCTTGAGGTCAGCGAGAAGGTTAAGGCGGCCGGTATTACGCCCATCGCCGTCGGCAATAAGGAGCAATGGCCTGCCGGCAACTGGATCGGCCATCTGATCTCGCGCGTAGTCGGCGAGCAAGCCTTCGACGATGCGATGCAGCTCAAGAAACCGTTCAATTCCCCGGAATTTGTTAACGCATACACATATGTTCAGACGCTATGGGACAAAGGCTACATCAACGATAGCGTCAATGCGATCGCGGACAATGAAGCGGATATGCTGTTCTTTAACGGCAAGGCAGCAATGCATCCGATCGGCAGCTGGCTCGTTCCGACTGCGGAAGAAGAAGCTCCTGAATTCGAAATGGGCTACTTCAACCTTCCGTCTATGCCTGGCGGCCAAGGGAATCAGGACAGCGTCATCGGCGTTCTAACCGGAATGGTCGTCAACAAAAATTCCAAGCTGGTCGAGGAATCGATCGAGTTTATGAAGCTCTATAGCTCCGCCGAGTCGTCCAAAAAGCTGTCTGCTGCAGGCGCCGTTCCGATTACGAAAGACGGCATCGACAAAGAGGCAATGAACCCTCTCGCTTCCAGCATGAACGACCTGCTTCAGGGAGCTCCGGTGGTCGTGTCTCCTCCGGATATGGGCTACAACATCGAAGTGGCCAACGCGCTATACTTGGCCACCTCTCAAGTGCTGAGCGGAGCGAGAACGCCGGGAGCCGCGCTGGCCGAGTTGGACAATACGATCGCACCGCTTAAAAAGTAGAAATTCACAGGAAGGCCGGCACCTTAACGGTTATAGCCGGCCTTCCTGACCGCATTACGATGGAGGTGGGAAGATGTCCCCCAAATCAAGATCAGCCTATCTATTCGTTGCTCCTGCCGTCCTCTTGTTCGCTTTTACAATTCTCGTTCCCATTGTGATGACCTTTGCCTTCAGCTTTTACGATTGGAACGGCTTCGGAGCAATGAACTTCGTAGGGCTGGACAACTATGCCAGAGCGTTCCAAGACCGCATCTACTGGAGCTCCTATAGCCATATTCTCATCTACATTATCGCAACCGTATTTCTTGAGGTTCTCGTCGGACTATGTCTTGCCGGATTAATTACGATGGGACGTAAAGGAAGCAGCCTGTTCCGCATCGCATTTTTCACGCCGGTGATGCTCCCGATGATTGTCGTCTCCTACATCTGGAGATTCGTGTACAACTCCGATTTCGGTCTGCTGAATTCCATTCTGACGGCTGTCGGCTTAGAAAGCTGGACGAATGTCTGGCTGGGCAATCCGAATACGGCACTGTTAGCGATCTGTCTCGTATCCGGTTGGGTATATGCGGGCTTCTACATGACGATTTTCTATTCCGGAATTCAACGCATCCCCAAGGATGTGTACGAATCGGCGTATTTGGACGGGGCAACCGAATGGACAATCTTCACTAAAATTAAAATGCCGATGATCCGCGGCTTAGTCGATACCGGGGTGATGCTCTGCGTCTTGACCGGTTTTCAAGCGTTCGATCTGTTCTACGTCATGACGAACGGAGGACCTTATAACTCCACAGAAATCGTAACGACTTATCTTGTTAAAGTGGTTTTCAATAACATGAGCATCGGCTACGGTTCTGCACTGGCCGTTATTATGACGGTGGTGATCGCCGTAATCGGTTTGTTGGCGGGCAAGCTTCAACGTAAAGACAACTCGCTGGAATACTAGTCCCCATTCCTTATCGCATTCGAAAGAAAGAGGTGCTGTCATTGGCGACCGCAGCTTGGAACATAGAGAAGAGACCCGACGATCGCGTACGAACGGGGAAGCAATATCCCTCCAAAATTTTGTACTACGTACTCATGATCATCCTATCCTGCTTTTTTTTCTACCCGATGATCTGGTTGGTTCTGTCGTCCTTCCGTACCAATCGGGAGATTTTCACGACTCCGTTCGGCTTGCCTAACACGATTGCTTGGCAGAACTGGGCCGACGCCTGGAATGTAGGCAATATGAGCATCTATGCTAAGAATAGCGTCATCGTCACGTCTATTACTATCGTAGGCATTCTGCTGTTTGCCAGTCTGGCCGCATTCGCCTTCAGCAAGCTGAAGTTTACGGGCAGCAAAGCGCTTATGCTCATGTTCGTATTCGGTTTGTTTATGCCGCTGCAATCTTTTTTTATTGCGCAAAGCTATATTTTCGAGAGACTTCATCTTAAAGACAGCTACATGGGGCTGATCCTTCCTTATATCGGGATCGGACTGCCGCTAGCTATTTTTCTGTTAAAAGCGTATCTCGATTCCGTGCCCAAAGAGCTGATGGAGGCGGCGAGGATCGATGGCTGCAGCAATTTCGTCCTGTTCGCGAAAATCATTTTTCCGCTGCTGATTCCAAGCATGGCAACCGTCGGCATTTTCTCCGCTCTCAACACTTGGAATGAACTGCTGCTAGCCATGCTCTATATTCAGAACGACGAATTAAAGACGATCCCCGTCGGATTGTTGGCATTCTCTAGCCGATATACGACCGACTACAAGCTGCTGTTCTCGGCTCTGTCCATCATTACGATCCCGATGATCGTGCTGTACGTTTTCTTTCACCGTTACATTGTAGCGGGATTAACGGAAGGCGCATTGAAGTAATCCGAACTCAATTCTGCGCTGGGAAAATAAGATGCCGTCATCTTTCGTCGCGAAAATCGAGGCGCGAAAGATGACGGCATTTATGCAAAATCTATCCCAGACGAGCCGTATCTTCAAATCCCACGCTCAATTGCCGGGCTCCATGCAGTTCGAAAATGATAATCTCGTTGTCTCCGACTTTAAGGAGGGGAGCGGGAATATACAAGGTCTGTTGAGGTCCTCGTTCCCAATAGCGGCCGAGGTTAAACCCGTTCACGTAGACAACGCCTTTGGTCCAGCCGCTCATATTCATAAAGGTGTCGGCCGTTTCGTCGATGGTTAATAATCCTTTGTAGAATACCGGCTGCGCCGCGCCGCCCTCTTCGGAAGCCGTCTCCTGCCCGTTGCCCGGTTCGAAGGAAAGGGAATGCAGGTTATCGAGCGGCAACGTGTAGATTTCCCAATCGAACAAAAATTGGTAGCCAAGCCGCACGCCTTCGGTAATTCCTTTGCAATCCTTCAAAAACCGGCCATAGTTGGTCCTCCCCAAGTTTTCAACAAGGATGGACAATTGGGCTCCCGATGCCGGGATTTCCAGTTCAAGCTCCTGCAGCTCCTCGCGGTCTCTCTCGATTACGCCAATATACCGATTGTCCAAATAAACGATGGCCCGGTCACGCACATCCTGCAGGGTGAGATTTGTTTTGCCCCGAGGTCCGGTTACGTGCGTCTTATACAAAATAAATCCATAATCCTGCCCCAGCTTCTCCATGGTCTCGGGATAGGCGCTTTGCGTTTTGGTGCCCAACGCATCCAATTGGTCGAACAAGCCCGTCCATTCCGTCATTTGGATCGTCCCATAGGCTTGTTTCTTAATCGGATCGGGCAGCACTAAAGGATCAAGCTTCTCATATTGTTCGATCACGCTGCGTACGGCATAGAATTTGGGGGTCGGATCTCCCGATTCGCTGAGCAGCACATCGTAGTCGTAGCTTGTAATCGTGGGCTCGTATTTCGGATTGTTGGCGCCGTTATAAAATCCGAAATTCGTCCCGCCATGGAACATATAGAAGTTGACCGAAGCGTTCGCCTCCAGCATTTCCTGGAATACCTTCGCAACATCGGCTTCATCCCGGGTATGATGCTGCTCGCCCCAATGGTCGAACCAGCCGTTCCAGAATTCCATACACATGAGCGGTTTGTCGCTTTGGTATTCGCGCAATTTCGCGAACGCTTCAGCGGGACGGGAGCCGAAATTGACGGTTTCGAGTACGCCGTCCACCATTCCTCCTTGCAGCATAGCGTCTTCAGGGCCGTCCGAGGTGAAAAGAAGGACATCGATACCGCGAGACTGCATACTGGTCTTTAAGTATTCCAGATATTTCTTATCGTTGCCGTAGCTGCCATATTCATTCTCGATTTGCATGGCAATAATCGGCCCGCCGTTCGTATAGAGCAGGGGCTTGAACTTAGGCAGCAGAACATCGTAATAAGCATCGACTTTGTCCAGGAAAGGCTGATGGAAGCAGCGCAACCTCATATTGGAATCGGCGAGCAGCCATGCGGGCAGTCCTCCGAATTCCCATTCCGCACAAATATAGGGGCTGGGACGAACGATCACGAGCAGTCCGACGTCAGCGGCAATTTGAATAAACTGCTCGATATCGGCCAGACCGTCGAAGCGGAATTCGCCTTCGCGCGGCTCGTGCAGGTTCCATGCCACATAGGTTTCCACCGTATTAAAGCCGCAAGCTTTCAGCTTAAGAAGACGATCGCGCCAATACTCGGGCACTACGCGAAAATAATGAATTGCGCCGGAGATAATGCGAATCGGTTGTCCGTCCAGTAAAAATTGCTCGCCCTGATAATTAAAAGTACCCATTTCCGGTTCACCTCATGAATGATAATGATGATTCCTTTAAATCATCATAAGAAGCAGGGAAGGAGGGGGCAATTAGCAAATGCTCCGACTATTTGACCATTTGTTATTTTGCCATATAAGAGAGTTAGACGAACTCGCGGCCGCGAATTATACTGAACACAGAATCCTTGTTAACTCTATGCGATGCAGTAGGGGAGTGGCGACAGATGGAAACCGATATTCGAATCGCAAGCATGACGCATACGCTGCAAATTGTGGGTTGTCATTTTGGCGTCAGGCAGCCCTTCTGGTCATACCCAAGACATCATCATCATTTATTCGAGCTGTTGTATTGTTGGGATGGGGAAATCACGCTGTCGACGGAGGATTATGAATTCACTCTAGAGGCGGGAGATTTACTGCTACTGAAGCCGGGAGTTAAGCATTACATGCATAACAACTCTGCACAGACCTATAGTTTCTTTAACACCCATTTCAATATAGACGATAAAGAATTGCGAGACCATCTGTCCGCCAATTCCTATGAGCATCTGAAGAAGAGCGCGATTCAACAAACTCGGTTGCCTGCTTGTTTGCAGGAATTGGAGGCCTTGCTCCAGAACGAGTTACAAAATTCCGCTCATCGCAGTTGGGAGGAAGGCACCATTTCTTTGCATCTCGCCGGTTTGAACAAGCTGTTGTTTCAAAGTCATGTCTTGCTGATGATTAAAGAGGTTGCAGTGCTTCTTGATTCCAGAAGACATGGGAGCCGCGGACTGGATCGCCATAGCTCTACAACCGAGGTGGATTTGGCCCATGCGGTAGAGTCGATGATTCAGAACAATATGTACACAGATAATAAAATCGAGGAAATCGCTAATCATTTGAATTTGAGCAGAAGCCAATGCTACAAGGTTTTCACCAAAGTGTACGGGATGTCGCCGCGCCAATATTTAACGCAGCTCACGCTGAATCAAGCCAAGCGACATTTGCTGGACAACGAACTAACGATAGAAGAGATCGCGGAGAAGCTGGGTTTCTCCTCCATCAGCCATTTTTCCAGACAGTTCAAGAGATGGACGGGCGTTTCCCCTTCCCAGTACCGTCCTAGAATCCATTTGAATCCTACGAACGGCAATTGGACGGGGGAGGAGAATTAACTTGCGGGTATGGTCGCGAATCAGGAACCTGTCTATTTTTCATAAGCTGATTCTTACCTTTGTTTTGATCACATTGCCTCTGTTCGGGTTGAGTCTTCGTATGAATGAGCTGGGGAAAAAGGAAGTGCAGACGCAGCTGTCGAACACGATGAAGTCGCAAATCCACTATTATTTCTTGTCCCTCCAGAATGAAATCCAACAAATTATTAGAAACCAGCAAGAGATTGTAAACGATGAACAGTTGCAGAACCTGGTTGGAATGGAATCTATTCTATCCGACTATGAAAAGGCGCAAACCATCAATTATCTGGCCAACAAATTAAAGAGCTTTAAGGGCTCCAACGCCAACATTAAAGATGTCAGCCTTTATTTGTACGCTATAGACGATGTGATCACCACTATGAATGCCAAGTTGGGTACAGTGACCAAAGAAAATATGGAAGACGTATCAAATGCGATTAACCAGAGAAGTTTTCCGCTCACTTACTTGAACGATCGCTTGTACGTCAATTTGTATTACCCTCAACGTCCGACTTCCGCTCAAGCGGATGGGGACGTGTCGCTTATACTTCAAGTGGAATTATCCATTGACGCGCTTAGAACGGCATTGGGGAATTTCCATCCGAACGGGCAAACGGTATTATTCAGCGATGCGTGGGCAATCGGCAGCCATACGGATCTAACGCTTTTTGAGCAATTCAGCAACCAACTCTCTCTTGAACGGCTTTCCGAAAGCGTCCAGTCAAGTCTTTCTGTAGGAGGAGTCAAGTATCTTATCTTTTATGAAAAGTCGCTTTCGCTGGATACGGGGCTTCTTTTCTATATTTCTGAAGATATCGTGCTCGGAACATTGAAATCCTACCAAGGTTGGTTTTGGCTGCTGATTGCCAGCTCTCTGATCATCGTGATTGCTTTCTCTTATATGATATATATGCTTATCCATCAACCGTTGAGGCGATTGGTGGAACAATTCAAGAGAGTGGAAGCCGGGCGTTTCGATGTCTCCACGTCGTACGTCAATCAGGATGAATTCGGCTACTTGTTCCGACAGTTCGATAAGATGGTCAACAACTTAAAGGTGTCGATCGACGATCTGTATATCCAGAAGATCAGGCTCCAGCACGCGGAATTGCAGCAACTGCAGGCACAAATCAATCCGCATTTCCTCTACAACAGCTTTTTTATCCTTCATAGGCTCATTCTGAATTACGATATCGATTCCGCAAAGATCGTATCCAAAAACTTGGGGAGTTATTTTCAATACATTACACGCAATGCGAAAAAAGAAGTGCCTCTATTAGAAGAGGTAAATCATGCGCGATCATATGTAGAAATTCAGAACGTCCGTTTCTCTAACCGAATTAACGTCGTGTTTGAGGAATTGCCCGAACGATTCCACGAAATTCAGGTTCCAAGACTGATTCTGCAGCCGATTATTGAGAATGCCTACCAGCATGGACTTGGGGAGGTTGTCGAACAAGGCAGGCTGAGCATCCGATTCGCATCAAACGACCAACAATTACTGATCATTGTGGAAGACAGCGGACCGGGTCTGGATGGCTCGGCCATCCACGATCTGGTGAGCAAGCTCAATCAATCGGACAATAGCGGAGAAAGCACAGGGTTAATTAATGTTCACCGTAGACTCCAGCTCAAGTATGGGACCGGCTCGGGTATTGCAGTCGCCAGAAGCGACTTGGGAGGGTTGCAGGTGCGAATGAGCATTCCGTTTGAAACCTAGCCGTTGAAGCATCGCCGCTGAAGAAGACAAGGAGTGTCAACAAAAGTAGAAAAAAGCTTGTATTTTCAGAAAATGCCCTTCTCTATAATAAAAGGCGAGTAAGCAAACTTGCAGATTGTAAGCGATTTCTCGAGCAGCTATTTGGAGGAGGAGCAAATGATGTCGAAGGATGAAAGCGCGAGCAAACCAAAGCAAGGGTCAGAGGAGAACGTCCACGAAGGTGCCGGCGGTGTCATGTCGAGAAGAAAGCTGCTAGCTGCAATGGGAGTTGCCGGAGCGGCGATTGTCGCGGGGAGTTTACTTCCTTCAAGAGCGTTCGCGACGGAGGAGGGGAAAAGCGGAACAGGGAATGGAAATAAGGCCGGCAGCTGCGATCCCAACGAGCTATGCGACAGAGTGACGTCAATCGAGACGGATATCGGCGCGCAGGTCCAGCTTGTCGACTTTGGGGCTGACGGAACGGTCTCCGCCGATACGACCGCGCTGGCCGCTCTCACCGCTTATGTGAATGGTTTCCCTAATGGAACGGAGCCGCTGGGCATTGTTGACGGCATACCGGTACGTGTAGGGATCAATCGCGCCTCGGCGCCGATGAAGTACACGATCAGTTCGGGCGTTCAATTCATAAGACCGGTTGAGATCGTTGGAAGCGCCTCCAAGGTGTTGAATTATACCGGTACAGGCATTCTTCTGGAGATGGGAATCGACGATGGGCGAACGAGCGCCAATCTTTTTAACGAGGACCACTATCTGCTGGAAGGTCTTCATTTCACTGGTGGAAAAAACATGACGGCGGGAATTAGCTTTGCGCCGTTCTACGGACTGCTGGCAAGAATCAAGGATTGCATTTTTAATCAGTTCGGCAATCCGTCGAGCTGGGCGGTTGAGTTTCAAGCACAAAACTGGTGGCCGGAAATTACAGGCTGTCGCTGGGAAGCGTTTGACGATCAGGCGAAGAACTTCGTAAAAGCAATCGACGATGGACGCGGCGGCGCTTATCGAGGCTCCGGCAATTCACGGCTTAATTTCGCGGACAACAAGTGCAAATGGCATGGTGCGCTAATTGGCGGAACGGGCATCTATACGAATGCGGTGAAAACCCTAATCAGCCGCTGCGACTTCGAGAATGCAGGAGTAGGCGTGCAATTGGGCTATCCCTCCTTGGCCTCGGAGGTCGTAAATTGCTACTTTGAGCAGCCGCTTGGAGGAACCTCGATCCGATTGGGCGACCAGACTTCGCAAGGGAACAACAGCATTAACTTGATTAATATCAAGGACATTTACGTGAATCTGCACGGAACCGGCAAATTTCTGGATACAGGAAACACAAGCGTTACCACGGGCATACAGATCGACAGCGTGACCCTCATTGCGGGAGGAGAGCAAAAGCCGGTCCTCCATCTGAACGATCTTCCGGGGCAAGTGATCCGGGTGCGCAATCTCGTCGCCTCGTATCAACCGCTCCTGCCGGTAACGGATAATCCCATACAGGTTATTGATGTAGACGGAGTTCTGAACTCAAATGTCGTAAATGGCGCTTTAGCCGTGTCTCAATCGGGCGACAGCTTCGCCATCCCGACCAATAAACTTAAACGGTTGGCCGACATGTGGTATGCCAAGACGGATTTTTCCTCTTGCACAGCATCCCGCGTTCAATTGAATAATGCGGACTTTATGCGAACCAGGAAGTCGCAGTATGCCTTGAGATTTAAACCGGGCGGCACAGGCACTTACAAATCCGTTTATTTTATGGTGCCGGCGTTAAGCGAGATGGTCGGCCATGTATGCACGGTGCAGCTGTTCGCCAGAGCTTCTTCCGCCGCCAATCTTCGCGTTGTCGCGCAAGCGGCCTATTCCTCCGCTGCTATCTTGCCTGCCGAAATTAAAGCGGAGAACGTCGCGCTAACAACGAGCTTCCAGGAGTTCACTTTCCCGTTCTGGCTCGGCAATCACGCCAATCTGACGAAGGATTCCTGGTTTATGCTGGAGCTAAGAATGCCGGATTCTCCGGCATGGTATGAGTTTACGGGCGTTCGGATTAATCATGGCGACTTTGGCCTATGCGCAAGTAATGACTACAGGACTGAGGGCGAGACGCTGGAGAGAGTGCGGCACTATTACGAACGTCGTACATTCGCATTGTCAGGCACAGGCGTTAGTACAGTTACGGTAGATATGGCTCCCAAAGCCAAGGCGCTTGCTTCAGCAGTTATGACCTTTACCAGCCCGGTTCGGGGGCCGCTATCGGGCGTGGAGGTACAGGGAGGCGCGAAGTTTGCGTTAGGGAGCTTTACAACTAATCTTAACGCCGTTGTAGACTTTGACACGCAAGCCTTCCAATTCTAACGCTGACAAAGGAGGAGATGATATGCATCCGACTACCGTAACCGGCTTTATCTTGATTCTTATTGTAGCTCTTTTGCTATTTGGTCCGAGTAAGCTTCCCGAGCTAGGCAGAGCAGTTGGGCGGACGCTCCGGGAATTCAAGAACGGCGCCAAGGAATTGCTTCCGGAATCGGACTCGTTGAAACGGGAAATTGTACTGGACTCCGATTCTCAGCCGGTGAGCTCGGATAAGCCGTCCAATCAGCCGGGATAATGGCCGAGCGGGGGGATGACTCGATGAAGGAAAAAGAGATGAAGCTCTCCCTGCATCTTGCGGAGCTTCGCAAACGCGTTTTTCGGATTGTGGCTGTGCTGGTTGTTACGATGGTCGGCGGTTTGTTGACGGCAAACGATATTTTGGCGTATTTACGCTCCGTGAAGCCTGCGGATGCTGTTTCCTGGCATGTGTTCTCCCCATGGGACAGTATCCGGCTTTATATGCAGATTGCCTTCATCGTTTCAGTGGGATTGTCTTCTTTATCAGCTATGGGCGTTCGTCAAACCCGGTCTTCGCGAGGAGGAGAGGTCGGCGACGTTTCGGTACATTCCGCTGACGGCTCTATTATTTCTGGCTGGACTGGGTTTTGCTTATTTTGTCGTCTTCCAATCGGCTTTTCATTTTGCCGGTATGCTTAACAAACGGATGGACGTGACGGAAACCTATGGAGCTGCCCAGTATTTCTCGTTTATGTTCAGCATTCTGCTTCCGGTTTCGTTGATCTTCGAGCTTCCGGCACTGCTTATGTTTCTGACTAAGCTGCGAATGCTTAAACCGGCCCTGCTGCGTAAGTTTCGCCGGCACGCTTACTTTGGCCTGATTATCGTTTCGACGTTTATCGCCCCGCCGGATTTCATATCTAATATTTTGATTGCGATTCCGCTTATACTGCTTTATGAGCTGAGCGTTCTGCTCTCGGCGCAGATTTATCGCAAACAGATGGAGCGCGATCACTCGTTTGAAGAGGAGACCTCCGTTGGGAATCTTAGCGATGCCCGACTGCAAAATGGCTGATAAAAATATAAGGGTCTGTCTGCCGGGATAAGAGGATGCCGGGGATAGATCCTTTTCCCATATTTCTACTTCGAGAGCAAAAGGAGAACCGACATGTACAGACTCTTAATCGTGGATGATGAACCCGTAATCGTTAACAGCATGTATCAGTTATTTCGCGAGGCCGTCCATCTGGACATCGAAATTTATCGGGCGTACACCGTCTATGAGGCGCTTAATATTCTCCAGCAGCATCGTATAGATCTGGTGCTGTCCGACATCCGCATGCCGGGACTAAGCGGAATTGAATTGCAGAAGATCATAGTCGATAAATGGCCCATGTGCAAAATCGTCTTTTTGACGGGATACAACGACTTTGAATATGCCAAACAAGCGATACGCAATGGCGGAGTAGTCGATTATTTGCTTAAACATGAGGATGACGACATTATTCTGCAAGCGGTGGAAAAGGCAATCGCGGCGATCGAGAAGCAGGCATTATCGGACAGCTATGTGCTCAAATCGCGAACGAAGCTGCAATTGGCGCTCTCTGCGGCGCAGAAAAACGCGCTTTTTGATTTGATCTACGGGAACAAGCCTTCACCGGAGATATTGGCGAAGAAGTTCGAACAATTGGAAATGCCGCTTCGTGTCGATCGGCGCGTATATCAGGTTGTCGGGAGGGTGGACAGTTGGGATCATGTTCAGGAGGACAAGGATCGCGAGCTCCTCGTCTTTGCCGTGCAGAACATTGTCGACGAGTATTTTAACTCCGTGGCCGTGTGCGTGTCAGTGGCTTTCGATCAATACAAATTACTCTGGTTGATGCAGCCGGCCGGCAGTCCTCCCGCTCTCTCGGGTCCAGAGGCGGAGCAGGAATGGAAGCTGTTAGCCGCAAGAGCGCAAGGCTTGCTGGAAGATGCGCAATCCGCCTGCAAGCAGATGTTGAAGCTGTCGGTTTCCTTTGCCGTCGGCGATGAACCGGTGAACTGGGATGGGTTTGGGGCCCAATTCAATTATTTGAAGATGCTTCTCGGACAGGGGTACGACGGCAAGCACGATCTGCTGATTCAGGAAGGAAAAGGCCTAGGCGGTTTGGATATCGGCAAGAACCGGCAGTATTTGGCCGGATCTCAGCAACTGCGCAAACAGTTGGGGCAGTTGGAGGAGTATCTGGAAAGTGGGCAAGCCGAAGCGTTCATGACGCTTTACGGACAGGTCATGAAGCGGGATGTTTCCTTGCACAGTCACGGCGATCTGCTCGAGCTGTTTTACTCCGTTTCCCTCTATTTGCTGTCTTACGCTAACCGGACCGATCTGTTGCACATTCTCTCTTACAAAATGGACATCGGCAAGCTGACGCAGTATGCCGCTCATGAATCGTGGGAAGGCGTTGTGCAATATTTTGCGGAATTCGCTCAATTATTGTTCGAGAACAGAACCGGCAGCCAGGAGGTAGGTACGCAAAGAACGATTCAAATTATCCAGCAGTATATTCAAACGCATCTGGATCGGGAATTGACCTTAACGTCTCTGGCCGAGCTTGTCAATCATAGTCCGGCTTACCTGTCCAGGCTATATAAGAAGGAGACGGGCGTGGCGTTATTCGATTACATTACGGGACGTCGCATGGCAAAGGCGAGGGAGCTTCTCTCCGAAACCGCTATGAAAATCCACAAGATCGCATTAGAGGTAGGCTATGAATCTCCTCCCCAATTTACCCGTTCATTCAAAAAATGGTTTAATGTGACTCCGCAAGAGTATCGGGATTCCTCTCAGAATCTCGATCTGAAATGAAGATAACAGGAGTCAACGAAAGTAGAAAGAAGCCTGTATTTGGCCGGGGCGGCGCTCTCTATAATGGGGTGTAGCAACAAGATTGGTAGTATAAAAAAGACTATGGAGGGTGTTCGGGGTATGAGATTCAAGAGAATGAAAAGAGCGGGAATCGTTTCCATGGCTTGTGTGCTTGCGTTGCTTACAGCGTGCAACAGCAGTAACAACGCTGCATCGGAGAGCAAGCAGCCTGCGGTGTCTCCGGAATCGTCGGCTTCCCAACCGGCTTCATCCGAGGCAAGCAGCCCGGAGGCGAGCTATGATCCACTAGGCAAGTTCGATCCGCCTATAGAGGTGTCCGTCGTTCGTTCAACCAATGTGTTGAAGTTTGACGAGGGAGAATCGTACGAGAAAAATGCCTGGTTGGACTTCTATGAGAGCGAGTTCGGGATCAAGGTTAACCTGTTATGGGTGTCCGACCAATTCGATCAAAAGATGAATACGACGATGGTGTCGGGGAAGCTGCCCGATATTATGCCTCTGGGCGGCAATCAATTCAAACGGCTGGCCGAGACGGATCAACTGGAGGATTTGCGAGACGCGCTTGAGAAATACGGCTCGGAGGACTTGAAGAAGGTTTTTGAAGGCGGAGGCAAAATCGGTCTTGATTCGGTCACCAAGGACGGGAAGATTCTGGCGCTTCCATGGCTTGGTGGTTACGCGGGATCGGCGCCGCTGCTGTGGATCCGCACCGATTGGCTGAAGAAGCTGAACCTGCCTGAACCGCAAACGATGGATGATGTGCTTAAAATTGCAGATGCATTCGTCAATCAGGACCCGGACGGCAACAACCAGAAGGATACGTACGGGTTGGTTGTGAACAAGGATTTGTATACCGATCTGTTCGGAGTGGACGGCTTCTTCAACAGCTATCATGCCTATCCGAAAATCTGGATCAAGAACGATGCCGGGGAAATTGTCTACGGCAGCGTTCAGCCGGAAATGAAAACGGCCTTGGCCAAACTGCAGGAGCTGTATAAAAACGGAACTCTCGACAAAGAGTTCGTGGTTAAAGACGCAGATAAAGTAGGGCAAATGGTGAATGCCGGGAAGCTGGGAATCACCTACTCCGTAGATTGGCTGCCTCTGTATTTGCAGGCGGGCAAAAACCAGGACCCCGGGATGGAGTGGAAGCCTTATCCGCTGCTGTCGATCGATAGCGCGCCGGTCCAGCCTAAAGCGGGATACCCGATCAACGCCTACTACGCGGTGCGCAAAGGCTTCGAGCATCCGGAAGCGCTAGTGAAGATGATGAACGCGAGTCTGGTTCTCTGGAGCAAGAAATATCCGGACAGAGACTTGGCGCGGAAGCTGGAATTTAATAATGGCGTGGAGAAGTGGTCCTATCGACTTGTCCATAACCAAATTCCGACGCAAAACATCGATGCGTACAAAAATGTCAATAAAGCGATCGAAACCAATGACGAATCGGTCTTAAATCCCAACTCCGGTGAGCCGGATGTCTATAAGCGTATGAAGGAATACTTGGCCGGCGACCTCAAGTCTTGGGGGTACTACATGGATTTCGGACCTGAAGGCTCCCAATCCATCTTGGCGGAGTACGACAAAAACAGTGCTTTCAAAATAACGGAATTTATCGGCGTTCCTACGGCGACGATGGTTAACCAAGGAGATACGCTGGCGAAGCTGGAGCTCACCGCCTTTACGAAAATTATTATGGGCGAAGCCTCTATCGACTCTTTTGACGAATTTGTTGCGAACTGGAAAAAGCTTGGCGGAGACGACATGACTAAAGAGGTTCAAGAGGCGATGAAGAAGTAGAAACAGAAACAGAAACCCCATCAAGAAGGTTTTAATTGCAGAAGCGGGAAGGAGGCTTCACTTCTCCTCCCGACCGCTTCTGTAATCGACAAGGCGGTGAAGAGATATTGCATTTCATTAAACCAAGATCAAGCAAGCGGCTGCGCGAGTTTCCCTTGCATATCATGCTGCTGCCGGGCGTCCTTATCTTGTTTGTTTACAGCTATATTCCGATGGCAGGCATCTCGATTGCGTTTCAAAATTTTTACCCGACTAACGGTTTGTTCGGCTCGGATTGGATTGGGCTGAAGAATTTCCGCTATGTGATGCAGATGCCGGACATCGCGGAAGTCCTGTGGAATACGATCTACATCGCCACGATGAAAATTATAGCCGGCCAGATTGTACCGCTCTCCATTGCGCTGTTATTGAATGAATTGAAGAACCAGCTTGTCAAAAGAGGCGTTCAAACCTTAATTTATTTGCCGCACTTTCTTTCCTGGATTTTGCTGGGCGGAATTTTGATTGATATTTTGTCTCCTTCCGAAGGGATTATTGCTCAGATTTTAAGGACGATAGGCATTGAGCCGATCTTCTTCCTGGGATCGAACCAATGGTTTCCTTATGTAATGGTAGCCTCGGATGTTTGGAAAGAGTTCGGTTTCGGCACGATTATTTATCTCGCCGCCATTACGGGGATCAATCCGACCCTCTACGAAGCGGCGATTATGGACGGCGCGAACCATTGGCGCCAGACCTGGCATATTACCTTGCCCGGCATGCTGCCGATTATTGTCCTGATGGCCACCTTAAGCTTGGGCAATGTATTAAACGCGGGCTTTGATCAGATTTTTAACCTTTATAGTCCGGCTGTCTATCAGACAGGAGATATTCTCGATACTGTCGTTTATCGCATGGGCTTAATTGATGCGCAATTCGGCGTAGCGACAGCGATCGGTTTGTTGAAATCCGTCGTGTCGACCATTCTGATTTCAATTTCTTATTATTTGGCTTACCGTTTGGCCAATTACCGGATTTTCTAAGGAGGGAGAGGGATTGCTTTGAAACAGCGCATTTCGCTTGGTCGGAACATTTTTATAGTGAGTAATTACATTTTTCTTATTTTCTTGTCTTTTCTATGCCTGTTCCCGCTTATCCATGTGCTTGCGATATCTTTCAGCTCCAGCTCCGCTGCCGCGTCCGGCTTGGTTAAGCTGTGGCCAGTTGATTTCCAGATATCCTCCTACCAGTATATCTTGAATAAGCCGGAATTTATCCAGTCCGTTCTCGTGACGCTGAAACGCGTTGCCCTGGGATTTACGATTAATTTGCTGATGTCGGTTTTATGCGCCTATCCCCTCTCCAAGGAGAGAAGCTCTTTCAGGTATCGAACCATATATGCTTGGTATTTTATTATTACGATCTTATTTGGTGGCGGCCTCATTCCCTGGTATCTCACCGTTAGCGAGACAGGGTTGATCGATACGATTTGGGCGTTGGTTATTCCGGGCGCCGTGCCCGTGTTTAATGTCATCTTGCTGCTTAACTTTTTTCGAGGATTGCCCAAAGAAATTGAAGAATCGGCATTCATGGATGGCGCCGGACATTGGCGGGTGCTGTGGCTGATGTATATTCCGCTGTCGCTTCCTTCGCTCGCCACAATATCGTTGTTCACGCTTGTAGGTCATTGGAACTCCTGGTTCGACGGCCTGATCCTGATGAATTTCCCGGACAAATATCCTTTGTCTACTTATCTTCAATTGGTCATCATCAACAGCGATCCGATGAAAATGAGCGCCGGCGATATTTACAAGTATGCCGAAATCTCGGATCGGACGACACGAGCGGCGCAAATTTTCCTAGGTGCGCTGCCTATTCTGCTCGTTTACCCGTTTCTGCAAAAGTATTTTGTCAAAGGGATCGTGCTTGGGAGTATTAAAGGTTGATTTACTGTTGAAAAGGATGATGATTTGCTATGACGAATCCGTTGCGGGTTGCATTTGGGAAAGTGAAGATTACGCCGGAGGAATATGCCCCTTTGCAAGGCTACGATGTAACCGGGAATATTGCCAATCCGGCGCAGGATATACTTGACGATTTATATGCCAGAATGGTGATGCTTGACGACGGTGAGGAGCGCAGCGTCATCGTGAGCGTAGACAGCTGTCTGACGAATGAGACTCCTTTTCTGCCGATAAAACCGTTCGTTGAACATCCCGCCTACAATTATTTGGCCAGCACGTTCCCGGAGGGCACCAAGCGTTCATGGGGGGAGGCTGCGAATGTAGATCCCGACAAGGTGACCGTACATGCGACTCATACGCATACGGCTCCGGGATATTTCGGGCACAAATATACGTCGCGCATTACGACGGAGATCAAGGCCATGTCGAGCCGGTTACAGCCTGCGCTTGTGAAAGTAGCCTCCGGAGAATGCGTCGTATCGGTTAATCGGCGGCCAAATCTGCGCCATAACGATGACCTGGAGATCGATCGTGCGCTGCATATGCTTCTGTTCGAGTCGCAGGAAGGGGAGCCTTTGGGCGCGCTTGTGAATTGCGCCGTCCATCCGACGCTGTTGACGCATACCTCTGCCAGGGTGTCATCGGAATTTGTAGGTCTGGCGATGGGGGAATTGGAGGAAAGGTATGGGGACGGATTTGTTTCCTTGTTTATTCAGGGTTTTGCCGGAGATGCCGGCCCTCTCAATCAACGGTGGGAAGAGACGACAGACACTTATCCGAAGGTGAAGGAGATGGGGCGGGCCCTTTGCGAGAATATTGCGAGCCTGCTGCCGCAGTTAAGCGCAGTTGCCGGCACGCCGATTCGCAGCGTACAAAGGCAGATCGCTTTACCGACGAATGCGCGCTATTATGAGCCATCCGTCCATGCCCAACTGCATGCGCTCAGAATCGGGGAGATCTTGCTGTTTGCTTCTTCGTTAGAGACGTTCAGCGGGTATGCCAAACCAATCGCAAAGCATTCACCGGCCGCAGCGACGCTCTTCTCAGGCGTGGCGAACGGGTATGCCGGTTACCTCCCGACAACGGCAGCCTTTCAGGATGGTTTGGGCGGATATGAAATGGAAACGACGCCGTACTCGGAGGAAGCTTGCGATCTCTTTATTTCCGAAGCGGTAAGTTTGATCGGGGAGCTATATTCGCCGTGAGTATGGAAAATCGGGAAGTCGTGGCTGCAGTACCGGTTATTCTGGATACGGATATTGGCCCGGATTGCGACGATGCGGGAGCGCTGGCCGTGCTGCTAACGTTGGCCGGTCGGGGAGAAGCCGATATTTTGGGCGTTATGCACTGTACGTCAAGCCCGTGGGGGAGCGGCTGCATCTCTGCAATTCATACGTATTACGGGAGACCGGACATTCCGATCGGCACTTTGCAAGAGGATCATTTTCTGGATGAAGAGATGTATCAGAGGTACAACCGACCTATTGCCGAAAACTACCCGCACGCCTATCGGCAAGGAGGAGCGGCGGAGGATGCTACCGTCTTATATCGGAAGCTGCTGGCGGCGTCGGCCGACGAGAGCGTGGTCATTATCGGCATCGGCCCTTTAGTGAATTTATATCGTTTACTGAAGTCTGCTCCCGATGAATTGCACCCCCTGGACGGAATTGCTTTGGTTAGACAGAAGGTCAAAACGTTGGTTGTCATGGGAGGAGCCTATCCGTCGGGGAAAGAATGGAACTTCGAAATGCACCCCGAAGCGGCAAAATATGTAGTCGAACAGTGGCCTTCCCCGATCATTTTCAGCGGATATGAAGCAGGGGTAGATATCCAGACGGGCTCGCGATTGTTTAGAGACACTGCTGTAGACCACCCCGTTCGCAAAGCCTATGAGCTGTTCCTCGATGGCGGGCAAACCAGAAGCAGCTGGGACTTGATCACCGTGTTGATCGGGGTACGAGGCTTGTGCGGACTATGGGAAGCGGAACAGAACGGTTGGGTTGAAGTCAGCGTAACGGGTGAAAACAGCTGGAATGAGGGCCGCGTGCCGGGCAAGACGCATAGCTACATCAAGATGAAGGCCGCGAAGGCCGAGATCGAGGCCGTACTTGATGAACTGATGTGCAATAAAAATTAAAAGAGTCATAGCTCCAATTGCTCCCTGGAGGGATACACATATGATCGACATTGTGGTGATCGGCTACGGTTTTAGAGGGAAAGTGTTAAGTACGCATCTGCTGCAAATGAACAAAAATATTAGAATATCGGCGATTGTCGATAGCCGGAAAGAAGAAATTAAAAGCGAGCTGGGGGAAGACGCGGACAATATCCGTTTTTACGACACGGTGGACGAACTGCTGGATCGTGAAAAGCCGGACGGTATAATCGTCGGCACCAGATGTTCGTCTCATGCTCAAATCGCGATTAAAGTGCTGGATAAACGCATTCCTTTTATTCTTGAGAAGCCCGTTTCGACTCGTATGAACGATTTGTTGGCGCTCAAGTCGGCTTACGAACGGAGCGGTACCGAAGTAGCCGTCCCCTTCTCCTTAAGGCTTAACACGCTAGGTCAAGCAGCAAAGGAAATTGCGGAATCGGGCAAGCTCGGAACGATAGAGCACGTGCAGGCGATTAATAACGTTTCTTACGGCTCCGTCTATTTTCAACACTGGTATAGGGATGAACGGGAAACAGGAGGACTGTTTCTGCAGAAAGCCACGCATGACTTTGACCTGATCCAATACATTTTACGGCTAAAGCCGACATGGGTCAGCGCTGTAAAATCCAAACAGATATTTAAGGGCAATAAACCAGCAGGTTTAAAATGTATCGACTGCGAGGAGCGGGAGACATGCCCGGAAAGTGCGGTACTCCATCGAAAAAGAGGCGAGCCGGTTCACGGCGAAATGTGCTGCTTCGCAGCGGATACCGGGAATGAAGATTCCGGCAGCGCAATCATCCAATATGAGAGCGGAATGCATGCCAGCTATTCGCAAAACTTCTTTGCCCGTAATAAAGCGGCTACGAGAATGTTTAGATTTCTAGGGTATAAAGGAACAATGGAGTTTGATTATTACACGAATCGCATTCAGGTATTTATGCATCATACGAATCGGATCGAAACGTACGAAATCCCTGTCGGCAACGATACGCATGGCGGCGGAGACATCGCTGTATGTCAAAGTCTTCTGGATACGATTACGAAAGGCCTGCCCTCCCAGACTCCTTTGGAAGAAGCGATGCAAAGCGCATTGCTGTGCTTAAAGGCGAATAAATCGGCAGAGACGCGTACTTTCCAAGAAATAAAGTGGACGGAGTAGTCAAACGAGAAGGAGCGTGGAGTTAAGGTTTAATAGAAAAGCGGCTTTCCCTGTTCTTGAAGCAGATGGAAAGCCGCTTATTTGCGTCTTATTGAGCAGTATAACCGCCATCGATGACGATCGCTTGGCCGGTAATTCCTTTGGCGTGATCGCCGGACAGGAAGACGGCGTATTCCGCGATTTCTTGCATTTCGATGAGTCTGCGTTGCGGAACGAGAGGCAAAATCACTTTTTCCAGAGCTTCCTCCCGGGAGAGCTGGTGGAGGGCTGCCACATCCGCCAATTGGTTTCTCACCAAGACCGTATCTACGTAACCGGGACAGAGCGCATTCACCGTAATTCCGTCCGTGGCGGTCTCAAGCGCAACGGCTTTGGTTAAGCCGATAAGCCCGTGTTTAGCGCTATTGTAGGCGGTTTTCCCCGCGAATCCGACCAGGCCGTTAATGGAGGCGATATTGATAATCCTGCCGAATTGCCTCCTCTTCATGCCGGGAATGACCAACTTGGTCAAAATAAAGGGGGCCGTCAGCATGATTCGGAGCATTCGTTCGAACGTTTCCGTCGGAAAATGCTCGACTGGCGAAACATATTGCATCCCCGCGTTGTTGATTAGGATATCGACGCTCCCCCAGGTCGATTCGATACTTTGAATCGTGCCGGCGATCTCACTTTCGGGCGCGGTTACGTCCAGCTTGATCCCATGTGCGTCGAGTCCCGATTGTCTAAGAGATTCCGCAGAATGTTCAGCCGCCGTTCCGTCCAGATCGGTTAGAACGACGGTGGCTCCTCCTTCGGCGAAGCGCCGCCCGATTTCAAATCCGATTCCTCGCGCCGCTCCCGTGACGAGCACGACTTTTTGGTTTAACATCCCGGTCACCCTCCCCCATTAGTAAGCGTCTAGAAGGACGTTGTCTGAAATTCGAAGCGGCGGTTCTGTCGCAGCCAGAATATCGTCGCACGTATAGCCTTTGGCAACCTCCGACAGAACCAGTCCTTCCGGGGTAACGTCGATGACCGCCCTGTCCGTTATGATTCTGTCCACGACGGATTTGCCCGTGAGAGGGAGCGTGCATTGCTTCAATATTTTCGGCTTGCCGTCTTTGTTCACGTGATCCATGATGACGACGATTCGCTTGGCGCCATGAACGAGATCCATCGCTCCGCCCATGCCTTTGACCATCTTACCGGGAATCATCCAGTTGGCCAAGTCTCCCGACTCGGATACCTCCATGCCGCCAAGGATGGCGAGGTCGATATGCCCGCCGCGGATCATGGCGAAGGAGTCGGAGCTATCGAAATAAGAGGCCCCTGCAATCGCGGTTATCGTTTCTTTACCGGCGTTGATCAGATCGGGATCGACTTGGTCTTGGGCCGGATAAGGGCCGATTCCGAGCAGGCCGTTCTCGGATTGAAGCAGCACCTGCTTCTCATCCGGGATGAAGTTGGCTACCAATGTAGGGATGCCGATTCCAAGATTCACGTAGTATCCGCTGGCGATTTCCTTCTCTGCGCGGATCGCGATCTTCTCGCGAATAGATAATTCGGCCATGGGATTCTCCTCCTTATCGCTGTGCGACCGTTAACTTCTCGATTCGTTTCTGTTGTTGGCCCACGATGATCTGCTGCACGTAAATTCCCGGTGTATGAATTTGATCGGTATCGAGAAAGCCGTCTTCTTTTAACTGTTCCGTCTCGGCAATCGTGATGCGACCGGCGGTTGCCATGAGAGGGTTGAAGTTGCGCGCTGTTTTGTTATACGTCAGATTTCCCAGCTTATCAGCGGCTGCGGCGCGAACTAAGGAGAAGTCGGCGGTTAACGCTTCCTCTAGGAGATAGGTTTTGTTGCCGAACACTCGCGTTTCTTTCCCCTCCGCGAGCGGCGTTCCGACGCCTGCGGGGGTGTAGAAGGCAGGAATGCCTGCGCCGCCCGCTCTGATTTTCTCCGCTAATGTGCCTTGAGGCAACAGGTCGACCTCGATCTCTCCCGAGAGAACTTGTCGTTCAAACTCTTTGTTCTCTCCGACGTAAGAGGCGATGATCTTCTTGATCTGCTTGTTGCGAAGCAACAGGCCAAGACCCCAATCGTCGACCCCGCAATTGTTGGAAATGACGGTTAAGTTCTTCACTCCGGTTTCGGACAGCGCGACAATCAGATTTTCGGGAATGCCGACAAGACCGAAGCCGCCAACCATTAGAATGGAGCCGTCGCGAATATCGGAAACCGCTTCCATAAACGATGAGTTTATTTTTTTCATTTGGCTTGCTCCCTTCTGGATTATTCGCAGCGCTCTACGACGACAGCGACTCCTTGCCCGCCGCCGACGCATAATGCAGCCAAGCCATATCGTGAATTTCGACGTGCCATCTCGTATAGGAGGGAGACCACGACCCTAGCGCCGCTGGCTCCGATCGGATGTCCTAAAGCAATTGCTCCACCGTTGACGTTAAGTTTGCGGTCATCTAGATCGAAATGCTTCGCGTACAGGAGCGCTTGGGAGGCAAACGCTTCATTGGCTTCGATCACATCGATATCGGCAATCGTTAGTCCGGCTTTCTGAAGCGCCTTCTCCGTAGCCGGAATCGGTCCGATTCCCATATGAGCGGGATCGACGCCAACGACGGCGCAGGAGCGAATAACGGCCATGGGATGAAGACCGTGCAGTTCTGCGCTAGACCTGCTCATGACCAATAGAGCTGCAGCTCCATCATTGATGCCGGAAGCGTTGCCGGCCGTCACTTTGCCGTCCTTCTTGAATGCAGGCTTGAGCTTGGAGAGACCTTCCAACGTCGTGTCCGGGCGAGGAAACTCATCTTGATCGGCTCGCAGCATTGCTCCTTTGCGCCCCGGCACATCCATGGCAACGATTTCGTCCTTGAAGGTTCCGTTGGTCATCGCGGCTGCGGCTTTTCTTTGGCTATCTAACGCAAACTGGTCGAGCTGCTCGCGCTCCAGGTTGTACCGTTCGCATAAATTTTCCGCAGTTATACCCATATGATAATCGTTCTGCGCACACCACAAGCCATCCTTGATCATGCTGTCGCGAAGCGTTTGATCACCCAAGACGTAGCCGGAGCGCGTTCCTTGAAGCAGATGAGGAGCCTGGCTCATATTTTCCATTCCGCCTGCGACGACAATGTCGCATTCCCCGCTCTGAATGGATCGGTAAGCGATCTGCAGCGACATTAGACCGGAGCCGCACACTTGGTTTACCGTTGTCGCGGGCACCTCTACGGATAAGCCTGCTTGAAGCGAGGCCTGCCGTGCCGGGTTCTGGCCAAGTCCGGCCTGCAGGACATTGCCCATAAGTACTTCTTGTACGAGAGAGCCGGAGATGCCGGCCCGTTCGATAACTGCCTGTATGACGGCAGCGCCTAGCTGCACGGCTGAGACATCCTTGAAAGCACCGCCCAATTTCCCGATTGGCGTTCGCGCCGCGCTGACGATGACAACTTCATTTTCGCTCATGCGCTCATCCCTCCTCATTCAATCGAATCGTCCATAATGATTCCTTTCATTAAAATTGTACTGAAGTAGCATTTATGAGTAAAATACATATATCGAATATAATTAATTCAAAATTGGAATATATGGGGATGTCGGAGGGGAGAGCGGAATGGAATTTCAACAGCTTCTTTATTTCGCAGAAGTCGCCAAGCAGCTAAGCTTCTCGAAAGCGGCGCAGTCGCTTCATAGCTCGCAGCCGTCGCTAAGCAAAGCGATCAAGAACTTGGAGGAAGAGTTAGGAGTCGTGTTGTTCGACCGTACGACTCGGTATCTGCGGCTGACGGACGACGGAGAGGTCGTGCTGAAATACGCGATGGAGACGATCGCGATGTCCCGTGATCTTCAGTCGACGTTAAATGAAGGGAGGCAATTGAAGCGGGGGAAGCTGTCTTTAGGGCTGCCTCCCGTTATTGGATCGAGTTTCTTTCCGAGAATGATTGCGGATTTTCGCGGCGAGTATCCGGGCGTGCAGCTTCAGTTGGTCGAAGAGGGCGGCAAAGTGGTGGAGCAACTGGTCAGGGAAGCTAAGCTGGATGTAGGTGTGGTCGTCTTGCCAGTGGACGAGGAGCAGTTCGAGGTATTTCCTCTGGCTGAGCGTCAGCTATCGTTGATCGTGAATTCCAGCCATGCGTTGGCGGGGGCACAAACCGTCCATCTTGCGGAATTGAAAGAGGAGCCGTTTATTTTGTTCAGAGAAGGTTTCTCGCTTTATGATCGTGTGAGAGAGTCCTGCATACAAGAGGGGTTCGAGCCAAAGATCGCTTATGAAAGCTCGCAATGGGATTTTATCGGGGAGATGGTCGGGGCCGGACTGGGGATCGCGTTCCTTCCGGATACGGTGTCCAGAAAAATCGATCTGGGGTCGGTTAGCGTGATTCCCGAGACGATTCCGCCGATTCGTTGGGATCTTGCCGCGATCTGGAGCAAAAACCATTACCTCTCCCACGCAGCTAGAGGGTGGATTGAGTTTATAAGGCGGCAACAGGTTCGCGGCAATTGATTCGATGGACGTGGCTGTCCCATAGTGATATGCAATCTCTGATCTTGGTTGATTTATATGGTTTTTCCTACAAACGTTCGTCGTTATAGCCTGAGCAGAGCAGCTTTGTACGATTTTCCGAACAAAAGTCTGCTCTTTAAGCCTGATCCGAGCTGTGTTGTACGATTTTTCGACTACCTTCTCTGCGTAAACTCTTGTGTACAAATGGATCCGCTGCTTGCATCGGAATGAGGTACATACCACTTGCAACTTTAATATCGATTATCTTGGCTAGCTCTTGAAGCGTTGGGTAAGGCGGTAATCAGGAAGGCGACAGCGGAACACAGCACAATAGCTAATGCAGAGAGGAGAAGAACAAGCGTCGTAGCGGTCTGGAAGCTGGCAATACTCTCCCCGTAGAACGCTTTGGCATCCTCTTCGTTATATTTCACCGCAAGCTCCAGAACGTCGATCATTTCCGCTCTTACGGGCTTGAATGCGGTGGCATATGCGACATAGGCTTCCGTTATTTTATTATTGCCGACCAGTTCGTCAACCTTTTTGCGCGCATCGTTGCTTTTCGGAATCAGATCGAGAAACTTCTGGTATTCAGCCTGAGCCCGCTGCGACAGCTCAATCTGCTCCAGCTCTTTGCGCGTTGCTTGGTTGCTCGCTCTAGTTTCGGTAATTTGCTCTTGGATTTGCATGATCAGGTTCTGGTCGACAGCTACGAGCAGCTCCGTCTGATACAGGTCGATCTGAGAGTTGCCGAACAGCAGCTTGTTGATCAAGCCGTTCGGGATCATCTGCTTCTTGTAGATGGCGCGGGCGTTGTTGCCCATCGATTGCATAAAGGTTCTTGTTGGGCGCATTTCCTGCCTTCGATTCATATGGATGTATTTTCTAAATAGCTTTACAATATTGGGAGGTGAAAAGTCAAAGGAGAGAAACGGATGAACAGTTCTTTTCAATTTATGCCCCTCCGCCAACTTAAGGATCGCTTTCCCGAAGATTCCTGTTGGGCGAAATTTTATCAGGACTTTACCGATGAGCACATTGCGGCTTACTATGCCGGAGATTTAACGTTGCCTTCTCTCGATTTGGATTGGGAGAAGCCGTTTCCGGATCAGACGGAGACGATACTCATTTTTATCGATGGGAACTTTACGGTGGACAACCTCTACAATGAGGAAACGGATGGCGCTATCGGGCTCATGGTGATGGGGAACTTGACTGTCCAAAATATGGCGGTAGGCGGCCAAGAAATCTATGTCGAGGGCAATCTACTGGTCGAAGAAGTTCTGTGCGGCTCCTACAACCACGGAGAAACGATCGTTCGAGGCAATTTGAACGCAGCGGTGTTAGTTCAGGATGACCAATACCGTATCACAGCGGGCGGTGAAAAACGGTTCGTGTGTACGGTAAACGCGTGGGAGGGGGATGGCGTCTGCCAGGAGCTTCCCGTAGACATTCGCGATGTGCTAATCGACGATGTTTTCCTGGATGATGAAGATATTGAGGACGAAGAGGTCGGTTTTCTGTTCGGGATGCTTGTCTCCACGCTTAGGAAAGGTCGTTCTGCGCTGAAAGATTTGAACGAAGCGCTCCAGAGAAAGGGAGCCGTCCACCTATACTTTACCGACAACGCGCTTAATCAAGAAAATATTATGAAACTGATTCAGTGTGTACTGATGCCCGGCGATAAGCACTATTTCGACTTCACAGAGCGGGGCGCTTATTTCAAAGTAAATCGGGAGTATGTTGATGGGGACGGGGATCTACAGACTCCTAGCGTGTACATTAAGGATGAGCGGAATCACTATTTTATTTCGCTTGAGGAAGACGAAGTCGTTCATCTGTTGAGAAAAGCGATGGATGAAGAGGCGATCTGGGAGGACATTACAGGTGAACCTCAAGAGCAATTGGCGGAGTTTACTTATTATTGGATCATGCTGCTGACCTGCGTTAATGTGGCCGAGCTGTATTTGCCGGTCGTGGATCGAGGTGACTTCGAGGAGCTTTTCCAGCATCCGGCCATTCAGGCACTGGACCCGGCAGGGGAGGACAACGACGGGTTCTGGGATGGCTCCATATATTATCGTTTTCGTCAGGCGCATACGGACGAAGACGGGGACGAACTGAATGCGCGAATGGAAATACAGGCTCATGATGGTTCCTTCTATTTCTATACGTTGGATAATGACAAATATGTTTCCCGGCATTATCAGCCACCCAACGAGTATGGACGCCAAGACATTTCCTATCTTGACTCCAAACGTTGGGAAGCCTCCGAACGCTATTTCGCGAGGTTCAAGCATTTTATCTCCCGGGAAATAGCGGAAGGATCTCATAATTAGAATCCGGTGCTTTCGAATACGCCCGTACCCGTTAAGCTTGCCGAAAGGCAGGCTTTTTTTCCTCTGCCTGCCAGGGCGGCAGCCAGCACCGTTATCTGTCGGTAGATTGCTGCAGCATCTCGATGAATGCCTTGGCCGCAATGGAAGGGGCCGACTGTCTCCGAACAGCGATGCCAATGTGGCGGTCAGGTAATGGAACGACTGTACGCAGCTCCTTCAGAGAGCCGCTCCGGATTCTGGACATCACGAATGCCCGCGGCAAGAACGCCGCCCCGTATCCCCGCTCAACCAATTCCGTAATCATTTCAAGGCTATTGAGTTCGAAATCGGCTTCTACGGAGACCCCCTGCGACCGAAACCACATTTCGACGAAGGAGCGCGTCGTGCTGCCCGGAGAAAGCATCAAGAGCGGAAGTTCTGTTATCTGTTGCGTGGTCAGCGGTTCTTTTTGCAAGTCCGCGAAGGCCTTCCCCACAGCTACGCAAAAAGGCGAGACATGGGAGGAGACGATCTCAATCTCGTCATCCGATATGGGCAAGTAGACATAACCGACGTCCAATGAGCCCAGCTTCAGCCGCTCCAAGATGAGGTTTGTCTTTTCCTGAGAGAGCTGGATGCGAATATCCGCATAGCGAGCATGAAACTGTTCGAGCAGAGGGACAACGAAATCCTTGATAATAGCGCCGTTCGCTCCAATCCGCAGATTGCCTTCACTAAACTGCTTCAGCCTCTTCATTCGCCGCTCGGCGGAATCAAGTTCCTCGAATGCCTGCCGAACATGTAGATAAAGAGCCTGTCCTTCTTGCGTTAACCGAACGCCTTTGGATAATCGGTCAAATAGCTCTACATCCAGCGCCTCTTCCAACTGCTTAATCGCGTAGCTAACAGAAGGTTGCGTCATATGAAGGCTTTGCGCGGCTTTGGTCAGGTTGGAATATTCGGCGGCACGGAGGAAAATTCGGTACCATTCCGTATTGGCAATCACTTGTCATCAATCCTCTCTATGACAAAGGTAGGTTTTTACGATTTCATTTATTTCAAATATACCTTTAAACTAATCGTAAAGGAATCAAAAAGCGGGAGGTATATGGCTATGGCGGGCAGTACATTCGGAGAAAGATTAAAAGTGACTACGTTCGGCGAATCTCACGGCGAAGCGGTAGGCGTCATTATAGACGGCATAACGCCGGGCCTTGAGCTGGACGAAGCCTATGTACAAATTCAGATGGATCGCAGAAAGCCTGGGCAATCCTCCGTCACGACTCCTCGGCGGGAATACGATAAGATTCGTATCCTATCCGGTCTATTCGAGGGTCGAACAACGGGGACGCCGATGTGCATTATGCTAAACAACACAGACATGCGCCCGTCGGCTTACGACGATATTAAATCAATGTACCGTCCTGGACATGCGGATCTAACCTATGAGAAGAAGTATGGTCTTCGAGACTATCGCGGGAGCGGCAGAGCCTCGGGCAGAGAAACGGCTGCTCGGGTGGCTGCAGGCGCGGTGGCGCGCAAGCTGCTGGAACGACGGGGAGTCTCCGTGCTGGCGTACACGACGGAGGTCGGGGGAATCCGCTGCGAAACGTTCGAACCGGATGCCATCGAACGTAACCTGGTGCGGGCATGCGATCCCGTGGCGGCACGGAGCATGATTGAGCGGATTGAACAGCTATCCGCGAATGGCGACAGCTGTGGGGGAATCGTGGAATGTCGGATTAGCGGCGTTGCGGCGGGGATCGGGGAACCCGTGTTTGATAAGCTGGATGCGGAGCTAGCCAAGGCCATGCTTTCAATCGGCGCGATCAAGGGCATTGAGTTCGGCGCGGGCTTCCAAGCGGCCGCTATGTTGGGGAGCGAACACAACGATCAGATGGATCGATCGGGATTTCTGACGAACAATGCCGGAGGAATTATCGGCGGGATCAGCACCGGAGCCGACATCGTATTCCGAGTGGTAGTCAAGCCGACATCGTCCATCTCCGTCTCGCAACAGACCGTCGACATGTACGGCAAGGAACGGGAGATCGTGACGGAGGGCAGGCACGATCCCTGCATCTGTCCCCGCATCGTACCGGTAATTGAAGCAATGGCGTGCTTGGTGATCGAGGATCACTATAAGCGACAAGCAGCGTTGCTCGATGAATAACAGGCCTCTTGTACAAACGATAGCTAATTTGCAATCATTATTTACATACATACTGTATGTATGTTAATATGAATGCAATCCTAGCCGAGAGGTGATATTATTATGAAAGCTTCCAGCTTTTATCCTGTTATTTTAACCGATCAAGTTAGCGCTACTGCAGCATTTTACGAGGCTCATTTTGGATTCGAGAAGGTTTTTGAAGCGGATTGGTACGTAAGCTTGAAGTTGACCGGCAACGATGTGCCCTATGAATTGGCTATTCTTGACGCTTCTCATCCGACCGTTCCCGATGCCTACCGGACCAAAGTAAGCGGATTGATTCTAAATTTCGAAGTAGACGACGTCGATGCCGAATACGAACGCCTTATCCGGGGAGCGCGACTGCCGTTGGAACTCGATATCCGAAGCGAAGATTTTGGACAGCGGCACTTTATTACTGCGGATCCCAACGGAGTATTAATCGATGTCATTACTGTTATTCCGCCTTCAGAGGATTTCAGCGCCCAATACTCCGAAGAGGTATGGAAGTAGGGGGGGCGCAGGGGAGAGCTAGTCGATTATGAGAAGAAGTAAAGCGGCGACAGCGGAGACGATTCGTAAGCTGGTCGAGATCGCCAGAACCCATTTTACCGATTATGGATATGCCGATGCGGCATTGGAATCGATCGTGCATGAGGCGAATCTGACGCGGGGAGCCGTTTACCATCATTTTCGCAGTAAAAAGGACTTGTTCCGAATTGTGCTTGAAGACGTCCAGCGAGAGGTTGCCGAAAGGCTGGAGCAGGAGGCCTCGACAAGCGAAGACGTCTGGGAGCAGCTCTACTTGGGTTGCCGAGCGTTTATTAAGGCCGCCGTTGAAGAGCGAAATAGGCGTATTATGCTGATCGACGGACCTGCAATTCTGGGCTGGGAAGTATGGAGAGAGATGGATAAAAATCACTCTATGCGCTTATTGAGGGGCCAGCTTGAGATCATGCAAGAGCAGGGGCATTTCCGGCGGGTTCCCCTTGACGCCATGACCCATTTTATTTCGGGCGGTTTGAATGAGACGGCGCTCTGGCTTGCCAACGAGTCCTTGCAGCCTAATGCTCTCGATGAAACGATGAAGGTGCTTGCCGTATTCTTGGGAGGATTAAAGCAATAACGATTCGCCGGCTTGAAGCGGGGGAACCTCACAAAAACATTAGGCATATGCTGAATCATGCCGACCGAAAGGATGTTTTTGGATGTTCCCTTATCAACCGCCGATTCATCAACTTCCCTATTTCTATTACGGACCTATTCCCCGAGGTTTTAACTGCACGCCTTATTCGGATAGCCGATGGCCATGGCAGCATAGCGCTCGAGAGTCGGGCGAAAGCTTTCGACCGTTTCCTCAGCAGCAGCAACGACTTACCTTTGTGCTTGTTCACGGCTCATGGGCGGACGCCCATTTCTGGGACGGTATAGCGGCCGAACTGCGCAGAAGAGGGCAGACCGTCTACGCGCCGGAATATGCGGGTCACGGCAACGATCCGAACAAAGCGGTCACGCACGCGATGATCACGAAGTCGATCGTCGATTTTGTGACGAGGCTGAACCTGCATGACATTATCCTCGTCGGGCATAGCTTCGGCGGGACGGTCGTCCAGAAGGTCGCCGAGCAAATACCGGATCGCATCAAGCGTCTCGTCTTTTGGGATGCGTTCGTGCTGAATGACGGAGAAGCGCTTGCCGACGAGGTACCGCCCGCAACCAGGCAAGGCTTCGAGCAGCTTCGAGCGGCATCGAGCGATGACACGATTATGCTGCCATTTCCGTTGTTTCGGGAGTTGTTCGTCAATACGGCTCCCTTCGAGGTAGCCAAACGGATCTACGCAGGCGTCACTCCTGAACCGGCGAAACCTCTGTTCGAGAAGCTGGATCTTAAAGCGTTCTACGCGCTGTCGACCCCTAGAAGCTACCTTTATTTTTATCAGGACAACGTCTTTACGGGAGCGGAAGGGTTCGGCTGGTACCCTCATATGGCCTCGCGGCTTGGACTATTCCGCTTAATCGTCGGCGATGGGGACCATATGACCGATTCGCGCACAAGGCCGGCTATGGTTGCGCAGAAGCTGTACGAGGCGGGGCGGGACTGACATGACATATGGAAAATACAGATTATCTTCCTCAGAGGGATCGAGGGGGATTTTTTTTATGAGATTTTACCGAGTTCTTGATCGCGTTTTTTTGTTGTGGAACCGCTCGAATTCGCTTCAAGCGATTCCATATAGTAAACAAAACGGCTAGCTCATCCAGCTCGACAGTTCCTCCAAAGTCGGCATACCGGTCTGAGCTCCTTCTTTCGTTACGGATAGCGCTGAAGCTTTCACGGCGGCTGCGAGCGCCTCCGGCAGCTCCAGTCCGCCGGCCCACGCGGCTGCGAGCGCTCCGTGGAACGTATCGCCCGCCCCCGTCGTATCGACAACCGTCACTCGATGGCCGGGCACTCTGGCAATTTCCCCATCTCCCAAGGACAGCGCAGCGCCGTTGGCCCCTAGCGTGACGATGATTCGCGAAGCTCCGCGCATATGCAGTTTGTTCGTCGCTTCTTGAAGCACGAGCGGATCGTCCAGCCGTTCCTCTCCGACGAGAGCCGCCAATTCGGTCTCATTTGGTGTAACGATGTCGGCCAGCGGCAGCCATTCGTCCGGGAACCGACCGGCCGGAGCGGGATTCAGAACCGTTTTCTTGCCGTAAGTTTTCGCCAGCTTGAGGGCTGCCTCAACGGTGTCTTGAGGAACCTCGAGCTGGACGAGAACGATATCCGCCTCTTCGATCAAGCTTGCGTTAGCCGCGACGTCTTCGGGCCGAAGCTCGCCGTTGGCGCCCGGAACGACGACGATCTCGTTTTCCCCGCCCGAGACGAGAATCGAAGCGATGCCAGACGCTCCTTCCGTTACTTTTACGCCTCGTGTGTCGATGCCTTCCGCTTTTAGTCCCGCGAGCAGTTCGCTGCCGAAATTATCGCTCCCGATCGCGCCGATCATATGGACATCCGCCCCCAGACGAGCTGCGGCAACGGCCTGATTCGCCCCTTTGCCGCCGGCAAAATAAGCGATGCTCCGCCCCATGACCGTTTGGCCCGGTTGAGGGAAAGCCGACGATTCGACGACAATGTCCATATTGATGCTGCCAACTACCGCTACTACAGGTCGATTAGGCCATTTCATCGTTTCTCACCTTCGCCTTCGCCGGCATATTGCTCCAGCTTGGAGAAGAGGTCTTTAAATACCCGGTTCCTGTCGGCAAACAGAGCAATGCGAATCCAGTGCCGCGTCGGACTGCGGCTCCAGGTCCCCTGGTCGGTTACAATAGGGCTGTGAACGAGACAGCTTGGAATAAATTCGGCGTCGATCAGCCAAGCGACCACCGAAATGTCCCAAATGACCCGAGAATAAGCGTAATGATCATCGCTGCATTCCTCGAACCGCTGCGCAAGGAAATCTCCGATCCGCCCCTTGCCCTTTACATATTGGTTGATCTCCGGCAAAGTCGTGATCAAATGCGAAGCGACCCCGACGCACGGAACAAGAACAAGCGGCACTCCGCAATCCAGCACGACGCGAGCTGCCGGTATGTCCTGAATAAGATTAAACTCGTTGGTGTCTGGCCAATCCAGCGTATGTCCGCCTAGCCAGACGACCACGATTTTCTCGATAATTTTAGGCTCCATCAGAATAGCTGAAGCTACATTGGTAATCGCGCCGATCGCGACAACATAAAGAACCTCCTCGTCCGGGGTGCGCAATGCTTTCTCGACCAGATCGCGGGCTGCGGGACTGTCTACCGGCGTACCGTCTGCCGGTAAATACTGCTCCGAGCCTCTGAAAGCAAAGCCTTCCGCATGATGATCCATCCGCTCTAAAATATCAAGAATCTCCTGATAGCTTTTTTCCATGCCGTCTTTCGGTCCGCTCGATTTCTCATTAAAGAAGGGAGCGGCGTAGATCGCTTGAAGATTCAATTTGTTCTTGGATAGCAAAGAGTAAGCTACGGCAAACTGATCGTCGATCTCATTAAAGGTGTCCGTATCCAGCACCATGTTGACTTTGCCTGTCGGCGGTTCAAGGCGGCTGAGACGAAGTTGCTCGGAAAGCTTGGGAAAAGAGGTTGGCATAAGTACTCGCACCCTTTCGGAAAATCGTAATTCCACGATTGTATGATTTGGTCTTCGTTAATATAATAATAAAGGAATTGTTCTATGTTTTAGTATCCTTTAATGGTCGATATATTATATGATTTGGCTTTTTAGACGATGGCTGAGAGAAGGAGATATCGAGATGAATTGTTCCTTCGATTTGTTCTTTGCCGCGGAGCGGGATGCGGAGAGCTATATCGATTTTCATAGCCACGGGGGATTCGAAATTGTATTTTATGCTTCGGGCAACGGGACCACGACGATCGGAAACCATACGTATTCATATAGCAGCGGCCAATTTACGGTTATCCCTCCAGGGCATAAGCACGATGAGTACAGGCGCGACAAAACCAAGGTCATGTTCGTTAACTTTTCGTACGACCAAGTTCCGATCCATCTTCAAACCGGCTTATATCGCGACGATCCCGACGGCCGCATTCACGACTTGTTGGAAAAGATGGCCGCGGAGCTTCAAAGCAAAAACAGCTTCTATCACTTAAAGCTGAACTGCCTTCTCACGGAGCTGATTATCGAGGTCGGGAGAATTATTGGCGGCGATGCGCCGAACGAAACGCTGGAGATTGATGAGAAGCTTCGCTACGCTCAAAATTACATCGAGCAATATAACTGCGATAAAGTCGATTTTGCCGATCTCGCCGAGACGCTCGGATACAGCTATCATTATTTTCGACATCAATTCAAGGAAAAAACCGGATACTCGCCGATTCAGTACGTCATTCGCAAGCGAATCGATCAGGCCAAAAAACGGCTTGCGGGAAGCAGCGACTCCGTAACGACGATCGCCATGGAATGCGGTTTCTCCACGCCTCCGCAATTTTGCATGCTATTTAAAAAATATGTTGGGACCAGCCCTCAGCAGTATCGGAATTCGAAGGTTTAAAGGTTCCTACCCCTAATCGTCATCCAAAGAAGGTGCAACTAAGACAAATGACAGCCGCATGGGCGCTATTCCCAAGCGGCTGTCATTGTTTTAATGGATTGTTTTTACTTGGACGCTGTTAGCATCTCTACAATCAAGTTCAACTGGCCTTGGATAGAGATCGGGTCGGAGAAGTAGAACCGATTATGGTCCAACTCGAACATGCGACCGTTCTTGACCGCATCGAGCCCCTTCCATACTGGGCTGTTCACGATATCCTTCTTGGCCGGATCCTTCTCGTCGAATGTGGAGAGGAATATATAATCCCCCACAACTTCCGGCAAAACCTCGAGCGAAACCTGCTCAACGGTGCCATCGCCGTCGATCAGCTTCTGAACTCTTTCCGGCGGCTTGAGCTTCAGTACATTGTAGAGCGCTTGTCCGCCTCGTCCGAATCGGTCGCCAAGCAAGCCTACAGTGCCGTCCATAATGCCGATAATCGCGGCCGATTTCCCTTCCGGAATGACGGCGTTCACTTTGGCGCGCGCTTCATCCGCGTTCTTATGGAATTGCTCCAGCCATTCCGCGCCTTCTTTATCCTTGCCGAGCAAATCCGCAATGACAGAAATTTGTTCGTCGACCGTTCTTAGACTTTCGTAAGGGATAAGGACTGTCGGGGCGATTTTGCTAAATGGCGCTATGTCTTCGGCGTAGCTAAGCACGATGAGGTCGGGATTCAACGAAGCGATCACCTCAAGGCTGTGCGGGTCGCCGATATCGACGATTCCGTCGACTTTACCTGCAAGATACGGACTGTCCGCTTCCCATTCCTTGACCGCGCCGACCGGCTTAACGCCAAGCGCAATCATGCTGCCAAGATGGCCGCCCGCTATGATACGCTGCGGGTTGGCCGGAATTTCGATCTCCCCTTGCTCGCTTTTGTAGACGCGAGTCTTGTTCTCGGACGTTTGGCTGCTTGCCGGCTCGCTTGCCGACGGAGTCGCAGCGTTGCCTCCATTGCTGTTGCCGCAGCCGCCGATTAGCAGGCTAGTTATCAGGATGATAGCCGGTACGTATGCTTTAAGACGCATCGATGATTTCCCTCCGCGATATTATTGAGAATGATTATCAACAGAGCGTATTGTAGCAAAAGATCCGTACCGGAGTCCATGTTTTATTCCGTTCTTATTTCGTGGACAATTCCGCGGATAACCGCCTCGTCATCGTATTCAACTGAATAAGCGTAGCAGCGGGATCAAAGTGATAGTGCTCGAAATCAAACTCATATACGCCGTTGGCGCGTTGAATAATTGAGACCCAAGCCGGATGGCTGTAGGCGTCTGTCGTATTGGGGTGCGGCGAAAGCCGGTAGCGGGGATCGCGAATGACGATTATACGGTCAGCCGCTGCATATCGTTCCAGCTCCGTGAACGGAATGTCCAGCCAGCCTTCTCCGTGCAAAATCTCCCGGTCGAACAGATGAGAAGAGGCTGCTTGGAGCGACTGGTACAGAACATGTCCGCCTCGACCGAATTGAACGCCTAACAGCTTGGCCTTGCCCCGTTCCAGATCAGGATGCTCGAAGGAGACGACAGCGAACGTCTCGCTGTCTCCGATACTCCGCCTGATCCGCTCTTTGCACTGCTGCGCGTACTCACTGTACCGTTCCAGCCATTCGACGGCTTCCTTCCGTTTGTTGACCAGATCGCCGATCAGCACAAACTGCTCCTTCCAGTCAAACCGCCTCCAATCGATGCGAACAAATGGCGTATACCGACCGGTCCGTTCAGAGAAGCTCGTCTCCTTAAACCCGATCTGAACGTCTGCCGTCTCCGCCAGGTTTCGCTTGCGTTCTTCGTCGATGTCGTCCCGATAAGTGTACACGCGCTTATTGGTGATTTGTCTGCCGAAATGTCCAACCATCCACTCATCCACGTTAGCGGCCACCGGCGCTACGTCGAGCGTCAGAAGCATCGATGAGCAAACCGGTTCCAGAGATAAGATCGTCTTCGGTTTACGGATATAGCAGGTCGGCGAGACTCCGACGGCTTGCTTGAACCTGCGGCTCAAATAATGGGAATCCGTATACCCGGTCTCCGCGGCGATTCGCTGCAGATTCGATCTCCCTTCCAGAAGCAGTTCTTGCGCCTTACGAATGCGCGCGCCCGACAGATGTTCCGTGAAGGATAAGCCCGTCACTTCTTTCATCCGACGGGACATGTAGTCGGGGCTTACGCCAACCGCTCGGGCGACGTTCTCGCGATTCAAATCTTCTTGATGGTAATGCGATTCTATATAGTCCAACGCATTCCCGATCCAATCGGAAGGCACCGCCGGGACGCCGCGAGAACGTGAGCGGTAGATAAACAGCAGCAGCTCGTGAAGCGCAGCCTGCTTCTCGAGATCGTATCCGCTGCCGCTCTTGCCTTCGGATAACGCAAGCAACCGATCGGTTATGCCGATTGCCGGAAACAACGCCTTCAGGATCGTGACGTCGGGGCCGAACCAAGTCGGCTCAACCGGTTCGAGCTGGGGCCGTCTTTTCCCATTTCCGGTTTCGTCCGACTCCTCGCGATACGCCCAAGCCTGGAAGCGAATATAGACGACGTTTGGCTCTTTGCCGCAGTCGCCCTCGATTCGAATATGATGATCCCGCGGAAGGAGCAGCACGTCGCCGCCCTCAATTCGCTGCCGCCATCCGCCGCAGATCGCGCAGCCGAAGCCCGTCGTCACAACGGCAATGCGCGTCTCCGCGTCACAGGGGTCGTCGTTCCAGCCAAGCCCTGTATAGTAATAGATCAATTTGTCTTCCATGTTCATGGAATCCCTTCTTAGTTGCTCCGTCATCAAGTTTTGCTGAAAGGGAAGTAAGCACCTTCGACTTCGACCTTCAGTTCATTGTTTACGGTCATATATCGAACTTCTATGACACTGCCTTTTTGAAACGACGGAATGTTAATGATCGGGATAACGGTTCGCACCATGGCATGGAAGGCTTCGCCATCCGACTTGACGACGGTTAGATCAATCAGCACCTCAGGCTGATCGTCCAACTGCACGTTGGTTTGCTCGATAGAATTGATGGTCGCCTGAGCGGGGATGCCGTTCTCAAGGATGGTTCTCCGTTGGGAGATTTTCGCTTTGCCCGCTCGCACATTCTGGACAACCAAAGCGATCGTAAGCGATGACGTAAGCAATGAGACGGTAATGAAAATAACAACAATCGTCGTTGTCAATGCCGGCCCACCTCGCTTTCCTATTTTGCTATCCAGTGTAATGGAACAAAATAAGGAAGTCTATTCGATTCTTATTTGCAGTGCGCTTGCGACTTTCGTATAGTCTTCCATCCAAGCAGACACTTGCTCTTCGTCTGTCCGGTCGAACCCCAGAAACCTGGTCAATTCGGGGCGCTGCCGCGCGAACTCCGGACGGTCGTAAATCGCTTGCGTCAGTTCCGTGAAATGGATAGTATGGACGCACCATTTATGAACATACAGAATGCTGCTTTCGTATCCCCATTCCAACTGCCCATCGCAGGCTTTTTCCAGAAATTCCGGAGCGTTGCGTCCCCATGCGGCGCTTGCAATCGAGAAGAGATCATTTTTGGCGGCAAACAGCTCTTCCTTCATTTGCGCCTTATTGCCCGTCAATCCGTAAACCTTCGTAAAAAGACGGTACAAATCGAAGCTTCCCAGCTTGCGAGAATGGCATTTCAGCAAATAGACGGTTCGATTCTGGCTTCTGGGCAAAATATCGTGCTGCCAATAATAGGCCAGCATTAGCTCGTTCACGGCCAGACGAAGGGAGGCGTGAGCGCTTGCGGGGCTGCCTTCTTCAAGTAACCGTATGGCGATCCCGTATCGTTCATCGGCGCGTTGCTTCGCCTCCCGTTTCTTGACCGACTTAATGCGGTCGTCGAACAAAGCGCGATCGTAAATTTGCTTGAATGCGGCCAGCAGCCCCTCGGGGTCGTGAACGATGCGGCATTGGTAAACCTGAATAGGAAAGCTCAGCGCTCCTTGGATACTCCCGTCCTCTGCATAACGATCGAGGAAGGCTCGAACGTTGGCCACGTTGATCTGAATAATTTCAACGCCCAGGCTGTCAATGATGTTAAAATAGTCAAACGCCGGGCGGTATTCGTCAACAAACAGGCAGAGCTCGAGATCGGAGTGCTTCCAGACGGTTCGCCTGGCAACGCTTCCGCCAATGGCGATCCCTCGTACACCGTTGACCGCACGGTATTGCTCGGCGATTAGAACCGCCTTCCGATAGATTTCTGATTTCCAGTTCATTGTCGTGCTCCTCTTGTTAAGGCCGACCTGAAGGAATTATTTATAAGTTGCCTCTATCATATATCTTCCGCCTTGCAGGGTGGCAAACTGCGCCTCGCAGCGGTCATCGCTGCGGAGTCTTTCTCCGGAGTCTGAAGAGACGACGGAGAACGGAGCTCCCAAGTGCACTTTGCAAGTCCGACCGTTACGGGAGAGAATCTCGGCTCTCGTCAGTCTGCCGTCTCGCCACTCCATGGCCACCTCGAAGCCCCCGCGCGCCCGCAAGCCGCGAATGCTGCCATCGGGCCAAGCCGAGGGGAGCGCCGGCAGCAGGCGGATTTCTCCGCCATGACTTTGCAGCAGCAGCTCGGCGATCCCCGCGGTCGCTCCGAAGTTCGCTTCGATGGTAAGCGGATAGAAGACGAGCTTCGGATGGCGATGCGCATTGAACAGATTCGGAAACGGGTTGCGGAGCAGCTTCTCCAGATAGTCGTGAGCCATATTTCCATCCTCAAGCCGGGCATACATGCTGATCATCCAGGCAAAGCACCAGCCGATCGTATCGAGCTTTTCATGCTCTCGTCTCCGTTTAAGTGTCGCCTTGACCGCCTCAGCGAGCTCGGGGTCGCGGGACGGAATAATTTCGCTCCCCGGATGCAGCGCATACAGATGAGCGGTATGCCGGTGCCCCGGCTCGCTCTCTTCGAAATCCCGATACCATTCCTGAAGCTGTCCATATTGGCCGATTTGCAGCGGAAGAAGCCGGCCTGCAGCTTGTTCCAGCGTTCCCCGGAATTCGATGTCGATGTCCAGGAGCGAAGCCGCTTCGATGCAGTGGGCGAACAGTTCCCGGATCATGGACGTGTCCATCGTCGAGGCAATGCTGACGGCCGCCTTCTGTCCGTCCGGGCCGATAAACGTATTTTCCGGGGAAGTAGACGGATTCGTTACGAGATGTCCTTCGCCATCCTCGACGAGCCAGTCCAGACAAAATTCCGCGGCGCCTTTCAGGATCGGATAGGCCCGCCGTTTCAGGAAGTCGAGGTCCCCGCCGAATTCGTAATGCTCCCACAGATGCCGGCAGAGCCACACGCCGCCCATCGGCCAGAATGCCCAACTGGCCGGTCCCTTCGACGGACCGCCGGACGGAGTGGCTGTCCGCCACAAGTCGGTGGAATGATGGGCGACCCATCCGCTGCTATTATAATGGATCTTCGCCGTCTGCGCCCCTGTTATACTCAGATCGTCCAGCAGGTCGAACAGCGGCTCGTGGCATTCGGCCAAATGATTCGCTTCCGCCGCCCAATAATTCATTTGCGTATTGATATTAATCGTATAGCAGCAGGCCCACGGCGGACGGGTCATATCGTTCCAGATGCCTTGCAGCGTCGCCGCCTGCGTGCCCGGGCGGGAGCTGGAGATCAGCAGGTAGCGACCGTATTGGTAGAAGAGCACCGCCATCTGCGGATCGTTCTTCCCGGCTCGCAGCGCATCGATCCGTTCGTCCGTCGGCAGGCCGTCCAGGCCCGGAACGTCGAGCCGCCAATCGATGCGCTCGAACAAGCGGCGATAATCGGCCGTATGGCGGGAGAGCAACTGCTCCCAAGTTCGCCCCGAAGCCTCGTTCAACCGGGAGATGCAGAGCCGCTCCGGATCTTGGCCGTCTTTTCGCGGGTCGCGGTCGAAACCATTGTAGCTGGTCGCCGCAGCCAGCAGGAACACGGCCTCCGTCGCGTCGCGAACGACGATGCGATTGCCTTGCGTCTCCACCTTCCCGTCCGTCGAAGCAGCTTGGAGATGCACGGCGAACGTCAGACCCTGCCCGTCTTCGTAAAACACCGACTGTTCGGTGTCGACGTGATAGGGCTCGACATGGACCGGACTTTGCCCGTTCAAAGCGATGCGGCGGTCGTCCGCCCGTTGCACGGAATAGTTAAGCGGACTGTCGAGCGAAGCTTGAAAATGCAGCTTGCCCGGGCGGTCGACTGCCAGTCGGACGACCATGACCTGATCTGGAGCGGAGACGAATACCTCTCTCGTATGGAGAACGCCTTGGCGAACGAAACAGGTACGGAAAACGGCGTCCCGCAAATCCAGCTCGCGCCGGTAATCCTCGACCTGTTCGCCCCCGTCGAATTCCAGTCGCAGATCCCCCATCGCTTGATACGATTCGACCCACGGGCCGAGCATATGCTCTTCGATCAGAGCTTGCGCCTCCGCGTAACGTCCGGCGAAATTCAGCCGCCGCACTTCTTCCAGATACGCTGCCGCCCCGTCATTGTTCGGATCGGTCGGCCGCCCGGACCACAGGGTATCTTCGTTGAGCTGGATCCGCTCGTGCTTGATTCCTCCGAAAGCCATGCCGCCCAGTCGCCCGTTGCCAATCGGCAGCGCTTCGACCCATTCCGCGGCAGGCCGTAGATACCAGAGCTTGAGCTTGTTCTCATCGTTCATCGATTTCACCTTCCTGCGTAGCGCCTTGCAGAATTAGTACGCCTTTGGGAGGAAGCGCGACCGTTCCCGTTAGAGTAGAGCCGGATAGCAGATCCGTGCATGCAGCGACGCCAATGTCCACCTGCGCCTCGTCGTCGCGATGGTTAAGCACGAACGTAAAGCGGCCGTTGGCGTTGACACGCTGCGTAGCCTCGACGCCGCGCGGGGTATCCAGCAGCGGATTGATGCCCTTCCGCCTGCACAGCTCTGCAACGAAGTCCGATAGAAACCGTTGCTCCGGACTGGATGCGATATACCAGGCTTCTCCTTGGCCGAAACGGTTGCGTGTGAGCGCGGGTCTGCCGCGATAGAAGTCGTCCCCGTATTCCGCCAGCACTTCGGCGCCTTCCGAATGAATCAGGTCGCAGAGTAGGCCGCAGGAATAGGAGCCGCTAACCGAGCCTAGCGATTCTTTCATGACGATCGAATTGTGTTGATCGGGGAACAGAGCATCGAGCTCTTCCGCCCATAGCCCAAGCAGCTTGCGCAGCTCGCCCGGGTATCCGCCGAGCGCAACCAGATCGCTCTCGCCGACGATGCCGCTGAAAAATGTGGTGACGAACGTTCCGCCCCCGCGCACGTAATTTTCCAGCTTGGCGGCATAGCTCGGCTTAACCATGTAAAGTACGGGAGCAAGTACGAGGTCGTAGGCGCTCAGATCCGAATTCACGCCGATCAGATCGACCGGAATGTTCCGATCATAGAAAGCGTCGTAATACCGCTGAATCTGATCGAGATACTTCAGCGCGACGGTCGGTCCGCTGGAGTATTCAAGCGCCCACCAATTGTCCCAATCGAAGACAATGGCCGCCCGCGACGTCGTTCTGGCATCGAGCAGCGTGTCGCCCAGACGCTTTAATTCGCCGCCGAGCTCCGCCACCTCCCGAAATACGCGGGTATGCTCGTGGCCGGCATGGTCGATGATCGCGCCGTGAAACTTCTCGAACGCCCCTGCGTTTCTGCGCATCTGGAAGAACATAATGCTCTCGGCCCCGCGCGCAATCGACTGATAGCTCCACAGTCGCATGACTCCGGGACGCTTGAGCGGATTGACGTCCTTCCAGTTAAGCACGCTGGGGCTTTGCTCCATGAGCAGGAACGGATCCCCGTTCTTCAAGCCGCGCATCAGATCGTGCCGCATGGCGATCTGGCTCATCGGCATATCGTTCGTCGGATAGCTGTCCAGCGCGATGACGTCGATCTCCTTCGCCCACTTGAAATAATCTAGCGGCTTGTAAGCCCCATTCCCCTGAAAGTTCGTCGTCACGACCGCGTCGGGAATGACGGCTTTGATCGCATCTCGCTCCAGCATATAGCATTCCAGCAGGCTATCCGAGGCGAACCGGGCATAATCGAGAGAGATGCCCTGGAACGCCGTCTTGTCCGGATTGGCCGCATCGATATGCTCGGACAGCAGGCTGGGGAGGACGATCTCCTCCCAGCTGTAGAACGTGTGGCCCCAGAAGCGGGTGTACCAGGCGTCGTTCAAGGCATCCAGCGTTCCGTACCGTTTCTCCAGCCATAGCCGGAATGCCCGCTCGCAGTTATCGCAATAACAGCGCCAGCCGTACTCGTTGTTCACATGCCAGAGCAGCAGCGCGGGGTGGTTCTTGTATCGCTCGGCCAGCTTGCCCGCCATAAGCGCCGAATATTTGCGGAAGGTCGGGCTGTTCGGACAGGAATTGTGCCTGCGTCCGAACTTCTTTTTGCGGCCTTCGGGATCTACAGTCAGCACGTCCGGGTATTTGAGCGCCATCCAGGCCGGATGAGCGGCTGTGCTCGTCCCCAGGCATACCGCGACGCCGTTCCTGTGGAGCTCGTCGATGACCTCGTCCAACCATTCGAACCGGTAAGTTTGCTCGTCCGGTTGATTCAACGCCCAGGAAAATACGTTTAGAGTAACGATATCGATATCGGCCAGTTTGAACAGGCGCATATCCTGGTCGCGGATTTCCCGCGGCCATTGCTCGGGGTTGTAATCTCCGCCGTAGACGATTTTCGGCCACTTGCGTTTCATGAACGCACCCTCCTTATTGTTGATCTACGCTCCGTCGATCGCTCCGGCTCTTCGCGGTGAACACGAACGAGCCCGAACCGGTCCGATAGACCGCACAGCCGTCCTCGTGCCCGACGAACCGCGCTCCGTCTCCTTCCACGGCGACGGAATCGAATTCGGAAACGGGAATATGGATCCATCCGTCCGCATTGACCGGAATTTCCACGGCAACCTCTAGCGCATGCCCTTCTCCCTGTTCCCACCGAACGGACGCTTGGCCCGCTCGCAGCTCATGCCGGGCTTCGGCCCATAGCACGTCGCCGACAATGCCTGGCTTAACCTTCACGGCGAAACGCCCCGTTTCCGGAAGATACCGGTAATCCAGCCCCGCGAGACCGGTGTAAAGCCACTCCTCCAGATGCCCAAGCATAAAATGGTTCTGCGATTTGCCGACGGTCGGTCCGTCCCAGGCTTCGGTCAGCGTTGTCGCGCCGTTGGCGATCTGATAGCCATAGCCTGGCGTATCGGTGCTGCGCGTCATTCGGTAGATCAGGTCCGACCGTCCGCCGCGCGCAAGCGCAAGCAGCACATATCTGTGGCCCACGTCGCCGGACGTCGTCCGGCCGCCTCGCTCCTCGATGTTCCGAACAAGCCGCGCAAACAAGGCGTCCCGATGAGCATCCGGAGCCAGTCCGATGGCCAGCGGCATCGCTAAGGCTGCATCGCTGCCCTCGGCGTACAGAACCGTCCGCTCGTCGAAGAACTCGCGGTTAAAGGCGCCTTTGATCGAATCCGCCAATCGGGCATAGACGTCCGCGTCCTCAGTGAAACCAAGCCGCGTCGCGATGCTTCGCATGACGATGGCCAACCCGTAGTAGATGGCGGTTTCCGCCAATGGGACCGGGGTGTTCTGCGAGAAGCCGGGCCCGTTCGGACCGACGTCATACCAATCTCCCAGCCCGTCTCGGAGAATGTTGCCGTCCGCGGTGGCCGTCAAATAACCGATATAACGTCTCATCGTCTCGTAATGCCGCTGCAGAACGCCGACGTTTCCGTAGCGCTGCAGCAGCTCCCAGGCGGCCAGAACGGAGGCGCCGCCCCAAGCGGCCGCATGCCGGAACACGTCCCACGGCTCCTGAAACACCACATATTCCGGCGCCGTCGTCGGAATGAGCCCATCGGGCTGCTGGGCGTCGGCGATGTCGGCCAGCACCTTCATGAGCACCGCCTCGACGTCATAGTTGAATATCAGCGAAGGCCCCATCAGATGAACCTGCTCCAGCCAGCCGAGCTTCTCGCGATGCGGGCAATCAGTCAGCACGCTCTTCATGTTGCTGAGCATCGCCCGGTTGATGATCTCGTGAATCCGATTCAGCCTGTCGTCCGAGCAGCGAAAGCTTCCCGCCTTACGAACGTCCGGATAGATCATCTGCCCCTCTATGCGGTGCAGCACCGGAAGCTTACACGCCTCGTGGCCGTCCTTTTCCGGAGTAATCGCCCCGATACCTTCAACTTGAACGTATCGAAACCCGTAATAAGTAAATCGAGGTCTCCATACTTCCGTACCCATGCCACTTAAGGTGTAATTCAGCTCGTAGGGGGATCCGGACCATTTCTGATTAGCTAGTCCGTCTTCCGTTAATAGCTCGGCCGGGATCAGCTTTACCGTTGCGCCCTTCGGTCCAGAGACGGCGATTTCCGGCCAGCCCGAGAAATTCCGGCCCAGATCGACGATGAATAGGCCGGGCTTGGGCTCCGCGATAGAGACCGGGGATAGCCGCTCCATCACTTTGAGGGCGGGCGCCGCCTGAGCGACAAGCTCTCCGGAAGGAGCCTCCGCCTCCGCCGCTTCGTGCCAATCTGCCTCTTCGACGAAGCCGGAACGATCCCAGCCTTCCTGCTCCAACTGTGCATCGTAATCCTCGCCGCCATAGATGCAGGAGAAGGCGAGCGGGCTTGCGGCCGTCCGCCACGCGCTATCCGTGCCGATCGTCTCGCTCGTGCCGTCGGAGTAGTCGATGACCAGATCGGCCAGACATTTTGGCGCGCCATACGAGTCTTTAAATTTCGTATAGCGGCCGCCTGCCACATTGTAGAAGCCGTTGCCGAGCAGGATGCCGGCCACGTTCTCCCCTTGTACGAGAGCATCGGTGATGTCGTAATCGGTATAGAGAACCGTTTTGTCATATTCCGTCCACCCGGGGTCGAGCTCATAATCGCCGACTTTGCCGCCGTTCAGGCGAAGCTCGTAATGACCGAGACCGCTTATATACGCCCGGGCGCGCCGCACAGGCTTCTCGATCGAGAAGCTCCGACGGAACTGGGGGAGCGGGCGCCCGGCAGTCCCGTCGGAAGCGTCTCCAATCCACTTTCCGCTCCATTTTCCATCGCGAAGCAAGCCCGTCTCCCACCAGGAGACAGAGCTTTCCGCTTGTCGGCCGAGGTCATCCCGCACCGTCACTTGCCAGTAGTAGCGCCTCCGGGGCTCCAGCGCAGCCCCTTCGTAGGCAATTGCGGCTTGATTCCCGCCGTCCCGCCATCCGCTATCCCATACATCGGACCGTCCGTCGGCCAGTAGCTCCGCGCGCGCAGCGACCCTGATCCGATAAGCGGTTTGCGTACGGGAGCGTGACGGGGACGGAGCGAAAGTCCAGCCCAGCATGGGAGCGGTTGCATCCAGTCCCATGGGCTGGACGCGGCCTTCCGTCCGCATCGACGAGATGATCAGTTCGGTCATAGTTCTCCTCCTGAAGACGCGTGTTCAGTCAGCAGTTCAGACGTCGCCACCGTGATCGTGCGGAACTCAGGGAAAATATTGCAGGTCCGATCCCCGTCCTGTGGACGGCGGCTGGCCGTGTAGAAGTGGTAGAGAACGCCTTTATGGCTGATCACGGAAGGCTTGTGCGCGAAGAGGGCGTCCAGCTCGCCTTCCCGGCCCGTCTCGATGATCGGCTCGGGATATTTGTCCCATTGCCTCAGATCGTGCGATAGAGCGATGCCTTCCTGAGCTTTCTTGTAATCGTAGCCAAAAAAGTACATCACCCAGCGATCGCCGTCGCGAAGCACGCACGGGTCGCTGACGAAGCCGCTATCCCAGGCTCCGGGCGTCACCTTCAGAACCGGGTTATGCTCGTGCCGCCGCCAATTCCGCAAATCCGTCGATACGGCCAGCCCCGTCTGTTCGACCCAGCGTCCGTGATCCTGATTTTTAGCGTTATAGAAGAGATAGAACGTCCCCTCATGCTCCACGAGGCATTCTTTGTACAATCCGCCGCGTTCCCAATCCGCGCCTTCCTCCGGTACGAGAATAGGCGCTTCGAGCCGATGCCACGTCAGCAGGCTCTCGTCGTCCGTCCAGGCGAGTCCGATCTTTGCGGGTCCGGCCTCGTATCCGTCGCCAGGATAGGAGTGATACGTCAGCCAATACTTTCCTTGCCACTTTTTCAGAGTCGGAGCTTTATGTAAGTCGTTTTCCCTCAAAATCCACGTTCCGGCAATGTTTCGCGAATCCCAGCGGGAGCCTTCGTCCCTGTCGAGAATGGTGGACAGATGCTCCCAACGGAGCAGATCTTCGCTTGTCGCCAGCGCGGTCTGATAGCCTACGCCGTCAAAGCCGACGTACATCATATAGAAGCGGTCGCGATGCCGGAAGACGAATGGACAATCTACCGCGTGATAGTCGAAGCTGCCGGGAACTCCGGAGCCGACCAGTACGGGATGGCCGTACTTGTAGGGCGTTAAATAAGGGCGAATATTCAACGGAATGCTCCCTCCTTGCCGAGACGGCGAATGAAGTTTGAACCATCATAACATGGAAGGATATCCGGATAATTAAGGCTTTTGGTTAAAAATGATCGCTATACATCGCTTTGAACAGGCTCCTAAGATAAGGGGTATGGAAAGCCAATTTACAGGCGAGCGAGGGTGAACGATGAGCATAGAACGATTGAAGCGACAGTTTAAGTCCGCCGATCCGCGCTTCGGGCCGTTGCCTTTCTGGTGGTGGAGCGCGGAGGAAGTGACGGAAGAGCGCATCCGCTGGCAGCTGCAAAAATTCCGCGATGGCGGCTTGCGCAATATCGGCATTATCAATATCGCGCCGACCGGTCCCCAATACGGCAGCGTAAGCGATAATCCCTTCTATTTCAGCGAACGCTGGTGGGCGATGTTCGAAGCGGCTTTGCGGGAAGCGGAGCGGCTCGGCATGTACCTGTACTTCTACGATCAGATCGGTTTCTCCGGCTCAAACTTCCCGGCGCGGATTGTGGCCGAACTTCCGGAATGCGCCGGCTACGTTCTGCGCAGATTCGCCGCGGACGAACGGCTGCCCGAGGGGGCGACGCCGCTGCTGCAGACCTCTGAATACCAATACGCTTCCGTTCGCCAAGGCTTTAACTGGCTGGACCCCTATGCCTGTTCCTTGCTGCTCGATCGAGTACATGGAGAATTCGAACGCAGGTTCCCGCACGATCTGGGACGGACGATCGCGGGGAGCTTCCAGGACGAGCTGCCTCCCCTTCCGTTGTGGACGCCGCAGCTGACGGACCTGTACGAGGACAGATACGGCGGGGATTTACTGACCGAGCTTCCGGCGTTGTTCGAAGATCTGCCCGAGTCGGGCCGGGTGCGAAGGCAGGTGTACGAGCTGGCGGCGGAATTGGCCGAGCGGGCCTTCTTTGTTCCGATCGCGCAATGGCATGACAAGCATCGGATGCTGCTGTGCTGCGACCAGGCCGGACCGGCGCGGAAGGTCGACGTGCATGGGGCACAGCGTCTGTATCTGGATTATATTCGAACGCATCGCTGGTACAATGCGGCGGGGTGCGACATGGACGGAGAAATTAAGCCGCATTCGTCAATGGTTCATCTGCACGGAGGCAAGCGCGTGTTCCTGGAAGCGTTTCATACGAGCGGGTGGGGCGGAACGCTGGAGGAAACGCTGCACTGGTTGATTCCCTGGTTCCAGGCGGGCGTGACGCTGTACAGCCCGCATTCGGTCTATTACAGCACGCGCGGCGGTTGGTGGGAATGGGCGCCGCCCGATACCGGCTGGCGTCAGCCATACTTCGAGCACTACTCGGTATTCGCCGACACCGTTAGTCGCATCTGCTCTCTGCTGAGCGAAGGAACGCATGTCGCGCCGATCGCGGTGCACTATCCGTCCTATGCGGCATCGGGTTATATGTCGCTAAGCGACGGGAAGAGCACCGATCATCCGATGCTGGTCGCCAATCAGGTGCCCAACGGCGAGATGGAGCATCTCCGCAGAGTGTATGCGGACGTAGCCGGGTACAATGCTCGCAGGGATCAGCATAAGCTTGGCGTTCTTAGGGAAGCCCGGCTGGATTTCGACGTCGTCGACGATTCGGCGTTGGAGAAAAGCAAGGTGGAAGAAGGCAAGCTGCACATTGCGGACGAGACGTTCTCCGTCTTGCTGCTGTGCGGAACGACGAGGATGGACGAGGCGGCCCGCCGCCGGGTGGAGCGTTGGATCGAAGAAGGCGGATGGGTGATCGGGATCGAGGTGCCGGAGGATGATCCGGTGCTGAACGGAATCGTCAAGGTCGATTCCGCCGCCTCCGCCGTCCAGCTTCTGAACGAGCGTATTCCTCGAATCGTGCAGGGGCCGGGCATGTCCCTTCATCGCCGCGTGGAGGATGCGGACGTCTTCTTGCTGCTTCCCGAAGAAGGTCGGCTGCTCGCGATGCACCAGCCTGCCGACGGGCGGACGGTTTTGCAAGAAAGCGCCGTCTATCGGCTGCGCACGCAAGGCCGTCCCCAGCTCTGGGACCCGGTCAACGGAAACATTATTCCCGCGACGTACACGCGCGACGGAGAATGGGCGGAGCTGGAAGTAAGCTTCGCTTCTTGGCCGGCCGCATTGGTCGTCTGCCCCCGCGAGGAGGACCGCGGCGAGCCCGCATATCCTGCTGTTACGCCAACAACGGTCCTTCCTGCTAAATCCGTCGCGCGCTCCGCGGCGTCGGTCTGCCGCGAGCTGCCCTCCGAAGGTTGGCGGATTATGGCGGTGTCGACACTGGATAATCGCTACGGCGACTTCGACTTGCATGGGGAACGCACGCAGTATGCGCCGATCGAGCGACGAATGGTCCGGGTCCGTCAGGAGACAAACGAGGCGGAAGGGGAACGGGCGGATTGGCAGCATCCCGATTGCGACGATGCTTCCTGGGCCGACCGCTTGTGGAGCGAGGCCGCCTATTGGCAGGCTTCCGACGATGAGCGCTTCGAGCCCGGAGCCAGTCGACCGGTCGTGTACAGCCGTACGTTCGGCGACCACAACTTTAGATCCTGGGCCGGCCGAATGGGACGAGTCCCGCGAAGATTCTTGAACCTCGGCGAAGTGGAGCAGGGCCGAACCGTATGGGCCCGCACCTATGTGCTTGCGCCTTCAGCCGGCCGCTATTGGATTCGTATCGAAAGCAATGCCGACATCGCGGGCCGGATCAACGACCGGGAAATCCAATGGCAGGGAGGCCCCGAGGAGCAGACCGCCTGGATCGAGCTAAATGTCGGACCCAATGAATTGAAGCTGCGGGTGAAGGCGATCGTCAGCGGCCTGGTTCGAGCCGGGGTAGAGGTTAACGCAGAGGCCAGGCCGCCGTTGCCCAAGTGGATCATGACGACGACCCCGAATGCCGGCTCCCGCTTGATCAAGACGATCGAGCCGCGCCCGGGCGCGTCTGTGGAGCGCGTCAGGCTCGTATTCGCAGCCAGAGGTCGGGTCGCTTTGTACGTGAACGGTACCAAGGTGACGGAACACGGCGATTTTAACCCTTATATTCGCCAAGGACAAGAAGAGGCGGATGTGACTTCGCTATGGCGGGAGGGCGCGAACGAGATCCGGTTCGAGCTGCCCGAAGGCGCTGGCGAAGTGCTTGCGGACGGGGTTATCGAGCAGGCGAACGGGCGACAAACGGCGTTCTGCACCGGGGAGGACTGGCTCGACGAGTCCGGAAATGCGGCAGCCATCCTTCATGAAGCCGTGCTGCAATTCGCGGAGACTGAGACGCTGTGGCTGTCTCCTCGGCCGCATCCGCTCCCGGGCGTCGGCTGGCTCATGCCGCACTCCGTTCCGGACCCGGAGCCGCTGCCGTTCCAAGGCGATCCGGCTGCGATCGGCCGCCCCGTATGGGTACGGCTACCGCTCCCTATTGGCGCTTCAGGCATGACCGTGGCCGCGGCGGGTTCCATGAGAGTATGGATTGCCGGCAAGGAGGTCCCCGCGCGTGACGGCTGTGCAGAGTTCCCTTCTCAGATGGCGGGAGCGATCGCGGCTATTCGAATCGAACCGTCCGGCCCCTGCTCGGATGCCGACGTCCTGCTTGCACCGATCCGCTTCAAGCTTTCACCTGCGACAGGCCCATTGGGCGATTGGCGAACGGCGCTTGCCCTGCCGCATCACAGCGGCGCGGTCGAATACGAACGAATCGTCGAATTGCCGGCCTCCGGGCGGGCGATCCTGGATCTGGGCCATGTCCGAGGCACGGCCGAGGTATGGCTGGACGGGCGCCCGATGGGCGTCCGGGCATGGCGGCCCTACCGCTTCGATCTGGGGGAAGGACCGGAGGAAGGAGCGCATCGTTTGCGCATTCGCATAACGAACACACTGGGCGCGCATTATGAAACGGGAAGGCCTTCGCACAATGTAGGAGGCAGCACAGATCCCAAAGTATCGTATTGGAACAGCGGCATCGATCCGACCTGGCAGCATCATTTTGCCGCAGGGGGGCTGCACGGACCTGTTCGAATAAGCCAAGAAACATCTTAAAATCGAACATCAGATTTGAAGAATGAACAATTGAGCGGTTCCGGCGCGTATTGTAACCTCGAATTAAGGCTGCAATACGCGCTGATAAGGAGTGGATCGATTGAAACAGCAACTGGCAAAGGAATACGCGACGACAAAATCGGATCATTCCATTCGTCTTGTATGGAAGCGCTTTAGACAACAGAAGTACATGCAACTATTCGTATGGCTTGGCCTGATCTCTCTGTTTATTTTTCATTACCTTCCGATGTTCGGTATTCTGATCGCGTTTAAGAACTATAAGATCGCTTCCGGCATTTCCGGGATTTTCACCAGCGAATGGGTGGGACTGAAATATTTCAAAGAGTTCGTAAACAGTTATAACTTCAAGACGATCGTCGTCAATACGCTAGGGATCAGTTTTCTTAAACTCATCTTCGCCTTTCCGATCCCGATCTTGCTGGCTCTCATGCTTAACGAAGTGAAAGACGGGCTATTCAAGCGGGCGGTACAGACGGCCAGTTATCTTCCTCACTTCATTTCCTGGGTTGTTGTGGCCGGGCTCGCTTCGGTATTTCTGTCTGAGAACAGCGGCATTTTCAACAACTTCCTGATGGGATTGGGATTGATCAAGGAGCCGATCGCCTTCCTGTCCGATCCGGGCAACTTCTGGGGGATGGCTGTCGGAACCGCAGTATGGAAAGAATCCGGCTGGTGGACGATCATCTTCTTGGCCGCCGTCAGCGGCATCTCGCCCGCATTGTACGAGGCGGCGCATATCGACGGGGCCGGGCGCCTGCGCCGGATTTGGCATATTACGCTTCCCGGCATCAGGGGGACAACCATCGTCGTGCTGATTCTGGCCCTCGGAAGCCTGCTTGGCGGCGGGCTGGTCGGCTCCAACTTCGAACAAGCCTTCCTGCTCGGAAACGCCGTGAACGCGGACAAATCGGAAATCCTGCAAACGTACGCGTTTAAAGTAGGGCTGTCCCAGGGACGCTACTCCTTCGCTACCGCTATCGATTTGCTGCAGGCCGTCATCTCCGTCATCTTGATTTTCGGCAGCAACTGGATTTCGAAGAAAACAACCAAATCGGGCTTGTTCTAGACGGGTAAGAGAGGAGGGACACCATGAGAAAAAGAACGCTCGAGGACTATTCCGTGGATACGTTCGTTTATGCGTTGCTAATCGTCATCTTTATCGTCACCGCTTACCCTTTCTACTATTTATTTATCATCTCCTTCAATAACGGGCTGGATACCGGGCTGGGAGGGATTTACTTCTGGCCCCGGGACTTTACGTTAGCCAACTACGAGAAGATTATGGGCGATGCGAAATGGACGCTGGCCTTCTTCGTCACGGTGGCGAGAACGGGAGTCGGAACGTTGATCGGCGTCGTTTTTACTTGCCTTGTCTCCTACGGATTGGCGCATAAGGGTTTGGTATTCAAGAAAATCTACTTTTCTCTGTTCGTTATCGGCATGTACGTATCCGGGGGATTAATTCCGTTTTATATTATCCTAAGGCACATGCACTTGCTGAATACGTTCTGGGTATACGTCGTTCCATCAATGCTTAATATTTTCTTCCTGTTTATCGCCGTATCGTTCTTCCGGGAAATTCCCTCGGAATTGCGGGAGGCCGCGACGATCGACGGCGCGAACGATATGAGAATTTTCCGCTCGCTTATCTTGCCCATATCCAAGCCTCTCATGGCTACGATGGCGCTGTTCCTGGGCGTGGGACAATGGAATGCCTGGCTCGACTCAGCCTATTACGTGCAAAACGAGAATCTGAGGACGCTGACCTACCGGATGATCGAAGTCATCAATAGAGGCAACATTCCGACGGATGCGGTCAGTATCGAATATGCGGCGAATGCCGTCAAGGTAACCACGTATTCGCTGCAGGTAACGTCGATGGTCGTGGCCGTCGTACCGATCATGATCGTGTACCCGTTCTTGCAAAAATATTTTGTCAAAGGTGCGATGATCGGCGCGGTTAAAGGCTGATTCTCGATAGATGCAATCATTCAACGGGAGGGTTCATGTAAATGAAAAAGAATACCGGCAAAGCTTTGAAATCGCTGGGGCTGCTCGCGCTTATCGGGTCCTTGCTTACGGCCTGTTCTTCGGGAGGCAACAACGCTCCGGCCTCGTCCGGCGCTAGTCCGTCCGCTCCAGGAGCAACACAAACGGAGGACGGCGGAGCAGAGACGGTCAAGGATCTTGGAGAAATAACTTTGTTCGTCGATCACCCCTGGTGGCCGATGACCGAATGGAAGGGTAAAATCCCCGATGAAATCTCGAAGAGAACCGGCATCAAAGTCAATGTACAGATCGCGGCCGACGCGCAGCAGCTCCCGCTCATGATCGCGTCCGGAGCGCAAATGCCCGATATCGTTTACACGTACAACAACCACCAGTCGATGTCCAACCCGGATATTTCTTACACATGGGACGAACTGATCGAGGAGTACCAGCTGAAGGATTTCGAGATTTCTCCGATCGCCCGAGCCGTTAACGCGACGAAGGATGGCAGCCTTTATACGATCCGCAACGGTTTCATGACGGCCGACGAATTGGCGGAGTGCGATAAATGCTTGAATCCGGGCCAAGGACTGTCGGTACGCGCAGACATTATGGATGCGCTCGGCAATCCGAAGCTGGAGACTTTGGACGACTATTTGAACATTCTTGGACAAGTGAAGGAGAAATATCCGGATCTCATCCCGGCGGTCATTACCCCGGGGGAAGCGGGAAGCTACTTGCGCATTCAGCACGGCGTACCCCGGTTCGGCTTCTATAATTCCGGCGACGACCAAGCGAAGTACTATATTAATCACCCGGATCAGGAAGCGTTTTACCTGTATGTGAACAAGCTATATCGCGACGGTTATATCGTAGCCGAGAACTTCACGTGGCAAGAGCGGACAGAAGCGGAAAACCAAATTCTGAACGGCAAGGCGTTCTCCCTGATCAACGCGTCGGGAGACTCCGAAACGCTTAATCCCCGTCTGGAGTCGGACGGAAAGCAATTTCGGATGACGCAGATCATTAAAAATCTGGGCTCCAACGCTAAGGTCTATTCGAACGGAATCGGGTGGTCGGGCATGTACGTGCCGAAAACGGCCAAAAACAAGGAAGCGGCAAGCAAGTTCATCCAATATATGTACAGCATTGAAGGACAGCGCCTGGCTTCTTGGGGGGTCGAGGGAGAGGACTGGACGATGCATGCAGAAGGCTACCCGGTGTTCAACTTCGACTCCAAGGACCAAGACAAACAGGTACAGATGGGCGTCGTATGGTGGGGCATTCTGGCCGACAAGGGCGAGACCTCCAGTCTGCAGCGTTACGTGCCGGATTCCGCTTCGACTGCGGTGATGCAGGAGCTGAAGAAAGTGACGATCGTCGATTCGATATTCGGCAAAGTGGTGCCCGCGGCCGATTCGGACGAGCAGGTCATTCAGGCCAATATCGACAACATGATCAAAAACGAAGAGATGAAAATTTATTTGGCCAAGTCCGAGGAGGATGCCAAAGTCGCGTTAAAAGCGATGCTCGACAAGACGAAGGACATCGGGATCGACCGGTTGGAAGAATGGGCGACGAAGGAGTATAATGAAGCCAAATCATTAATGAAGTAACATAATCGATGATCTTGGACGCAGGGTAAGGTTCTTCGGAGCCTTACCCGACTTGTCATTTTACACCGGGAAGCGATGGGATCGTCTTGATTCGATATCTAAAGAGCGTACGAATCGTTCACAAAATGATTTTCGGCTACATTTTGCTAGTGCTTCTGCCTGTTGTCCTATCGGGAGCGTATCTGTACCATCAATTCAATTCAAATGTCGTAAACGACTTCTCTCAGGCTAAGCAGCAATTGATTATACAGGCCTCAAACAGCTTAAAGGTCAGTCTGACTCAGGTGGAATCCATCCATTCCCTGTTCCAGCACAATTCTCAGATGCTAGAATATTTGAAAGGGCTTTATCAGACGCCCGGAGACTACGTCTATTATTTCCTGAAGGATATACGGCCGATCTTCACGTTCGCCAACAACTCGAATCCTTCGATTGAATCCGTCCGGTTGTATAAGACGAAGCAGGCGGTCATGCCGGTGGGCAAAGAGATCAGCGATCTTCTCGATGAAGAATCGCAAGAGGCCAGGGACGTATCCCAGGAGCTGAAGATCAATCAGAAGCGGTGGATCACGCAACCGTCGCTATCGTCCGGTCTTCCGGAATTGCTCTTCTATCAGAATCTGTACACCGACAACTACACGACTCGTCTGGGCATTCTTGAAATTAGGGTTAACGACCGAATTATCGGCGATTTTGTGGAGGCTGTCGTGAGCGGCGATAATACGGGGATAGTAGTTTTAAAGGGAGATGAAAGCGTATACGAGAATCGGGGAGAGCAACTCAAGCCCGATGCGTATCATGCGATCTTGGATAAAATCCTAAACCGTGCGGCCCCGAAGCAGACGACCTGGAGCGAGCGGGGAGTACTGGTGAATTCTCTGGACATCCCGGATCTGCAACTGAAGTTCTATTTCATGTCCTCCACCGACGAGCTGTTCTCGGATTTGTCCAAGCAGACGAAAAATCTGGCTTGGATTATGGGCGGGTTGCTGCTTCTGCTTTCCGCCGTCTATTACGCGATCGCGTCCGTGTTGACAAAGCGGATCTTGAACCTGACCAAACATATGCGAAGGGTGAACGAGAACAATCTGACGCCTTTCGAGGATAAGGGCAACGGCGATGAGATCGGTTTCCTGATTCTTTCCTATAACTCTTTGATTCTTAGAATCGATGAGTTGCTTAACACCGTTCACAAAGCGGAGTTGATGAAAAAAGAGGCCGACTATCTAGTATTGCAGGCTCAGGTAAAGCCTCATTTTCTCTATAATACGCTGGAATCGATCCGCATGCTCGCCGAGATCAACGACGATAACGAAGTCGTCGATGCCATCTATTCCTTGGGCAAGCTCCTTCGTTACAGTCTGTCGTCACAGGAGAACGAATCGACGCTGAAGAAGGAGCTGGCCAACGTAACCCATTATTTGGACGTTCATAAGCCGCGCTTGATGGAGCTGCTTCAATACGATATCCAGGTACGAACGGAGATTGACGACATGCGTTGTCCGCGGTTCATTTTGCAGCCGCTGCTGGAGAATTGCATCAACCACGGCATTGCGAAGAGGAGAGGTAAGGGCGAGATTGTAGTTATCGTTGATCGGGAAGACGATACGATTCGCATTGAAATATCGGACAATGGAGCGGGGATCCCCAAGGAGAGGCTGAAGGTGATCCGCGATGTGTTGGACAACAAGGCCGATCGGAGCGTGCTGCAGACGGAAGATTCCGGGCTCGGACTCTACAACGTAAGCGAAAGGATAATGGCGTTTTACGGGGAAGGCTCGGGCTTGACCATCGAGAGTGCCGTCGGTCAGGGAACGACTTATATCCTGAGATTGGGAGTGAAACGATAATGAACTTGATGATCGTGGATGACGAGCCGTTTATTCATAAGGGACTTATCAATATTATTGAAAAAGGCAGCACTCCTTGTTCAGCCATCGTATGCGCTTACGATGGCATCGAGGCTCTGGATAAAATGCGGGATTTCAAGCCGGACCTGGTCATAACCGATATTCAGATGCCGGAGATGAACGGCCTTGAACTGATCCGGGAAGCGAAAAGCCGGGATCTGTGCAAGCGATTCATCCTTCTGACCGGCTTCGACCATACCGAGTATTTGCGGAAAGCGATTCGCTGCCAGGTGATCGATTACTTGCTGAAGCCGATCAACAAAATCGAGCTATACGATGTTCTGTCCAACGTCTCGATCGAGCTAGTAAGCGAAGCATCGGCCCGTCAAGCTTCTTGGGTGGGCACCGGGGATGAAGATCCGGTCTTCGCCCGAATGGAGAACGGCAATCAGATGTCCAGAAACGTAGAGAAAATCATTCATTATATCCATGAGAACTATGCGTTAGATCTGTCCCTGGATCAGGTCGCAGAGCACGTATATTTGCATCCTAACTATATCAGCTCCTTGTTTCGCAAGGAGACGGGAATCACCTTCATTCATTATTTGCACCTGTATCGGATCCAGAAAGCCAAGCAGCTTATAAACAAGCATCAGGAGATGCCCTTGCAGCAAATCTCGGAGAAGGTCGGGTATGAGAATGTGCGCCATTTTTTCAGTATTTTCAAAAAGCATTGCGGGGTGACTCCGGGTGATTACCGGGCCAGCAAGCATTAAACGCCCCAATTATTCTTATTAAAAAGCATCCGCCCGAACGGCAGATGCTTTTTTGGGCTTATTGCAACACGGTGTGTTCGGCTTCGCTAAGGCGCTTGAAGACGGTCAACGCTTGCATCGGGGAGGCTTGGGAAGCCTGGAGCCGTAAGCGACGTAGAAACCGTTTTTCGTTTTGTTCGGAAGGGAAGGGGTCGAGACGATTCGGCCTTGCTGGACCATGATCCCTCGGTTGCTCGGCTTCAGGTTCGCGCTGCGGCGATTTATTTTGCCGCTGTAGAATCTGATTTTGCCGTAGTTGGCCAATGTCGTGATTTCACTGCCGATAGAAGGAGCCTCCATCACCCACTCCGCCGTCGCAGCCGGTCCGGCGTACGTCTGAATCGTTTTGAACGTCCAGCCCTTCGTCTTGTTGCGCAGCAGAATCAGCCATTTGCGATTCGGAAGTTTGCGGATTTGTGCGAAGATCAGGTCTCCCGGCGAGACCGGGCGATTGATGCGGGTTTCGGGAGCGGGCAGGATTTCCCACCAGGGGTAGTATACGGTCTTCCCGTTGATCGTGTCGTGCTCGGTGCCCGTCTGAATCAGGAACGGATTCTCGAAGCCGTCGATCCCGATCCAGGCTGAAGAAAACCGATCCTGTTTGCTCGGCTTTACTCGGGGAACGACCCAGTAGGCCGAAATCTGACGATATGCGTTTTTCTTCCCACTGATCGCATATCCCGACCAATTGCTTGATATCCATCCGGGAGCAATGCTGCGGGAAGGTCGTGCGGCAGAGGAAGCGGGACGAAGCGGAGCGGAGCCTTTCCGTTGATTTTTCGCCAAATCTACACCGCCTTTACAGGTTTGGTATAAAGGTATTCCACCCTGTGAAAGACGGAAACGGACAACTACCCTCGAAGCCCTTTATCCGGTTGATTTCGACCTTCGTTTATCTTCCTGCCACCCGGCAATTATCGGACTAGTCAGCGTTTACCGATCCGATTTTCTTTTTAATCGTAGCCACCGCTTCGCGTGTTGCTTTTTCGCCCAGCTGGATTAAGGAAGGGGAAGCTTTAAACGATAACGCGTTTACTCCTAGATCGGGATGCAGCACAACGTCGGCTAACTGCAGCTCCTCTTGCCTGATTTTCTCGCTCATGATTTCGATCGTATTGAGGATGGAGGCAATAAAATGTTTAGGCGCTTTTTTCGTCGACGAAGACAAGCTGACATCGACCGCGATCACGACATCCGCCCCCATGCTTCTCGCAAGAGCGACCGGTACAGCGTGGACCACTCCTCCGTCAATAAGTAGGCGATTGCCCAAGGTGACGGGCTTAATGATTCCGGGAATCGCCGTGGAGGCGCATATCGCATGAGAGACTCTTCCTTTGTTCAGAATGTGGGTCTCTCCGGTTAGCGCGTTGGCGGCGACAGCGGCAAACGGAATCCGCAGATCCTCGAAATCGACCGGGCCGATATATTTCTCCACGAACCGGATCATTCGATGGTTGCTGGCGAATGCTTTCGGATGCAGCATGAATTGAACGAGCTGTCTCCAGCGCACCGTCGGCAATACTCTTTCGAATGCGGAGATCGGTTGGCCGCCGGCATAGAGAGCGCCGATAAATGCGCCTACGCTCGTTCCCGCAATCAAATCGACCGGTATTTGCTCCTCTTCCAGCACCTTTAAGATGCCTACGTGAGCTGCGCCGCGGACGGAGCCGCTACCCAGCGCCAGACCGACGGTCGGCCTCGTTCCCGGCTTGCGCGGCCCGCTGAACCGCAGATGGGAGTTGCGTATCGTGCTTCCTCTGCTTAGCAGAAGGGCTTCTTCGAGCAGCTTTTTGAGTTCTTCGACATTGCCTTTAAGGAACGGGAACATCTGAATCATCCGCATGGCGCTCTCTGTGATCGCATCGCAAGGGTTGGCTGCGCCGGCCTTCGATAAGAAATAATTAACAAGCTCCGGGATATCGTCGGTTCTCTCCCGCAACGGTTCTACGTGAATTTGTTGAATTTCCGCATCAAGGGGTCGCAAGGCCGTCATGATGATCCGGCATTCTTCCGACGCCTGGAGCAGTCGGTGAAGAACATTCTCAGGCAATGCTTCAGCATGCTTCAGGATGAGACTTCCGCCTTTGGCGGCATGGGCTTTTCGATTCCATTCGTCCCAATTGAAATCGATCCCGCTTATCGTCAGCAACGGATAATTCCGACGATGAGACCCGTCATGCAGCCGATAGGCGATATGAAGCTTCCCTACGCCCTTCTCTCCGACTAGGCATACAGGGCGCTCTTGAACGGACAGCCGTTCCAGCTCATGCCTCAGATTGCGCATATAAGGGCTGCTCCCGATCAACGGCCCGTATCCGTTCTGCCTCTGCTGTTCCATTTCGCGGAGTACGACGAAGCTTCGGGCATGCTCCTCCATGACCCGATCATTCGATCTGCGAATCCGGACGATCATGCTTTCCATCACTTGTTGGCGAAAAGCGGCGCTTTTGTCCATGAGCATCATCAAGCCGTCGCGCTGCATGGATAACGTTCTGACCTGCCCCTGGGCTCTTATCGAAGCGCTTACGGTTTCCCCGGTTAGACAAGACATTTCGCCGAAGAAATGCCCTCTGCTTAACTCGGCCAAGGTTACCGAAACCTCGTTTTCGATGTACACAACGACGACTCCGGACAGGAGAATATGAAAGCGATTGCTTGTCTGTCCCATGTGCAAAATAATCGTTCCATCCGAATACTCGGTTTCCGTCAAATAGGGAAACAGAGCTTGCATGTCCGTCGTTTCCAATTGATCGATGATGGGATATTGTCGGAGTTTCTCAAGCACCAGGGTAGCCTCTCCTTTCACAACTGCACTAACGCACGAAAGACAATGATCATTAATCATAGCAGCTTAATGTGTCGGGAAGATGTCGAAACGAATGAGTTTGCGATCAAGCCTCGAATCAAGTAAGCTAAGTGGCGTAAGCACTTAGAAGAGGAAGGTGCGACTCGTGAGCGCTGAAGAGGAGCTAATTCTGCAGCCTGGAGAACGGCTGGACGATCTATTGACTCATCATTTGAAAATCATTCAAAGTCCCGAAGTGTTCAGTTTCTCGCTGGACGCGGTGCTGCTCGCTCGGTTTGCCTCCGTACCGCCAAGAGGGCGCATTCTCGATTTGTGTACAGGCAACGGCGTTATTCCGATGCTGCTTACGACGCGAACCGAAGCAAAAGTGGACGGCATCGAGATTCAGCCCCGGCTCGCCGACATGGCGCGAAGAAGCGTATCGTTGAACCGTCTGGACGACCGGGTACATATTATAGAAGGCGATTTGCGCGAATGGAAGCTCGAAGGCGAGCTATACGATGCAGTTACGGTTAATCCGCCGTATTTACCGGTCGCGAGCGGCGATCGTAAAGACAATCTTCATCAGGCAATGGCCCGCCACGAGGTCGGCTGCAAGCTGGAGGACGTCGTCGCGGCCTGCGCTAGGAGCGTGAAGGCGGGCGGCAAGGTTGCGATGGTTCATCGTCCGAGCCGGTTGGTCGATATTATCGATCTGATGCGCCGTTACCGCATTGAACCAAAGCGGATACGCTTCGTGCACCCCCGCAGGGAAGCGGAAGCGAACATGATATTAATAGAAGGAACTCGCGACGGCCGGCCTGAGGTTAGACTCTTGCCGCCTCTGATCGTCTATGAAGAGGACGGGGAGTATACGCCGGAGCTGTTGGCCGTATTTTACGGACAAGCGGCGGAACTGCCGGACTTCAAACGCCCTAACGGGCGAGCGCCGTCGGTTAAGGAAAAGCGGACTGGAGGGGAGGAGCTAACATGAACGAAGCTACAACAAACAGAGACGGGATCGACTCGGGAGAGGCAGCAAGAGCAAGCTTTGCGCAGGCCACTGTCCAGAAGAGCTTCGCCGCGCGCGAGAAGCCGGGGACGCTGTACTTGGTAGCGACGCCGATCGGCAATCTGGAGGATATGACGTTTCGCGCGATCCGCACATTAAAAGAGGTGCAACTGATCGCGGCCGAGGATACGAGGCAGACGCGCAAGCTGCTGACGCATTTCGAAATCCAGAACCGGCTTGTCAGCTATCACGAGCATAACCGGGAAGCAAGCGGTCCCGAATTGATCCGTCTGCTTCTGGAAGGTCGGAGCATTGCGCTTGTCAGCGATGCGGGTATTCCCGCGATCTCCGACCCGGGGGCGGACTTGGCGAGGGACGCGGCAGCCGTCGGCATACCTGTCGTGCCGATTCCGGGGGCGAATGCCGCTCTGTCGGCGCTGATCGTCTCCGGCCTCCCGACCGATCGCTTCCTGTTCGTCGGCTTTCCGCCGCGCGATCGGAAGGGCATGCACAAGCTGCTCGACAGCTTGCAGGGCGAGAGCGGAACGCTGATTTTATATGAATCGCCCCACCGATTGAAAAAAACCGTAGCTGCGATCGTCGAGCGATGGGGCGGCCGAAAAATGGCTATCGTACGCGAACTGACGAAGAAGCACGAGGAAGTCGTTAGAGGAACGGTTGAGGCTTGTCTGGCGCATGTCGAGCAGAACGCTCCGCTCGGGGAGTGCTGTATATTAATAGAAGGAACTCGTTCGGAAAACGGAATTCGAGCAGGAGACGACGCGGAACAGGTCGGCTTCTGGTGGACTTCCGTAACGCTTGGGCAGCATGTTGCGCATTACGAGTCGGCCGGACAATCGCGTAAGGAAGCGATGAAATCAACGGCGACGGATCGGGGAATATCGAAGCGGGACGTCTATCAGGCGCTGCTTGAAAAGAACGAAGACGAGTAAATGGGGTACAAGTAAGTAAGACGAAAAAAATCCCCTCCCGAGATCGACATCGAGAGGGGGCAAGGAGTATAAAAAGGTTCGAATTAACAATAATTAGAATACAAATTTTATTATAAACTATTTTCTCTAATTTGTCACAGGGGAAGGTAAATCCTTCAAACATTCTCTGCAAACAATTTTTCCTTTGAAGTAAGTAACGTTCTCCGCGTTGCCGCAGAAGATGCACGCAGGCTCGTATTTCTTAAGCATAATGCGCTCGCCGTCTACATAAATCTCCAGCGCGTCTTTCTCTCCAATGCCAAGTGTGCGGCGAAGCTCGATCGGAATAACCACCCGTCCCAATTCATCGACTTTACGTACGATACCGGTAGATTTCATCATTTGGTAATACCCCTCTCGTATGATTAAAATAAATACAAAACGAACATAGATCCTGTGCCTGTTCGTTGTCGCCAGTTTTCGACAAAGTTCTCTCTTTTCCGAACTCTATCGTACCAACCTTTCCCAAAAAAGTCAACCTGAAAGCGCGCGAGAAATGCTTAAAATTCTTAAATATCGTCTGAAAATCCTCTCAGGAATGGTGATTTTCTAAAAAAAGCTCGTTAAGACGGCCAAAAGTATAAGGAAAACGAAATTCGACAATATTCGACATAAACCGATTTTTTCAACGACACTTTGTCGAAAAATGACCAAGATGAGGTGAAGTTCCATGTTATCGAGATTACACGAGGAGAAGGTTTTCAAAGATCCTGTGCATCATTCCATTTACGTGCAGGATCTGACCGTCTGGAAGCTCATCAATACGCCTGAGTTCCAGCGACTCAGAAGAATCCGCCAACTAGGCACCTCCTATCTTACGTTTCATGGGGCAGAGCACAGTCGGTTTTCCCATTCGTTGGGTGTATATGAAATTACAAGGAAAGTGATTTCTCAGTTTGAGCGTAATGGATACAGCGATTGGCCGCAAGAGGAAAAATTGCTCAGTCTTTGTGCTTCTTTGTTGCATGATGTCGGACATGGCCCATTTTCGCATTCTATTGAACAAATCTTCGGCACGGACCATGAAGAGTGGACCTGCGAAGTGGTCTTAGGGGATACCGGAATTAACCGCGTACTGCGCGAAATCGATGACCGATTTCCGGACAAGGTTGCCGCGGTGATCCGCAAGAAATACGAAAAACCGATTGTAGTCAGCCTCGTATCCAGCCAGCTGGATGCGGATCGGATGGATTACTTGCTGCGCGATGCTTATTTCACGGGAGTGAACTACGGCACGTTTGATCTGGACCGCATTTTGCGAGTGCTGCGCCCCTTCCAGGGGAAAATCGTCGTTAAGGACAGCGGGATGCACGCCGTCGAAGATTACTTAATGTCGAGATACCAAATGTATTGGCAGGTTTATTTTCACCCTGTCACCCGCAGCTCGGAAATATTGCTTCGGCAAATTTTCCGGAGAGCGAGCGAGCTTCTCGCGTCCGGCTACGCATTCTCCTTTATGCTTGACCCGATCCGGGCTTTGCTGTCCGGCTCCGTCACGCTGGCGCAGTACATGAGGCTCGACGAGGCGATGGTGCAGACGGCTTTCGGCGAGTGGGCGGGGGAACGCGACGAATTGCTGGCGGATCTATGCCGGCGCTTCTTGAACCGGAGGCTGTACAAGTATGCGCCGCTGACCGGAGAGGACAGAGGGTGGCTCGAAGATGTTCGCGACGAGTGGCGAAGGATCGGCCTCGATCCGTCCTACCATATGGAAGTCGACAAGCCCGAGGATTCCCCGTATGACGTCTATAAGCCGGGGGTGCTGCCGGACAGTAAGGAGAAGCCTCCGATTTTGCTGTTGGACAAGCGGGAGGAGCTGACGGAAATTTCGGCAGCCTCCGATATTATTCGCTCGATCGCCGGCTTGCATCGAGGCAATGATTACATTTATTATCCGGAGGAGCGAGTGCTTCCGCACGCTCATTTGCTCAGTTCCGAGACACGCGCCAGGTTGTCTATATAATAGAAGAAAGTGATTTCGATCACACATAAAATTCGGCGTCGAGTATGCTTTATGAGATGCTTCGTGATCAAAATTGGACTTTTTGAACAACCTCTCGAAAAAGGAGACATAATGATGCTTTTTGATACCCATGCTCACCTCGATTCTCACAAGTTCGACAGCGATCGAGATGAAGTGATAGAACGCGCGTTGGCCGCCGGCGTAGACACGATCGTCAATATCGGGTTTAACCGCGAGACGATTCCCACGACGATGGCGTTGACGGAGAAATACCCGTTTATTTATGCGGCGGTTGGGTGGCATCCGACCGATGCCGTCGACATGAAGCTGGAAGAGGATTTGGCCTGGATCGAGCGACTCTGCACCACTCATCCGAAAGTCGTCGCGATCGGCGAAATCGGACTTGATTATTATTGGGACACATCGCCGAAAGACGTTCAGCAGACAGTGTTTCGCGAACAAATTCGACTGGCCCGGCGGATCGGAAAACCTATCGTGATTCACAATCGGGACGCGCACGAGGACATTGTAAAATTATTGAAGGAGGAGCGGGCTTCCGAGGTTGGGGGAATTATGCACTGCTTCTCCGGAAGTTGGGAGACGGCCCAAATATGCCTGGATATGAATTTCCATATTTCCTTCGGGGGACCGGTTACCTTCAAAAATGCAAGGGTTCCCAAAGAGGTTTTGGAAAGGGTTCCATTGGATCGTTTGCTGATCGAAACCGATGCTCCATATTTGACTCCTCACCCCCATCGAGGGAAGCGAAATGAGTCCGCTTACGTACGACTGGTTGCAGAGACGGCAGCGGAAATAAAAGGCGTTTCTCTGGAAGAAATTACAAAAATAACAGGCGATAACGCCAGGCGCTGTTTTGGGATAACGAGATAAACGGAAGAAATGGGAGAAAAACAAGCCGCTTCGAAGAAAAAACTGGCTTTTGTTGCGATTATCGCGCAAGTTCCCTTCGATTTTCCGTAAAAACGGCCAAATTCGTCGGATGAGCCGTCTTTACACTGTTATCGCGCAGAGGTTATGATCATCAACAGAAAGTTCGAATATGACATTCCTTTTCCAGTGCGCTTAATCTCCCGAACGGGAGAGTGGGGGACCCAACGCGGCGACGATCAAGCTGAGCGTCCAATGCGGTCCGAGCAATCTTGGGGTGAATGCGGCAAGTGTCGGGATGGCGACTCTATCTGAGTGACGCGTCAGGCATGCAGCCGTTAGGGCAACTCTCTTTGTCCGAATCCGACAGCTAACCCCGCAAGCGTGATAGAGAGAGGTCACCCTCGTGCCGCTACAGTACTTAGCTTATTTTCAATCATGCGGAAGCCACGAACAGTCCTCTGTCTCGATGGCTTTTTGTGTTGCCAACACAACTGCTCAGGGTAACATGCTCTCATGTGAGAATTCTGAACTGGGGAAGGCGGCGTCTGATCGATCCAGCCGAAATCCGCGAAAATTTCGGGTCTGATCGCCAGGTGTCGTTAACCATTTTGGATTAGTCGCGTCAGACAACATCATGCATTACAGTCGACGGCGGGGCTATGAAGGAGGAACGAGATATGGGCGCAATTCCTATTCAGGAAACCCATGATCCACGACCGACCGGCAAGCTTTTCGCACTGCGTTGGAAGCATGAGCATTTGCGTGCAGCGCTATTGGCCGCAATTCTCGTTTTTGCCATCTCCATCATGTTTGTTTCGCTGCTGCAGAAGGCGGCGATCAAGAACATTACGATCATCGACAACGGCGTCTCGAAGGCGATCTCTACGAAAACCTCGGACGTGCTCGGCTTGCTCGAAGAGCAGGGCATCTACATCGGGCCCAACGATCATCTCTCTATGGCAGCTACGGCCAGCTTGGAAGAGGGAAGCCGATTGATTATCGACCGGGCGGTAGGCGTCATGATCAAAGCGGATGGCAAACAGCAAGTCGCTTATTCAAGCGAAGATACCGTTGGGGGAGTCATTAAGGCGTTAAACCTCAATCTATCCGAGAATGACCGCGTCGTTCCGGAGCTTGACAGTCCTTTGCGGGAAGGTATGACCGTATCGGTCGTTCGCGTGCGCAAAGAGGTTACAGAGACCCAGCGCCCGATCGCCTTCAAGGTTGTGGAGAAGAAGAGCGAGGAGCTTGAAGAAGGCAAGACGAAGGTCGTGACCGAAGGCAAACAAGGCATGGTCGTCTATAAAACCGAGAAGGTTTACGAGAACGGCAAGCTGGTCAGCCAGGAAATGATCGAGAAGACGATTGCCAAGCCGGCTGTACAGCAGGTTGTCGCAATCGGAACGAAGAAGAAGGCCGAAGTGGCTTTGGCGTCGTTCAGCGGACCGCCGACAGCGGGAGAAGCGAAAGTCGTCAAGCTGAACGGCAAGAGCGTCAAAGTAAAACGAATGCTGAGCAACGTGACGTTGACGGCGTATTCGGCAGGGTTCGCTTCTACGGGCAAATCCAAAGGAGACGACGGCTACGGCATCACCCGGACCGGAACGACCGTGAAGGAAGGTCGCACGGTTGCCGTGGATCCGAAAGTGATTCCGCTCGGCTGGTGGGTGTACATCGAAGGGATTGGCTTCCGCCGCGCCGAAGATACGGGTGGAGCTGTCAAAGGCAAGAAAATCGATGTCTACTTCGACAGCGAATCGCACGTCAACAAGTTCGGATTAAAACGCGGGTACACGGTGTACGTGATCGGGCCGGTCAAGCCGTCCGCGGATTAGCCGGCATCGCTCGGCTTCGATCCAATAGAGCTTTGCGTCGGGAAGAGCCTCTGGGCTCTTCCCGATTTTTATTGCGCAGCAGTGCGGCGGCGGAGAGGGTTCGGGACTTGCCCTTCGTACCATTCTCGTATACGCTTGAAGGAAATGCGCGGATTAATAAAGGCGGAATGAAAACGAATGATTCGAGAAATGATTGTCGTGGAGGGCAAGGATGACACGACGGCGGTCAGGCGGGCCGTAAACGCCGATACGATCGAGACGGGCGGCTCCGCGATCGGAGAGGACGTGCTTGTGCGGATCGAGCTTGCGCAAGCACGCAGAGGCGTCATCGTCCTCACCGACCCGGACGCTCCGGGGGAACGTATCCGCAAGATCGTCTCCGAGCGCGTTCCGGACTGCAAGCATGCCTTCCTGACGAAGGACGAGGCGCGAGGCCGCAGGGGCATCGGCGTGGAGCATGCATCCGATGAAGCGATTCGCCGGGCGCTGGAGAGGGTGCGCGGACCGGAGGCGGCCACGGACGAGCCTGCGGAGATCGAGTGGAACGACCTGCTGGCCGCCGGGCTGATCGTACACGCCTCATCTGCGGGCCGCAGAGAGCGTATGGGAGAGATTCTGGGCATAGGCTACGCAAACGGCAAACAATTTTACAAGAGATGCCTCATGTTCCGGATTACGAAGGCCGAATTTCAAGCGGCGCTGGAGCAGTTGGAGCAGGAAGGAAGATAAAGGCATGAAGGAGATCGCCACATCAAACCGGACGCGCGAAATTATTCGCAAGCACGGGTTTACGTTCAAAAAGAGTCTCGGCCAAAACTTCCTGATCGACGGGAATGTGCTCGACCAGATCATTGCTGCGGCCGGGCTGGACGAGACGCGAGGAGCGCTGGAGGTCGGCCCGGGAATCGGATCGCTGACCGAGAGGCTCGCCAAGTCCGCCGGCAAGGTGACGGCGGTGGAGATCGATCGGAGGTTGATTCCGATCCTGAAGGACGTCTTGGCTCCTTACGAGCATGTCAGCATCGTCCAAAGCGATATTCTGAAAACCGATCTGCATGCGCTCTGGCAAGAGCATTTCGCCGGTCTGGCGGGCGTCAGCGTCGTAGCGAATCTTCCGTACTACGTGACGACGCCGATCATCATGAAGCTGCTGGAGGACAAGCTGCCGATTGAGAACATCGTCGTTATGGTGCAGAAGGAAGTTGCCTTGAGAATGTCCGCCAAGCCGGGCGGCAAAGATTACGGCAGCTTGAGCATTGCCGTTCAGTACTACTGCGAGCCGGAGATGGTATGCATCGTTCCGGGCAAAGCGTTTATTCCCGAGCCGAATGTGGATTCGGCGGTCATCAGGCTAAAACGGCGCCCCGAGCCGGCCGTCAGCGTGCCGGACGAGGAGAAGTTTTTCCGCGTCGTTCAGACTTCGTTTGCCCAGCGGCGCAAGACGCTGGCGAACAATTTGTCCGCGCTATCCGGCAAGGAGCGCAAAGCCGAGCTCGGCGACCTGCTTAGGGAGATCGGCGTTCAACCGGAGCGGAGGGCGGAGACGTTGTCTCTGGAGGAGTTCGCAGCCGTATGCGAGGCTCTGACCCGCAGCGGCATGCTCGCATAAAAACGCGGCCGATAGCCGTTAAAACCGTCCCCCCGGACGCGCACCCATCCGTCTCCGACTCCATAGGATAGACGGAGAGGTGAGTGGGCATGAAGCAGGGGGACCTTGTCGTACGGAAATCCTATGGAGGAGACGTGTTGTTCCGGGTCGCGGCGTTCGCCGCGCAGCAAGCCGTGCTCAGAGGGACAGATTACCGCTTGCTGGCGGATGCGCCGGTTGAGGATCTCCAGACGGTGCGAAACCCGGACGAGCTCGGAGGGACGCGCCAGGCGCGTATTAAAGCGAACGAGTCGCTGCGCAAAATCAGCGAGGAGCGGAGCCGGCAATTCGGCCGTTTTGGATTTACGACAGCGCTGGATGATCGCAGACAGCCGTTCTTCGAAATGCCGGGCAAAGTACTTCATCTGGACGGCGATCCGAATTATCTCAAGAAGAGCATGCAGGTGTACGCGCAGCTGAAAGTGCCGGCGGAAGGCGTTCATTGTCATGAGTCGCAGATGCCGCATATGCTGATGCGCATGCTTCCTCAGTTCCATCCGGATATCGTCGTCATTACAGGCCATGACGGCGTTCTTAAGCAGCAGCAGAATCTGCAGCAGCTCAGCAGCTACAAGAACTCATTAAACTTCGTACACGCCGTGAACGTAGCCAGGGATTACGAACGCAACCGCGATTCCCTGGTCGTTGTCGCCGGAGCGTGCCAGTCCCACTTTGAGGCGCTGCTGCAGGCGGGAGCGAATTTCGCCAGCTCTCCGGGCCGAATTATGATTCATGCGCTTGATCCGGTGTATGTGGCCGTTCGCGCGGCGTTTACGCCGTTCCGCGACACGATCAACATTACGGACGTCATCGCGCATACGATCAGCGGCAGACAGGGCGTTGGAGGGATCGAGACGATGGGGCGTTACCGGATCGGTCTGCCGAATTTAAAAGAGGTTAATTCTGAGCAAAATGTGAACGTTTTGTGACAAAAATGAAGCTTTTTTTAGGAAAACCTAATCCCATCAAGGAAAATGACCGTTGACAGTAAATCCGCATCGTTGATATAATATTTTGATTCATTTGACACCTCCCCTGTTTTTAGTTATAATTTACAGGGAAAGAGGTGGTAGTGGATCATGGCTAAAAACACGCTTCTCGATATCAAGCGAAGCCTGGAGCCGCACGTCGGTTCCAAAATCATGCTCCGCGCCAACGGTGGACGACGCAAAACCATCGAACGCACGGGGGTACTGGAAGAAATCTACCCATCGGTTTTCATTGTCAAGCTTGACCAAGAGCAGCACACGTTTAAGCGGGTTTCGTACAGCTATGCCGATATTTTGACCGAGTCTGTAGAGGTTACGCTCTGCAATGACGATGGCGAGGTACGAATCCATTATTTGTCGCACTAGACGGTTGAATAGTACGGGCAGCATCGCGCCGGGTTCAAGGGCGCCGTGCTGCCCGTTTTGCATGCCGACATCCTCTTCGAGGCATTCTAATCGTGAACGTCCCAAGACATCCAGACGAGGAGGCGTACGATGAGCAGAAGAAGAGGCGTCATGTCGGAGCAGTTCAAAGAGGAGCTGGCCAAGGACCTGGGCATCTACGATACGGTTCAGCGGGAGGGCTGGGGAGGCATTCGCACGAAGGATGCCGGAAATATGGTCAAACGCGCCATCCAGATCGCCGAGCAGACCGCATCCCGAACGCCGAGATCCTGATAGCAATAAAAGCCAAAAGAGGCGGATTCCCGCGGAATGAGCGGATTCGACCTCTTTTCGCATTTGCGGGCATCGTTTGTTATAATAATGCAAAAGGTATTGTCTCGGAAGTTGGTGAAGACACGATGTCGAAAATTTATGAGAAGGCGCCGGCCAAGATCAATCTCGTACTGGACGTTCTGCGGAAGCGGGAGGACGGCTTTCACGAGGTAGAGATGATCATGACGATGGTCGATTTGGCCGATCGTCTGGAGATGGAGGAGCTGCCTCGCGATCAGATCGTCCTGTCGAGCCAGGCGGGCTTTATTCCCCTGGACGAGAAGAATTTGGCTTTCCAGGCTGCGAGGCTGATCAAGGAGCGGTACGGAGTCAGACGCGGCGTCTACATACATCTGGACAAGCAGATTCCGGTTGCGGCCGGCCTGGCGGGCGGCAGCAGCGATGCGGCGGCGACGCTGAAAGGGTTGAACCGTCTCTGGAATCTGGAGCTCCCGACAGAGGAGCTGGAGACGCTTGGCGCGGAGCTCGGCTCGGACATCCCTTTCTGCATTCGCGGCGGTACGGCGCTGGCCAGAGGCAGAGGGGAGAGACTGGAATCGATCTCTCCTCCCCCGCAATGCTGGGTCGTACTGGCTAAGCCTCCGATCAACGTGTCAACGGCGGACGTATATGGCAAGTTTCGCGTGCACGAGGTGAAGGAGCACCCATCCATTCCGCGCATGCTGGACGCCTTGTCGCGACAGTCGTTCCCCGATATGTGCGCGTCGTTGGGAAATGTTCTTGAAAATGTCACACTGAACCGTTATCCCGAAGTTCGGCAGATCAAGGATTGTATGATCAAGTCGGGAGCAGACGGCGTGCTGATGTCCGGAAGCGGGCCGACCGTCTTCGGCCTAGTGTCCAAGGAAATGAAGGTTGCACGCGTCTATAACGCGCTAAGAGGGTTTTGCAAAGACGTCTATGTGGTAAGAATGTTAACATAGTGTCCGCTTGCACCGCACAAACTCTCGTTTCTGTTGAACAAAACCGTATAAAGATGTTATGATACTGTAAAATATTCGGATTTGGACGGGAGAGGGGAACGTGAAGAAACTGAAACGCAGCGCCAGACTCGTAGAGATGACGCAGTATTTATTGACCCGTCCCCACACGTTAATTTCCCTGACAGCATTCGCCGAACGGTATCAGTCGGCTAAATCTTCGATCAGCGAGGATTTGGCGATTATCAAGGAAGTGTTCGAGGACGAAGGAATCGGGGAGCTGAACACGTTGGCCGGAGCGGCGGGCGGCGTTCGGTTCGTGCCCAAATGTCGCAAGGATCAGGCGCTCGTCAGAATCGGCTCGATCTGCCGCGAACTTGAACAGCCCGACCGGCTGCTGCCGGGCGGCTATTTGTATATGACCGATCTGCTCGGCCAACCGGCGATGATGCAGGAAGTAGGCCGCATGTTCGCGACGGCGTTCGCGGATCGGAATATCGACGTCATTATGACCGTCGAGACGAAGGGTATCCCTCTCGCTCATGCAACCGCTCAGTATTTGAACCTGCCCGTCGTGATCGTAAGGCGCGATCATAAGGTGACGGAAGGCTCTGCGGTCAGCATCAACTATGTCTCGGGCTCCACGAAGCGCATCCAGACGATGTCGCTTGCTCGTCGGGCGCTTAAGGAAGAATCCCGCGTTCTCATTATCGACGATTTCATGAAAGCGGGCGGAACGATTCAGGGAATGGTCGATCTGCTGTACGAGTTTCGCGCGGTCGTCGCCGGTGTCGGCGTATTCGTAGAATCCGGAGAGATCGATAGCGAGGAACGGCTGCTTCACGATTACGTCTCGCTGGCGCGTCTAACGGAAGTCGATCTGAAGACTCGTCAAATCAAAGTCCAACCAGGCAACTTTTTCTAGGAGGATAACAACTATGAGCTTGAAAATCGTCTCCACGACCGATGCTCCTGCAGCAATCGGTCCGTACGCGCAAGCGGTTCGCACGGGCAATCTGCTGTACACTTCCGGTCAAATTCCGTTAACCCCTGCGGGAGAGCTTGTCGCAGGCGGCATCCAGGATCAGACGTGCCAAGTATTGGCTAACTTGAAAGCGGTTCTATCCGCCGAAGGACTCGAATTCTCGGATGTCATTAAGACGACCGTGTTTTTGAAGGACATGAACCAATTCGCTGAGTTCAATGAAGTATATGCATCACACTTTGGAACGCATACGCCGGCTCGTTCTACAGTAGAAGTCGCTCGCTTGCCAAAGGATGTTCTTGTCGAAATTGAATTGATTGCGGCGATATCTGTCGAAACTGTCAGGAATTAAAAATTTATTTGATTTTTAGCAGGTGTTTTACCATATTTAAGAAGGAATTTGCGTAACTTTGTGGAATATTACACCAAGTCTTTCTGAGGGGCAAAGGTGGTGAACACAAGTGCAAATTACAGACGTGAGACTCCGCCGAGTCAATTCGGAGGGGCGCATGAAAGCCATTGCTTCAATCACGATCGATAACGAATTCGTCGTCCACGACATTCGCGTTATCGACGGGAACAATGGCATGTTCGTCGCTATGCCGAGCAAACGGACGCCGGATGGAGAGTTCCGGGACATTGCCCATCCGATTTCCTCCGGGACACGCGAGAAGATTCAAGCCGCAGTATTGGCGGAGTACGAGCGAGCAGCGCAAGAAGAAGAAGTTATGGTAGAAGGGGCATAATGATGGATATGGAGAAGAGAGCCTGGACAGGCTCTCTTTTCATTTGAGCCTTTTCATTTGATCTTGAATAAGCTATAAGCTATGATTTTGATAATAGGCGCACTTATAGATTCAACTCAGATTCACCGGAACGGAAAGGGGCTCACGCATTGATGAACAAAATGGCGATCATCCTTGCCGCAGGGCAGGGCAAGAGAATGAAATCGAAGCTATATAAAGTATTGCATCCCGTATGCGGAAAACCGATGGTCGAGCACGTCCTGGACGCCGTAAAGGGCGCGGAATGCGGCCGGACCGTCGTGGTCGTCGGCCACGGCGCGGAAGCCGTGAAGGCGAAGCTGGGCGATGAGATCGAGTACGCTCTGCAGGCGGAGCAGCTCGGGACAGGTCACGCTGTGCAGCAAGCCGAGGCGCTGCTGGGGCAGGAGGATGGCGTTACGGTCGTTACTTACGGCGATACGCCGCTTGTGACGGCCGAGACAATCAAAGAGTTGATCGCGCAGCATGTGCAGCAAGGAGCGGCGGCAACCGTGCTGACGGCGGACGTGGAGGACCCGTCCGGCCTGGGGCGGATCATTCGCGGTCAAGACGGCAGCGTGCTTAGAATCGTCGAGCAGAAGGACTGTTCCGCAGAGGAAGCGGCTATTAGCGAGATCAATACGGGGACGTATTGCTTCGATAACCGCATGCTGTTCTCCGCTCTTGCCGAGGTGACGAACGACAACGCGCAGGGAGAATATTACGCGACGGACGTCATCGGTATTTTGCGCGGCCGCGGCGAGCGGATCGCCGCCAGCAAGTGCAAGGATCCCGTGGAGGGAACGGGAGTCAACGACCGAATTGGACTTGGGGAAGCGGAGCGGCTTATGCGGCTGAGAATTAATGAAGCCCATCAGGCGAATGGCGTGACGATCGTTGACGCGGCGAATACGTATATTGAAGCGGGTGTCACGATTGGCGCGGATACGGTCATCTATCCCGGAACCCTGCTTCGTGGCGCGACTTCGATCGGCTCGGATTGCGTGATCGGCCCGTCGGCGGACTTGAAGGATACGACGGTCGGGGACGGAACGACGATCCGCCAGACGGTGACCGAAGGCGCGGATATTTCCGAAGGATGCAACGTCGGTCCGTTCGCTTACTTAAGGCCCGGAACGAAGCTTGGGCGCCAGGTGAAGGTCGGCGATTTCGTCGAGATCAAAAATGCCGCAATCGGTGCAGACAGCAAGATTCCTCATCTAAGCTACATCGGGGACGCGATCGTCGGCTCAGGCGTTAATTTCGGCTGTGGGGCGATTACGGCAAACTACGACGGTTATAATAAATCAATGACCGAGATCGGGGATCAAGCGTTTATCGGCAGCAATTCGAATCTGGTCGCCCCGGTCAAGATCGGCAGCGGCGCTTACGTCGTCGCCGGCTCCACGATTACGAGCAATGTTGCAGACAATGACTTGGCCATTGCCCGCGAGCGTCAAGTCAACAAACCAGGGTATGCGGACAAGATTCGCGCTCGCGCCCAAGCCAAGAAAAACAAAGAAACCGAATAACAAAGGCGGTAAAAAACTAAAATGGCTTATTCGGATCCAACCTTAAAGCTATTCTCCTGCAGTTCAAATCCAGAGCTAGCGCATTCGATTGCCAAATGCATCGGCGTCGAGCTAGGCAACGTGACGATGAGCCGGTTCAGCGACGGCGAGATCCATATTCAATTGGACGATAGTGTTAGAGGAAGCGACGTGTATGTCGTACAGTCGACTTCCGCGCCGGTCAACGACCACCTAATCGAGCTGCTTGTCATGGTCGATGCGCTGAAGCGGGCGTCGGCCAAGACGATTAATGTCGTCATTCCTTATTACGGGTACGCCAGGCAAGATCGCAAGGCGCGTTCTAGGGATCCGATTACCGCCAAGCTGGTAGCGAATCTGATCGAGACCGCAGGGACGCACCGGGTTATCGCTATGGATCTGCACGCCATGCAGATTCAAGGCTTCTTCGATATTCCCGTCGATCATTTGCTGGGCGTTCCGATTCTGGGAGATTATTTTCATGAGAAGCAGTTGGAGTCTCCCGTTGTCGTCTCCCCCGATCATGGCGGCGTCGTTCGCGCGCGTCGTCTGGCCGATACTCTTCAGGCTCCGCTTGCGATTATCGATAAGCGCAGGCCCGAGCCGGGCGTTGTCGAGGTCATGAATATCATCGGCGACGTCAAGGGGAGAACGGCGATTCTGATTGACGATATTATCGATACGGCGGGGACGATCGCGCTAGCCGCAAACGCCTTAAAGAAAGCCGGCGCAGGGGATATCTACGCTTGCTGTACCCATCCTGTGCTGTCCGGGCCGGCGATTGAGCGTCTGGAAGCTTCGTCAATCAAGGAAATTGTCGTGACGGATACGATTCCGCTCAGGCAGCCTTGCGGCACCGACAAGGTCAAGGTACTGTCGGTAGCGCCGTTGTTGGCCGAAGCGATTGTTCGAGTGCATGAACAGCAGTCGCTGAGCTCCTTATTCGAACCGCATGTTTAATGAACGCCTCCCTGGGGTACAACAAGGATATACCTAGCTGGGGAGGAATTCGATATGACCGCTGAACTTCAAGTTCAACTCCGAGAGGCTTCGACCCATGGCCAGTTAAGGCGCCTTCGCGCATCTGGCGGCGTTCCCGGGGTCGTGTACGGCAAAGGACTGGCCGTGCCTTCCAAGATTGCGATAGATGCGAAAGCTCTGACGGACATGCTAAAGGGCAATCCGTACGCGGTGCTCGATATGGAGATTCCCGGAGCGGGCAAGCAGCCAGTCATGTTGGCGGAGCTGCAGAGAGATCCGATCTCCAGACAGATGCTGCATGTGGATTTTCGCCGCATCGATATGAATGAGAAGATAACGACGTCAGCCCGGCTTGATTTCACCGGAGTGTCTCCGGGAGAGAAAGAAGGCGGCATGCTGCAGCTCGTGCTGCACGAGATCGACATCGAATGCTACCCGAAGGACATTCCAGACGCGATCGCGGCGGATGTCGGCGGGCTGGAAATGGGCGAACATCTGACCATCGGCGATCTGACGTTGCCGGCCGGGGTAACCGCCGTACAAGATCCGGAAACGGTTATCGTCGCCGTTCTGGCGCCTCAGAAGGAGCGTTCCGAGGATGAGGTCGAAGCGCTTAACGACGAAGCCGAGGAAGATCGCAAACATTCGGAAGCTGCGTTGGCGGTGGAGAAGGATTAAAGGAAGGCTGTCGGAAGAATGCGAAGAGGTCGCGCTATGCGCGGCCTTCTTGTCATGCAGCAGGGGGAGGCGGCATGGCAAGAAGGACCGTCCGTAAAACAAAGGGAATATGTTGAAAGCGGCATACCGAAGCCTCCTGCTCCAGTCGGCCGCTCACCCCGTTAACTCAGTAACCCGGACGAGAGACGAAGGTAAATTGCCTGCGGTTGTAGAAAATATTGTTGACCTGAACGAATTCTTTGCCATAATATTCGATAAAACCAATATCGCTGTGCCGCCTTCCGCAATAAATCTGCACCGGAACTTGAGAAGACATATGATCCAGGAAATGCTGGTCGTCATAAATCATCTGGCCGTTCATGTACACATCAATTCAACTCGCTTTCTCGGAATCTGTATTAGATAAGACACGCGGCAACAGGCTTTCGTTGCATAGGAATTCTATTTTCTTAAGTAAATATGGCGAAAATGTTCGGATTTGGAGGAAATCTTTATGCGTTGGATTGTCGGATTGGGAAATCCGGGCTCGACTTACGCAAGTACTCGGCACAATGCGGGCTTTATGGTTATTGACGAGCTGGCTCGAAGGTTTAACACGGATGTGACTGCGCAGAAATTCAAGGCGTTGACGGGCGAGGCGAAGGTTGGAGACGTGAAGGTCGCGCTCTTAAAACCGATGACCTATATGAATTTGTCGGGCGAGTCGTTAAGAGCCTTCATGGATTTCTATAAGGCGAAGCCGGAAGATTTAATTGTCGTCTATGACGATTTGGATACCGAGGTTGGCCGTATTCGGCTCAGATATCAAGGAAGTCCAGGCGGGCATAACGGCATCAAGTCGATTATTCAGCATCTGGGCACGCAGACTTTTAATCGGGTGCGCGTCGGCATATCCAGGCCTGAGCCGGGATGGGCCATCTCCGACTACGTCCTCTCGGGCTTCGCGAAGTCGGAGAAGGAGCCGTTTCAGCGTTCGATAGAAGAAGCTTGCGATGCGATTGAATACGCCCTGACGCATACGTTCGAGCAGACGATGGCGAAGTATAACGCGAAAGGCTGACCTTTTTGAACGGCCTATTATTAAAGAGACGGTTTGCGGGAATACTGGAAAGAGAAATGCGGGATACCGCATATGCTCACTCCGGGAGGCATAGCTATGACTGTGAACTATATTTGCCGCCATTGCGGCATGCCGTTGGGAAGCTTCGACCATTCGGAGGTAGGCGAGTATCGGCTGGGTCTGCAATTCTTGACCCCCGGTGAGCGAAAGCGTATAATAGCGTATAATTCCAACGGGGACGTGACCGTACGGGTAATCTGCGACTATTGCAGTCAGACGCTGGACGCGAATCCCGAGCTTGCGTTGCTGTCCAATCCGTTGCAGTAAGCGCCGAAAGCATCGCGTTTCGACATCCTCCAGGAGTCCTTGGCTTGTGCCGGGGCTTTTTTCTTGATTTCCAGGGCGCGATTTGAAATAAGCAGTAGATACGTGGAAGGTTGTTTCGGAGAGGGGAAATGCCATGAATCCGTTAATCCAATCACTCGTTAAAGATCCCGATCTTATTAGCGTCATTCAAGGACTGCAAAGCGGAATGCGGGAGCAACTCGTCGCCGGCTTGTCCGGCTCCGCCCGACAAGTGGCGATCGCCGGAATGTACCGCGAGCTGAAGCGACCGATTCTCATCGTGACGCACAATATGTTTTCGGCTCAGAAAATTGCCGACGATTTGCAAGAATGCTTATCGGCGGACGAGGTGCTGCTGTATCCCGCCAATGAGCTGATCGCCGCAGAAACCGCGATCTCAAGCCCAGAAACGTCGGCGCGGAGGCTGGACTCCATACTCAAGCTTGCGGATGGCTTCCGCGGCGTTATTGTCGTGCCGTTCGCCGGGGTTCGGAGATTTCTTCCGGATCGGCAGACGATGTCGGAAGCGCATATCGTGCTGCGCGTCGGAGAGAATCTGCCGATGGAACAGTTTCTGCATAGAATGGTCGAGCTTGGCTACGAGAGAGTCGATCGGGTCGAGCAGAAAGGCCATATGAGCGTGCGCGGGGGCATCGTCGATTTCTTCCCGCTCGCTTCTGCGCTTGCTTGCCGGGTGGAATGGTTCGACGATGAGATCGATTCCATTCGCACGTTCGATCCGGCCGATCAGCGGTCGATCGAGAAGCTGGAGTCTTATACCGTGCGGCCGAGCCGAGAGTGGATCGCCGTCGAGAGAAGATTCCAGAATGCGGCTCAGCATGCGCGGGATTTGCTCGACAAGCAGTTGGAGCGAATGACCGACCGCCAGGCCAAAGAGAAGTTAAGCTCGGAAATTTCCCGAGAAATTGAGCTTTTGCGCCAGCGCGTTTATTTTCCCGAGATTTACAAGTACATCTCTCTGCTTTATCCGGAGCGTCAGACGCTGCTGGACTATATGCCTAAAGATACGATTCTGCTCATGGACGAACCGAACAGACTCGGCGAAACCGCGCGTCAGCTGGAACGCGACGAATCGGAGTGGGCGACCCATCTTCTGCAGCAGGGCAAATCGCTGCCCGGTTTTGCGCTGGCCGTTTCTGCGGAGCAGGCGCTGTATCCGAAAGCGTTTCAAATCGTCTACCTGTCGCTCTTCGTCAGGCAGATTCCGCATACGCAGCCGCAAAATATTATCAACTTCGTCTGTCGTTCCATGCAGAACTTTCATGGACAGATGAACGTGCTGAAGGCGGAGACCGAGCGCTGGCGCAAGAGCGGCGTTCGGATTTTGATGCTTGCGGGCAACGCTGAGCGGGCCGAGCGGATGAGAAGGGTACTGGACGACTATCAGATCGAGCCGCCGGAAATTTTGCAAGGAAACCTGCAAAGCGGCTTCGAGCTGCCTTCGATCAAGCTCGTCGTCATTACCGAAGGCGAGATGTTCACGCAGAAGCAGCGCAAGGCTAGACGGGTCGATCGCCATCTCGATAACGCCGAGCGTCTCAAGAGCTACACCGAGCTGAAGGTGGGCGACTTCGTCGTGCACCAAAACCATGGCATCGGCAAATATTTGGGCATCGGAACGCTGGAAGTCGGCGGCATTCACAAAGATTATCTCCATATCGTCTATGCGGGGGGAGATCGTCTTTCCGTACCTGTGGAGCAGTTCGATCTGATCCAGAAGTATGTGGGCAACGAGGAGAAGGAGCCAAAGGTCAGCAAGCTTGGAGGCTCGGAGTGGAACCGGGCGAAATCCAAGGTTCGCTCATCCGTACAGGACATCGCGGACGATCTGATCAAGCTGTATGCGGAGCGGCAGGCGACGACCGGCTTCGGCTTCGGAGAGGATACGCCGTATCAGCAGGAATTCGAAGAGATGTTCCCGTACGAAGAGACGACGGACCAGCTGCGGGCGATCCGGGAGATCAAGAAGGATATGCAGACGCCGCGTCCGATGGATCGTTTGCTGTGCGGAGACGTCGGCTACGGCAAGACGGAGGTGGCGATCCGCGCCGCGTTCAAGGCTGCGATTGAGGGCAAGCAGGTAGCCGTGCTTGTGCCGACGACGATATTGGCGCAGCAGCACTTCGAGACCTTCCGCGAGCGATTCTCCGGCTATCCGTTTAATATCAAGGTGTTGAGCCGGTTCCGGAGCCGCAAGGAGCAGACGGAGACGATCAAAGGGCTAAAGGCGGGAACGGTCGACGTCGTGATCGGAACGCATCGAATTCTGTCCCAGGATATCGTGTTCAAGGAGCTTGGACTGCTGATCGTCGACGAGGAGCAGCGCTTCGGCGTCACGCATAAAGAGAAGCTGAAGAAGCTGAAGACGAATGTAGACGTGCTGACGTTGACGGCGACGCCGATTCCGCGCACGCTTCACATGTCGATGCTGGGCGTAAGAGATTTGTCCGTCATTGAGACGCCGCCGGAGAACCGATTTCCGGTGCAAACCTATGTCGTCGAATACAGTGCGACGCTTGTCCGCGAGGCAATCGAGCGCGAACTAGCCCGCGATGGGCAAGTTTATTATTTGTTCAATCGGGTGCAGGGCATCTATCAGGCGGCCGAGCAGATCAGCGCGCTTGTGCCCGACGCCAGAATCGCCGTCGCTCACGGCCAGATGTCGGAGCAGGAATTGGAGAGAACGATACTCGATTTCCTGGACGGGGAATACGACGTACTCGTCAGTACAAGCATTATCGAGACTGGGGTCGATATCCCGAACGTCAATACGCTCATTGTGCACGATGCGGATAAAATGGGGCTGTCGCAGCTCTACCAGCTGCGCGGACGAGTGGGGCGGTCTAATCGGATCGCTTATGCCTACTTTACCTATCAGCGGGACAAAGTGCTGACGGAGGTCGCGGAGAAGCGTCTGCAATCGATTAAGGAGTTTACCGAGCTCGGATCGGGCTTCAAGATCGCTATGCGCGACTTGTCCATTCGCGGCGCCGGCAACCTGCTCGGAGCGGAACAGCACGGCTTTATCGCATCGGTCGGCTTCGATCTGTATTCCCAGATGCTCGCAGAGGAAATTCAGAGTCGCAAGCTGCAGCTCGGCGGAGATGTGCAGCCGCCGCGTCCGGTGAACACGCAGCTCGATTTAGGCGTCGACGCCTATCTGCCTCCCGAGTATATTTACGACAGCATTCAGAAAATCGAAATCTATAAGAAAGTCGCCGCCGCCGCTTCGCTGGAAGATGTGGAGGAGCTGTTCGAGGAGCTGATCGATCGTTTCGGAGAGCCGCCTAAAGCCGTGCTCAATCTGATGGCGGTCGCCAGACTGAAGGTATACGGGCGCAAGTACGGAATCGAATCGATCGTCCGCCGCGGAGACGACGTGACGTTAAAGCTGGAGGAACGACGTCGCGCCGACATCGACGAGAAGAAGCTGAAGCCGTTGGAGGCGAAGCTGCAAGGGCGCGTCGTATTCGCCTTGGGCGAGCAGCAGCCTGTAATCCGCATGAAAGCGCGGGGACTTGACGAGAACGCTCTATTAGCGTTCCTTGAGGATTTTCTGGTACAATACAAAGAAGCGACAAAATCGAAGGGGGAACTACAGGATGTTGCAACATAGAAGCATGCCGTATCGTCGGCTGGCTCTGTTGGCGCTGGCGGCGGTCATGCTGGTCGCACTGATGTCCGCGTGCGGCAAGAAAGAGAAGGAAACCGTCATCGCTACCTACAACAATGGCGGGCAAGTCACGGATCAAGACTTTGAGAAGTATATCGCTTTTCAGCTTTTGAGCGGCAACAACCAGATCGCCATGTACGCGTCTATTCCGCAGATCAAGGAGCAGCTGGTTAAGCAGTACATTGTGACGAAGGTGCTCGGAGAGCAGATTTCCAACGAAGAGAAGGACAAGATCAAGACGGAAATCAAGACGTTTAAGGAAAATGTAGAGAAGGCGCGCAATACGCAGCCGGAGCTCAAAACGCAAATGAAGGAAAACAACCTTACCGTAGGCGATATGGTTAATTTCTACGAGGAAACGCTGAAATTCCAATCGTATTATTCGGCTAAAGGCGATGAATTCAAAGGCAAGGTAACCGACGAAGAAATCAAGGCGGAGTTTGACAAAGCACCGTCCGACTTTAACGTCGTTACCGTTCGTCATATTCTGATCGGAACGTCCGATCCCAACACGGGTGAGGAGCTGAAAACCGAAGAGGAAGCGCTGAAAACGGCTAACGAAGTAAAGGCCAAGCTTGAAGCCGGCGGAGATTGGAATGCTCTGGCCAAGGAGTATTCCACGGACACCGGCTCCAAGGATAACGGCGGTCTGTACGAGAAACAAGCTGCTGGAGGCTGGGTTGCCGAATTTAAGGAAGCGGCGAATACGCAGCCGATCGGCGAGATCGGCGAGCCGGTCAAGACGCAATTCGGTTATCACGTCATGAAGGTCGAGAGCCGCGAGGAAGTGACTTCCGTGGACAAGCTGTCCGAGGAGTCCAAGGATTCGATCAAAATGGAGCTTTCTTCGACCAAACTGAACGAATTCATCGTTAGCGAACAGGACAAGCTGGGCATCATCGTCACGCTGCCGCAGGAGCCGTCTGCATCGCCAAGCGCATCGGGATCCGAATCTCCGGCAGGGTCGCCGAGTGCATCGGGATCTGAATCCCCGGCAGAGTCGCCAAGTGCATCGGGGTCCGAATCCCCGGCAGCCTCGCCATCGGCGTCTGCATCCGCGCAATAAGTAAACGTGTCCGAAGCTTCGACCGCGACCATGCGACGAAGCTTCGGACGCTTTTTTTTCTATTCGGGATAGAAAGAGGCCAAAGAGGATCGAGCGTTCCGACCTAATCTTGGGTTGGATGATTCCTCCAGCGAAGGGCGAACGCATAAGAAAATGGGAGAGGTTGAATACTACCCTTACGATTCGAGACACCTTTTTCCGATTGTTCAAGGTTCGTCATAAAGGCCGGCAACGCGTTCGTGCCGGCGGCAGCAGCAGAGCGAATACATCTACGAAAGTGGGGCAACACGACCATGAAAGCAACCGGAATTGTACGCCGTATCGATGACCTCGGAAGAGTCGTCATTCCCAAAGAAATTCGTCGCACCCTTCGCATTCGGGAAGGGGATCCGCTAGAAATTTTCGTGGATCGCGATGGCGAAGTTATCCTCAAAAAATATTCCCCAATCGGCGAGCTGGGCGATTTCGCCAAGGAATATGCCGAATCGCTGTCCGAGAGCACGGGACATATCGCCTTGATCTCCGACCGGGATACGTTTATTGCAGTGGCAGGAGCCTCCAAGAAGGAGTATATCGACAAGCCGATCGGTAATCTGCTTGAAAACTGCATGGACAATCGCAAAATTATTTTGGAGTCTTCTCCGGGCAGCCACGAAATGCTCAGAGACATAGCCGAAACGATCAGCTCGTTCGCGGCGGCGCCGATCGTGGCGGGAGGAGATCCGATCGGTACGGTCGTGCTCCTCAGCAAGGACGATGCGGTGAAGATGGGCGCAATGGAGAGCAAGATGGTCGAGACGGCGGCGGGCTTCCTCGCGAAGCAGATGGAGCAGTGAATTAGAAAGGAACGCTTAGGCGTTCGAACAAAAAGCTTTCCCGGACGGCTTGACCCCGTTCTTGGGGAAGCTTTTTTGCATGGCGGCTTTCGTTTATAATCAAGACACGGGAATGGGAACGGAGAGATTACGGATAAGCCTGCGGACGAACAAAGCTTCGGCCAAGGAATGGGGAATGGACGGTCATGCGAATCGAATATGGAACCGGAGGTTCGGATAGCTCGGGAGGCTCTGAAATTTCCGGAAGTCCGGGAAATCCGGGCAACCCAGGAAGCTCTGGGAAAAAGGCGCTTATGCAAGGAGCCGTCCTGCTGGGAGGCGCGGCTCTGCTCGCTAAGCTGATCGGCACATTACAGAAAATTCCGCTGCAAAATTTGGCCGGAGACGAAGTGTTCGGGCTGTATACGGCTGTGTACGCGCTGGCGGTCATGTGGATGACCCTCGCATCCGCGGGCATTCCGGTCGCGGTTAGCGCTTTGGTTGCCGAGAAGGCAGCGAAGGGCGACGAAGAGGGCGCTAAACGCGTCGTTCGTTGGGCGGGGGCGTTAATCGGGCTGATCGGACTAATTATGTTCACGGCGCTCTGGCTTGGGGCGGACGCGTTCGCCCGGTGGATGGGACTTGATGCGGCGGCTCCCGCCATTCGAATGTCCTCGTTGGCGCTGCTGTTCTCGCCTGTTGCTGCTGTGCTGAGGGGGTACCACCAAGGTCGGATGCGGATGCTCGCGCCGGCGTTGTCCCAGCTCGCGGAACAGATCGCCAGAGTGGCGTTTATGCTGGTTGCGCTGGCGATCGCCTTGAACGGAGCCTGGTCGGCCTCCGCTACGGCCGCGGCCGTGCATGGCGGTTTGGCAACGGGCGCAGCAATGGGACTGCTCGTGATGGCGGCGATCTCCGTACGCGAAGGCCGCAAGCCGGGGCAGCCGATCCCGATTCGCTCGAGCGGAGCTAAGAAAAGCTTCGGAACGGCGGGAAAGGCGGCGGAAACGGTCGCCGTAGGGAAAAGGCATGGAGGGGCGGGAGGAAATCCGATCGGGCGCGTAGTGGTGATAGAGCCGAGAGCCGCCCTGGTGAAACGGATTATTCGGGTTGCCGTGCCTGTGGCGGCTGCGTCGATCGTTGCGCCGATGTTCGCGCTGATCGACGCATTCTCCATCCCCCGGCTGCTGGATCAGGGAGGAGAATGGGCGCTGGCCCAGTTCGGCGTCTACAGCCGCGGCGTGGCGCTGCTGCAGTTGGTTGTCCTGGGGGTGTCCGGGGCGGCAGCCGCGCTCGTTCCGGCGCTCACGGCGGCAAGGACGCGCGGAGACGAAGCGGAGCTGGCCGGGAGGGCGAGATTCGCGCTGCGGCTCGCCTGGTGGTTCGGCTGCGCGGCTGCGGCGGGGCTGGCGCTTCTGGCCGTGCCGATCAATACGGCGCTATTCGGCGACGATAGCGGCTCGGTTGCAATGGCGCTCGTCGGGCTGGCTGCGGTCGGTGGCACGCTTCAGGCGGTCAGCGCCGCTTTGCTGCAAGGCATAGGCGAACTGCGAGCGCCGGCTGTCAACCTGGCGGCAGCCGCGCTGCTCAAGCTGTCGCTCAATGTCGCCCTCGTGCCGCAGCACGGCATCGCGGGCGCCGCCGCAGCGATGGCGATCGCCTACGCCATCGCCGCAACCCTTAACGCGCTGTCCCTGCGCCAGCGCGTCCAACTGCCCGCCCCCCGCGCACCGCTCGCGTGGCGCTCCGTCGCTGCGCTGGCCGCCATGGCGGCCGCGGTCGCTCTGCTCGCGCACGGCCTCGGCGGGCTGTTCGCCGCCGTTATGCCCGCGCGAGCGGCGGCCCTGCTCGTCGCCCTGCCGGGTGTCGCGCTCGGGGCCGCCGTCTTCGCCGCGGCGCTCGTCGCCCTAGGCGCCGTCGCTCCGCACGAATGGCGCGAGCTGCCGGGAATCTCCGGCACTCGCCTAGACCGCTTGATGCTTCGCATCAGAAACCTGACTCATCGGGATAACCGGGAAGGATGATCATAGATGAATAATCAAACCCTAATTATCGTTGTCGGACTTGGCTCCGGGGGAGAAGACCAATTGACGCTCGGCACGTTGAAGGCGCTGGAAAGCTCATCCCGCCGCTACGTCCGTACGGCGGACCATCCGGCCGTCGCCGATCTGAAGCTTCGGGATATCGTCTTCGAATCGTTCGACCGGCTGTACGAGCAGCATGACGATTTTGCGGAAGTGTACGACGCGATTGCGAACGAACTGCTGGCCGCGGCGGCAGGAAGCCCAGGGGAGACGATCGTTTACGCCGTCCCCGGACATCCGATGGTCGCGGAACGGACGGTGCAGCTGTTAAGACAGCGCGCGCCGGAGCAAGGCGTCGGGCTGAAGCTGCTCGGCGGGGAGAGCTTCCTCGATCAAGCATTCACGCGCCTCGGCTTCGATCCGATCGAGGGCTTCCAGCTGCTCGACGCGTCGGAGCTGACACGCGAGCATTTGAGACCGCGTCTGCATACCGTAATTGGACAAGTCTACGACGCGTATACCGCCTCCGAGGCGAAGCTGGCGCTGATGAGCGTCTACCCGGACGATTATCCGATCGTCGTCGGACAAGCGCTGGGCGTAGAGGGGCAGGAGCGCATTCTGCACATTCCGCTCTACGAGCTTGATCGACTGGACAGCTATGGCAATCTGATGCTCGTGTATATTCCGGCCAGCTCGGATGACCGACTTAGCCGCCGCTCCTTCGAACGGCTGCACGAGATCGTCGCTATTCTGCGCAGTCCCGAGGGCTGCCCCTGGGACCGGGAGCAGACGCATCAGTCGATTCGGCGCAATTTCATCGAGGAGACGTACGAGGCGATCGAGGCGCTGGATCTGGACGATCCGGACGGTATGAAGGAGGAATTCGGAGACGTCATCCTGCAGGTGCTGCTGCACAGCCAGATGGAGGAGGAGACGGGAGCGTTCGACGTGTTCGACGTTCTGGCCGAGCTAAACGACAAGCTCATCTTCCGGCATCCACATGTGTTCGGCGGAGAGAATGCGGAGAATGCCGAGGCTGCGCTGCGCAACTGGGAGCAGATGAAGGCCGAGGAGAAGAAACGCAAGGGCCTGGCCGAACGTCAATCTCTGCTCGACGGCATTCCGAAGGATCTTCCGGCGCTGCCTCGCGCCCACAAAGTGCAGAAGAAAGCCGCTTCTGTCGGGTTCGACTGGCCGAATCTGGACGGCGTATTCGCCAAAATCGAGGAGGAGCTTGGCGAGCTTCGGCAGGCCGTTCGCGAGGAGTCGGCGGAACGCCAGCGGGACGAGCTCGGCGATCTGCTATTCGCCGTCGTTAACGCGTCGCGGTTCATCAAAGCCGATCCGGAGGAGGCGCTTGCGGGTACGAACAGAAGGTTCGCGGAACGGTTCAAGTATATCGAAGAGCAGCTTCGTATAAGCGGACGCTCTTTTGGGGATACTGATTTGATAGAAATGGATGCATGGTGGGAAGAAGCGAAAAATCGATAGAATGAAGTTGTTCGATAGCCTGCTTTTGATCACGAAGCATCTCAGAATGCGAACTCGACATCGAAAAACCGGACTTTTTGAACACGTATTATAGAGAGGAGGCAGCGACAACTCTCGGCCGATTTTAACGATCTTCGGCAAATTGCTAGGCGTAGCGCAACTAGTAGGGCAATTCAAGAGTAATATAGTTAAGGTGTCGGAAATCCGCAAGCTTCATCAACGGGAAAACGCGGTCAAATCCGATACAGTCCTTTTGATACGAACTGAACCTAAAAATGACCTAAAATCCGCCGTTTTTCCCGTACTTTCTACCTATTTCGTGATTTTTTTTTAGAGTATGGCAGGATTTTTTTAACAAGGGACAGAATAGTATCCTTCGTGCATTAAAAAATCAACGTTCCGACGTCCCTAGAGGGACCGGGGGAACGAATAATGGCTCAACCATAGGAGGAATACAGTACCATGAACAAAACAGATCTGATCAACAACATTGCAGACAAAAGCGGCATGACAAAGAAGGACGTAGAATCCGTATTGAACGGTTTCTTGGGCGAAGTTACCGACGCTCTGTCCAAAGGCGACAAAGTACAACTGATCGGCTTCGGCACGTTCGAAACTCGCAGCCGTTCCGGCCGTGTGGGTCGCAACCCGCAAACAGGCAACTCGATCGAAATTCCAGCTTCCAAAGTTCCTGCATTCAAAGCCGGCAACAAACTGAAAGACGCTGTAAAATAATTCATGCGTCTTGATAAGTTCCTGAAGGTGTCGCGCCTGATTAAGCGCCGCACCGTTGCGAAGGACGTGTCCGACCAAGGGCGCGTCCTTCTCAATAACAGGGAAGCCAAGCCTAGCGCGACCGTCAAAATCGGGGATGAGCTGGACATCCAATTCGGGCAACGCACGCTAACTGTGCGGATCGAACGTTTGACGGAGTCAACCCGCAAGGAAGACGTCGCCGGGATGTATACCATTCTGAAGGAAGAGGTTCGCAAACGCGAGGACGATCCCTTCGGATTGTAAGCATTCACATCAACATCAACGCAAAGATGGCGCAAGCCGTTCCTATCATAGGAACAGCTTGCGCCATTTTTTTTCTGATCTTGGCTCAAGCGAATTGTTCTGTTGATAATGAATGTTGGAATTATTGATTAGAGGTACAATATCGGTAATGAGAGGGGTTGGTTACATTGAAGAAGAAGGTATTGCTAGCGGTGCTTGCCACACTAATGATTGGAAGTGCAATGTTCGGGGTTGCCTATTTCAGTAAACCAATTGTCCCGGCAGAAATTGTTGAGTTCGCGAGTGTGTCATGCGGACTTTAAACGAGCGAATGAATTGCCGACATTAAAACCAGACAAAGCGGCAGCAAGGAAACTTTGTGCTCGTACTTAGTAATAGTTTCATGTTCATCATGGAGGCGACGTAGATGTTCAAGGTTTTGATAGCCGAAGATGAAATGCTCGTCAGGGTAGGACTGAAAAACGCGATTGAATGGGATAAGTTCGGAATGACCGTGATCGCGGACGTGCCGAACGGGCAAGAAGCCTGGGAGGTGTATCAACGGGACGCACCTGATATCGTCATTACCGACATCAAGATGCCGGTCATGGACGGCATGGAGCTGATCGGACGCATTCGCGAGACGGATCAGACGACTAAAGTCGTTATTTTAACCTGCATGGAGGATTTCGATCTGGTGCGCAAAGCGCTTGTTCATCACGTTAGCGAATATATTTTGAAGCTGGAGATGACTCCCGAGCAGATCGAGAAGCTGCTAAGCCGGCTTCAGCACGAAATGAAAACTTCCCCTCAGCGCCCGTCTCCCCAGCACTTGGAATCGGAGCACGACGCAGTGAAGGAGAATTTGATTAAAGACTATTTGTTCTGCAACGGATATACCGAGCGCGAGTTCGCCGCCAAAGTGGACTACTTACAGCTGAACCTGAAGCCGACGCGGATGATCGTATGCGCCATGGAGATCGATCAATACTGGCGTTTGCGCGATCGTTTTCAAGATCAGAAGGGGCAATTGACCCGCAGGTCGTTGCTGAACGTGTTGAACGAGGTGTTGCGAGGCTACGAGCGCGGCGAAGTGTTCCATGACGAGGAAAGCCGTTATGTGATGCTATTCAGCTTTCACGATCTATTAAGCGAGCAGCAGATCTATGAGAATTTGTACAAAATCATCGACCATATCCGCAAAGTGATGTCCACCTACTTTAACGTGACCGTCTCCTTCGGCATTAGCGACATTCAGTCCGGGTACGGCGCATTAATCCGGCAATATCGGCAAAGCATTCAAGCGCTGGAGAGGAAGTTTTTTTACGGGCCCGGAAAAAACGCATTCGTCGAACGCGGAGACAACGAGCTCATTGGCGGGGAGCTGCGAGAGAAGCTGCTCGGACTTGCCGAAGGCTGGGAGGTTGGCGACGGCTACAAAAAATTGCTTGCGGAAAAGATTCATGCATTTCTAGGAGACGGCAGCGCGTTGTCCAAGCAGGAGGTGCAGAAGCAATTCATGCAATGGCTGCTCTGGCCGATCAGCACCTTGCATCTGGCTCGCACGAACCGGATCGAGTTTTTTACAACGTATGCCGATCGGATCATGAATGCGGAGACGCTGGATGAAATGATCGAGGCCTACCGGCAGTATTTGGCCGAGCTGGCCCGGCTTCACGCGCAGAAACGGACCGTCAGCAGGGAGATCAACAATGTGCTGCAGTTTATCGAAGCCAATTATGAGCGCGACATTACGCTGGAGGAACTGGCCGAGCTTGTCCAGATGAGCCCGAATTACTTGAGCGGTCTGTTCAAAAAAGAGATGCAGCAAAATTATGCGGACTATCTGGTGCAGTACCGCATCGAGCAGGCCAAGGAGCTGCTGCTAGGCACCTACTTGAAAACGTACGAGGTAGCGGAGAAAACCGGTTTTACCAATCACAGCTACTTCAGCCGGGCCTTCAAAAAAATAACGGGCAGCAGTCCCCGCGAGTTCCGCCGGCAGTGGATGGTGGATTGGTCGAAAGCCGGTGAGTCGGATGATCAGGAATAGGTTGTTAAAGCTTTCCGGCGGGAGTCTGCAGACAAGCCTTAGCTTATCGTTTATGATCATGAGCGTTGTCGTGCTGATCGTCAGCGCGGTCGGCATCTACTTCGGCGTGCAGGATATTTGGCAGAAGCGCTCGGAGAAATCGACGCTGCAGCTGTTCGAGCAGCTGCAGTACAGCGTTGACGTCATGCGTCACGATGCGGACAAGGTATCCAAGCTGTTTCTGATCGATCCGGACATTCAGGAATATTTGGAGACGATTTCGGACAGCTCCAACTCTCCCGGAGAGCATGTCAATTTGACGAATAGAGTGATGGACCGGATTTCGATCGTCCTGAAAAACTATGAATATATTTCGTCGATCTATTTGTTCACGGACGGCGGCACCGTCGTCGGCGTTAGCGACCAAGCTTCGACCTTTATCGTGGACGCCGAAGACAAGCATTGGTTCTATACGTTCGGGCTGTACAGCCAGGCTCAGGAGTCCTATCCCCGGCTGATTTGGAAAGGCGCGACAAAGGCGAAGGATTTTCAAAGCGAGGCGTTTCAGACCGGTGACGAGTCGAGCAACCTGCTGTCGGCGATGCGCGGCGTAAAAGCCGTCTCAAGGATGACGCAAGCGGGAACGCTGGTCGTCAACATCAAACAGCAAGCTTTGGCCGCTACCTATAACAAATTGGCGGGAGAGCCCGGCAGTGAAATTTTTATTTACGACGCCGAAGGCACGATCATTTCGGATACGGACGGGACTCGGTTAGGGCAAGGGGTAGACGCAGAGTTGCTGGGCGTGATCGACCGTCCCTTCGGAAGCTTTACGAACGGAGACAGGCAGGTGATTTATTACCGCTTGGGCGAGACCGGTTGGACGGTAGTCAAGTTGGTGCCGATCAGCGAATTCGTCAAAGATATTTGGCAGCTTCGCTATACGATGATTGGCATCTTGACGGTCATGCTGATCGCGGCGCTTACGATTTCGTATTATTGGATTCGTAAAATTACGAAACCGCTCTGGCAGCTGAGGAAAGCGATGCAGGAAATGGAGCGGGGCAATCTCGGCATTTCGCTGGAGAGCGACGATGATAATGAGCTCGGCATGCTGGCCAGAGGCTTCAACAGAATGTCCCAAAGCATGATCGGTCTCATCGAAGACAACCGGAAGGCGGAAGAGCAGAAGGCGCAGCTGGAAATTCGCATGCTGCAATCGCAGATTCAGCCGCATTTTCTGTACAACACTTTAAACACGATCAAGTGGATGGCGATCGTCATTAAAGCGGACAACATTTCGCAAAGCCTGACGACGCTCGCGAACTTGCTGAAGCCCATTTTTAATCGCACCGACCTGATGTGGACGTTCCGCGAGGAAATCCATTATATCGACAATTATATCAAGCTGATGAACGTCCGGTACGGCCAGGGGATCCAAGTCGAGTGGAGCTACCCCGATTCGGTGGCCGATTATCGCGTGCTGCGATTTATTCTACAGCCGATTATCGAGAATGCGATCGTGCACGGGATGGAAGCCCACAATTATACGGGCACGATTCGGATTGCGGCCGAAGAGCATCGCGACGACATCTGCCTTGTTTTATCGGATACCGGTACGGGAATGACCGAGCAGCGGCTGGGGCAGCTGAAGGAAATATTAGATGGCGAGCAAACGAACGAGCAGAGCAGCCTGAATATCGGCATCGGCCTGCAGAACGTCAACAAGCGTCTTCAGCTTCATTTCGGCAGCCACTACCGGCTTGAGATCGAAAGCGAGATTAATCGGGGCACAACGGTCACATTGAGATTTCCCAAGTTCGGCAATGGAACGAAAACGTAAAAAATGAACAGATCTATGGCATTGTTTGGAAGAGGGGGGCAGCGAGCTGCTCGCCTTTTTTTATTTTGCCGCCCGAAGGGAAAGAATTCGTAAGTTAGTTCGTTTTTTGTATAGTTGGCCTCGCCTATACTGAAGGAAATCAAGCCAGTCACTAAACGAAATGGAGTAGATCTATGTTTAACAAACCGATGCTCACGAAAAGCAGGCTCAACTTGCTTTTGATGGCCGTTCCGTTCCTTGTGCTGGTGTTTCTATTCAACTATTTGCCCCTATTCGGCTGGGTATACGCCTTCTTCGATTACAAGCCCGGTATACCGCTTAGCCAGACGGAGTTTGTCGGATTGAAGTTTTTTACGCTGACGTTCCATGACGGGGGCGAAATGCTCAACGTGTTGAAAAACACGCTGGCGATGAGCTTCCTGGGCATTGTGACGACTCCTTTGCCGCTTATCTTCGCCATCCTGCTGTCCGAGGTCAAAAACGGCAAGTTCAAGAAGTTCGTGCAGACGACGACGACGCTTCCGAATTTTATCAGCTGGTTTATCGTATTCTCCTTGTTTTTCTCCATTTTTTCGGTAGAGGGACTGTTGAATACGATTCTGATGAAGCTGCACATCATCAGCGAGCCGACGAACATTCTCGGCAACCGGGAAGCCGTCTGGTACGTTCAAACCGCGGTATCGGTATGGAAGGGCATCGGCTGGGGCGCGATCATCTATTTGGCCGCGATCGCGGGGATCGATCAGGAGCTGTACGACGCTGCGAAGGTAGACGGGGCCGGCCGGTTTCAGATGATTATGAACGTGACGGTGCCGGGGCTGATGCCGACGTATATCGTGCTGCTGCTGTTGGGGATCAGCAATATGCTGTCGAACGGATTCGATCAGTATTTCGTCTTCCATAACCCGCTTGTCGCGGAAAAGATCGAGGTGCTCGACTATTACGTGTACCGGATCGGAATTGCGACGAACGATTACGCCTATGCGACGGCGATCGGAATATCGAAGACGGCAGTCAGCATCACTCTGCTGTTCACCGTTAACTTTATTTCCAAAAAAATAAGAGGCGAGTCCATCATCTAGCCTATCTAGCTGATCTTGATCCCCAGGAAAAGGATGTGAAATCAAACGTGATACGGACCAGATTATGGGATGTCAGCTTCTCCATCAGCAATTATTTTCTGCTTTCTTTGATCACCTTTGCCTGTATCTATCCGTTTTACTACATTTTCATCTACTCGCTCAGCGATCCGATTGCAGCGGGCGGAGGGCTGGTGTTCTGGCCCAAAGGCTTGAATTTCGATAACTACAGGCGCCTGCTGGAGTTGCCCAATATTTCCTCTTCGTTCGTCGTTTCCGTTCTCAGAACGGTGATCGGCACGATCCTTACCGTATTCTGCTGTACGTTATTCGCCTACATCGTCACGAAAAGAGAGCTGCCCTTTCGCAAGTTCATCTATCGATTCGTGGTCATCACGCTCTATTTGAACGCCGGGTTGATTCCGTGGTATTTGACAATGAAAAGTCTGGGCTTGAAAAACAACTTTCTGCTCTATGTCATTCCCGGGGCGATCGTCGGATTTTACGTCATCCTGATCAAGACGTTCATCGAGCAGCTTCCGGCGGCATTGGAGGAATCGGCGATGATCGACGGCGCGGGATACTTCACGATTTTTATCAAAATCATCTTCTTTCTGTCGCTGCCGATAATCGCAACCATTGCGGTATTCGCCGCCGTCACCCAGTGGAATACGTGGCAGGACAATTTCTTCCTCGTATCCGATCCGAAGCTGCAGACGGTGCAGATGGTGCTCTACAACTATTTGAACCAGGTGCAGTCGATCGCCAACATGACGATTCAGGAGCTGAACCGGGGAGAAGCCGCGCGGCAAATTACGCCCCAAGCGGTGCGAATGACGATGACGATGATCGTGACGATCCCGATTCTGTTCGTCTATCCCTTCCTGCAAAGATATTTTGTCAAAGGTCTTATGCTCGGAGCCGTGAAAGGCTGATTCGAACCGATAATTGATGCCGCAGCGCGAAATCGGGTTCGGCATTTCAATTATATAGACTATTCAGAATCATAAGGGAGGCAATACGATGAGCTTTGCCAAGATTTCGGTTCGAAAAGGACTATCGATGCTGCTTACACTTATGCTGCTGGCATCGGCGTTGGCAGCATGCAGCAGCGGCGGCAACAACGACAAAAGCGGGGAGGCCCAGACGCCAAGTTCGACTTCGTCGGGAAGCTCGGAAAGTCCGAGCGCCGATTCGAGCCCGCCGACGAAGGAGCCTGTCACGTTAACGATGTTCGGCGCAGGCGCAGCCGATATTCCCGGTATCCAGAGCGATCCCGTCGCCAAAGAAATCGAGAGAAGGACAGGCGTTACGCTCGACACGATGGCGGCCGACGAAAACAAACTGAAGCTGATGCTCGCGGACGGCGATTTGCCCGACATTCTGATGGTCGACCACAAGTATATTAAGCAAATGATCGAAGGCAATCAAATTATCAACATAGACGACTACTTGAAAACGAGCGGACAGGATATCGAGAAAGGAATGCCCGAGACGCTCGAATACTTCAGACAAAACATGAGCGAAGGCCAGAACAAGCTGTACTTCCTCCCCATCCATACCGGAACCTATTCGGACGTAGGCGCGGCCGCTCCGCAGTATGAATATTCGGTCGGATTTTGGACGCGATGGGATATGTACCAAGAGCTCGGTGCTCCGGAAATCAAGTCGACGGACGATTTTCTCAACTTGCTGGCCGAGATGCAGAAGCTTTATCCGAAGACGGAGGACGGTAAGAAGGTATACGGCGTATCCGCATATAACGGCGGTCTCTGGCCGTTCATTATTCAGAACGCGTTTGCGGACGGGTATTTCAACGGTCCCGGTACTTATGTACAGGATGCTCAAGGCAACGCCTATGAGCTGCTGACCGACGAGAGCAGCACGTTCTGGAACAGCATGAGGTACTTTTTCAAGGCGAACCAGATGGGGCTGCTCGATCCCGAAGCGTTCACGCAGCAGATGGACCAGTACAGCGCCAAGCTCGACAATTTGCAGCTGTTGTCCAGCATCGCCAACTGGTGGACAGGCGGCGGGAACAAGAAGCTGGCCGACGCAGGCAAGCCCGAAGCCGGCTACGGCATGATTCCGATTACCGGAACGCAGATTTATAAAGGCGGATTCTCCCCGACAGGCTGGAGCGGCAAATACTTGGCGATCTCCAAAAACTCGAAGCACCCGGAGCGGGCCGTAGAGCTGCTAAACTTTATGTTCTCGCCGGAAGGCTCAAGATTGGCGGCCAGCGGCGTGGAAGGCGAGCATTGGAAGATGGTCGACGGCAAGCCGGAGATGACGGACGAGACGATCAACCTGTCGAAAACGATGGAGAAATTCGGAGATACGACCGGGATCGGCAAATACGGCAATTTGCAGGGACTTGACGATTTTGTCGTGAATCCGGCCGACGGCGAGCTGATCAGTCTGTTCTATACTCCGAAAGTGTTCCAAACGAAATTAACGCCGCTCGATAAGGCATACAGCGAGCACTACGGAGCAACCTACCCCGGCGAGGCGCTCGAAAAGCTGGTGCAGGAAGGGAAAATCTCGTGGGGTGCATTTGATACGACGGTGCAGACCGGACTCGCCAGCGCTCCCGACGATATTAAGCGGATCGATGCGAAGGTCGAAGAACTGGTGAAGACGACGATGCCGAAAATTATTTTGTCCAAGGACGAGGCGGAATTCAACAAGGTCAAGGAAGAATTCCTGGACAGCCTGAATAAGATAAGCTATGACCAATCCAAACAGTTCTGGGCACAGAACTGGAAGGACTCGCTTGCCAAAACGGCTGTACTGAAGCGATAAACGCGATCGGGCGGAGGAGACGAGTTGAAGCGACTTCGACTCAAGTCGTCTCGCCGCCCGACTCCTTTTTCCCCTATCCATAACGAGCTAAGAGAGAAAGAAGGTTTGATGAAATGACCGTAAAGCTGGCAGTGCCTACGCCGCAGCAGGTGGAGTGGCACGATACCGAAATCGGCATGTTTATCCATTGGGCGCCCAACGTCTATCAGGACCAGGAGTACGACGATCTGTCGACACCGCTGGACCGGATCAATCCGTCCGAGCTGGATACCGAACAGTGGGCTTCCGTCGCCGAATCGCTTGGCGCCAAATATATCGTAATGGTCGCCAAGCACGTAGGCGGATTCTGCATGTGGCAGACGGATACGTGCGATTATGGCGTCAAGGACACGCCTTGGAGAGACGGCAAGGGCGATGTGCTGCGCGATCTATCCGAATCCTGCCGGAAGCGGGGGCTCAAGCTCGGTATCTATTTAAGTCCGCAGGATATCTATAACGGGGCGCAGCTCGCGGGCCGGTGCGAAACGCCGGAGGCGCAGGAGAAGTACAACAAGATTTACCGGACTCAATTGGAGGAAGTGCTGAGCCGATACGGGGAAATTTTCGAGGTATGGTTCGACGGCGGGCAAGAGATCGAGGTCGGCGATATTTTGGAGCGCTATGTTCCGAACGCGGTGTATTTCCAGAGCAAGCATGCCTCCATCCGCTGGGTCGGCAACGAGGAAGGGATCGCCACCTATCCGGCCTGGAATGCGGTAAGAGCCGATTCAGAAGCGGCCAGAGGGTTGGGCACGATTCAGCACAGCGATCCGAGCGGAGAAATCTGGATGCCGATGGAATGCGACGCGCGCATTCGGAATACGTGGTTTTGGAACACGCAGAATGAAGGCACGGTCAAAAGCCTGGATCATCTGATGGAGCTGTATTACAGGTCTGTCGGCAACGGCGCCGTTCTTCTGCTCAATGCCAACCCCGATCCGACCGGTCAAATTCCGGAGCCGGACGCGCGGCGGGCGAAGGAGTTCGGGGACGAGATCCGCAAAAGGTTTGCCAATGCGCTTTGCGAGGCCGGCGGTTCCGGGGATACGCTGGAAATTGAGCTGATGGAGCCTACCGCAATCGACCATATTGTTATTTGCGAGGATATTCGTTACGGCGAACGCATTCGCTCCTATGAAGTGCTTGGCTTCGACGGGGAGCAGTGGCTGAAGCTGTGCAGCGGCACAGCGATCGGGCACAAGAGAATCGAGCGGATCGCCGAGGCGACGCTGCACAAGCTTCGGCTGAACGTGCTGAAGGCGGTGGACGAACCGAGGATTGCGAGCCTGACGGCGTATTACACCGGAGCGGCTACCGTATTCAGCCCGAACAACATTCGATCTGAGCGGCAAAAGGTCGGCGAATGGGGTCCGGAATTGTTCATCTATAAAGTCGACCGGAAGAGCACGGAGACGTACGACATCGGCGATCTGATCGACGACGCGGGACAGTATGCGCTTTATTTCGATAATGCCGACGGCGGTGCAAGCAGCGTCCGCGCCGAGGGCGTTCGTCTGTTGCTGAACGGCGCTTCCTATCCGCAATTCGTGTCGCAGACCGAGGATCGTTACAGAATCAATATTACCGGTCTGGGGCAGCGCATTCAGTTGGAGTTGGAGCTTTATTGCGAGCTTGGCAATAACGGATTCGGCAACATATGGCTTGAGAAATTATAAAGATAAAGGCGTGAATGCAAATGATCGACTTACCGGCGGGAAGGCTGCGGATGATCCTCGATTCGGCGGGGAATGTCGTCAGCCTGAAGAATGCGGAGAACGGCAAGGAATATTCAGTTGCCTCATCCGAATCTCCTTTCATCCGCATCGTTGTCGAAGGGAAGGCCGAGGCGCCTTCATCGCTGAGCTGCGACGGCGAGACGGGAACGCTGACGTTTGCATTCGCCGAATGCGGCGCGCAGGTAGAGTTGTTATGCACGATAGGATCGCGCTACGCAACGTTTGAAGTGACGCGCATCGCAGGAGCGGATGTGGACACATTCGTATGGGGGCCGTATGCGACTTCTGTGGCGGGTTCGATCGGAGAATCGGTCGGCATCGTGCACGACGGGGACTTGGCGATCGGCATTCAGTCGCTCAATATGAAAACCGTCGGCGGATGGCCGATTGAGCTTGCGCCGCTGTTTGATCCTGCGGATACGGAGCGCGGGAACGGGCAGCCCGATCCGAATGGCGGAGGACATTCGCCATCGGACATGAAATTCCCCTATTCGGCTTGTACGGCATGGCCGACCGCCGAAGGCAGCGTGCTTCAAGCATTCGCGCGGAATCGGTCGAAGGCGGCTCGCCGAACGGTATGGAATTTGCCGGATGTTCCGGTAGCGCCAATCGGCGGCGACGACGCGAACATCGCCGGAACGAAAATCGCCTTGTTCGGCTGCCCGGTCGGGGAAGTTCTGGATACGATCGAAGCCATTGAGCTTCGGGAAGGGCTGCCGCATCCGACGATCGAAGGCGTCTGGGGCAAAAAATCGCCCGGCGCGAATCAGTCGTACTTCATTACCGATTTTTCCGAAGCGACGATGGCCGATGCGGTCCGCTATACGAAGCAAGCCGGTCTAAAGTACGTTTATCATCCCGACCCGTTCGGGCAGTGGGGTCATTTCACGCTCAAGGAGAGAAGCTTCCCCAACGGGGACGACGGACTGCGCGGGTGCGTCAAGCTGGCGGAAAGCGAGGGCGTTCGCGTCGGCTTGCATACCTTGTCGAACTTTACGACGCTGAACGATCCATATGTTACGCCGATTCCGGACGGGCGATTGCAAACAGTGGGCGCGTCTCGTCTGGCTTCGAGGGTGGAGGAGACTGCTGCGGACATCGAGGTGGACGATCCCGGTCCGTTTGCAGCCCGATTGTTTCGGCAAACGGCGCGAATCGGGAACGAGCTGATCGAATACGAGGCCGTAACGGATAGCGCTCCATGGAAGCTAATCAACGTGAAGCGCGGAGCGAACGGCACGGCTGCGTCGGCTCATGAGCCGGGTACGGAGATCGGCCGGCTGTGGGATCACCCCTACGACGTTTTGTTTCCGAATTTCGAGCTGCAGGAGGAGTATAGCGAGCGCATCGCGGACCTGTTTCGAATGACCGGCGTCAAGCAAATCTCTTTCGACGGACTGGAAGGTCTGTACGCAACCGGACAAGACGATTACGGCGTAAGCAGATTCGTTCGCAAGTGCTACGACGGCTGGGGCGACGAAGTGATCAACGACGCCAGCATCGTTGGGCCGAACTATCTGTGGCACATCTTCACGCGATTTAATTGGGGAGAGCCATGGGGAGCGGCGACGCGCGAAGGCCAGCTGGAATGGCGGCTGGCCAACCAGCGCTTTTTTGCCCGGAATTTCATTCCGCCAATGCTGGGATGGTTTCTCATTCGCACCGCATCCGATCGCTTCGAAGCGACGACATTGGATGAGATCGAATGGGTGCTGTCGAAAGCGGCGGGATATCAGGCGGGCTTTGCGCTTGTGGCTGAAATGCGGATTTTGGAAAGTATCGGGAACAAGGAGACGCTGCTTGAGGCCGTGCGTTGTTGGGAATCGGCGCGGAGAGCCGGCGCGTTCTCTCCCGAGCAGCGGGAGAGGCTGCGCGATCCGAAGAGCGATTGGCATCTGGAGGCTGCGGGGGAAGGGAAATGGACGTTGTATCCGGTGGACCGCTCCAAGCCGCTCGTCTGCAGTCCTTCCGAATTGCAGCCCGGTCAGCCGGGCGGAGCGGATTGGGCGTATTACAACAAGCACGGCGATCAGCCGCTCAGGTTTTGCATGCTCGTAACGCCGTCGTACGGCAATGAAGACGCTGCGGTGCAACGACCGACTTTCTATACCGGCAACGTCTATTTGACCTTCGATACGGAGGTGGCGGCGAACCATTACCTCGTATGCGACGGAGATCGAGTCGGCAAAATCTATGACCGGAATTGGAATCTGCTTCGCGTCGTTCACGCAGCGGCGGACGGACCTGCCGTTCGAAGCGGAGGGCAGACGATTTCATTTAGCTGCAAATTTATCGGCAACCCGAAGCCCGTCGTTAGCGTTATAATGATGACCCGGGGAAAGCCGGAAACGGTGCAAGCGCCGGAGCTATAGACATCATAGAAGAAAGAGGGAAGCGGTATGGAACAGGGGCTGCGATTTCGGGAGGACGGTACGTTCACGGTCGTACAGTTTACGGATTTGCATTGGAAGAACGGCGATGAGCAGGATCGGCGCACGAGGGCGCTCATGGATGCCGTACTGGAGGCGGAGCACCCCGATCTTGTTGTATTTACGGGGGATTTGATCTCCGGAGAGGAATGCACGGATCCGCGAAGATCTTTAAGCGAAGCGATTGATGCGGCGGAATCCAGAAGTATTCCGTGGGCGGCGGTGTTCGGCAATCACGATGCGGAAGGCAGCGTCAGCCGAGCGGAGCTGCTGGACTTCCTGCTTGAGCAGAAGCATAACTTGACGCAGCATACGGATGGGATAAGCGGCTTCGGCAATTATATGCTTGAAATACAGGGCGGACGCGGCAAGGCCGGAGCGGCGCTTTATTTTCTGGACAGCGGGGATTATTCGCCGGTCGGCCATATTGAAGGCTATGATTGGATTCGCCGCGATCAGATCGAATGGTATGCCGGCGCTTCGGAGGCTCTGACCGCTCGCAACGGTGGCGCGCCTCTGCCTGCGCTTGCTTTCTTCCATATTCCGCTGCCGGAGTACAATGAGGTCTGGGAGAAGCAAGTGTGCTACGGCAGCAAGCTTGAGCGGGTATGCTCTCCGCTGGTCAATTCGGGCATGTTCGCGGCGCTGGTCGAAGCGGGAGACGTCATGGGGACGTTTGTCGGCCACGACCACATCAACGATTACTGGGGAGAATTGCACGGCATCCGGCTCTGTTACGGACGTGCGACCGGCTACAACACCTACGGGCAGGAGGGCTTCCAACACGGCGCGCGGATTATTCGCCTGCGAGAAGGGGAGCGGACGTTCGATTCGTGGCTGCGGCTCGACGACGGCACCGTTATTGCCGAACAGGATAAGCATCTGCCGGGCGCTTGATTCTAAGCGCGAGTCTATCGATACCCCTCCGCGGAGAGCGGCGAGGCGATCAAAATATAAGCGGAAGAGCGGGAGGCCACAATGCCTTCCGTTTTTATTATTTTTAATAAATTAAATAAATTTATCTAAAATATATTTACTAAAAGTGCAGGCACGATATAATGAGATCAGAAAGTGGTGAGGAGGAGGCTGGACGATGAGTAACAGAGCTTACAACACGGCGTATACAGGAGAACGCAGCTCCCGCGTCGCTTTTCCCCTTGGAGGAATCGGAGCCGGCATGCTCTGTCTGGAGGGAGCCGGCGCTTTATCCCAATTTTCGCTGCGCCACGCGCCGGATACAGGCAACGAGCCCACCGTATTCTCTGCCGTCTGTATTAAAGGCAAGGACGGGAACATCGCCCGGGTACTCGAAGGCCCAGTACCGTCGTGGAAAGTGATGGGCATACGCACGACTTCAACGCCCGGCTCGGGCGTCGGCTTAATGGGCAAAACCTACGGACTGCCGCGGTTTGCGAACAGCTCCTTTCAGAGCCGGTTTCCCTTCGGAACCGTCGAGCTGACAGATCCTAAGCTGCCAATCTCCGTCGCGATCACGGGCTGGAGATCGTACGAATCTGCCGCGACCGTTACGACGGCGTCGTGCGCAATCCGTATAACGAATACGAATGCGGACACTGGTATGCTCGCGCGCTCGCCTCCTACGGGCTGATCCAGGCATGGAGCGGTATCCGTTACGACGCGGTTGAACAGACGCTATACGTATCCCCTCGAGTCACCGGAGATTATTTGAGCTTCTTGTGCACGAACGAAGGATATGGTATAGCAGGAATAAAGGATGGACGACCGTATCTTGAGGTTCGTTCCGGCCGTATCCCCGTGAATCAGATCAAATTGTCGGCATGAAAGGTGAAATTATGAGCGAGAAGAACGAAAGCAGAAGAAAGCCGAGCATTAAAGAAATCGCGGATCGAACGGGGTTCTCTCCCGCGACGGTGTCGCTGGTTCTGAATCAGAAAGGCTCCTTCTCCGATGAAACGAAGCATACGATTCGCCAAGCATACGCAGAGCTTAGCCATGATCGGGCTCTAGCGGAAGGAAGACTGCTGATTCGCGTGCTGATCGAACAGTACGCCTCCTTCGAAACCGATCCCTACTACGGCGAAATCATCCACGGCATCGAGAAGGAATGCAGCCTCCTCGGCTACGAGATGGTGCTCTCCTTTGTCCGGGAAGGCTCCGATTCCCAAGCCTGGCTGAACCAGGTGGGCGGGCTGATTGCGCTCGGCGGCGGCTTGATTACCGATGAGCTTATCAGCGAGCTGCGGCACTCGGGTATTCCTCTTGTGCTCGTGGATAACTATACGCATAAAGGCGACATTCTGTCGGTGCACTCGGATCATTACGGCGCAGGGTTTCTGGCCACGGAATATTTGATCGGCCGGGGACATCGACGGATCGGCTTTATTAGCGGCCCCGTTAAGTACAAGTCGCTGGTTGACCGCTATGCCGGCTATTGCGCCGCGTTGATGGAGCACGGAATGCCGCTTGATCCGCAGTATATCACTCCGAACTTCGACGACGGCTATATTAAAGGCTACCAGGAGATGAAATATTTGCTTCAACTCTCCGAGCGGCCGACCGCGGTATTCGCGGTAAGCGATCGCGCGGCCTTCGGCGCCCTGCAGGCGATGAACGAAGCCGGGTTGGCGGACGGGGAAATCGAGCTGATCGGCTGCGACAATGTCGGAGGGAGCCAGGGAATGGCCGAGAGGATCGCCTCCGTCAATATTCCCCGCCTGGAGGTCGGCCAGATGTCCGTGCGGTTTCTCGTGGAAGCGATCAAAGGGAATGCGTTGGTCGGCAAAGTCGTTATACCGGGAACGCTGGCGCTGCCGTCCGCAGAATAGAGCTGCAAATTCGAGGATTGGAAAAAAAGATCACCCTATTTCGCCCGCCTAGCAAGCTCGGGTTGGACAGCATCACATTGGAAGCCGGGATTTCCAAACAGACCTTATATCGCTATTACGATACGAAGGATCGACTGTTCGCCGATCTTCTGAGCGAAGTGATTCGGGAGCTTACGGAAGAGGAGCAGTCCCAGCCTGCAAGCTTGCCCGTCCCTGAGAATCGGGAGCAGCTGTGCCGAATTTATGTGGATTCCATCACGTAACGCAACGGCATTCGCAGGAGAGATTCTGCAGGCTCCCGGCGGTTTTCTCTGTTGCCCTCCCACTCGTCATTAATCAGGATATTGTCGGAAATTGTAGACGATCCGCGCTATTGGATGGTACAATTTGGTACGCCTGTGAATGAATATGAGAAGGGGAGGCTCCTTCATTGGATCTTTACCTCAAACGAATTTGGAAGTATAAATTTCACTACCTGCTGGCGTTTCTGCCGCTGCTCCTCATTTTTTTGTTGAAAATCATTCCTTTTATCGTAGGCATTCGCATGGCCTTTACCGATGTGAAGCCGCTCTACGGTATTTTTGGGAGCGAATGGACAGGTTTGGCGAACTTTGAAGCGCTATTCGGCATGCCGGAATTCGTTAACGTTCTGGGGAATACACTTGCGATCAAGCTATCGTATATGGGCGTCGTTGGAACCGTCGCTCTTGTGCTCGCGCTCGCGCTGAGCGGAATTCAATCTGCCCGGCTGCGTAATGCGTTCGTTCTCTTATTTCTGATCCCATACTTTATCCCGTCCTCCGTCGTTGCGGACGTCGCGGCGTATCTGTTATCGCCGACGCAATCGATCTTTTCGATAGATCGCCTGCTTCTGACCGATCCTGCGTATTTCAGGGCGATCGTCTACTTGCTAGAAGCTCTGAAAACCTGCGGAATTCCCGTGCTTCTTGCGTTGGCCGCGATTCGAGCCTATCAATCCGGCTCGCATGCACCCGGAGTCCGGCAGACTTCCACGTTCTATCCCGCTTTACGGGCGCTTGTCGCGTTTTTGCTGATCCAGTTGTCCACGATTCTGTCCACCGATTTCGATCTGCTTTATCTGCTGAACAACCCTCTCGTCTATTCAGTAGGCGATACGGTGGATACCTTCGGTTTTCGGATCGGCTTTATAAATGCCAATTACGGCGTCAGCTCGGCGGTGTGGCTGTTTCAGTTTGCGGTTCAACTCGTCTTTACTTTAGCGGCCTATTTTCTTGTGCGAAAATGGTTCCTACGCGATCTGTTCACCCGCGGCTCCGCGCAAGCTTCGGGAGGGAAGCGGGTGAATCTCGACAAGGCCGCAGACACCCGTTCTAATTCGGGCTTCGGTACTTCTGCAGGGCGCAACGCGCTCGGAATTGTCGTCGCTTCGCTGTATTCGGCGATCGTGCTGTTTTTCCTGTACTTCCTGTTTGTTCACCCTTTTCTTATCGGCGAAGGGGGCGGGCCAGCCTTATCCGATGTCTTCCCGGGGCAAAATTTTATGCTTTTTCTAATCCTGTACGGCACGGTGACCGTGATCGGTCTGTTGATTATTCTCATGCTCGCTTATCCTCTCACCGTTTCTCGGCTGCCCGGTCGCGGACTTTATAAGCTTGTGCTGCTGTTTGTGCTGGCGATCGGAACGGGCAGTACTTTACACGAATATATGGCGTATCGGGGGATGGGCGCGGTCAACACGACTTACCCGCTGCTGATCGGCGGATTAGTCGCGATTGTGGGCGTATTTGTGCTGAAGAGCGCCTTTAACGCAAATTATGCGTCGTTAAAGCTGCAGGCCGAGCAGGAAGGGCGGGGGGAGATGCATGCCTTTTTCACCCTTTTCGTGCCTAAAGTATGGAAGCCGCTGCTGGGGCTTGGCGTGCTGAGCTTCGTCGGCCTATGGAACTCCTACATCCCGTCTTTCGTTTATATAAGCAATCCCGAACTTTACTCTCCTATCACCAGCGTCGCTATGTTAAGCAGAAGCATGGACCTGCAGCAATCTCCCGAGATTATGCTGCAGATGGGAGCGATCGTCAGCCTTCCTTCGGTTATTCTCCTATTGGCCTTGAGCAAGTTTCTGACGTCAGAGGTGTTCTTGGGGGCTTCTCGGCGGCTTTGACCGCAAAGTCAGGCGCCAGTCATGGACCACTGCCGGTCAAACAGCCGATCAATGCCGCCACTCCGCCCGTTCCTTAGCCGTAAGGCGCGGACAGGTATAGCAATAATAGCGGTTTTGCCGCAAATACTGGAGGCAGCAGACGTTTTTAAGTGCGAGCTGCTTGCCCGGTTCCAGCGGATGGGCCAGACGCCTTATGTTGACTTGAAGTGGGTTTTTGCTCCTACCGAATACATGGGGCGGCAGCTCCTGCGCCAAGCGTATATCCTCGGCCAGCCGCTCCAAAATCGCTTCGTCGCGGATTTCCTCCTGCCAACGTTCGTAATAATTGTTCAGCGCTGTGGGCAACTGTCCCCATATCCTACCGACATGTAGCCCCGAAGCTGCGGACAGGCACTCCATTAACGGGCGGACTGTAAGGCCGTAAAATTGGGTCAGGACGTCTTCCCGCCATCCCGCTCTTGGGGCCGGATCGTTCGGCACCCAATCCGCTTCCTCCCGAACAATTCGAAAACCGAGCCGCGTATAACCCGACTCCGGGATTAAACACACTTGCAAGTTGTCGGTTGAGAAGTCCGGAGCGGCGTGATTGACGGACACGGTATAATGCATCGCGGCTGCGACCGAGCCGAACCAGCTTCCAAAGTAAGCGGCGGCTACCGTATCGTCCGTTCCCTCGATCAACTGCCTGTACTCAGCAAGGAAGCCGCTTACCGCTTCCCTGTCTAGCAGCGCGTCTCCGCCAATGGATGCGACAGCGCGCTCCTGCGGTACCGTAGAGATTTGAAAGTGCTTGTCCAACCGGCTCCCACATGATCGTGGCCTCAATTGCCGAACAGGCGAACCAGGTCATCCAGCATGGAAGCCGCGGCATTCGGGCCGTAACCGCCGAACCACGAATCCGAGGCGACCCGGAACACGCGATCGTTCTTAACGGCGTTCAAGTTTTTCCAAATATTCAATTCCTGCAAGCTGTTGAAAATCTCATTGTTGTCGTTGATCAGCAAAATAAAGTCCGGGTTAATCTCCGGCAGCTTCTCGTTGGAGAGTACCTCGTAACGGTTATCCGCGCTGGTCACAGGATACACTTCCGGCCGGGTAAAGCCAAAATCGTCATAAAGCCACTTATAGTCCATATCCCCGTAATAACGAACTTTCCTTTTTCTCCAAATAACACTTTTTATTTTAAAAAAACTGATTCTACAGTCCTCTCCCTTTTTCTATCGAAAGTATCAGTTTTTGAAGGAAATAGTAGAACAAAAAAGGAAAATGGTGTAAACTGAAGGGCGAAAGGGTAATTTTACCTATTCAAGAACAATAAACTGCTATGAGATACAGCCATGTGAACTGATAAAGGCAAACCTGTTCGAAAGGCAGGGACGCAAAGCCACGGACCTAAGGTGTCGGAAGAACTCATCGACTACTATGGCCGCCGGGTTGCCCGCTCGCTGGCTTTTTTTGTTTTCTGAAAACCCTGATTTATCTATTTAAGGGAGAGTGTGACATGAAAAATCATTTTTTATCTGTGGTTGCAAGAGTTTTATGCTTTACCCTGCTTGCGCAAATAGTCGTTTCGACATGGGAGAGCAATCCTGTTCAAGCTTCGTTGGTTGAACCATCCGATATTCGTGTTCAATTTGGAGGGGCCGAAGGTACTAAGTTCACCAACATATGCGCCGGATTATGGAGAAGTTTACGGAGAAAAAAATGGGCTTACATATGGTTGGAACTTTGATCATACCGCCTATTCAGTCAATGAGGCTGTTTACGGTTCTTCGGTATCGAGCTCATCTATTGTCATACAGCCCGGAGGGCAATGGGAGATTGCGCTGCCATCCGGAGGTTATGAGGTTGAGATCAGTGTAGGCAATGCTGTGTACGGCAGTGTTAATACGCTTCAAGTTGAGGATGTCGTGTTCTGGGATCAATTTGAAATTGCGGCTGGCGATCGAGATACGATGAAAAAACGGGTTCAAGTCAAGGACGGTAGGCTCACCTTAAAAGGAGATGCAACAAGTCCATCTACCTCTATCCAATCGTTAACGATTATGAAAAGTGGCCCGGCGATCCGTCAAATGTCCATGCCTTATATCGGGTTACCGGCGGTGCAGAATAAACAACCCGGGGACACGATTCTGATATCCGGCAAGCAAAATAGTCAGTATAACGCCATTCCCTCTATAAAGGTTGGGGGGCTAGGGCAAGCGATCGGTACCTATTTAAATACAGAATTATCTGAAGCGAAACAACGTATTGAGACGATGGAATCGTTGACGGTTCCTTGCACAGGATGCAGTGCAAGCCAATTGGAAGCGGCAATTAACGGCAGCCCCAATGAGATAGTCGTTATTAAGACCGGACATCTCAATCTAGGCGGTTCCGCTACTTTTGGTTCTCCTACCAAACCGGTATTTTTAATTGTGGACGGGATCAATACGACCGGGCATTTTGCACTGAACGTTTACGGAACGCTGGTCATCAAAGGGGATTTCAATTCAAATGAAAATCTGACACTGAACGTAATTAACCCGCAATTATCAGCGTCAGCACGCAAAGGGGATTTGTGGATCGGTGGAACGCTCCGCTTGAATAATAATTCAACCTTGCAGGTGGCGGGCGACTTTACGCTGGGAAGCCTTATATACAACAACGGACAATTAAATGTACAAGCGGACCGACTGTTTGTCTCTGACCAGTTGCACATTAACACCAAAGTGGACATGAACATCGCGCAGGAAATGATTGTCGGAAAACTGATCGCTAATGACCAAACGACGAATATCCGCGTTAACTCCGGGGATTTATTTATTCAAAATGATATTCACGTAAATAACCGTCTTAACATACAGACCGGTGGAGTTGTCGCCATTGGGGGCAGCATTACTTCCAATCAGAGACCTGTCATTTCTACTGGAATCGGAGAGAATGCTCAAACGAAATTGAATTACAGAATTTACGGACTAAATGCAGAGTATTATTCCGAACCGAATTTGACTGGGGATCTGACGGGTGTCGTCGATGAGAATGTGAACCTGAACAATATATTACCGATAACCAAGCCCGGGCTTAACGATGGAAACATGTCGGTAAGATGGACAGGAACGATAACACCGTATTTCTCTGAGACTTATGAGTTCGAAACAGACGTAAGAGGCGGGGTGAAATTGTCGGTGAACGATACGCTTCTCATTGATAAATGGGAGGCAACGGAGAACGGCAAGTATTCCGGCTCGGTGGTGCTCGAGGCCGGGGTAGAGTACGGCATCCAAATTGAATATGCCAACCGCGGAGGGCAGCAGCCTCGCATCTTATTAAATTGGGCAAGCAAATCCGGAGCGAAGGAAGTTGTGCCGCAGAGTCAATTATCGCCGTTCGAGGTGCCTGTTCTTACAACAGTCGCAACGGAGAACGCCGTAAATCTCGAATGGACGACATCCTTTAATGCGAATGGATATGAGATTGAGGCAGACGGGACTGTTTATTCATTAGGCAATCAATCCGTTTTTGCCCATGCTCCGCTAGAAGCGGGAACGCTGCATAGGTACAGGGTAAGGGCCGTAAATAACGGTATTAAAGGCGGATGGTCGCCGATACAAGAGATTTGTACGTTGCCGGGTATCCCTGTAAATATTCGTCTAGAATCAACAAGCAACTCCGTAACGCTAACATGGGACGGAGTAAAAGGCGCCGAAGGATATGACATCGAAACTTACAATACAGTAATCGATAACGGGAACAGCACGACTTACACCGAGCTTGATCTTAATCCGAATCTTCAAAGGACATTCCGAATTCGGGCTCGCAATTCCAGCGGTTTCGGAAAGTGGAGCGTCATCGTGGCCAAGTCAACTCTGCCCGGGGCGACAGGCGCATTGTATACCGTAGCGACGGATACTTCCATCGCTGTGAGTTGGGATGCGGTTTCCGGGGCGGATAGCTACGACATTGAGGTTGACGGCACGATCGTTGGAGGTCTTGCGGTCACGCAATATTTGCATGCCGATTTGCAACCGAACACGATTCATACTTACCGCGTCAGATCAAACAACAGTGAGGGGTCGAGCGGATGGAGCGAGGCCGTCCAAGCAGTTACGCTCCCTTCCGTTCCAAGCCACCTGCGTGCAATGACCATTGCCGGCGATCATATTCATCTTGAATGGGATGAAGTAGAGAATGCTTCCTCCTATGATCTTGAGGTTGACGGAGTAGCGATTGACGTTGGAACAAGTACGCAATACAAACATTCGGGACTGGAAGCTGACACGGAACACACGTACAGAGTCAGAGCAAGGCACCATTCTGTCGTCGGTAATTGGAGCGAGCCGGTTACGTATACGACATTGTCCGGCGTGCCCTTAAACTTGCGTGCAGTATCAACAAGCAATGAGGTTACGCTTTCCTGGGATCCGGTGATTGGTTCGGTAGGCTATGAGGTGGAAGCGGACGGCAAGGTTATTCCGAATGGTCTAAGTACGACATACGTGCATGCCGGATTGAAGCCGTTCACAGAACATACTTATCGGGTTCGGGCGATCGGTAAAGCGGGGGCAGGGCCATGGAGCGAACTCCTGACTACAATAACCGGGCTGGATGTGCCGGTATTGAGTTCTCAAGCTTTATCGAAGACGGCGATTTCTCTCTCTTGGACAGTTGTGCCCGGAGCGACAACCTATGAGCTTATGGTAGATGGCGAGGTCATCGATGTCGGCAACGTTACAGCGTATTTGCATGACGGCCTGCTTCCTTATTCCTGGCATGCGTATCGGGTGAGGGCAAAAAGCGGTGCCCTACCAGGCCCTTGGAGCACTGCTTTAATGAAGGCTACGCAGTTAGGCACGCCTGTAATAACAAAGCTGTATGCGGCAAGCTCGGAAATCACAGTGGAGTGGGAGGCCGTTCCGGGTGCGACCGGTTATGAAATCGAGGCGGACTCGGTCATTGTGGATGTAGGTACGGCGACGACGTATATCCATCGCAATTTGCTTCCCAACACTGTCCATACGTACCGGGTACGCGCCAAGAGCGGCAACGATGTCGGAGATTGGAGCGATTGGAGCAAACTTAGCACTCAAACGACTTCTCCTATTACGCCTTCACGCTTCAGAGCGGTTGCCAATACGAACTATATAGAACTGAAATGGGATGCATCGCCGGGAAGCTTGAGCTACGATCTTGAAGTCGACGGGCGAATCATTACCGGGATAGCTGGGACAAGCTTTACCCACCAGGAGCTTGTTCCGAATACGATGCACGGCTATCGGGTTAGAGCATCGAATTCGGTTGGGTCAAGCCCATGGTCGAACAAGATCAAACCCCGCACCATCCCTGAGCTGACGGTAGACGTTGGGCAAGGTTCGATGTTTAACCTCGTTATCGTAGCCCCTAGCGTACCGGGTCTGACGGAACGGACAATCACGGTGACTTATGATCCAGAAGAACTGGAAATTGAGGATTTGAGCGTGGCTACGCCCGAGATAGAATTGGCGGTCGGGCCGATCAAAGGCACGAATATGAGCATTAGTGAAATCGCGAACGGGAAAATTGTCTTTCGCGTTTCGAACGCCAAGAGCACGACTGTCAATATCATTCGTTTTATAGCGAAGTCCAATGAAACTTCCAAAATCACATACTTGGTCGAATAGCGATACATCACTAGGAGGGGATTTTGATTGTCGTATCAAAAGGTATTGCCAGCATTGCTTATATCCTTATTTCTCATTCTTTCATTATCTCATAAGCCCGGCTACGCATCCGGTCAGTCCACAGATTTGCAAGTATCAACAGTCGTCGCATCAACCACGTCTGATGATAAGACAAGCAGGTGGGAACTGATAGAGGAGCGCACAGCCAATACGAAGCACTATCTGCTGGAGAACGGCTCGCGGCAAATGGTCTCTACGTTGGAGCCACAGCATTATCTGGATCAGAATGGGAATTGGCAGGATATCATCCCCTCATTAATCGATGAAGCAGAAATTCAAGATATAAATGTGCCGATGTCGCAAGAAGTTTTTGGCGAAGTCAAACAAATTATTAAAAAGAACAAGGAACTCAATCGGCAAAAAACGTTTGACTATGACAATACCTCATACAAAGCTCTGCAGGTTCCATTCAATGTTTCTTTTAATAAAAATTTCCATAAAGGCTATCGTATTCAGAAAGGAAAGGACCAGCTTTGGTTTAAGCCTATCGGAGCAAACCAGGCAAAGGCAAATTTGACAGATAAGCAGACATTGACGTATGAGGATGTTTGGGAATCGACGGATGTGACGCTAAAGGTGTCTGGCGGAGGAGTAAAGGAAACCTTTATCCTTAAGGACACAAGTGCGCCATTAACCTTTTCATTTGAAGTAGAGGGTGAATTTAATCCGGAATTGGTCACCGATCAACTTTTTGTTTTGCCGGCTTGGCTGATAGATGCTGACGGGACGTTCAGGTCTGTTGAACAGGTTTTGAGAAAGCAAGGAAATAAACAATACGTCGATCTTACTGTGGATGACTCGGGGCTAACTTATCCTATCGAAGTGGATCCCACAGTGGCAATCTCCGTTACTCAGATTGCTACTCAAACTGTCTATCCGTACACTACGAGCACCAATCTATCTTACTCTTCTCCTGGTTCCGGAATATTCATTGGCGGAAAAGCGTGGACATACGGTTCTATCGGTTTTATGAATTTCGATTTGTCTTCTATTGAAGGGGTTGTCCAGAGCGCCTACTTAACATTGAACCGTACGAAATCACATCGTGATGACGGTCAATTGGCCATAGAATTCTATTTAAACGCATCGCCTTGGTCGCCGAGCAATCCTTCCCAAGTACCGGGTCAAGGTCAATTAATTAATACTGTTAATACTACAGGAGCTACTAATAGTTACGTACCACCCACTATTGTTACAGGGATGGAGACCTATGTAAGACACGTGCTTGCAGGAAACCCCAATTACGGGATTAAGCTGTTTCCGAGACTTACGGACACCGAAACGCTGCGGTATTATTTCTCTCCGACATTAACCATAACCTATACACCGATACCCAAAGTATCGGAAGTAGTCGCACCTGTCGAAAATCAGTTTTTTGGACCGAACGACAATTCGTTTATTCCGATCATCAAGGTAACGGGACCGAACGCATCTCCGTTGATGGCTGCTTATTATCTGGATAATGAGGCATCGCCACGAGAAACGAAGTCCGTCTCCAATCCCCAAACGGCGCAAACGGTCAGCTTTAGCGCGATGAATTTAGGTGCGATGGCGGAAGGGAAGCATACGTTCAGATTTACCGCCAGCAACGGGCAGCAGACAGGTCAAAAGTCGGTCGATGTATATGTGGATAAAACCGCGCCTTTATTAGGTTCATTAAACATTACGTCTACCAGTAGTTCGGTTTCGATTTCCGGTTCCGCGAGCGATGGCGGTTCAGGTCTGGAAACGTCCTCGTATCGTTATACCGTCGGAACAGCGACAAGCGGGTGGACAAGCCAAACGTCCCACACGGCTGCATACCTTATGCCTAATACGGTATATCAAGTGAAATTCGAGGCGAGGGACAAAGTCGGGCTTGTTTCTTCGCGCGAACAGCAGATCTATACGGCAGCCCAGAATCCTACGTTGTCCATAACCCGTTCTATGGAAACCAGCCTGGATCTATCCATCAATGATACTAACCCGGGTGGAACCCAATACGTTATTCAGGCGGGCGGCCGTTACGTAAATGCGACCGGAACATTAACCGCTGCTCCCGTCTGGTTTGCTCCGGTCAATAAAAAGATAACCATAACCGGACTTACGGTAAATACTTCATACGCTTTGACAGTAAAAGCGAGGAACGAAGCGGGAGTGGAGACCGAAACAAATGCAGCACTAATAGGAACGACACTTGCCGCTCCTCCTGCCACGATTACACCAACAGCCAAACAGCGCTCGATTACATTGTCCTGGCCTGCGATTAGCGGAGCGACGGGCTACGACGTGGAGGCGGATGGCGCGATCATTCCTAACGGCGCTTCTGCAACTTATGTGCATAACAATCTTGCTCCCAATACCCCGCATAAGTACCGAGTGCGGGTCGTCAATGCGGGTGGAACGGGGAACTGGAGCCCGCTGGTTACCGCCTATACTCTGCCTAATCCGCCGCCGATACCGGCTAATATACAAACGACATCGACGCAAACGGAGGTTACAGTCACCTGGGACACCTCTGTCGGCGCTGACGGGTACGATATCGAAGCGGACGGAAAGGTGTTCGATGCCGACAATCTTTCATCCTACACGGATAAGGGATTGCAGCCTTTAACCAAACATACCTATCGAGTCAGAGCGAAGAATGCTGGGGGGGCCAGCGAGTGGAGCAGTGTCATTGCGCAAATCACTTTGCCGTATCCGCCGACTGCACCCGAACAGCTTGACGCTCAGCCGACTATGCATCAGATTACGGTGAGTTGGGATCCGGTTGATGGCGCTGACCGCTATGAAATTGAGGGGGACGGAGCAATTCTCGATAACGGGGCCCGTACGACATACATCCATGATGGTTTGGACCCGCTAACCGGGCATACGTATCGGGTCAGAGCCGTGAATGCGGGAGGGATGAGTTCATGGAGCCTGCCGCTGGATGTAACTACGCATCCGGAGAAGCCGAATATTCCAACGAATATTATGCTGACGGCTGGTGAAAAGGAGATTACTTTGATCTGGTATGAGGTTCCGCATGCGGAAAGCTACGACATCGAAATCAACGGTACAACAATTATGAATTCGACAAGTGCGCAGTTTAATCATACCGGGCTGTCATCCAATAGCAGGTATAAGTATCGGATTCGCGCAGTCAATATCAGTGGCACGAGCGAATGGAGCAGTCCGGTTGCGATGAAGACGCTCCCTAGCCAGAGCGATGCGAACGAGTCACTTACGAATATTGCTGCGTTGGTGACCAATTCCTCCATTACCTTGTCCTGGGATACGGTCGCACCGGACGCCGAGTACGAGATCGAGGTAGACGGCATCATCGTGGACAACGGAACCGACACAATATTTCAGCAAACCGGGCTTCCGCCGAACGAATTTCACACCTATAGAATCAGGTTGAAGCAGAGTGGAACCTCGGGTGTCTGGGTGGCCGTTCTCTCCTTGTCTACATTGCCGAATCCGCCAGACGCTCCGGGCCAATTAGAGGGGTTCCCTACGAACAACAGCATCGAGTTGAGATGGGGACGGATCGAGGGCGCAACCGGTTACGATATTGAAATCGATGGAAAAACGATGAACGGGGGCTACGATACCTCCTATTTGGATGAAGGTCTGTCGCCGGGAACGACCCATACCTATCGGGTGAGGGCGAAGAACATGTCCGGAGTAACGGCATGGAGTCCCGTTCTTGTCACAAGTACCACCAATCCCGACTACCGGGTTCGGGTCGTACAGGGACAAACCTTTCATTTCTCCCTGTTGGCGTTTGACGTAAAGGATTTCAGCGAGCGAAAGTTTATCGTGACGTACAATCCGGATGAACTGGAAGTCATCGACTTATACAGCTTCACGCCAGAGAAGAATGTTCTGAGCGCCGGTACAATTCCCGGATCTCCTTTGTCCGTGACGAGTGTGCTGGGAAGCATTGAATTCCGGGTACATCAAAGCGTTGCACCGGGTACGGTCTGGTCCGGAGAAATCACATCAATCTTGTTTAAGTCCAAGATCGATGGTCAATCTTTCATACAATTTAGAGTGGAATAAAGCTAAAGCTTCGAGGTGAAATATGAAACCGGGATATAAAAGGATATACAAGTGGACAGCCATTTGTATCGGTGCAGTATTAGTGCTGCAGCTGCTGACGGGCATTGGCTTCAATTCGAAAAGCTCGTCGAATATAGCCGCGTCTGCAGAAAACGCTGAGGATGAGAAGCGCATTGCGGTGGAATTATCGAACCTTTCCGGGGCAAGTAAAGAGGATATTTTGCAATGGAGAAGCGCCGGGAAATCGTGGAATGATATTATCGCCTTGCTCTCCAAACGGGACGGCGACTCTAACGGAACCGCAAAAGCCGAGAGGAGTAAACTTCTTGCCGATAGCGGCTTAGATAAGGACTTCATTAAGAAATTAACGGATGCAGGCTATACTCAGTCGGAAATAACGGATGCCAAGCTGCTGGCGGAAAGAGTTCTTTTCCAACTGCAGGAAATCGTTCGATCGGTTGGCAATCGTCCGAAGCAACCTATAGCGGAGTTGAAGGACGAGAATCAAGGTAGCGAGGATTTGACCGCATACATCAAGATTAGCGACCAATTCGACTTAAAAACGGCTGTATATGCTATGACCGTATTAAAGAAGGATTTCGGAAGCATCAATAATGTCCTGAACGAATACCTTCTTGCGCTGCAAATCGACTTGAATATTGAGGAATATTTTACGGATAAAGAAAAATATCTTCAGGATAAAGAAGATAAGGGGATCGGCGTTAACCCTGATTCCATAATTACGATCGACAAAATCGAGAATCGAATGCTGGAAGCCATTCAACAGGGAAATTCATCGACCGACGATGACTTCACGACAAGTAATGATGTAGCGTTCCCTGTCGAGTCGCAAATGAATCATCCGCTGCCGGATGTGCCGAACCCGAATGCGATAACCGTCATTCCCGAGAATCCGACAGATGCCATAATGAAAGAAATTCAATCGATCGATCCTAATAGGCAGTAGGAGGTTTGTTATATGAGAAAAGTTTCGAAATTAATGCTGGTCCTTTTCATAGCGGCCATGACATTGCCGGCTGGCTTTGCGGCGTATGCAATGGTGAGTTCGACTTCCACTAAAGGTTCGACAGCAATGCCGCCGACTCTTGATTCGCTTGCGCCGGAGGCTATCAACGCGGACTCCATTGTGATCTCGCAACAGATTATAGAGAAGATCCAGCAGTCCGACCCAAGCAACTACGAAAGAAATGTGGCCAATTACAAGAAGCTATTGATCGAATTGAGCATTCACGGCAAATTCAAGGAAGAGATCGAGAGATTAGTAGAGGCAAACTACAAGCTGCCGAGTATTCTGATCGCCTATGAATTCTTATATCAGAGCTATGGCCAGTTAAGCGATCTTGAATCGTTAGTGGTAGACAAAGAGGACGGAAAAACATGGAGAGACATTTTTTCCGAATACGCCAAAGCCCGTCCGGTATTTGCTCCTAGAGCTTTCGATTCAGCCTATCTCGAACAGTTGATGCAAACCCCTAACTTAACCACGGATGACATCATGATTGCCGATAGAGTTTCTTTTGCGATTGGCAAGCCTTTCGAGGAGGTTATAGACGATAGGCTTAAAGCGATCAGTTGGAAGGCAGTCAGTGCCGATCTCGGTATTCTCTACAATGCGGACGAGCTCCCTCGCGTGCAAATTACCGCCGAACAACTGGACAAATATACGGCATCCGGAAAATTAACCGAAGATCAGGTGGCTCAAGCATTTGTCATCGCGAACAAAGTAGGACAGAGTGCGGACTCGGTTATCGAGCAAATTAAAGAGGGCTACTCCGAAGAAGCAATTTTGGCGCAAGCTTACTCGGAAAAGTATGAATAAAAGGGGGACGACTAGCTGAAACCGTACTATAAAATTTTATTTTTCGGCTTTCTGTTTTTGGTCGTCCCTTTGCGGGCTGCCCATGCCGAAACGTTGGAAGATCAATTGAATAATTTAGTTGGGCCCAAGCAGCAGTACAACACGATGTTGTCTCCTGTATATTTGCAGAACAACAAGTTGGAGGAGTATATCAGCCCTCAGAATGGCGAGTTGACTTTGACGCAGAGCGACTATGTGCTGCGTGGGCGTAACGGACTGGATTTAGAGATTAAGAGAATCTATAAGAATGATACTTCCAATGTGCAGGAGATGAAGGTCAAATATCTTAACGGTGCATGGGTGGACTACGTTTCTTCCGATATCAAGACTTCCTCTTTTAATGAAGAACGTTATAATCTCGGCATCGGCATGCGCTTCTCCTTCCCCATGATTGAGGTTCGACAAAACTCCGATGGAACGAGCACCGACTTTCTGCATACACAGAGCGGCGATGTCTATCGTTTGAAAGCCGATACGCTGGCCGGAGCATCCGTACTACTACCTGAAGGGCAAACCATTAAGGATGTCGTGGTAAGAACCTCAACAGCCTTCAGCAATGGGCAGAACGACGGTACATCCAAGTTCATGATGACAGAGAAGGAGGGGAAAAAGACTTATTTCGCAGCGGACGGCCGGATTCTGGGCATTGTTGACCGATACGGAAACACGATCAAGTTTGAATATACAACTCTCTCTTATACGATCGACGGACAACAGATCAATAAGAGATTGATTTCCCAAATCACGGATACGATCGGTAGAGTGACGACAATCGAATACAAAGAAGATTCGTCTTTTACCGTCGGCCCAATCGAGAGTCCTCCTTACAGCGCAAGCGACAGCTACAAAGCGTCTCAAAATCCGAATAACACCGATTCCGGGGAGCTGCAGGGCAAGTTCCAGGTTGTCGTCCGTCTGCCCGGAAACAAACAAATCGTATACGACAAATCGGCGGTGCTAGTCAGCTCGTCCAAGCATGTCATGCGCACAAGGCTGCAAAGGGTTTTTGATGTAGATAACAATGTGAAATATCATTATTGGTATGAGCAACCCGAGCTTGGTTTTACCTATATGAACGGCAAGGATTACGCCGTGTACAACCGCTATGAAAATTTGGTGCAGATCGATTATACCCAAACGAACCGTATCAAGCGCTATGTTTACAATACATACACGAAGAGGCTGAGCTCGGGGAGCATGCAGTACCGTAAAGTTTTCGAAGCCGAAGATCGAATTAAAAAAAGCTATGACGCATCCAAGAGCGGCTTCTTAGACCGTTTCGTTACGGAAATCCAAAACAAAACCGGGTACAGCTATACGAACGAGCCGGACGGATTCGGCATCTCGGGATACAATGAATATAATACAACCTATTTGAAGGATACGTATCGTTATTCTACGCAGATCAAAGAACTGAATGGCGCTACAACAACCAACACGTATGACGGATTGCATCAACTGGTTACGAAGGAAAACAAAGGAAACGACCATAGCGAGACGACGACTACCGAACACGACGAGATGAAGCTAATCAAAAAGAAAGAAACGGTATCGCTGCAGGTCGCGGACGGCAAAGCACAAGGTGCGTCTGTGAAAAAAATTGAAAACTACCGCTATGACGAATACGGGAATTTAACCAACTATACTGGTCCTGAAGCTTCGCGGGATGCGAACGGCTACCCGCTCGACAGCAAGCATACCGTGGTTTATACGTATGCTTATGACAAATTTCACGTCCTCACATCGAAGACCTGGAATAAAGACAAGAGCACCACTTCGCAGATTCTTTACGACGTTGACAGTAAAGGCAATGTAATCAAGGAAACCAAGGTAAATATCGGAGAGGCTGCAAATTGGACCACGACGGATTATCAGTATGATAACTATGGCAACCTAACGCAGAAAAAGCAGAATGCGGGCGGCCAATCTTTTGTAACGAATTACGAATACGGCACGGATGCAAACGGCAAGGATACAAAGGGAGCATACTTGTCGAAAAAATACACCGTTTTCGATGGGACCCCGTTGGCTAATACCTATGCCTATGATTTCGATACGGGCAACTTGACGGTAGAAATGGATCCGAACGGCAACCGAACCATCTATGAGTATGACGCGCTTAGCAGGGTGGTTCAAAACAGCCTGCCGGATGGATCTCTCAAAAAGTATGATTATCAAGAGAGTCCTTACGCCAATATGAAAATTCAATATATGGATCCGAAGGGCGTCAACTTCATTTATATCTATGATATTTTGGGGAATCTGTTGCAATCCGGATTGCAAGCAGACGGCCAGATGCGCCTGTTAGCTACTTATGAATACGATGCCAAAGGCAACAAAACCAAAGAAACGGATGCGAACGGCAATAGCATCCTGTATGCGTATGATAGTGCGTATGGACTTGTTCGTAAGACATATAAGGAAAAAGACACGGTCGATAAAGGCTCTATTGTCGTTAAGTACACAATATTGACCGACAGCAACACTCCTCTTCTCGTCACTATCACGGATCAGGACGGGTATGCAAACAAATACTATTACGACATTCTGAATCGGCTGGTCAAGCTGGAAAAGACGCCGGACAACAATCAATTTTTCGCTACTGCATACTCGTACAACTATGTAGGGGATCTGCTGTCTGAAACCGACGCCAGAGGCGGCGTGACACGCTATGAATACGATAATCAGAGTCGGCGGATGAAGAAGATCGATGCGCTCGGGAATGAAACCCGGTATGTCTACAATGCTCTGGATCAAATTTCACAGCAAACGGAGCCAGGGGGTAGAGTTACCCGAGTACTATATGATACAGCAGGTCGGCAGTCTGAACAGAGAGTGCACGAAAATGACTCGTCCGATTATATCTACACTAAATATATTTACGATGCTGCAGGCAACACCACGCAGGTCAAGCAAGGACAAAATCTGCGTGGACAGGATATTGTCGCTTCCGACGTTTCCTACGCGTACGACAATATGAATCGTAAATCCGATGAATATCACAAAATTGACGCTAACCGTAAGTCGCATATTCGTTATAGCTATGACTCGAACGGCAATAAGACGCAGGAGTTCCGTTATGCGGATGCGGGAGAAAAAGAGTTCCTCGTCTACACGTACGACTACGACTTTGCCGGCCGCGTCAAGGAAGAAAGCGGGACCTTACGGGCAGCGGGCGGCAGCAGCGATGACGATGCTCATGGGAGTTACAATAAAAAATATGTTTACGACGACGACGGCAACCTTATAGAACAGCTTGTAGATAACGGCAACGGGTATGACTCGACTACCTATACTTATGATTACCTGAATCACGTAGTCGAGAAGAAGGAACCTTTTACCGATAGCAGTCCTTTCAAATCTACCACTTATAAGTATGACAAACGGGGCAACCAAATCTCGGCAACGATGACGGTTCAGGGACAGGCGGCTACGGTATCCATTGCGTACGACGGTCTGGGAAGACAAACGAGCATGATCGATCCGCTCGGTAACATGACCCGATTCGTGTATGACGAGAACGGAAATCCGATTAAAAAAATCGATCCGCGGTACATGTCTCAACCAGTGGATCAAGCGCCCGGAGTCGAGCATGTCTATGACGCACTGAACCGTTTGGTGAAGACTTCTATCTATGATGGCAGCGCACGCACGGTAACGAATTACAGGGAATATGACGGCAGAGGCAACCTGACTCTGGACGCAGACGGGGAAGGATACAACGAGAGTAACCCAGCCCAATCTGTAGGGAAAAAGTACGTGTACAATATTCTCGATAAACAAACCGCCTACACTTCGGCGCAAACGGCGGAAAAAAATCGAATGAACGGGACCCATACGGTGTCGGCTGCGTATACGTATGATGCTATTGGCAATGTGCTATCGCTGACGGACGCGCTGGGAAATCGAACAACGAACATCTATTATTTGAATGGAACGCTGCAAGCAACCTTGTATCCGGACGGCAAGAAGGAGCTTTACGATTACGATCGCACGGGCAAAATCCAGGCAACCAAGACGGATCGGGCAGGTCATACAACGACGGTTTACAATACCGTTTTTGGGCAGCCTTACCGCATCAAGTATCCTGACGGCACCTCCAAATCTTTAAAATATTCATCTAAAGGGGAATTGACGGAAAGCGTCGACCAGGCGGGAAATCGGACTCTTTACACCTACGATCCTTCCGGGAACGAAACGGCCAAGTGGGAGTTTATCCGTACTGACGGCGCCTACGATATCTACAAACTGACTCACAAAGTGTACGATGAGGCAAATCGCCTGATTGCGCAGGAAACCTCGGAAGCCCGAACATCGCGGAGCGGCAGCGGCGAAACAGCCGTATCCTCCGGAGATAAGGTTCAGTACGCCTATGACAAGGCGGGGCGTCTGATTCGCGTTTCCGGTCCGTTCGGAAGGGAAACCACTTACGAATACGATCGTGCCGGCAACCGGATAACGGAAAAGCAAAAAGTAACCGACAGCTATACGGACGTTAAGCGATACGCTTACGACGCGCAAGCCAGGCTCATCAGCGAATCGACGCTGGTCCAAACTTCCGGCTTGGAGATGCAGGGTTTGGCGGGGGCCGAGTTTGACAACGAATATGCGGATCGGGTACTGTCGACGACGTCGTACATGTACTATAAAAACGGTCTAATCAAGAGCAAAACGGACCCTAACGGCAACAAAACCACATTTGTTTTCGATGCGGATGGAAAGCTGACAAAGCAGACCGATCCTCTGTCGGCGGCAACTGAATACCGTTATGACGGCAACGGTAATCTGATTGAGCAAACGGATGCAAATGGCACTTCTACACGCTACGAATATGATGGGCTGAACCGTCTAATCCGGCAAATTGCTCCTGCAGCGGACGGATCTGAAGCTACAACCCTTTATCTGTATGATGCTATGGGCAACTTGATCAAGCAGATTGCGCCGAACCAGTATGATCCGGCCAAGGATACAGTCGATCAGGCGCTGACGATGCCCGGAATTTCTTACACCTACGATGCCATGAACCGTCTAATTTCTACGATTTCACCCAATAGAGAAGGGCTTTCATATATTCGCTACGACGCCAATGGTCGGGTACAAAAAACGGTAGACGGTTTGCGTTACACAGGAAATATGGACGCTTCCCAGGGCATCGTCTACGAATATGACGGATTAGGCCAACTCGTCAAGCAAACAGATGCATTAGGCAACGTTACTTTGTATGCCTACGATGTACTGGGCCGTCTGATTCGTCAGACCGACGCGAACAGCAACAAGACCGCTTACGAGTACAATCAGGACGGCACGTTGAAGGCCGTCACCTACGCAGATGGCGGCGGGGTTTCGTTTGGCTACGACAAACTGGGCCGCAAAACCGTGGAAACCGATCAACGCGGCAATAAGACAACGTATACTTATAACGGTTTAGGCAAACCAAGAACGATTACCGATCCTTATGGAAATAAGCAAGAATTTAAAACCGATCTGTCGGGGAACGTGGTTTTCCAGAAGGACAAGCGCGGCAGCGTCACGTTGTTCAAGTATGATGCCAATCATCGGATGGTCGAAAAGCGAACGCCGCTTGAGTTCGATGCCAGCGGTAACGTGGTATACGCGATAGAGACGACTGTCTATGACAAGGCGGGCAACGTAATCAAGCAGGCGATGACAAGCTCCAGGGATAAGTCTTTTATCCGTGAAACCCGCTATACGTATACCGACAATAACCTTGTATTAACTGTATCCGACAGCAGCGGCGCCTATACGAAATACACGTATGACAAGAACGGCAATGTTGTTAAGAAGGAAACGCTGCGAGACAAAGATTTGTATGATGTGGAGCAGTTCTCGTACGACAATCAGGACCGGAAGATCGCCGATATTCGTTTGGTGGATGAGCAGGATATTGCAGCCGCCACAAGTATGGCCAATATTGCCGCCTTGCGTGATCCTGCATATCCGGGACGAATTCGTCTGACTACCGGTTACGAGTACGATCTTCTCGGCAACAAAATCAAACAAATCGATCCGCGCGCTTACGCATTCGCTACGGGGGATACGGACAATCGCAACAGGTATGCCATTACGTACACGTACGACGCCTTAAACCGCGTGGACAAAATTGTCCGCAAGCAGGACGGCCAAGACATATACACGCAATACACCTACGACAAGGTTGGCAATAAGACCGCCGTGCGTAACGAACGAGGCTTTATCACGACTTACGCTTATGACAGCATGAACCGTCAGATCACAGTTACCGATTCACTGAACCAATCGGTGACCACCCAGTATGATACCGCCGGCAACCGGATCGCGGTGACGAACGCCAAAGGCGATACGATGAGCTTCGCGTATGACAAATTGAATCGGCTGATCACTACGACAGACGCATATGGCACGATCATCAACGTGAATGTGTATGATGTGAATGGCAATGTGATCAAGAAGATTGATGCCAAAGGCTATCTGTCCGCCTCCAACGATGCGGCCCGTTACGGAACGCTTTATACGTACGATCTGGCGAATCGGCTGATCCAAACTGTCGATCCGGAGCTTGCAGCGAAGAACAATGCGGCTTTGTTTAAAGCTGTATATCGCTATAATGCTGCGGGGGAACAAACGGAAGAAATCGATGCGCTCGGCAATAAAACAACATTCGGGTACGATGCGGCGGGTCGTCTTGTTCAGGTGGCCGATCCTCTCGGGATTGCGACCACATACGGTTACGACAGTATCGGCAACAAGCTTTATATGACCGATGGCCGCGGCAAAACGACCCAGTATACCTACGGTGCATTCGGCTTGCTGACACAGGTCACCAATGCAGACCGTAAAACGATTCAATATAGCTATGATCTTGGCTTAAACCTCGCTGTCATGATCGATCGCAACGGCAATCATACGCGTTACACCTATGACAATAGGGATCAACTGTTGACCAAGACCGTCGACGAGACAGACGATCGGATCAGCTATACGTACGATGAGAAAGGTAACCGCGCTTCGATGACCGACGCAAGCGGGACAAGCAGTTACTCTTACGATAGCAACGATAAATTGCTGAAAGTGGTCAAGAATGGTTCGGCTCAATTGACGTACACGTACGATGCGGTTGGCAACGTCTCGACCGTCACGGACCAGACCGATTTCGTCACAACCTACACCTATGATAAATCGAACCGGATGAGCACTGTCGTATTTAACGGAAAAACCGTTGCCTACGCCTACGATCCGAACGGCAACCGCACTTCGATCTCTTATGAAGGCGGCGTGAAGGAAAGCTATGTATACGATAAGAATAATCAGCTCTTAACCTTAACGAACCAAGCGCCGAGTGGCAGCGTCATTTCCCAATACAGCTACACGTACGACTACGTCGGAAAACAACTCTCGAAGACCGACGGATTGGGAACGACGAATTACCTTTACGATGCGGCGGGCCGTATACTGGAAGTAGAAGCGCCGGGTAAAACGACGATTTACGCTTACGACGGCGCAGGCAACCGCCAGATGCTGAACGAGACTTATGCGTCCGATCAGTTAAGCGGCTACGTTGATCCGAATACGAAACAAGCAATGCCGTACCGGCTCATGAAGAGTCAGTATGTCTATTCCAACGCGAATGAATTGTTAAAGCTCGTCGAGACGATGTACGATGAGAACAACAAGGAAGTGCTCAAGAAGACAACCGACTACCTGTACGACAATAACGGCAACCAACTGCGAGCAAAAGTCAGCTTTGTGCTACCGTATAGCAGCAGTAAGCGGCAAGTAACCGACGGCAGTCTGTTCGGAGATGGGGTTACTGGAGATATCAGCGCCTTGATCGAAAGCGTCAGCAACACCTTTGACGGCTTCAATCGCTTGGTGAAGACCGAGAAGGTCAAAGGCGGGGACCGCTCGACGATCACTTTCGCCTATGACGGTAACGATTTGCGTACACAGAAAGTATCTCGCAGCTCCAAGGACGATTATGCGGCCAAAGTGACCAACTATGTCTACGACCGTCAGCATGTCCTTTTGGAGACGGATGCTGCAGGCGATACTGCCGTTCGTTACGTGCACGGCATCAACTACATTGCCCGAATCGACGCTACAAGCAAGCTGTCCTACTACTTGTTTAACGGTCACGGCGATGTTGTGCAAGCGGTGAGCGAAGCCGGAACGGTCGAAAACCAGTATGACTACGATATTTTCGGCAACCCAACCTTGACGATCGAGGTGTACGCTGCTTCCATCCGCTATGCAGGTGAGTTCTTCGACACCGAAACCGGTCTGTACTATCTTCGCGCACGGTACTACGACCCGTACGTCGGGCGGTTTATATCGGAGGATACGTATGAGGGGAAAATCAATGACCCGCTGTCGTTAAACAGGTATACGTATGCGCATAACGATCCGATCATGTATGTAGATCCGACGGGGCATGCAGCTACAAAAAATAATGCAACCGTGCTTTTGAAAGATGTTGTTAAGGACGGATATGGCGGTTCATTATATTGGGATAATAAGAACAAAACTGCAACTGTTAATATTAACGGTCAGAAGATTACCATAAAGACTGAGGGCAAAGATGCTGCGGCTGCAGTAGTAAATGGCAGGGTTATTATCAAGCCGGACACTTTGGATCGATTATATAATGCTAAAAGCAATGAATCTAAAAACACAATAAAAACAACAATTGATACCTCTGCAACTGCAAAAGAAATAACAGCACACATGACAATAGAGGGGTTAAACGAAAAGCCATGGGTAAAGGAAGAGAAAATAAAGAACAATTATGACCCCATTAAAGAATTTTTGGGGATTATTACTCAAGTAAGCGAAAAGAAGAAAATATCTTATGACCAAATTATATCGCTGGTTAACATTACCAAGTTTGAATGTCAAGATTTAGAGTGCGGTAAACAAACGAAATCTAATTCGAGTTCATCTACTACTTCCAGCAGTATCGACCCGTTTGAGATAATTAGGAAAATCGAGCAGGCAAAGGCGAAAGTTGCAAGTGGGACAGCAAGCTTTGTCGAAGGCGGAGTGAACAGCTTAGTCGAAACTGGGGAAGGCTTGTATGAAACGGGGAAGATTTTTGTTACTGGAGATTACGAGCGGATGAAGGCCCTCACTTCAACCGATCCTGAAAAGAAAAGGCGGGAAGCAGAAGCACTAATCGCAGAGTTTAATGATATGGTGGTAAATGGCGATTCCGACTCCATCTTCAAATATGCTGGAGGTCTTTTATTACCTGCTCTTGTGACCAGGGGGATGGGTAAAGCAGTTCCTAAAGTTCCTAAGGTGCCTGGGAGAGGGAATTATACTGGTGGTAGAGTTCAAAAAGAATTAGATGATTTAGCAGGTGATCCTTCTCATGGGGGAGCGATCAGGGCTCAAGGAATTAAAGAAAGAGAAATTGGGTTGGCGCTAGAAGAGAAAGGGGAATTAGGTAAGATTGTTCGGGATCCCCAAGGAGATGGGGGGGCAGAGTTCATTGATACAACTTCAGGAGTTAAGTGGGACATTAAAAGCTTTGAGTCCTATCCCAATGGCCACACATCGCCTAAAAAAGGAGCTTTTAGTGTGGAGAATGGAATGAAATCGATTAATAAGGAACTTTCAAAAAATTATAATGTAATAGTGGACACAAGAAACCTAGTTCCGGAGCATGTTACTCAGTTAAAAGAAGCAGTAAAAGAAGCTGGGGTATCAAGTAGGATCATTTGGTATCCCTAGATTAGGGTGAGGAGGGAAAAGGCCGATGGCAAAAGTTAATTTTGACGAGATCATTGAGCAGCTAGAAGCACACAGGATTTGGGTTGAAAGCATTGAAATTCGAGGTAAAAAATTGAATCTTGATGAAGTAGACTTACGAGATATTGACTTGTCGCATTACATTTTGAGTCAATCGTACATTACGGATTGTGTTCTTGATGACATGGATTTGAAGGGTAAAGATATCTCTTCGGCGATACTTTGCTCTTCAAGTTTTAGATTTGCTAATCTAGAGGGCTCAGACTTTTGTAAATCCAATGTATCTTATGCGGATTATACAAATGCAAATATTAAGTCCGCTAGATTTGCCGATAGTGAATGCATTGAAACGGTATTTGCTAAAGCAGATTTCACAGATGCAAACTTAGTAGCCGCACTTTTTGACGAAACTGATTTTCGGGAAGCAAATTTAAATAATGCCGATGTGAGATTGGCAACTTTTGAAAGAGTTTTATTGAAGGGGGCTAGATTGATGGGGCTTCGGGGGGTGAGCGAAGCATTTGTAAAGAGTATTAACATTGGCACTACTGAACAACCAATCATAATTAGAGATGAAGAAGCACGTCAATGGATTTTAGACCAGGTAAAAAAATGATGAGATAAGGCATGTTTTCTTGCACTTATAACCCGGCAACTCTCTTATTATCAGCTTGATCCACTTTGCCGGCGAATCCTTCGATGCCGAAGTCGGCATGTACTATTGCGCTCAAGATACAATGGTCCGTATAAATTATTCTTATGGATACAGGCGAAGGGAACGATTTAATAGATCCAATAACGAGCTGGTATATTGAGGATTTTAACGGATGGCGTATAGAACCTCCGCAAGAAAAGTAACTCCTTAAAGCAATTAATAGTGGAGCACAGTATACGTTGGTTAATGATGAGTATGTTTTGCTGAGTAGCACAGGGATGATATCGAAAAATTGCGGTCAAGTTTGTCAGGTAATATAGGTTTAGTGGACACGTGTGTTTGGGAGTAAGATGAGGATGGCGGGCGCGTCCTAAATTTAATTTCCTGTTCGCTGCTTCGGCAGTGGGATCAGGAAACGAGGAAGAGTCTCCAAGTATGCTGGAGTCATTTTACAGCCAGCTTATATGACTGGGAAATGGCCGATGGCCGCCTCGGCACCTTCCGCGGCAACCGGATGGGCAATACTTGCTTCGGCGAGATGCTGCACGGCCATTCCGGCTCGCGGCACATCGATGCTTCCGCCCACCCGAAGCCGTATTAAGTTGGATTGCTGGAGGCGATACTTGCGATTTCACACCGAGCTCTCCCCTATTCCGCAGGGCGAACTGCTGGAGGGCGACCGCTTCCTCGAAGTTGGCAACCGTAGCCGCCTTAAAAAAGAGACAGTTCGGTTGTAGCGCTGTTATGCGTAAGACGCTCGTGGTTTGAGGAGTACGGAATAACTGCTAAATGTTGTATAATAATAGAGTTCCTGCTTAGGCAAGGGGCTCTATTTTCATCCCAAAGGAGCAATAAGACATGACTAAAGCTCTCGAAATATGGATCAGCGCCTACGGCGCCAAAAATGAAGTCGGAATTACGAGGGCGGAGCTGTTGACGGACACGGCTGAGCTGGTGAAGACGGCGGAGTATGGGAATGTCGAGAATCCGTCGTTTTTGCGCGTGAATAAGAGCGGGACCCGTCTTTATGCGGTCAGCGAGGTGGAAGAGCATATCGACGTTGACGGCGACAAAGCGGAGGGAGGACAGCTGGCTTCCTTCCCGATTGATGCGGAGACGCGCAAGCTGGGGCCGGGCCAATACCATCCGACTCATGGCGCTCATCCCTGCCATTTGTCGCTCACGCCTGAGGAGGATTGGCTGGCCGTTGCCAACTATAGCGGGGAATCCATCATGCTGTATCCGGTACGTGCGGATGAGCGTCCGGGGCCTCCGTCGATTCGCTTCCGTCATACCGGATCGGGCCCGGATGCCGATCGGCAGCAAGCACCCCATCCGCATTCCGCCACCTTCAGCCCGGACGGGCAGTATTTGTTCGTTGCGGATCTTGGCATGGACAAGATCATGACCTATGCCCGGGATACGGAGGGAAGCCAGTGGGTGGCGCATGACGCGACTTCTCTCGAGGCGGGCGCAGGCCCGCGCCATCTTGTTTTTCATCCGTCGGGCAAAGCCCTGTACGCCGTTAACGAGCTGGACAGCACCGTGACTCATTTCGCCTATGAAGCGGGCAAGCTGACCCGCAAGGACACGATTTCCACGCTGCCGCCCTCCTTCACGGAGAAGAGCTGGTGCGCCGAGATCGCCGTATCGCCGGACGGACGTTTCCTATACGTCTCCAATCGCGGACACGACAGTATTGGCGTTCTCGCGGTCGACGAGTCGGGCAAGCTGAGCCCTGCCGGCTACGTCTCGACGCGCGGCAAGTTTCCGCGACACTTCGCGCTGTCTCCGGACGGACAATGGCTGATCGCGGCGAATCAAAACTCGGACTCGGTCGTCCTGTTCCGCATCGAGCCTCAGTCGGGCTTGCCCGTTTTCGCCGGAGCCGAGCTGACTGTCAGCAAGCCGGTGTGCGTCGTCATTCGCTAGGCCGAGTCCGGTTCTAATTTAGCTCCCTTCCCCATAGGCTAGTCTTAAATATGTGTTCAAAAAGTTCGGTTTTCAGCACCAAGAAGGTTGGATGAAGACCGGGTATGAGGAGCGGAGCGTAGTAGAGGCTACGTGAGCACCGGAAGATCCGGCTGAATTCAAGATTCGATGTCGAGTCTGCTTCTTGGGATGCTTCGTGATCAAAATTGGACTTTTTGAACTACCGCTAGCAGGGGAGGGGAGCTCCATGGAACATGCGAAGGGTGCCAAGCACCAGGAAGTTCGGATGCTGAATCGCAAATCGCTCGATCTGACGGGCGTCAGCAACGTGGACAGCTTCGACAACGAGGAGTTTCTGCTCGAGACGGAATGCGGCTTTTTGACCGTTCGCGGGCAGAATCTGCATATGAAGAACTTAAGCCTGGATCAAGGGCTCGTCTCGATTGAAGGAACGATCCATTCGCTCGTCTATCTGGACGGCAGCACGGCGGGAGCGAAATCCAAGGGTCTGTTCGGGAAGTTGTTCAAGTGAACGCGGCGTCTCAAGGCATGACGATTGCCACCATGATGCTCTGCGGTCTGGCTATGGGACTGGTCTTCGACGTCTACCGCGTCGCTTCCCATCGGTTCCACGTCGCGCGCTGGCTTCTTCCCGCTCTGGATGCGGCTTACTGGGCGGCCGCCACCTTGGGCGTGTTCGCGGTGCTGCTTGCCAGCAATCAAGGAGAAGTCCGGATGTACGTTTTTCTCGGACTCGGAATCGGCGTGACCGGTTACTTCGGACTGCTGAGCTCGTGGATGGTTCGGCTTACGGGCAAGCTGATCGACGTCATAAAATCGCTGTTGCTGTTCCTATGGAGGCTCCTGCGAGCGCTGTTGATCGTTCCCTTGCTTTGGGTTGTCCGATTGTTGGCCAAGCTGCTGGATATTGTATTTGTTGTAACGGCGGCTGTGCTGCTATGGACGGTGAAGCTGCTGTTCAAACCGTTGGCCGGGCTTGGCGCTTGGCTGTGGGTCAAGCTCCTCCCGGTAAGGAAGAAGCTGGCTCCCGTCGTGCGCGCCTACGTCCGATTTCGCGAGCGTATTAGGCAGATCAGGGATATTTTCCGCAAAAAAGGTTAGTGTTCGCATGACGTTCGTGTTCCTTTAGTTCGACATCGTTCTTGCCGCAATTGCATCCGAAGGTGGATGTTTCTCCGTAGCGATAATGTGCTATAATGTTCGCGTCGCGCTCTCCAGAGAGCGCAAGCATGCTTGGGAAGGAGGCGTTGGGTTGGCTTCGCAAACTATGACCGCGACCCCTGCAGTAGCGGGCGCACGCAGAAGGTTGAAATTGCTGCTGTTTGTCGTTGTTTTATTTCTCAGTTGGGCCGGCTACGTGCTGATTGTTCAATCCGGACAGATTGACGATCGTGCAAGTCAGTTGGAAGAAGTCAATCTCAAGCTTACCGACGCCCAAGCGAAGAATGAGGAACTGCAGTTACAGATTGCGCGTTTGAACGATGACGAATATATCGGGCAGCTTGCCCGCAAAGAGCACGGACTCGGATTGCCGGGAGAAGTGCCGATCAAGACGAAGTAACATCAGGGCTAGCCGGACGGGTAGTCTAATGTCTGTTGACCTTGCTTCCGCTTGTCGTTTATAATTTTCATAACTGGACATATCACGTCCGGGCATACTCAGGTTCAGGGAGGAACATCGGTTTTTATGGCCATCGAAGTGGGAACCAAACTGGAGGGCAAGGTTACCGGCATTACGCATTTCGGAGCGTTCGTCGATCTGACGGGCGGCGTGACGGGACTCGTTCACATCTCGGAGATTGCGGACAGCTATGTGAAAGACGTTCACGAGCATTTGAAGATTAATGACATGGTTAAGGTCAAGGTCATTAATGTGGACAAAGACGGCAAGATCGGTCTGTCCATTCGTCAAGCCGTGGACAAACCGCCGGAACAGCAGCAGTACTCGCAACAAACGCAACAACGCGGACCCCGTGATCGCGGCGGTCGTCCCTCCAAACCAGGCGGTTTCGGAAGGTCTCCCTCTTTTGATGACAAATTGTCTCGCTTCCTCAAGGATAGCGAAGAACGAATTTCTACTCTTAAGAAAAGCACCGAATCCAAACGTGGCGGACGCGGAGGACGTCGTTCGTAAGATATAAGCTATGCCGAAAACTATTTTAGCCGGACCCTCGTGGGTCCGGCTTTGCTGTGTTATTCGAGATGCGAGGGAGGGCGACCGGCTTGCGTCGTTCTGTGTCCGCACCCTTCGCGATCATCCGGCAAGGCCGCGCGGTTTTGCGTCGGAGATGGATCGCGCGGAGCGCCATTCCCCGTCGGATGAGCGCATTTTTTCGCTGTCGCAAATCAAAGGAATACCGGGACGGCAGCTCCCGGAAATCGCGGACAAGCCCATGAGCGCCGAAGGTTTCGCCGATTCGCGCAGACCGTCGCCCAGGCCCCACCGATTCTGTCGGAAAAAACTTTTTATCCGGCAACTGTTTCTGACAAACTTCATGAAAACCCCCGCCTATAATTAAGGACACAATTCAATCTTGTAAATGGGGTGTGCATCATGGACAAGCCGTCCGTCGTTCCTTTCGTCCCTCGTATCGGGACCGGACCGTCGATTGCTCCGGATCAAGGGCGCAACAGTTGGTTCAAAAAGCGGAAACGTTCCGCGCAAGCTTCCGAAGGAGCAACTCAGAGGTCAGCTCTGCTGCTCAGGTGGATGGAGGCCGTCAAAGAGCGGCAATGGGTGCTTCTGATTATCGCGGCGGGTTTTCTGCTAGGAAGGGCGTCCATGCTGGAGGGGATCGCGCCGTTCGCGGCGGCTTTCTTCGGAGTTGTGATCTACTTGCGGAGGGATATGGCTTTCTGGGCGATGCTTTCCTTGACGGCCGGCAGCTTCTGGTCGCTCGATCCGATGCCGGCGGCGATCTGTGCGGAGATCGGCGTCATTTATCTTCTATATCGCGCTTTGGCGCTGTATGAGAAAGCCGAACTGTCCCAAGCGCCTGTTGTCGTATTCGCGTCCACGTTGATCGTTAAGACGTTTGCCGTATTGCTCGCCGAGAGCGCCGGGTGGATGCCTTACTTGCTAACGCTTGTCGAGGCGGCGCTCGCTTTTGTGCTTACTCTATTATTCGTTCATGCGTTGCCTGTACTGACACGGACGAGGAAGACGTCCGAGCTGCGGCATGAAGAATGGATTGGTGCGGCGATTTTGCTGGCCTGTCTGCTTACGGGATTGACCGGCTGGGAGATTTACGGAGTCGCTTTGGCCGGGATACTATCCAGATATTTCGTAGCGGTAAGCGCTTATGTCGGCGGAGCCGCGCTGGGAACGTCGGCTGGCGTCATCTCCGGCATGATCCTGAGCTTGTCCAATTTGGGAGCGACGGCGGACATCGGCCTGCTTGCTTTCGGCGGATTAATGGTCGGCCTGCTGCGCGAAGGAGGCAAAGCCGCGTCAGTGTTCGGCTTGTTGCTCGGCACATCGGTATTCGCCTTGTTCGGAGCAACTGCAGCCGATACGATGGCCTCGACATGGGCGACGGTAGCGGCATCCGTTCTGCTGCTGTTCACTTCCCGATCGGTCACGGAGTCTTTGTCCCGATTCGTTCCGGGTACTACAACCTATGCTCAGCACCAGCAGGAATATGCCCAGAAAGTCAGAGATTTGACGGCCGAGCGGGTAGAGAAATTTTCCGAAGTGTTCCGTCAGCTGTCTCGCAGCTTCCGCCAAATGACGCAAGCAGGGGACGCTCCCGCGCAAAACCGCGATTTTGACCACTTCGTCAATGAGGTGCACGAGCGGGCATGCGCCGGCTGCCATCGTCGGAACATGTGCTGGGACAGCCAGTTTATTCAGACGTATAAGCTGATGACCGATATGATGACCGCGGTGGAGCACAATCCCGATCTGATGGCGGCGCAGCTTCCTAAGTCCTGGAATCGGGTATGCATCAAAACGCCGCTCGTGCTCGACGTGATGAAGCGGCAGTATGAAATTTATCGCCATGACTTGCATTGGCGACAGCAGCTGCAGGATAGCCGTTTTCTCGTGGCCGACCAGCTGTCCGGAGTTTCCCAGGTCATGGATGACCTCGTCAAAGAAATTCGTCGCGAAGCCAAACAGATGGAAGCCCAAGAGAGGCAAATCCGGGATGCCCTCGACCATCTGGGGCTGGCGATTCAGAGTATAGATATTTTGAGTCTGGAGGAGGGACATATCGAAATTGAGATGACGCACGCTTTCCGCACCGGGTACGACGAGTGTCGCAAAATGATTGCGCCGCTCCTGACGGAGATTCTAGGAGAGACGGTGACGGTAAGCAGCGAGAGAACGGGTGAGCCGACCGCTCATTTGAGCACGGTGTCGTTCTCTTCGGCCAAGCTATACGAGGTGGAGACGGGGGTGGCGGGAGCCGCAAAGGACGGCGATTTGCTGTCGGGAGACAGCTTCAGCATGGTAGAGCTTGGCAACGGCAAGTTTGCGGTGGCGCTGAGCGACGGAATGGGTAACGGCGTCAGGGCGCGGACGGAGAGCAGCGCGGCGCTGTCGATGCTGGAGCAGCTGCTGCAATCGGGAATCGATGAGCGGCTGGCGGTGAAGTCGGTTAATTCGATTCTGCTGCTTCGTTCGCCGGACGAGATGTTCGCAACGGTGGATTTAGCTTTGATCGATCTGTACACTGCGCATGCGACGATGCTCAAAATCGGTTCGACGCCGAGTTTTATTCGAAGGGGGCGGGAGATTATTCCGATTGCGGCGAACAATTTGCCGATCGGCATTCTGCACGATATCGAGATCGATCTGCTGCGGGTCCAACTGCAGCCCGGGGATACGCTGATCATGATGACGGACGGCATTCTGGACGCGCCGGGTCATGCGGTCAACAAGGAACAATGGATGAAAAGGGTGCTGCAGGAGCTGGATGAGGACGATCCTCAGGAGATTGCGGATTCGCTGCTCGACATGGCGCTGCGCCAATACCCCGGCGGCATTAAGGACGATATGACCGTCGTCGTTACGCGCATATCGCGTCACCGTCCGGAGTGGGCGTCCTTCCGCTGGCCGGGACTTTCCCGCATGGAGCGGCCAAGGACGGTGAGCTGAGTAAGGATCAGGCATAACTTTGTCGTTCGCTGATGCTTGCATTTATGCTGTAGGGCTCGATTCATCGTCGGGCATAACGGGGGCTTAAAGTAGCTTGAAGTGTAGTGGGGGAGGAGGGCCAAAGTTGACGGGTTAAAGTTAAAATTTGTCGCTCCGCGATCCAGGCGAATGGGTTGTGTTTTAGTAGCGGACCCAAGCCGAGGAGAGAAGGCCAAGAAAGTGCCTTGGTGCTAGTGAGGCCGAGGAGCGAAGGCTAAGAAAGTGCCTTGGCGCCACGTAACGACGGGGCATTGAGACGAAGAAACTCCGAAAGCCTCTGTATCATCAGGGGCGATCGGAGTTTTTTAACGATCGATTTTCCTTTAGGGCATGCTCTAACCACTGGATAATCGGTTTAATGTTTTGCTGCATGAGAATATCCGTCATAATAGCCGCCGCATGAAGCATCTTTTCAAACTTATCCTTCATCGCAAGACATTCGAGAGCTTCATTCGCTTCTCGTATACTTAGAAATCATCAACACCCGCCTTTCGACATCATATTTAACTTCCCGGTTGCTCATGGCAGTTATTAGCTTGCGACGGGCCAAAATGTTCAGCGCTTTGATTTCATCCGAATCTCTTGAAGGTGCGGGGCGATCTTCCCGGGTTTCAGCGCGCGCGGAACAAGTGAACGAAATGGTCGATGGAACCCCGAACCGCAGCATCGCATCTGCGCTTCTGCTCTTGAATATCGGCCAAGCTCATTTTCCTCATAGCCCCTCACACCCCTCCCTTAGTCGCATTATCGCCAAATTAAAGCCGTTGCTATTCCGATCAGTACTGTCTTCTTTAATAGTATATCACCTCGCTCCTCGAACTCTACGGCAATTGTCTGTAAAAGACTTTGCGGCTCAATAAAGATTAAATCTCGCATTTTTGGGCGACACTTCTACTAAATGCTAATAGAGCGATTCAACGGCAATTGCAATCGAGATGTTCTGAATCGCTTTTAACGAATTAGGAGGAGTGACGCGATGATGAAACAAATCTTGCTGATTACGGACGGAGGTTCTAATGTCGGGGAAAGTCCGGTGACGGCGGCGGCGCAGGCGTACGCGGAAGGGATTACGGTTAACGTGGCGGGCGTGGTGGACGAAGGGACGATCGGCGAATACGGCGCGGCGGAGATTGCCGAGATTGCGCGGGCCGGCGGAGGAATCAGCCAGATCGTTACGAGTCCGCAGCTGTCCAAAACGGTGCAGATGATGACGCGTCAGACGGTAGCGGGCACGATCCGGCAGGCGGTTAATCAGGAGCTTCGCCAGTTGTTCGGAGTGAACGACGTCGGGTCGCTGCCTCCGACTAAACGGGGCGAGGTCGTCAAAGTAATGGAAGAGATGGAAGAGACGATGTCCCTCTCCGTTGCGCTGTTGATCGACGCCAGCGCCAGCATGAAGCCGAAGCTGCACGCCGTAGAGGAGGCGATCCGGGACTTGACGCTCAGCCTGCAGGCCCGAACGGGCGGAAGCCGGGTGTCCGTATTTCATTTTCCGGGAGATTCCCAATACTCCTACTGCGTGATGGACGCCGGTTGGCATTCCAACGCTTCCAATCTCGGTTCCCTGTTCGGCAAGATTCGCATGCGAGGAACGACTCCGACAGGCCCTGCTTTGCTGCAGGTGGTTGATTATATCCGCGAGACTTGTGGTAGAATAAGCAAAATAGAGCTTATAGACGAGCCGCGCGTTTCGGGCGGCGGTTCGAGCGAGGTGCGGAGTGACTACGTCGTCTGAAATAGAGACACTGGCCAAGGGCACGGAAATACGCGGCCAATGGAACGGGAAAAGCTATCGCTTGGAGCGGTTGCTCGGACGGGGCTCCAACGGCCAAGTCTATTTGGCTTTCGCGAGTCCGCGAACGCATTGCGCGATCAAGATCGGCCACGAGGCGGCGGAGCTTCAAGGAGAAGTGAACATTCTGACTTCGCTGGATCACTCCGCCAAAGAGAAACAGCCCTTTCTGCTTGATGTCGACGATGCAATCATCGACGGAAGAAAGGTTCCGTTCTATGTGATGAGATACGTTGCCGGAATCCCTCTGAGAACCTATCTAAAGGAGCAGGGGGCTCACTGGATGGGCGTAATCGGCTATCGCCTATTGGAGCGATTGTCTCGCTTGCATGAATCCGGTTGGGTGTTCGGCGACATTAAGAGCGATAACATATTGGTCGGAGAATACGGAAAAGTAGAGCTTGTCGATTATGGCGGCGCTTCGGCAATCGGACGCAGCGTGCGTCAGTTTACGGAAATCTACGATCGAGGATATTGGTCCGCCGGGAGCCGCGTAGCGGACCCGGCTTACGATCTGTTCGCGGTCGGAATTCTCTGGCTGCATGCGCTGGACGGGAAGCGACTTGTTCAGCTTACCCGCACGTTGATTCCGCAGAACCGCCATCCTAGCGAATTGATGAAACTCGTCAAAAGCAACCCCCGGCTTCAACCGGTAGAGGAGTGGATGGAGAAGGCGCTTAACGGCCGGTTCGCCAATGCCCGCGAATCGAGCCGCGAATGGCGGGAAGCCGTACGCGTCTCGCAGCAGCCGAAGCCGGCGGGAGACCGGGTTCCGGGGTGGATGGCGGGGTTGCTCGGAGCCGCGATCGTGCTCAGCTTGACGTTGGCGGCGATCTGGCTCTTGGATTGAAAGGAGACATGGCGGTGCGACAGCATGAAACCTGGATAGAGGACGTCAAAGCGCTGGGGCGCGAAGCCGGATGGCTGCGCACGGGCGGAACGGTCGTAGCCGCCGTCTCCGGAGGCCCCGACTCGATGGCGCTGCTGCATCTTCTGAAGGAGATGGCGGAGACGGAGTCGCTGCGCGTCGTCGCGGCCCATGCGAATCATCAGTTTCGGGGCGCCGAGTCCGATGCGGAAGGGGAGTTGGTGCGTCGGGCGGCGAGCGATTGGGGGGTTGCCTTCGAGTCGACGTCGCTAGGAATGCCCGACTATATCGAGGAGACAGGGTTGAACGCCCAAAGCGCGTCTAGAGAAAAGCGGTATGCCTTCCTGCGCGGGATCGCCGATAAATATGGCAGCTCTTATCTATTGACCGCTCATCATGCCGACGACCAGGCCGAGACGGTGTTGATGAGAATGATCCGGGGAACCGGAATCGGAGGGCTTGCCGGCATTTCTTATCGCAGGCGGGAAGATCATTTGGAACTGATTCGCCCTCTGTTGCGTATAACCAAATGTGAGCTTCTGGAGTATTGTAAGCGAAACGGGGTGCCTTACGCGGTTGACAGCAGCAATGCCGACCGGCATTATTTTCGCAACGTCATTCGGCTAGACGTGCTGCCGGCGCTGGAGCGGTACAATCCGCGACTGAGAGATTCGCTGGCCAGACTATCCGAAATGGCGGCGGCAGACGATAATTATATGGAAGAGCAGGCCGCGCGCATTTTCCGCGAAGCGGCGACTCCGTCCGGAGACGGCTTCCGGTTGGAGCGACGACGGTTCCGCAGCCTTCACGTCGCTTTACAACGCAGAGTGATTAAATTAATATTAAACTGTTCCGCGAACCCGCGCCAAATGCTGGATTTTCGCCTTGTGGAGGAGATTCTGGAGCTGCTGTCGCAAGAACGCCCGACAACGGTTCGGGTGGACATCGGGGACGGTTGGGTGCTGAGTAGGGAATACGACGTGACCTATATCGGGCCCGAACGGTTCGAGACGAGCGGTTTCGCGTATTCCGCCGACGAGAACACGACTGAGATAGCCGTCCCGGAGACGGGAGGACGTCTTCGTCTGGAGCGGCTGGAAGGCGCCGTACAGGGGCTGCCCGGCAATCGCAACGAAGCGTGCTTCGATGCGGAGGAGCTGAGCTATCCGCTTCTTGTCCGCAGCCGACTGGCAGGCGACGCGATGCGGCCCTACGGACTAAACGGCACCAAAAAAGTGCAAGATATGTTCGTCGATGCCAAAGTGCCGCGCTCGCGGCGCGATCAGGTTCCGCTGCTGGCGGACGACGACGACCGCGTTCTGTGGATTCCCGGATTGCGGCGATCGGATCACGCTCTTGTCCGCGAGGATACTCGAATAACGCTTCGCGCGACGTACGAAGCGGAAAACTAGGGCATGATCGGAGTAAAGCCATCATACCGTGTAATAAATCTCACTGGGAGGCACCTTCTTTGCAAAACGACATTCAAGAAGTTCTTTACTCGCAAGAAACGCTTCAGCAGAAGGTACAGGAGCTTGGCGCGGCGATCAGCCGCGATTATGAAGGACGCAATCCGCTCGTGATTTGCGTATTGAAGGGCGCTTTTATTTTTATGGCGGACTTGTCCAAAAATATCTCGATTCCGATCGAACTGGACTTTATGGCCGTTTCCAGCTATGGCAACTCCACCAGATCGTCGGGCGAAGTCAGAATCGTCAAGGATCTGGACGTATCCGTGGAAGGCCGCGATGTACTTATCGTCGAAGATATTATCGACAGCGGCTTAACCTTAAGCTATTTGATCGACGTGCTGGAACGCCGGAACGCGCTGTCCGTCAACGTCGTCGCCCTGTTCGATAAACCGGGCCGGCGGACGGTCGATTTGAACGCGGATTACACCGGCTTTACGATACCGGACGCCTTCGTCGTCGGCTATGGGCTGGACTACGCGGAGAAATACCGCAATTTGCCATATGTCGGCGTATTGAAGCCGGAAATATATTCGAACTGACCCATAGCGCGGAAGCCATCTTATCTTACTTGGATTGGCAAGACAGGCTATGGTAAAATGATGTGAGCGTGTCGAGAGGAGGTCGGGGATGAATCGGTTCATCCGGAACACAGGCTTTTACTTACTTATTTTTTTGGTGACTGTCGGGATCGTTCAATTTTTTATCGGCAAGCAGGATACGACAAAGGAACTGAGCTACAACGAACTCGTCGCGGCAGCGCAGCAAGGCAACGTACAGTCGCTGACTTTGCAGGTTCAGAACGGAACCTACCTCGTCGCCGGCGAATTCAAACCGAAAGCCGGGCAGGACAAGGGCGAAGCCTTCACGGGCAGAGCTCCTCTGGCTGACTACGTACCGGAGCTGTTTACCAACCTCGGGATCGAGAAGAACTTTGAGGTCTTATCTAAGAAAATGCCGGGACAGAGCTTCTGGCTGACGTTCTTGACTTCCATCATTCCGTTTATCATCATGTTCGTTCTGTTCTTCTTCCTGATCAATCAGGCGCAGGGCGGCGGCGGCAAGGTGATGAACTTCGGCAAGAGCCGCGCCCGTCTTTATAATGAAGAGAAAAAGCGGGTTACGTTCGAGGACGTCGCCGGAGCGGATGAAGAGAAGCAGGAACTCGTCGAGGTTGTCGAATTCCTGAAGGACCCTCGCAAATTCGCGGCGGTCGGCGCGCGCATTCCGAAGGGCGTACTGCTCGTCGGACCTCCGGGTACGGGTAAAACGTTGCTGGCCCGCGCGGTAGCGGGTGAAGCGGGCGTGCCGTTCTTCACGATCTCCGGTTCGGACTTCGTGGAGATGTTCGTAGGCGTGGGCGCGTCCCGCGTAAGGGATTTGTTCGAGAACGCGAAGAAAAATTCGCCATGTATTATTTTCATCGACGAGATCGACGCCGTCGGTCGTCAGCGGGGCGCAGGCCTCGGCGGCGGACATGACGAGCGCGAGCAGACGTTGAACCAATTGCTCGTCGAGATGGACGGCTTTGGCGCCAACGAAGGCATCATCATCGTGGCCGCGACCAACCGCCCTGACATTCTGGACCCTGCCTTGCTCCGTCCAGGCCGTTTCGACCGTCAGATCACAGTTGATCGCCCGGATGTGAAAGGCCGCGAAGCGGTGCTGAAAGTACATGCCCGCAACAAGCCGCTCAGCAAAGACGTCAAGCTCGGCACGATCGCCAAGCGGACGACCGGATTTACCGGCGCCGATCTGGAGAACTTGCTGAACGAAGCGGCGTTGCTGGCCGCTCGTCGCAATAAGAAAGACATCGCCATGATTGAGGTCGATGAAGCGATCGATCGCGTCGTTGTCGGTACCGAGAAGAAGAGCCGCGTCATCAGCGACCGCGAGAAACGCATTGTCGCTTATCATGAAGCAGGTCATACGATCGCGGGCTTTTTCCTGGAGCATGCCGACACGGTGCACAAGGTTACGATTATTCCGCGGGGCAAAGCGGGCGGATACGTCATCATGCTGCCGAAGGAAGATCGGATGCTCGTCACCAAGCAAGAGCTGCTCGATAAAGTTACGGGCTTGCTCGCCGGACGCGCGGCCGAGGAAATCTTCATCGGCGAGATCGGTACTGGCGCTTACAGCGACTTCAAGCAAGCGACGAGTATCGTTCGCGCGATGATCATGGAATACGGAATGAGTGAGAAGCTTGGCACGATGCAGTTCGGTAACTCCCAAGGACAAGTGTTCCTGGGCCGCGACATCGGGCACGAGCAGAACTATTCCGACAAGATCGCTTATGAGATCGACCAGGAGATGCAGAATATTACGCGCGAATGCTACGAGCGAGCCAAGCAATTGCTCACCGAAAGAAGCGCCGAAATGCATCTGATCGCCAAGACTCTTCTGGAAGTAGAGACGCTTGATCTGGATCAGATCAAGTCTCTGATCGAGAAAGGCATAATCGTCGAGGACGGCGGTGAAGGCGGATCGGGATCTGCAGAGTCTCACGCTGAACCTACTGTCGACACGATGGGCAACGTCAAAGTGCGGATTCAAACCCGCGAGGACGGAGACCCTTACCCGTCGGGGCTGGATTTGCGCAAGGGAGACGGCGGCTCTGAGGAGCCGAAATAATCGCATAGGAAGACGGGATGCACCGCGTGCGGCAGCGCGAGGGAGCATCCCGTTTTTTTGTGAAAAAACCTTTACAGATGAATTGACAGTCCTATCCCGCAAGTGTAAATTAAGTGTTAATGAACGAAGAGCTTTTCGTCCACAATAAAGACAGCATTCCCGCCATGTTTGTGCATGGATTCACAAACATCAGGAGCTAAGGGAGGAGATTTCGCATGGAGGCCTTGGCCTTGGAGCGTAAAGCCGAGCAGAACCGCGAACTGCGCGAACGGCTGATGCAGCTTAAGAAGGAACGCAATGCCATTATACTCGCACATTATTATCAGCGAGATGAAATACAAGAGGTCGCGGACTTCAGAGGGGACTCATTCCTTCTCGCACAGAAAGCCGCGTCTACGGATGCCGATGTGATTGTATTTTGCGGGGTTCATTTCATGGGCGAGAGCGCCAAAATTCTTGCTCCTCACAAGACTGTACTCGTACCCGACGAGCGCGCGGGCTGTCCGATGGCCGATATGGTCAATCCGATCGGCTTGAGAGAGCTTAAAGCAAAGCACCCGAACGCGAAGGTCGTCACATACATCAACTCCTCTGCCGATGTTAAGGCTGAGACCGATATTTGCTGCACATCGGCCAATGCGGTCAAAGTCGTCAACTCGGTTGATGCGGACGAAGTTATTTGGTGCCCGGACAAAAACCTGGGTCATTATGTCTCCCAGCACACCGACAAGAAGATGATCATCTGGGAAGGCTACTGCAATACTCACGACATGCTGACGATTAAGGATGTCGAAGAGATGCGCGCGAAGTATCCGAACGCGCAGTTCGTCGTACACCCGGAATGCCGTCCGGAAGTGGTCGAGATGGCCGACTTCGTAGGCAGTACGACCGGCATTCTGAAGTATTGCCGCGAATCGAGCCATGACGAATTTATCGTCGGAACGGAAGACGGTACGGGATATCAGTTGCGGCTCGACAGCCCGGACAAGAAGTTCCATTTCGCCTCCAAATTCCTGGTTTGTCCGAACATGAAGGTTAACAACCTGAAGAAGGTTGTTAAAGCTTTGGAGACGATGAAGCCGGAAATTTACGTACCGCAGGACGTTGCGGATAAAGCGCGTTTATCGCTGGAGCGCATGCTGCTGGTCAAGTAATTGACCGGCCGCTTGCGCTACTCTATTGTCGAAGTGGGAGACAAAAAACATGATGATTCCACGATACGTTGTCGATTTTGATCTAGACAAGCTTCCTCGCATAGAGACGGACGTCATCGTGATCGGGGCCGGCATCGCCGGCCTTTTTACGGCGCTTAAATCCAGCGAGACGCAGCGAGTTCTCATGATTACGAAGAAATCCTTGTTCGACAGCAATACCCGTTATGCTCAAGGCGGTATCGCCGCAGTCATGTCGGACGATGATTCTCCCGAATTTCTGGCTCAGGACACATTGATTGCCGGAGCCGGCTTATGCGAGACTGCAGCCGTGGACGTCCTAGTGCACGAAGGTCCGCATGGGGTGCAGGAGCTAATTCGCTATGGAACGATGTTCGACGAAGAGAACGGGCACTACGCCCTGACGAAGGAAGGCGCGCATAGCCAGCGGCGCATTCTGCATGCGAATGGGGATGCGACCGGCTATGAGATCGTAAGGGCGTTGGCGGAGAGAGTGAAGAGCAGCCCCGGCATCGAGCTGTGGGACGATCATTTCGTACTGGACCTGCTGACGGAAAACGGCGAATGCCGAGGCGCCCTTGTGCAGAAGCCCGACGGTTCGCGTGTCGCGGTGTTCGGCAAGGCGACGATTCTGTGCACGGGCGGGACGGGTCAGCTGTATCGATACACGACCAATCCCGATGTCGCGACCGGGGATGGCGTAGCTATGGCTTACCGTGCGGGGGCCGATATTCGCGATATGGAATTTAATCAGTTTCATCCGACGTCGCTCTGCTATCCGGGCGCTCCGAGATTCCTGATCTCGGAAGCCGTTAGAGGCGAAGGCGCTTATTTGCGCAACATTCGCGGAGAGCGGTTTATGGAAAATTATCATCCGCAGCTTGAGCTGGCTCCGAGAGATGTCGTGGCGAGAGCGATCGTCAGCGAGATGGAAGCGACCAAGTCAACCTATGTTTATATCGATATTACACATGAATCTCCGGAGCTCATTCGTCATCGATTCCCGACGATTCACGAATACTGCCTGAAGTTCGGGCTTGATATGACGACCGACTGGATTCCAGTCGCTCCTGCGGCGCATTATATGATGGGAGGCGTCAAGACGGATCTGCACGGGGAGACGAGCATTCGCCGCCTCTACGCTTGCGGAGAGGCCTCGTCGACGGGCGTGCACGGCGCTAACCGCCTGGCCAGCAATTCGCTGTCGGAGGCGATTGTGTTCGGTCAGCGAATCGTGGACGCGATCAATAAGCTGCCGCAACAATCGGCCGCCGCGGACAACGGTCCGGACTCGGATCGGCATGCGGTGCTGAACGGAACGCTGATCGAGAGAAGGCTGAAGCTGCAGAAGACGATGGTTCGCGATGTGGGTTTGCGCAGAAACCGTGCCGGCCTGCTGAGAGGACTCGAGGATTTGAGAAAACAGCTGCCGCTGTTTCAGATGAATCTAACGAAGCGAGAAGAGCTGGAGTATGCGAACTTGCTGACCTGCGCGCTGCTTGTCGCCGAAGGGGCCTTGCATCGTGAGGAGAGCCGGGGCGGACACTATCGCGAGGACTATCCGCAGAAGGATGATCAGAGCTGGCGCGTACATACGATATTGCATCGGGAAAAAGGGATTCGTACAGAAAGGGTCGACGATTATGTTTGAACGGGAAAGCGATTGGGCGGTCGGCGGTCCGGCCGTTGAAGCGGTGAAGGAGCAGCTTCGCGCCTGGCTGTCGGAGGATATCGGTTCGGGCGATGTGACGACGATGGCGACGGTGCCGGCGGGTCATCAATCGAAGGGCATCATTCATGCCAAACAGGCCGGTGTGCTGGCAGGCATTCCTCTGGCGCGTCTCGTCTTCGAGACGGTCGATCCGACCTTGAAGTTTGAAGCGCTGGCGACGGATGGAGCCCAAGTGGAACGAGGAACGGTGCTTGCAGTCGTCGAGGGTTCGTCCCACAGCATTCTGACGGGGGAAAGACTGGCCCTCAACCTGCTGCAGCGGTTGTCCGGCATTGCCACAAAGACGAGCGAGTATGTCGCCGGAGCGCAGGGGACGTCCGTCCGGGTTGCCGATACGCGTAAAACGACTCCGGGTCACCGTACGTTGGAGAAGTATGCGGTGCGGGTCGGCGGCGGTTCAAACCATCGGTTCGGTTTGTACGATGCCGTTATGATTAAGGACAATCATATCAAAGCGGCTGGCGGGATTACGGCAGCCATTCAGAGAGCTAAAGCTCGCATTCCCCACACGATGATGATCGAGGCGGAGGCGGAGTCGCTTGAACAGGCCGAAGAGGCGGCGCGGGCGGGCGCCCACATTGTCATGCTCGACAACATGGGCACGTCGGCTATGACGGAGACGGTCAAAGTAATCAGAGAGATTGCTCCTCATGTTGTGCTCGAGGCATCGGGAGGCATTACCCCCGAGCGAGTGGCTGAGATTGCCCGCTGCGGAGTCGATGTCATCTCCGTCGGCAGCCTGACGCATTCTTTTCAAGCGCTCGATATCAGCCTTGATCTGAATGAGAAGAAGACGGGAGGCGCGCTATGATTCTCGTCGTCGATGTCGGCAACACGAACATCGTGCTGGGACTGTACGAAGGACAAAGCTTGAGGCACCACTGGCGCCTGAGCACGAATCGCTCCGCTACGGTGGACGAATACGGCGTGATGATTCACAATCTGTTCCAGCTTGCGGGAGTGCGGGCAGAACAGATTGAGGGTGTCATCCTCTCCTGCGTCGTTCCTCCGATTATGAATACATTAGAGAGATTGTTTGAAGCTTATGTAGGCAAGCAAGCGCTTGTTGTCGGGCCGGGCATCAAGACGGGGCTTAATATCCGGTACGAAAACCCTCGTGAGGTCGGGGCGGACCGGATTGTGAATGCGGTCGCGGGTATCGAGCAATATGGTACGCCGCTTGTCGTCGTGGATTTCGGGACGGCAACGACGTTCGATTATATCGATGCGTCCGGCGCCTATCTCGGAGGCGCAATCGTGCCGGGGATCGGTATTTCCGCCGAAGCGCTGTATCAACGGGCGGCGAAGCTGCCGCGGATCGAGCTGTCCAAGCCCAAGACGGTCATCGGACGCAACACGGTTGCAGCGATGCAGTCCGGGATTATATACGGCTATGCCGGGCAAGTCGACGGCATCGTCAAGCGTATTCGCCAAGAGTTCGGCGTACAACCTAGAGTAATCGCGACTGGAGGAATGGCCGATCTGATCGCCGGTGAATCGGAGACGATCGAGACGGTTGATCCGCTGCTGACTCTGGAAGGTTTGCGAATTGTATACGAGCGCAATAGGTAACAATAGATTGTCGGACGGAATGGCTCTTTTCCGCCGAGGGAGGTTGAGAATATGACTTTGAAGGATGAGATTATTCGCGGTACGGCATGGGACGGCGGTTTGCGGGTATTCGCCGCGCGCACGACGGCGCTCGTATCGGAGCTGCAGCGCAGACAGGATACGTTTCCAACGGCGACTGCGGCTCTAGGGAGAACGGCGACGGCTGCGGCCATGATGGGGTTTATGCTAAAAGGGCAGGAGAAGCTGACCGTTCAGGTGAAGGGCGACGGTCCGATCGGGCAAATCGTCGTGGACGCCAATGCCGACGGCCAAGTAAGAGGTTACGTCGACCATCCGCACGTCCATGTGCCGAGCAACAGCCAGGGAAAGCTGGACGTCGCCGGCGTTGTCGGACGAACGGGGCAATTGCACGTCACGAAGGACTTGGGTCTTAAAGATCCTTACAGAGGCAGCGTACCGATCATTTCCGGCGAGATAGCCGAAGATTTTACGCTGTATTTCGCCGAGTCGGAGCAGACGCCTTCGGCGGTAGGACTTGGCGTGCTAGTGGAGACGGACAATTCCGTTCTTCACGCAGGCGGATTTATCGTTCAAGTAATGCCCGGCCTTCCGGAGGAACGACTCGTTCGTCTGGAGCAAGCGATCTCGGCGATGCCGCATGTGACGGCGCTGTTGGATCAAGGGGAGACTCCGGAAGGGGTGCTTCGTTTTCTGGTGGGAGACGATCTGACGATTCACCAGACCCTTGAGCCGGTATTCCAGTGTTATTGCTCGCGGGAGCGATTCGAGAGGGCGCTGATTACGATCGGCAAGCGGGAACTGAGAAGTCTGATCGACGAAGATGGCCAGGCGGAGACGCACTGCCATTTCTGCAATGAGAAATACTTGTTCGACGGCGAAGAGCTGGAAGCTCTGTATCGCCTTGCAGACCGGGATTAAAGAAGGGATGATCTCCAATGAGGGAGACGATACGGCGCATGCCGCCGCTCGTACTGATGGCCCTCTTAGCGACGCTAATGCTCGCATCAGGCTGCACTAGGGACGGCGCTATACTTGCTCCGGACGAACATGAACCGTCGGAGTCGGCAGCCGGGGAAGACGATGTTGTGGCCACGGTAGGGGGGTTCTCCATTTCTCGCCAACAGCTGATGGACAAACTGTTGGCTTCTTACGGTTCCCAGACGCTGAGAAGCATGATGCTCGCGGAAGCTGTAAAGGAAGAAGCGAAGTCTCTGCACATCGAAGTGACGGATGAGGAAATGGAAAAAGAGCTAAGGTGGATGAGCCAAGGCTACGAGGACGAAGCCGATTTCTACCGCTCTATGGAAGAGCAACTGGGGATGAACAGGCAGGAGGTCCGGGAAGACGCGCACTACCGACTTTTGCTGGAGAAGCTGTCGATCTACAACGTCCAGGTGTCCTCTGAAGAAATCGATCATTACTTAAATGAGCATTGGGCGGAATTTCAACCGGTCAGACAATATCGCATATTTAAAATCGTGGTGCAGACGGATGAATTGGCAAGAGGGCTTCTGGACAAGCTGGGTCAGGGAGACGATTTTGCAGAGCTGGCGCGAACGCATTCCATCGATGAGTTTACTGCCGATCAGGGCGGAGATGCGGGCTGGATCGAGTCGCATGATCCATTCGAGGCTCCTGAGGTGCTGGATCAGGCCTCCGCGATGCAGACCGGGGACATCGCCGGTCCGGTTGTAACCGATCAAGGCTTCGTGATTGTTCGGCTGGACGGCGTCAGCGAAGTTCAGAACCGTTCCGAGGAAGACATCCGCCAAGAAGTAAGGAAACAGATCGCATTGGGCAAAGCCGTTCCGGCAGATGATATGGAGCGCGCGATGCTCGAAAAATACGGCGCAATCATACAGGATCAAGCGCTAAGGCCCTAACGAATTTTCCGTTCGGGGTTAACCAGCTATTGACAATCCTCTTGGTCGTCTGCTAAGATGAGAACAGAATGAAAGCCGACCGATTTAGTCGGAATAGAAAATAAAGCATCTATAACAGTTGAATCAGAGATTGCAATGAAATTCCTCTTCATCGGTTCAACTAATATAGCCACTATTCTGTAGGAGGGAACAACTCTAATGGCCAAGATTGTTCAGAACGTGACTCAGCTTATCGGCGATACGCCGCTTGTACGCTTGAACCGCATCGTACCGGAAGGAAGCGCGGAAATCTACGTGAAGCTTGAGTATCAGAACCCGGGCTCCAGCGTTAAGGACCGCATTGCGATCAGCATGGTCGAGGAAGCGGAGAAGCAAGGCCTGATTAAGCCGGGCGTCAGCACGATCGTCGAGCCGACGAGCGGCAACACCGGAATCGGCTTGGCAATGGTCGCCGCAGCGAAAGGCTATCGCGCCATTCTCGTTATGCCTGAGACGATGAGCTTGGAGCGCCGCAACCTGCTTCGCGCTTATGGAGCTGAGCTTGTGCTGACTCCGGGATCGGAAGGCATGAACGGAGCGGTCAAGAAAGCCGAAGAGATCGTGAAGGAAAATGCGGATTACTTCATTCCTCAGCAATTCAAGAATCAGGCTAACGTGAAAATCCACCGCGAGACGACAGGTCCGGAGATCGTCGAAGCGATCAATTCTTACGACGGCAAGATCGATGCTTTCGTAGCCGGGATCGGTACGGGCGGTACGATTTCGGGCGCAGGCGAAGTTCTGAAGGAGAACTTCCCGAATATTAAAATCTACGCAGTAGAGCCTGCCGGCTCCCCGCTGTTGTCCGGCGGCGGCCCAGGCCCGCATAAGATTCAAGGAATCGGAGCGAACTTTATTCCCGAGATTCTGAATCGCGAAGTGTACGACGAGGTTATTACGGTTGAAAACGACGAAGCGTTCGAGACGGCTCGTACGGTCGCCAAGAAGGAAGGTCTGCTGGTCGGTATCTCCTCCGGCGCATCGATCTTCGCGGCTCTCAAGATCGCGAAGGAGTTGGGCGAAGGCAAGCGCGTTGTCGCGGTTGTTCCGTCCAACGGCGAACGCTATCTGAGCACGCCTCTGTTCAACTTCGAGAACTAATTGCCATACGACAAATAGAACGACTTTTTATCCCATCTTTGGATAAAGGGTCGTTTTTTTTGTGTGTGGGGTAACGTCGAAGTGGCCGGAAGTCCATATTTGTATATGGAATGTAAACACAAGTATATCGATGCGTGAATGCTCCCTTACTTATAATGAAATTGCCACTGCTAAATGGGCATTGGGAGGTAATGCAGTAAGCTTGTTAACTCAGTTTGAATACAACGAGGAGGTATCTTAGTGCGTTTACGGAATCGGGTTATTTTTTTAACATTAATTGTTACCGCTTTCATTATTGCTGGTATTCCTTCAGAGAAGACCAGTGCGGCAGCAGAGAATTTGGCTCTAGGGAAGACCGCTTATTCGTCATCGAACGAAGTGGATTTTTTCGGGCCTGAGAAAGCGGTGGATAGCGGCACCAAAGATGCAAGCCGATGGTCATCGCTCAGAACGGACGACCAATGGTTTTACGTCGATCTGGGCGGGCCTGAAGAAATCGGAAGAGTGGTCATCAACTGGCAGACTCCTGCGGACAAGTATCAAATTTTCGTGTCTGACGATGCGTCATCCTGGCGCAACGTATTTGCGGACAATCGCGTGCTCGTCGCCCCCGAGGGTAGAGATACGATCATCGATACGATCGATTTCGAGCCCACCGTTGCGCGATATGTTAAGTTCCAGGGAGTGACGCGGCGTCCCATCGATGGAATTATTTATGGATACTCCTTCTGGGAGTTTGAGGTATACAAGGGCAGACCGCTGCTGCCGCCTATGATGGAGGCTGTCAAAAACAGCATCGTCGTCTCCGAAGGAGATACCCAACTGAGCCTGCCCGCTGTGCCGGCCGATTTTACGCTGGAGCTGGTGAATACAGACAGTCTGCCGGTGATCGATGCGCAGGGAAATATTCATGCACCGCTTGTCGATACGCAGGTTCAACTGCTGCTGCAAATCCAGAGCGTCAGCGATCCAACGTATCTGTTAACGGATAATGTGCTAGTCACCGTGCCCGGTCTCTTCCAGCAGACGAGCGATCGAAATCCGGAGCCGCGCGTCATACCGTCTCTGCGCGAATGGCTGGGCGCAATCGGCGAGTTTCACTTGACGGACAATTCAAGAATCGTTATTCGCGCGGAGGATGAAGCGGCTCTGCGGCGGACAGCCGACATTTTGCAGCAGGACTTGTTGGAGTTAACGAAGCTATCGCTTCCGGTGACTGTCGGCGCGCCTCAGGCGGGAGACCTCTATTTGGCGCTGGATGCCGCGCAAGCGGGCTTAGGGAAGGAAGGGTATGCGCTGAATATCGGCGAATATGCTTCTATTGCCTCCTCCGCTCAAACGGGGGTCATGTTCGGCACAAGGACAGTATTGCAGCTGCTTGATCATGCACCCGATCATAAGGCGATGCCTCAAGGGCAGACGCGCGATTATCCGAAGTACCCTGATCGGGGCTTTATGCTGGATGTGGCCCGTAAGTTTTACACGATCGAGTTTTTGCAGGACTATGTGAAGCTGATGTCCTATTACAAGATGAACCGATTCCAAATTCACTTGAACGACGATATCGGCGATGTCGGGAAATTTCGTCTGGAGAGCGAGAATTTCCCGGGAATTACGAGCGCGGACGGATTCTATACGAAGCAGCAGTTCAGGGATCTGCAGCTGCTCGGGATGGAGTACGGCGTAAACGTCGTACCGGAAATCGATACGCCGGGCCACTCCGGGGCGTTCATCGCCTACGATCCGCGGTTGGGCAGCAGCAACCAATTGGATGTTACGCGGCCTGAGACGATCGACTTTATTAAGGCGCTCTTTGACGAGTATTTGGACGGCCCCAATCCGACCTTCATCGGCCCGGACGTACACGTCGGTACGGATGAATATTTCGGCAGCAACAAGGAGGCTTTCCGCAGTTACACGGACATGCTCCTTAATCATATTAGCGGTAAAGGCAAGCGAGCCCGTCTGTGGGGCAGTCTGTCCGCCTACGACGGCACGACGCCGGTCAGCAGCAATGCCACGATGGACATCTGGTACGAGCCATACGGCAGCGCCAAGCAGGCAGTTGAGCTCGGCTACGACATTATCAACACTAACACGAATCTGCTCTATATTGTTCCACAGCTGTACCGCAACTATCTGAATTACGATTTTCTCTACAACGAATGGGAGCCTAACGATTGGCTGGAAACCAAGCTTCCTTATGCGCATCCACAGGTTAAAGGCGGCATGTTCGCGCTCTGGAACGATGTATCCGTGGAAAAAGGAGTTTCCATGGCGGACTCGCATCAACGAATTCTGCCTTCTATGCAAGCTTTGGCAGAGAAGCTGTGGAGAGGAAACCGCATCGACCGGGACTTCGCGAGCTTCCAGGCAGACGCCGCGCGTTACGTGGACCCGCCCAATGTACATCTATCTCATAAGCTGCAGGTCGAAAACGCGAGCCATAACGTGTTAAACTACACGTTCGACGAAGGGTTTGCGGATCATTCCGGCAACGGCTATGACGGTAACGCGGTAAATGCCGACTTGGCCAAAGGGATTTTCGGGCAGGCGTTAAAGCTGAACGGCGGCGCCAGCTACGTGGAAACCCCGCTGCGCACGCTAGGATTCGGATGGACGATGTCCATGTGGCTCAAGCCGGACGCCGACAGCCCGCAGGGGGCTGTGCTGCTGGAATCGCCGGACGGACAGTTGAAGTACAACATTGGCGGCAGCGGCAAAATCGCTATCACGAAGGAAAATTATGTAAGCGAATTCAATTACAAGCTGCCGACCGATCGCTGGACGCAAGTCATTCTGACCGGCGACGATACGGGGACCTCGATCTTTATTAACGGCAGCGAGTATACGGCAACGTTAAAAGACGGCTCCAAGCTGGAAACGTTCGTTCTGCCTGTCGCGAAAATCGGCAGCGCAACGAATGCCTTCAAAGGCCTGATTGACGAGCTTGTCGTGCGGAACACCTATACGGACCTGCATGGAAACCTGGCGCTGCACATGCAGGCTGAATCCTCGCAGCCGGAATCCTCGTCCTACACGGCGGACAAGGCGGTGGACGGCAAGGGCGATACCAGATGGTCCAGCGATTGGGTGGACGATACGTGGTTCATGGTGGACCTCGGCGAAGTGAAGACCATCGATGCCGTGTCCATTCTGTGGCAGACGGCTTACGGCTCGAAATACCGCCTCTATGTATCCGAGGACAAGGTGAACTGGACGAATGTCGTGAAGGACAACAACGGCGAGATTAACGGCAAGCAGGGCCGGGTCGTCACAACTTTCGCCAGTACGCCGGCCAGATACGTGAAGTTCGTAGGCGTGTCGAGAGCGACCATATTCGGCTATTCCTTTGAGGAATTCGAAGTGTACGGCGAGCAATACAAGCTCGGCAACATCGGACCGATTATCGGCCTGCTGACGGCAATTGAAGCCGATCGGCTTGTGGAAGCTAATTATTCTCCTGAGGGCTGGTTGCAGCTTCAGCAAGCGATGGGCCAAGCGGTGGCGGCTATTCAGAGCGCGCAGCTGTCTCGTCCTGAAGTCGAACAGGCGTATGCCGGGCTGAGCGTTGCGCGCGATCGTCTGACGATCGAAGACGTGATGGGCTTGATCCAGCTTAACGTGAACGCAAGCATAGCCTCCAACCTCTATCTTCCGCAAAAAGGACAGCAGGGTACGCGCATTGTCTGGAGCAGCTCGAAGCCCGACTACTTAAATGCCAACGGTCAACTGCTGAAGCGTCCGTCCGGCGGTTCAAGCGACGTGGAGGTCGTGCTGACCGCGACGATCAGCAAGGGAAGCGCTTCGGCGGACAAAACGTTTAAGGTCATGATCAAAGCGCTGCCGAGCTCCGGCGGCGGAGGATGGTATCCGAGTCCGGTCAATCCGGGTTCCGGAGGCGAACAAAGCGGTGGTTCGAATTCGGGCGGCGGAGATCAGGGCAATAGCAATGGTAGTGAAAGCGGCAACGGAAATGGCGGCGGCAATGGTACGGAGTCCGGCGGGTCAACCGCGGTGCGGCTAAACGATATTTCCAGCCATTGGGCCGAAACGTCGATCAAGCGAGCTGTCGAGCTTGGATTCGTGGCCGGCTATACCGACGGATCGTTCAAACCGAATCAGAAGGTGAGCAGGGACGAATTCGTCGCCATGCTGGTCAAAGCGCTGAAGCTGCAAGGAGCGGATGGTTCGCTGGACTTCGCGGACTCCGGCTCGATTCAGAACTGGGCAAAACCGTATATCGCGCAAGCCTTGGAATCCGGCCTGATTAGCGGCTATGCGGACCGGACCTTCCGTCCGAAAGCTTCGATCAGCCGTGCGGAGCTAGCGGCGATGATCGTTCGCGGCTTGGGCTTGAAGCCTGCGGAAGGTCCGGAGCTCTCTTACGCAGACGCGGATCAAATTCCGGCTTGGGCGAAGCCGTACGTGGCAGCGGCCCAGAAGGCGGGAGTAATGAGCGGACGCGGAGACAACCGGTTTGCGCCGGCCGTTTCGGCAACGCGAGCGGAGGCTGCCGTTGTCATTCTGAACATGCTTGATGCGCTTGCAAAGATGAAGGCACAGGAATAGAAAATTTATTTTACCTGGAAAGAGAGTTGAGCTTGCGATGAGAACAAGAAGAGGTTTGACAGCTTTGCTGCTAGTCCCGGTTATGCTGTTATCGTTGCTATCCTCCGCGTTCGCGGAGGAGTCAGGCGGAGGAAGTGCCGGTTTCTATAATCTTGCTCAAGGGAAAACATACACCTGGTCGGAACAGCCGGAGGAAGCTTTCCCGGATGACGGGACGAAGCTGACGGACGGCAATGCCGCCGATCCGTCGCGCGACAGCGGCAATTGGGTGGGCCATCGCAGCAAGCAATCTCGTTCGGTAGTATTTGATCTAGGCGAGCAAAAGACGATTCAGGAGGTGAGCGCGCGTTTCTTGCATGATTGGCCGAACAACGAAACGCTCGTACCGCTCACCGTTTCCTTCTACGTGTCGGATGATCAGGTCAACTGGGGCGTATTGTCTCATAATGCGACTAAATTGTTATGGGGCGACCAAACCAATACGGAGACCTATACATGGGACGGCAGCGCGGAGACTGGTGTTGTCAAACGCGGCGATTATGCCGAAGGGCTCGTGTATGCACGGTTTGTAAAGGTTGTCTTCTCCATGCATTCCAAGGCATGGAGCATGATCGACGAGGTGACGATTAATGGCGCTGACGGCCTTCTCGCAGGAGCCCAGCCGGTGCAGCCTACCCCTTACGCCCTCCTGCAACCAGGCGAAGCTACCGGCGGGATCCAAAACCTGGGCTTGCTATATAACGGGCATTATGCAGATGGCACAGGAACTTGGACGAAGGAACGGGTTATCCCGAATATCAGCTATGTAAACAAACAGGGGGAGCCTACCGATTGGCTGTTCGACGGCGTGCTGTATTTGGGCCTGACGTCGGATAACGGCAGAGGCTTCGGAGCGACGGACACGGCCGGCAAAGCCAGAAAAGCGGAATGGGACTGGTACCTGAACAAGACGTTTAATACCGGCGGAGATATGAGCGCTTTGAACGAAGCGACGGCTGAAGCGGGCGCGAAGCTCGGCCAGCCGGATCATAAGACCAAAGTTATTCTGATGATTCCCGAACCGGGCGAGTATCAGTCCGATTTCGGCAGCCTTAACGGTGAAAATCTGGACTTCAATGTCGGCACGGTCGGCAGCGCCGCATCGCTGGACAATCGGGCTAAAGCGATTCAGTGGTGGGTCGATGAAGTGCAAGCCAGATGGGCGGCGGCTAACTACTCCAATCTGGAGCTCGTCGGCATGTATTGGCTGGAGGAACAGATCAGTACGCACCCGACCGGACCGGAGATGGTCAAGAGGGCGAGCGATATCGTGCATGCCGCCGGAATGAAGATGTTCTGGATTCCTCATTTTTTGGCCTATAAGGCATTCATGTGGAAGGATGTCGGTATTGATGCGGTAAGCTTGCAACCGAACTATTTCTTCGAGAAGCTGGACCCTTCGCGTCTGGAAGATACCGCAGATATGGCGAAAAGATACGGCATGTCGCTGGAGCTGGAGTTCGACGACCGGATGATCAACGACGCCGTTTTCCGCGAGCGGTTTATCGAGTATTTGAACAGCGGTGTGGATACGGGGCTGATGCAGCAAGGCTATAAAGCTTTCTATCAAGGCAACAACGCCGTTTACAATGCGGCTAACAGCGCGGATCCGGCCACTCGCGTGCTCTACGATTGGCTGTATCAATTCGCGAAAGGTACTTATCAGAAGCAGGACGCCGTTCCGCCTGATGTGGTGGCGCTGATGAACGGGCAGCCGATGTCGGAGCATGCGATCGTGCCCGACACGACGAAAGCGGCTTTCACCTGGACCATTCCGGGAGATGACGGCAGCGGGATCGTCAAAGTCACGGCCAAATATGACGGCAAGCCTTATGTGCAAGGAACCGAAGTGGATCTGACGGGGAAGCCGGGCAAGCATGTGCTGGAGCTGACGGTAGCAGCTGCCAAGTCCAAGACGGTTAAGTTCGTAGTAGAGGCGCGTTTGGGCGCTGACGGCCTGTTGGCCCTTGTTGACAAGTACGCGGAAAACAATCAGTTGAGCAATGCCGACACCAATCGCGCTATGCGCAACGCCTTGATCATGATGAAGCGCACGCAAGCGAGCGATCCTGAGCAAGCCAAGCGTTATTTGAAGGCTTTCAATGCAAAGCTGGAAGAAGCGAAAGATCGTGGTAACGTAGCGGAGAATGCTTATACGGCACTGAAGGAAGGCGCCTATTACGAGATTGGAAGCATCGCGCAGGATAAACAAGCAGAGGCGTCCTCTACGGAAGCGGCAGGTCTGGAGCCTTCTAAGGCGCTGGACAGTGCACCGGCCACCCGTTGGGCGAGCGAGGTACGCGAGACGGCTTGGTTCCAGGTCGATCTGGAGAGCCAGCAAACCTTCGATACGATTCGCATCGATTGGGAATACGCGCGCGCCGATCAGTACCGTCTAACCGTCTCGGACGATAAGCAGAATTGGCGTCCATTGAACGTCGGCAATAATGGCGTAGTTAAGGCGGCGGACGGTAAGAACACATTGGTATTTCCGGCGACTACAGCAAGATATATCAAGTTTGAAGGGATTAATCGGGCTACCGGGTACGGCTACTCCTTCTACGAATTCGGCGTATATGATCTTGCCTTGCAGCAAGTGCTGAAGACGTTGGACGGTATCCAAGCCGCCGTGGATGTTCCCACGAAAAACGTCACGATCGACGGCTTGGTCATGAACGGCAAGAAGGAGCAAGTGTATGTAAAAGTGCTCGATCCGAGCGGCGGTATTCAATATACCGGCCAGACGACCACTGAGGATGACGGCAGCTTCCGGATCGCCTTTACACTGACCGGAGAAGCGCAAGGAGTTTATACGGTTGAGCTGGAAACCGACGACATGACGACTCCCGAGCCGGCCACCTTCGAATATCGTAAGCCGCCTACCAATGGCAATGGCGGAAATGGCGGAGGCGGTGGCGGAAATGGCGGAGGTAACGGTGGAGGCAGCGGCGGCAACAATAGCGGCAATAGTGGTGGCAACAACGGTAACGGAAATGGCAATAACAATGGCGGTAATAGTAACGGCAACAACGGCAATGGCGGAGGCAGCGTGAAGCCGATTGTGTTCACCGACCTCGGCAAGCATGAATGGGCGCGAGAGGCAATCGAGAAGCTGGCGGAGAAAGGCGTCATCAAAGGCACTTCGATCGAAAAGGGCACTTTCAGCCCTGCAAGCCCGGTAACGCGGGCGGATTTCATTCTAATGCTAGTCAATATGCTTAATCTGCGCGCCGAGTTTGCCTCGACGTTCGCAGATGTGCAGCCGAAGGACTATTACTACGATGCGGTCTCCATCGCCAAACAGCTGGGTATCGTTTCGGGAGTGAACGGCGTCAATTTTGCTCCTCGCGATCCGATCAGCCGTCAGGACGTCATGGTAATGCTGACTAGAGCGCTGCAAATGAAGGGGATCATCAAAACGTCAACATCGGATTCGGCGCTTGAAGGCTACCGCGATGCGAACCAGATCGCTCCATATGCTGCGGACAGCGCGGCAACGATGCTCGAGCATGGACTGGTCACGGGCTCCAACGGCTACATGAAGCCGAAGAGCATGACCAGCAGAGCGGAAGCGGCGACGTTCCTGTACCGCGCTCTTCAGTTAGTCGAGGGACAGAAGTGAATATAGACAGGGGAATGTGTGTTTGGTATTATTTATAGTAATAAAGCTATGAATGCGATGAGTGAAGCACACTCCGTTTAGCGCGGCAACGCGCTTGGGGGTGTGCTTTTTCGCGTTAGCGGGGATTGCGAAGGAATTAGCGGGCTTGGGCGATCGATGATAAGATGTCCGATAGGGAGCGACGAGTCAACAGAAGTAACGGGAAGTAAATAGATGTAACTTGGATGTCCGGGACACACTTCATACAATGGAATCAGGAGGGGGCGGGACTAATGTTCACCTTGCCGATCAAACGAATGAGATTTACGATTTCCGCCAAACTGATTACAGCGCTGCTGGCTGTTCTAGTGCCGCTTTCGGTGATGACTCTCCTGTTGAATCGGCAGGGAAGCGGAACGATTTATGAAGAAATATCGAAATCCGTCCAGAGCAGAGACGCCTTCTATATCCAGTCGCTGGAGAATGCGCTTAAAGGCATCAGCCAGCTTATGTTTGAGTTTGTGATAGACAGGGAGCTCATGGAAGTCGGAATCTCGGAGGAACCGATCACGAGTTTCGAACGCATGAACCAGGTGCTTGTCATTCAGAAACGGTTGCATATGCTGAAGGCCTCCAGTACGTATATTGCCGAAGCGAAGGTGTTCCTCCCGTTCAGCGGTCGAACGATTGTCTCGGATGATTATTTGTCCGAAATCCCCCCCGACGAGTACGCGAAACTGGCCGATAATGTGGACCCGAGCAGGGTCATGGCCATTGGGGATCGGTTATTTATGAGTATGCGATTTCCTCTAAGCGCTTCTGGAAGGAAGCCTGTTTTCGTCGTGGTCGTCGAGCTGTCGGCGGACAAGCTGCGCGAAAGCCTACAAAACATTGTCAATCCGGATCAGGGAGATTCGATTTTATTTCATATCGACGAGAACTGGGAGATTACGAATGAGCGCGACGAAGAGGTCGCCCGAACGATGAGGACGTTTGCGGAGCGGCAATTGCAGGGAGATGCGGCGATTGGCATGGTCCCCACTGTACTCGAGAGTGCGCCGTACTTGGTCTCCTACCGAAAATCGGACGTTCTGAACACGGTTCTGCTTGTTTACGTCCCGGAGGGGAACATTCTCGGCTCGTTGCACCGTTACGAACGATGGATCTGGGTGCTGCTTGGTTTCTCGTTATGCATCGCTTTCCTGCTGTCGATTTCCATTTACCGTATCATCCACCATCCGCTGCGCCGGCTTGTCGTCGCTTTTCGCAAAGTGGAGGACGGCAAGCTTCTTCCGGTCGAGGTCGGCGCGAGGCGCGACGAGTTTCAATATTTATACCATCGCTTTAACAGCATGGTAGCCAGGCTGGACGCGCTCATCAGCGAAGTGTACAAGAAGGAGATTCTCAGCCAGCGCTCCGAGCTTAAACGGCTGCAATCGCAGATCAATCCGCATTTTATGTACAATTGTCTATTCAGCCTCAACCGCTTGATTCAAGAGGGCGCCAACGAACGCGCCTATCGTTTTACCTTGTATTTGGGCGAGTATTTCCGATTTATCACTCGCAATGCGGACGATCGGATTCCGCTTAGGGAAGAGATGAAGCACGCTCAAGTGTTTGTGGGCATGCAGTCGATTATTTACGGAGATTGTATCGACGTCGAGTTCGAACCGCTTGCCGATGCATATGGCGATCTACTCGTACCCCGCCAAATTGTGCAACCTATACTGGAGAATGCATACAAGTACGCTCTTGGGCCGCTAGTTCTGAAAGGAGAGCTGTGGGTGCATACCTCCGAGTCTGACGGTTATTTTTCCGTCTGGATCGAGGATAACGGCGAAGAGCTGACGGATGCCCGATTGGCTGAACTGGCATCGAAATTGTTGGGAAGCGGCGATTTTATGGAGGAGACGACCGGCGTTATCAACGTCCACCGCAGAATTGAACTGATGTTCGGCAGCGGCAGCGGCTTGTCGCTGACGAGGTCGCAACTCGGCGGTTTGTGCGTAGAAATTCGGCTAAAACAGGACGGAAGCGGAAAGGCGGAGACAGATGTATCGAATGCTGATCGTGGATGATCTGCCGGTAATCGTGGAAGGGCTAGTGAAGATGTTCGGCAAGAGGAAGCCGGAGCTGGAGCTGTATCAGGCCTATTCGGCGCACCAAGCGTTGGAAGTGCTTAACCGGACGAGGATTGATATCGTCTTATCCGACATTCGGATGCCTGGAATGGAAGGAACGGAGCTGCTTCCTGAAATTAAGCGCCAATGGCCCTTATGCAAAGTGATCTTCCTAACCAGCTTCGATGATTTTCATTATATTAAAGATGCGATTTCAGGAGGCGGCTTCGATTATCTGTTAAAGACCGAGAGCGATGATGAGATCATTCGGTCCATTGATAAAGCCATTGCAGAACTGGACGCGCAAGCCGAAGCGAACCGGAAGCTGCTCGAGGCGAATTTCCGCAGCAGGAAGGCGATCTCGCTTTTGCAGCAGCAATATGTGAACGAATTGCTCAGAGGAAAGGCGTCGCTGGCGGAATCTTCCGTACGGACTAGAATTCGCGAGCTGGAGATGAGCTTGTCGGCGGAGCTGCCTGTGTATGTGCTGCTTGGGCGCATCGACTCTTGGGGAGGCAAAGGAACGCTCGAAGGGCGCAAATTGATGCTGTATGCCGTTCAGAACATCGTCGCGGAGACGCTGCGATTGAAGGTCAAGCTGGCGTCGTCGGAGGTAGACGGCTGGAATGTGGCATGGCTGCTGCAGCCGACCGATCCCAACTTGGAGAAGGATGAAAATTCGCCAAACGAAGCGGAGAAAAATTGGTTCGAATGGGTTTATGAAGAGTTGGATGCGATTCAGGCCAATTGCCGCGAGGCGGTCGGCTTGGAGGTGTCATTTGCGATCGGCCCCGCCGTCGTACGTTGGGATTCGCTCCCGGAAGCCTATGACGAGTTGTTGTCGCTGCTGTGGGGAGAACAGGGGACAGGAAGCGAGGTAAGGTTGAGAGGCCTTACCCGGCTGGGCGCCCCGCGCTCGTCGCTGGAAGCGGCCAAGACAAAGCTGGCCAACCGCAAAATGAAAAAAATCGGACTGCTCGGCCACTACTTGGAGAACGGCGAAAAAGCGGATTTCGACAGCCTGCTGGACGAGATTATCGATCATGCGGCGGACGAGAACCGTTCCGGCTTCGTCAAGCTGGAAGTGTATCATAGCCTGGCTTCCGTTTTCCTCTCTTACCTCAATCAATACCCGCCGGACGGGAAGCTGGCCGCACAGATCGGTCTGGACCGTCTGTCGCATGCCGACGTTAATCTTTCGTGGGAGGAGCTTCGCTCCTATTTTCGTAAGCTGGCGGAGCTGCTGTTCGACAATCGCGATCACCCGGCCGCCCAGGACGAGCATATCGTCGTGCTCCGCATTAACGAGTACATCGACACTCATTTGGCAGAGGATGTTTCTCTGGCCAAACTGGCGGGCATCGTTCACCTCAACCCTTCATACTTGTCGAGGTTGTACAAAAGAACGGCGGGAATCGGCTTGTCCGAGTATATCAATATGGCGCGGACGGAGAAAGCGAAGGAATTGCTGAAGCATTCCGCTTATAAAATCTACGAAATTTCCGCGATGGTCGGCTACGATTCGCGCTTGTCGTTTATCCGTTTCTTCAAAACGAACATGGGGATGACGCCGCAGGAGTATCGGGATTCGTAGCCGGATCGACACTTGGCGCGAAGTAGTCAAGGAATGTAACGGGATGTCAACAGGTGAATCTGGTTGCGGACATACGGAGATTTATATACTTGTGTCAGAGGGGAAGAAGCCCTCGACAGCAGAGACAGCAGCTCAAGGAAATCACTACGCAACCAGGGGGAGTATCTATGAAACGTTATGCCAAAAGCGGACTAGCTGCGTTGTTAGCCGCAATGCTGCTCACCGTGACCGCATGCAGCGGCAACAAGGAAGTGGCAAATTCTTCGGAATCTTCCGCTTCGCCTTCCGCCAGCGCAACTTCAAGCGAGGCGGCAAGCCCGGAAGCGTTCGACCCGCTCGGCAAGTACGATCCGCCGATCGAGCTGACGACGGTTCGCAGCATTGGCGCAGAGCAAGTGTACGATCCGGGCGAGAATATCGACAAAAATATTATTTACGACTATTACGAGCAAAAGCTCGGCATTAAGATCAAGAACAAGTGGACGGTAAATAACGAATACAACTCGAAGCTGAAAATTGCAATAGCCTCGAACGATCTTCCGGATTTCTATAAAGTCAGCGCTGCCGATCTGCCTACGCTGATTGAAAACGACATGATCATGGATATCACGGAGTTATGGGATAAAGCCGCTTCGAAGGATACGAAGAGCGAGGTCATGAAAGACGGCGGTCGCCAGATGAAAACCGCTACGATCGGCGGCAAGTTAATGGCGATCCCTGTGACGAACGGCCCGTACAATAACAAGGATTTTGTCTGGGTTCGCAAGGATTGGCTGAAGGAGCTGAACCTGCCTGAACCGAATACGATGGTGGATCTGCTCCAAATATCGGAGGCGTTTGCAAAACGCGACACAGGAGGCAAAGGCAAGGCATACGGCTTGTCCATGTCCAACTCGCTTGCGCTGTCGGGATATTTCGCCGGTTATCACTTGTACCCGCGTCGTTGGGTGAAGGACGCATCAGGCAACTTGGTGTACGGCAGTCTTGATCCGAACATGAAGATCGCGTTGCAACAACTGCAAGACATGTTCAAGGCAGGTCAGATCGATCCCGAGTTCGGCGTCAAGAACGACGACAAATCGTTCGAATTGATTAAGAACGACCGTGTTGGTTTGTTCTACGGTTTATTCTGGCACAGCGCTGCACTTGATAGTGCCGTGAAGGACGGCAAGCTCGTGCAGGATTGGGGCGTTTATCCGGTTCCATCCGTCGATGACACTCCTGCGAAAAGTCCGACTTCTGCAGCCGTAAGCGACTACTATGTCATTAACAAGAATGCGAAAAATCCGGAAGCGGTTATCAAGCTGTTGAACCTATGGATTGATTCCTCGCTGCATCCGAACGAAGAGAACAATGTACTCGTGTTCGGTCAAGCGCATAAGGACACCGGCAAGTTTTTCTGGGAGATTAACCCGCTCGTTATATTCTCGCAAGATGCCATTGTTCAATCAGGAGATTTAATCCCACGGGCTCTGCAAACTGGCGATACATCGCTGCTTGGCGTGGATGTCGACCGAAATTCCAGATACGAAGCGGTCAAGAAATACTTGGAGGGAGAGGTTTCCTTCCCGAACTGGCTTCAGGTTATGATTGCCGGCGAAGGAGGCAGTATGTCCTTGATGTTCGATGCGTACAAGAAGGATTTGTTCCAATTTGACGAATTCTACGGAGCGCCGACTCCGACGATGGGCGACAAGATGAGCGTGCTGAAGGCAAAAGAGGACGAAGTGATGACCAAAATTATTATGGGCGCTTCGCCTGTGGACGAATACGATAATTTTATCTCCGAATGGAAAAAGCTTGGCGGCGATCAAATTACGGCGGAAGTAAACGAATGGTACAAAGCGCAACAATAAGAGAGATTGGGGGAGAAGGGGAAGTTCATAGCCTTCTCCCTTCCTTATAAGGAGGAGAGCAGACTGTTACGAAAAGAGTGGAGACAAAACCGGCTGCTGCATCTGATGGTCCTCCCCAGCTTGATCATTGTTCTGATCTACAGCTATGGGCCGATGGCGGGCTCTGTCATTGCGTTCAAGAAGTTCCTGCCCGCGAAGGGCATTTTCAATTCGCCGTGGATCGGGTGGGACAACTTTCAATATATCCTGCTTATGCCGGATACGCCGCGCATTATCGCCAATACGGTCACAATCGCGGTCATGAAGATGGGGCTTGGCCTTATTGTGCCTATCACGGCGGCAATTTTGCTGAATGAAGTTCGGCAAGCCTTATTTCGCAGGACGTTTCAGACGCTCGTCTATTTGCCGCATTTTCTATCCTGGGTCATCTTGAGCGGTATCCTGATCGATATTTTGTCCCCGACATCGGGAATTGTGAATCAATTTCTTGGCTGGCTCGGCTTCAAGCCGATTTATTTTCTTGGAGACAATCGCTGGTTTCAATTCACAGTTGTTCTGTCCGACATCTGGAAAGAGTTCGGTTTCGGAACGATTGTGTACTTGGCGGCGCTGACTGGGATCAGTCCTACGCTGTACGAAGCGGCAGAAGCGGACGGTGCGGGGCGTTGGCGCCAAGTCTGGCACATATCTCTGCCGGGCATGACTCCGATCATCGTACTGATGGCCGTACTCAGTCTTGGGAATGTGCTTAATGCTGGATTCGATCAAATTTTTAATCTTTACAGTCCGCAGGTGTACGAGTCGGGAGACATTATCGACACGTTTGTCTATCGCCTCGGCATTCAGCAGTTCCAGTACGGCGTAGCTACTGCCGTTGGCTTGTTTAAGTCGGTTATTTCGTTTGTGCTGATCTCGTTGTCGTATTTCCTGGCATATCGGTTGGCCAACTACAGAATTTTTTAAGGAAGGTGATCGTCATGCCGTCGTATCGACAAAGTATCGGCTACCGGCTGTTTACGATAGGCAACATGGTCTTCCTGACGTTGTTGGCCTTTACTTGCCTGTTTCCGCTCATTCACGTGTTCTCGGTTTCGCTAAGTTCGGCTCCAGCCGTATCGGCCGGGGCGGTTAAGCTGTGGCCGGTCGATTTTACGCTTGCGTCCTATGAAGCCGTGTTTACGAAGAAAGCGTTCCTGCAATCGTTCGGCGTAACCTTGCATCGTACCTTTCTTGGGACGACGATCAGCATGCTTCTAATTACGCTGCTGGCGTATCCGCTGTCCAAGGACAGCAAACAGTTTCGGTTTCGCACAGTGTACTCCTGGTTTTTCGTGTTCACGATTATTTTCGGCGGCGGTCTTATCCCCAGCTACATGGTTGTAAAGGACACAGGTCTGATTGATTCGATCTGGGCATTGGTGATTCCAGGGGCGGTTCCTGTGTTTAATGTGGTACTGCTGCTTAACTTCTTCCGCAACCTTCCGAAGGAGCTGGAGGAGTCGGCCAGACTGGACGGCGCCCATCATTGGACCATTCTATGGCGCATTTATGTGCCGGTGTCGCTGCCTGCACTTGCTACTGTGCTGCTGTTCACCGTCATTGGTCATTGGAATAGTTGGTTTGATGGACTAATTTATATGAATCAGCCTGAAAACTATCCGTTGCAAACGTTTCTGCAGACCAGTATCGTCTCTAAGGATTTGACAGAAATGACGGCGCAGGAGGCGGAGAAGTTTTTACGCGTGAATGATCGGACAGGCCGAGCAGCCCAAATCTTTGTTGCGGCGCTTCCGATCTTGCTCGCTTATCCGTTCTTGCAGCGCTTCTTCATGAAAGGCATCGTGATGGGAAGCGTTAAGGAGTAGCTGGAGGGAGAAAACCATCTATGAAATTATCACTTCGGATTTGGCCAGCTCGGTTTCAGGAGGATCGCGAGTTCGCGCAGCTTCGCGACCTGTTGTTGCCTTATCGGGGAGCGGTGGACGAGCTGGCGCTGATCGTCGAGTCGCGTATGAGCGGATATACGCCTTTAGACGAATTTGCAAACACGTGCGGTTGGCTGGCTCCAAGGGTCCGGCAATTGCAGCAGGACGGGTTCCGCGTTGGGGTCAATTCAATCAGTATCGGTCATTTGGACGATGCCTGGGATTGGGAGCCGGCTTTTCAGGGTGAGCCGATGGTAGGCCATGACGGACAGCGAGCGAATGGCTCGTTCTGTCCAAACGCGGAATCGTTCAAGCGTTACATCATGGACAAATATCGTTTGCTGGCCGAGTCGGGGCTTGATTTCATCTGGGTGGATGACGATGCGCGCATTCACCATCATCAGCCGGCCGATTGCCCTTGTTTCTGCGAAACTTGTCTGGGCATCTATAATGCAAAGCATGGAACTGCGTATGATCGTCAGCGGTTGGTTGCTCTGCTTGATTCGCCGGAGGGCGCAGTCGAACGAGAGCAATGGGTCGAGCATAATATCGAGACGCTGGAAAGAATGCTGACGGCGATAAGGCAGGCGGTTCATGGCGTCGATCCGGGCATCGAGCTTGGGTTGATGACAGGGGGACTGGAATGGCGCACTTACTCTGGCGCCGCTTTTGACCGATGGATGAAGGCGCTCGGAGCGGTGAGAGGAAGGCCGGGCGGCGGTTTTTACGATGATAGAGCACCGGCTTCGGTATTGGATAAAGGGTTGGAATGCGCTAGACAAGCAGCTCTTTACCCGGACTATGTGATAGATGTGCAATACGAGCTGGAGACGTTTCCGCAGCAGCGGCTGAAGAAGTCGATTCGCGTCATGATGACCGAGAACACGATTATGATCGCATGCGGGATGAATGGCATTGCTGCGCATACGCTCAAGCTGGAGAAGGGCGCAATCGGCGAATACGAGGATTGGCTTCAGGCGATGGCCGCGATGAAGCCGCTTTGGGCTGCAATGGATCGCATTGCGGGAGCTTGGCCGAATCGCGGGCTCTATCCTGCCATGTCGGCTAAATTCGAGGCGAAGCGCAAGGTTGGCGAGCGCGGCTGGTTCGGCGTCCCGCAGGACGCGCAGCGGGCCAATGTGCTGCACGAAATCGGGTTTCCGCTGTCGATGAATCCCGAAGCGGCCTGCGGCGTCATTCTAAGCAGAGAAATGGCGCAGGGGTATACGAGGGAGCAACTGCTGGATATGCTTGCCGGGCCTGTGCTGATGGACGGTCTCACGCTGGAAACGCTGATCGAGATGGGGCTGGGCGAATATTGCGGCGTAACGATTGCGAAGGCTTATGACAACGGCGTGTTCGAACAATTTACCGATCATCCGATCAACGGTCCTTATGCGGGCGAGCAGCGCGATGCGAGAATTACGGTCTATCGCGATTCGGGCTACGTGCTTGAGTCGCTGCCTGGAGCCGACGTACAGGTGCTGAGCGAGTTGATTAGTTACACGGAGATCGAGCTGGGCGATACCTTCACTCTGTATGAGAACCGTCTGGGCGGACGTGTGGCAGTACACGGTTATGCGCCGTGGATGAGCCTGTACTCAGAGGCCAAACGACAGCAGCTGCATCATGCATTGCAATGGGTATGTCGCGATGCGCTGCCTGTTACGGCGTTCAAGAGAGGCGCGAAAATTGTTCCTTTTGTGAAGTCGTCCGAAGACGGGAAGGACGTAATGATCGTGCTTGTTAACGCGAATTGCGACCCGACAGGGATTTTCGAGGCGGAGGCGGAAATCGCCATGCCTCTCGACCGTTTGTATACGCTGGACCACAGCGGAGCAGCAACGGTTGTGCCGGACGATCGCATACGCAGAGAAAAGGATAAAACGATCGTGACGATCGATAATATCGAGCCCTGGGATTTTATCGTATTGACGACGTTGATGTAGCGATCCTGTCAAGAAAGTGATTCCTTGCTTGTTCGAGTTAGAGTAACGATAAGCAGCATTTCAATTTTGACGGGGGGTCTTGACCGAGCGGTACAAGGCTTCCATCTTAGAAAGGGTGTTACGTTTTGACGATGAAGAATGATTTGTTTGATCCGATCGTTCCGTTCTTATTTATCAAAGACAAGAAAGAAAAAATGATAGAAGCGATGAGAAAGCTGAACCGGGAAGCGGGGCTGCGCAGATTCATTCTCGTTTTTCCGACATGGGACGGGGAGGCGAAAGGAGCCACCATTCAGCAAGCGTTCGAAGCGTTCGGCGATCTTCTTGGCGAGGTAGGGCGGCATTTGGAGGCTGATGGTATTGAAGTCGGATGGTGGTGCGCGCCGAGCTTGTCGATCGATCCGCTGCCGTCGGAGGGGGGGGCACCGGCACAGAAAGTAGTAGGCATCGATGGGGCTGTGTCTCAAGGAGCCTATTGTCCGCTGGACGAACGATTCATCGCCTCGATGGGCACGTATATGCAAACGGTTGTGGAGCGGGGCAGACCGCCGTATATTTTCTACGAAGACGATTATGAAATGAGCAATCACGACGTGGTCCGATTCGGCTGCTTCTGTCCGCTGCACCTGAAGCGTTTCTCCGAGCTTGTCGGTCGAGAGGTTTCCAGAGAGGAACTGGAGACGCTGTTCCAGTCAGGCGGAGATCAGGCTGTGGCATACCGGAAAGTATGGGCGGGCTTGATGAAGGATTCGCTTGTGGCGCTGGCGGGCAGCATGCGAAGAGCGGTGGACGGAGCTGCGCCGGAAACGCGTATGGCCTTGTGTCAGTCTTTCGTCTGCGATTTGGACGGCGATTTTACGGAGGGAGTAGCCAAAGCGCTCGCAGGGGAGACGAAGCCGCTCGTGCGCCTGTTCGGCAGCGATTATAGCAGCGACCAGGCGGATCATTTTGCGTCGCTCACCTTCCATATGCTTCATGCCAAGACGACGCTGGGCGACGAATTCGAGCTGATCCACGAATCCGATCCGTTTCCGCATTCCCGTTTCTTCTTCTCGGCAGCCAAGCTGCGCGCGCTTATTTCGCTGGCGTTGTTTTACGGGTTTGACGGTTCCCAGTCCTATGTCACGCAATATACGGACGGACCTCTGGAGGATGAGGCCTACTTCCGGATGATCGCGCGCAACAAGCTGTTTTTTACCGAGCTGAAGCGCTCTGTGGAAGGCTTCCGTATGGCGGGGCCGCGGGTGCTGTACATGCCCAATGCTCATGCGCACCGGCCTATTGTCGGAAACCAGCCCACTGTAATTGTGACGTCGGCATGGGCGTCGGTGTTGGGCAAGATGGGGATTCCTTATACCGCCGGGAGTGGGTCGGGTCCGGCCATGATCTGCGGCGAAGATATTTTGGAGCTGTCGGACGCGGAGCTGCGCGAGCTGTTGGGCTCGGGCGTATTTCTGGACGGGCTTGCCGCGATGTATGCCTGCCGCCGAGGATACGGGGATCTGGTCGGCGCCGAGGTGACAGAGATGGATGCCGCGCTTTGCGATACGTTTGTTAGCGAACGGCTGACCGAGCTGGACGAGTGGACGCCGCTTGAGTCCGGGGCGAGGATGTATTTTGTCAATCTGGCTCTGGCTGTTCAGCAGTATTCGAGCGTGTTCCAAATTCATCCGAAGCATTCGGAGGTTCGCGTGATGTCCGAGTTCTGGAGCGACCGGGAAGAAGCGGTCGCTCCGGCCGTCACGCTCTACGAGAACAGCTTGGGCGGCCGGGTTGCGGTGATGGCGTATAACCTGCGACAGAATACGTCCGCTTCTATTTACAATTACAAGCGCAAGGAGCAAATCAGAGGCATTACGGAATGGTTGGGACGGAGCAATCTGCCGGTGTACGCCGTCAAAGACCCTAATGTGTTCGTCAGCGCTCGGGAAAACCCGGAAAGCGGCGACAAGCTGATCGCCGTATTCAATTTGAGCTTGGACCCGCTAGAGCAAGTCACGCTGGCTGTCGATGCCGGCTGGAGTAAGTCCTATGCCTACCGCCTGCAAGACGACGGGGGCTGGATGCTGTTGGATCAGACGGGTAACGAGCTGTCGAAGGATAAGGTTATGCTGAAGGTTCAGGGAGCGTTATCTACGCTTCAACCGCTTGTTTTGCGATTGAGCAATCGGGCGATGTAAGACTGATTTACACGGGAACATTCGTTTGGTATAATTGTTTCCAATAAGTCATCAAACGACGAGTGAAGCACACTCCATTAGCGCGGCAGCGCAATTGGGTTGTGCTTTTTGGCGTTGGCGGATGATCGCGGCCCAGAGGGGAAGTGGTGTATAATGAAGGAGACGGATTCATCGAAGAAGGAACGGCTAAAGCTCGATCAGATGATGAGCGTTCTGTTCCGCTTGTCCAAGCGGCTGAGATTGCAACTGATAAACGGATTGTTCGGGGAGCATTTTGCCGATGCCGATGTGAAGGAGATTCACTACGGTAACGCCAAGTTTGATGTAGACGTCTACAATCGGATTATTGGCGACCTGTTTATGAGGCTGGATACGGTTCAATAGTCATTACGGAGAATATGAACAAACGGAGAAGGGGGTAAGCAAGATGTTCAAGACGCTGATCGATCCGGAAGTGCTGGAGAAGGGTCGGAAGAAGGGGCTGGAGGAATAACATTTAAGATACATTTCTCGACATTACTTATACATTTCGGCACGGGAGCATTGATGGATAAAGGAGTGCTTTAGTTGATTAAAATGTATGAACACGTGTTTTATTCATACATTTCCATACATTTAATGGTTTGTTGCTAACTTCGATATTTAAGGTCGGATGCGAAAGCACTTAATTGTAACGCCCGCTTCCTCGATGTGAGTGCCTGCGCTATAATTGGGTGCATCTTGTTATATATGGCTGTATAGCTGCAAAAAAGACAGAGATTGATCGGCAAAAGGGGCGGACAGAGTGGGCGGCGTAGAAGTGATCGAAATTGAGCAGTTCGAGCAATGGCGGAGCTGGCACGGATCGGGCGAAGGGTACACGCTGCTGCCGTATGTTCGGAAAATCAATCTATCCGAGCGGCAGAGCCTGCTCCCCGCGTTCTGGGATCAAGCCTGGACGGAAGCCTTCGCCTATGCAAGTCTGCTGGAGAGCGGTAAAGGCGGGCGATATACGATTGTCGGACTTCACCCGGTGTCGTCTATAGTAGGCAACGCCACGGGAGCTGATCTGTTGGAGCCCGTCATGGGCCAGGCCGGATCGGAGTGGACGGGGACCGGTAGGGCAGAAGGCAAGCCGCTGGACGTGCTGAGAGAATGGCTGCGTCCGTGGCGAGCGCCGCGCCCTGAAGGCGTTCCGGACTGTATTGGCGGAATCATCGGCTACTGGAGCTATGATGTTGTGCGAAGCCTGGAGAGGCTGCCGGAGATCGCAAAGGACGACTTGGGTGTACCGGAATACGTGTTTCAGCGGTTCGAGGAGCTATGGATTGCGGATCACGCGGAGCAGGCGGTATATATAGCCATACATGTCAGAGTTGAACCGGGCATGGCCTCCGCGGAGTTGGACGGGCTGTACTGTGCTGCGCAGGAGCGCGCCGACGAGATGGAGCGGCAGTGGTTGAGTTGGCTGTCCGATGGAGATAGCGCGGAGAACCGGGAGCGTTCGGTCCGCATGCGCGAGAGGATGGCCGGAGATCGGCTGGAAATCGACATCGAGGGGCTGCCCGGCCTGTCGACTTCGATGAGCAAAGCGGAGTATGAGGAAGCGGTGCGCCGGATTCAACGGTATATCGGGCAGGGCGACGTGTTTCAGGTGAACTTGGCGCTGCGCCAGAGCCGATCTGTGACCGCCGCTCCCGAGGAGCTGTACGAATGGCTGCGCGTCGTGAACCCGTCTCCTTATATGGGCATGCTGCGAACGCCATCCTTTGCGCTCGTCAGCGCTTCGCCTGAATTGCTCGTGAAGCTGGACGGACGGCGCTTGTCCACGCGGCCGATTGCGGGAACTCGGCGCAGAGGGCGAACGCCGGAAGAGGATCGTGCTCTGGAGAATGAACTGCTTGGAAGCGAGAAGGAACGGGCCGAGCATGTCATGCTCGTCGATCTGGAGCGCAACGACCTGGGCCGGGTTGCTAAGTACGGCACGGTGAAGGTTCCGGAGCTGCTGACTGTTGAACGATATTCCCATGTGATGCATCTCGTATCGCAGGTAGAGGGAACGCTGGCGGAAGGCAGGGACGCGCTTGACGTGCTTGCCGCGACCTTCCCGGGCGGAACGATTACCGGAGCGCCGAAAATCCGCACGATGGAAATTATCGAGGAGCTTGAGCCGACCCGGCGCGGGCCGTATACCGGTTCAATCGGATGGATTGACTACAGCGGAAATATGGAATTTAATATAATTATTCGTACGATCGCCGTACAGGACGGGGTCTGCCATATTCAAGCCGGAGCGGGAATCGTCATCGACTCCGTGCCGGAACGGGAGTTTTACGAATCCCTGAACAAGGCCAAGGCGCTATGGAAAGCGGTGCAGTACAGCGAAGGGCAGGTTGAACCGACATGATTCTGGTGATCGATAACTACGATTCTTTCACGTATAACCTCGTGCAATATTTAGGAGAGCTTGGCGAGGAGATCGTCGTGCGCCGCAATGACGAGATTGATCTGGACGGTATTGCTCAGCTTGCGCCCGACCATATTCTTATTTCTCCGGGACCGTGTACGCCTAACGAGGCTGGTGTCAGCCTGGCTCTGATCGAGCGCTTCAAAGGCGAAATCCCGATTCTTGGCGTCTGCTTGGGCCACCAGTCGATCGGACAAGCGTTTGGAGGAGAGGTCATTCGCGCCGGCGAACTGATGCACGGCAAAACCTCCGAAATCAAGCACGACGGCAAGACGGTTTTCTCCGGCCTTCCTTCGCCGTTCACGGCGACTCGCTACCATTCTCTGATCGTGAAGAGAGACACGCTCCCGGATTGTTTGGAGATTAGCGCGGAGACGGAGGACGGTATGATTATGGGCTTGAGGCACAAGGAATACGCCGTGGAAGGCGTGCAATTCCACCCGGAATCGATCATGACCGACCACGGGCTGCAGATGCTCCGCAATTTCCTCAATCTGAAATCGGGCGTAAGAGCATGAAGATTTTGCTTGATGGACAATTGACCAGCCGCGACGAAGCCGTGATCTCGGCCTTCGATCACGGCTTTTTGTACGGGATCGGTCTATTCGAGACATTCCGCACTTATGGGGGGCGGCCATGGTTGTTGGAGGAGCATATCGAGCGGCTGGCGAAAGGCTGCGATATGCTCGGTATCCGTTACGAGCTGGACGCCGAGCGGATGAAGCGCTGCATTGCGGACTTGCTAACGGCCAATGGACTAAACGACGGCTATATCCGCTGGTCGGTATCGGCCGGAGAGGGCGAGATCGGTCTGCCTCCGGGGGACTATGAACGTCCGCACGAGATCGTCTATGCCAAAGCGCTCCCCGGGGATGAGCCGAACACCCGCGCAGGCAAGACGCTGCGGCTGCTCAAGGTGCGACGGAGCACGCCGGAGGGAGCCTTTCGATTAAAATCTTTTCATTATATGAATAATATCGTAGCCAAGAGAGAACTGGGAGCGGTCGGAGCTGCTCCAGGTACGGAAGGGCTGTTCCTCGACGGAGCCGGATACGTCGCAGAGGGCATGGTCAGCAACGTCTTCTGGCTGCATGAGGGCAAGCTGTATACGCCATCCTCCGACACCGGCCTGTTGGAGGGCATCACGCGAGACTATGTTTTGCGGCTGGCGCGCACAGAGGGCATTCCTGCAGAGGAGGGCCTTTACGGTTGGGAGGCGTTGCGGGAGGCCGACGAGATTTTTGTGACTAATTCGATCCAGGAAATCGTGCCGATTGCGCGGTTGGAGGATGATCAGGGCCAAACGGTGAAATCGTGGGATGGAGGAGCGGGAACGCTTACGCTTCGTTTGATGCGATTGTACCGGGACGCTGCGGAAAGGAACGACAACGGATGAACCCGACTTTTTACCGGAGAAGCTATACGTTTCGCGACGGATTAACGCTGGAGCTGGGGCAGCGAACTTTGATCATGGGCATACTTAACGCGACTCCCGATTCTTTCTCGGATGGGGGACGCTACAACGAGGTTGGGGCAGCGGTCGCGCGAGCGGAGCAGATGGCCGAAGAAGGGGCCGATCTGATCGACATCGGCGGCGAATCGACGAGGCCGGGACATGCTCCGGTTTCGGTCGAAGAGGAGCTGGCGCGTGTTCTGCCGATTATTCGGGCGGTCAAGGAGCGGGTCAAGCTGCCGATCAGCGTCGATACGTATAAGGCGGAGACGGCGAGACAGGCGCTTGAGGCAGGCGCTCACATCATCAATGACATATGGGGCTTTAAACGCGACCCGGATATGGCCGGCGTGGCGGCGAAGTCTGGCTGTCCGGTCATACTGATGCATAATCGCGACAATCGCGACTATCGGTGCTTTATGGCCGACGTCCTGAACGATGTGCGGGAGAGTATTGACATTGCCCTTGCCGGGGGAGTGCGGAAGGATCGAATCTGGCTCGATCCGGGGCTGGGTTTCGCCAAGGATTATGAAGAGAATTTGGAGATCATGGGCCGATTGGGAGAGCTGGCTGGACTCGGCTATCCGGTTTTGCTGGCCGCCTCTCGCAAACGGTTCATTCAACAGACGCTCGGCGTCACGGCAAGCGAAGCGGCGGAAGGCACGGGAACCACGACGGCTCTCGGCATTGCCCAGGGCTGTCAGATTGTCAGAGTGCACGACATCCTGCTGTCGAAGCGTATGGCGGCGATGGCGGACGCGGTCGTGTACCGGCGGAGATCAGAGGAGGCTGCAAATGGATAGAATGCTGCTGAAGCGAATGGTGTTTTACGGGTATCATGGCGTGATTCCGGAGGAAAATAGGCTCGGACAAAAATATTACGTGGATCTTGATCTCCGTCTTGATTTGGCAAAGGCCGCGCTTAGCGACGACGTAGAGGATACGGTGAATTATGCGGAGATTCACGCGTTGCTCAAGCAGATCGTGGAGGGGCCGCCGGTCAAGCTGATCGAGACGCTGGCCGCAAACATTGCTTCTGCCGTACTCGGTACGTATACTATTATCCATAAAGCAACGGTGTCGGTGACGAAGCCGAATCCGCCGTTCGACATTACTTTTGACGGCGTGACCGTAGAGCTGTCCAGACAACGAGGACCGAACGGACGCATCGTCCCTGCAGAGGACTGAATTAGAGTGCAAGACGCATACGTGGCGCTGGGCGCCAACCTGGGAGACCGGGAAGCTTCGCTGAAGGAAGCGATACGAAGGCTGCAGTCGGAACCCGAGCTGGAGCTGCGCCGTATCTCCCCAGTTTATGAGACGGCCCCGGTGGGCTATGCGGACCAGCCATCTTTTCTCAATATGACGATTGGGTTGCAAACGTCGCTCGGACCCGAGGAGCTGCTCCGTCGCCTGCTTGCGATCGAACTGGAAATGGGGCGAGTAAGGAACATCAGAAACGGACCGCGCAACATCGATTTGGATCTGCTCGCGTACGACGGGGTTGAGATGGATACGCCGGAATTGACGCTCCCGCATCCCCGAATGGGACAGCGGGCGTTCGTATTGGTTCCGCTGAAGGACATCTGGCCGGAGGAGCTTCCTTTTCCGTGGGAGGAGCAGCTGTCGGGGATGTCGTTGCGGGAGGAAGGCATCTCGCGCTTCGCGGAGTGGGAAGGCGCAGAGTCAGGGAAGGAGCAATACAAATGCTGAAGATCGGCAACGTAACAATGAACAACAATGTCGTGCTGGCTCCGATGGCGGGAGTCTGCAATCCGGCTTTTCGATTGATTGCGAAGGAATTCGGCTGCGGACTCGTGTGCGCGGAGATGGTAAGCGATAAAGCGATTCTTCACGGCAACCAGCGTACGCTTGAAATGCTGTTCGTGGATGAACGGGAGAAGCCGCTGAGCCTGCAAATTTTCGGTGGGGACAAGGAGTCTCTCGTCGAAGCCGTAAAGTTCGTCGATCAGAACACGAATGCGGACATTATCGACATCAATATGGGTTGTCCCGTGCCGAAGGTGACGAAATGCGACGCGGGCGCCAGATGGCTGCTCGATCCGAAGAAAATTTACGAGATGGTCTCTTACGCTGCGGATGCGGCCAAGAAGCCGGTAACGGTCAAGATGCGCATCGGCTGGGACGACGAGCATATCTATGCGGTGGAGAACGCTCAAGCGGTGGAGCGCGCCGGCGGCGCCGCCGTCAGCGTGCACGGAAGAACGCGGGAGCAACTGTATACGGGCAAAGCCAATTGGGATATTCTGCGCGACGTGAAGCAGGCGGTGAACATTCCGGTCATCGGCAACGGCGACGTGTTCACTCCGGAGGACGCTAAACGTTTGCTGGAGCATACGAATTGCGACGGCGTAATGATCGGACGGGGAGCTCTGGGCAACCCTTGGATGCTTTACCGTACCGTGCATTTCTTGACGACTGGAGAGCTGTTGGCTGACCCAGCTCCAAGCGAGAAAATCCGGATCGCGATGCTGCACATGGACCGTCTGGCTGAGCTGAGAGGGGAACGGGTCGCCGTGCGGGAGATGCGCAAACACCTGGCCTGGTATCTCAAGGGACTCCCGGATTCCGCCGCAGCCAAAAATTCGGTTATGGAGCTGCAGTCCCGCGCGGAGGTCGTGACGGTGCTAGAGGAATACGTGAGTCGGGTAGACGAAATGCTGGCGCGAGATGCCGCTCAAGCTTCTGAATCCGGCGAAAGCCTCGTACACTAGAAGGAAGCGATTTCATCCGGCGTTTTACCGGGTGCTTTCCGCGAATTGACATTTTCAAGGGGTTGCAATATAATCGTACCAATATTCGCCCAAGCATCAGGAAAATCGCAGGAGTAACATCGAATAAAGATGTCATGACGGCGATGACCGACCATATATTGGTTAGCAACCTCGAAAATCTTTCCCATGACAGGAGATCGGTGAGATGAGCGACAAAGAAGTGCTTCTAACCCAAGATGGGCTTAAGAGGCTTGAAGATGAACTCGAAAACCTTAAATCCGTCAAACGCCGCGAAGTCGCGGAACGAATCAAAGTAGCCATCGGATACGGCGACATCAGCGAGAACTCGGAATACGAGGACGCTAAGAACGAGCAGGCTTTCATCGAAGGCCGGATCATTACGCTGGAGAAGATGCTCCGCAACGCGCGGATCATCAACCACGAAGAAATCGATCTGGAGACGGTGAGCATCGGTTCTACGGTTGTCGTAGAGGATTTGGAATATGGCGATACGATGGAATATACAATCGTCGGAACGGCCGAATCGGATCCGCTGAACAACAAAATCTCCAATGAAAGTCCGGTAGGCAAAGCAATCATCGGCAAAAAGAAAGGCACTGTCGTTGAAGTAAGCGTTCCTGCGGGCATCATTCAATACAAAATAGTCGATATCAAAATGTAGCAAAAGCGGCCTGCCGCATTTCAGACGTTAGTCGCCGTCCGGGAGGATGGAGAAGCCGATTGACTGGGATAGAAAAAAGCTTCCTTCGGAAGCTTTTTTGCCTGTTAGCGGACGTTTGCCTGAATTGCGTCGGTTCGAGCGGCATAAATCAGAACGAGCGAAGGAGCACACATTTATGGAGCACACAGAGCAGGAGCATCAGACGGACGCGGCGGAATTAGGCGAACTGCTACAGATCCGCAGAGCAAAATTGGACGAGCTGAGAGCGCTTGGCGTCGATCCGTTCGGCGTTAAGTTCGCACGCACTCATCATGCCGGCGACCTTGCTTCGAAGTATTCGGAGCTATCGAAGGAAGAGCTGGAAGCGCAGGAGATTGCGGTCAGCGTAGCAGGCCGGATTATGACGAAGCGGGGGATGGGCAAGGCTGCGTTTGCCAATCTGCAAGATTTGAGCGGCAAAATTCAGATCTACGTTCGCCAGGACGCTCTGTCCGAGCAGAAGTATAAGGCGTTTGACCTGCTTGACATCGGCGATATGATCGGCGTGAAGGGTACTCTGTTCAAAACGAAAACGGGCGAGCTGTCGATCAAGGTGCTGGAGCTTGAAGTTCTGACCAAGTCGCTGCTTCCGCTGCCGGACAAGTTCCATGGCTTGAAGGACGTGGAGACTCGCTATCGCCAGCGCTATGTGGATTTGATCGTTAACCCGGACGTGCAGAAGACGTTCATTACGCGCTCGCGTATTATTCAGTCGATGCGCCGCTATTTGGACGACCGCGGGTATTTGGAAGTCGAAACGCCTACGCTGCATTCGATTGCGGGCGGAGCTGCTGCTCGTCCTTTCATTACGCACCACAATGCGCTCGATATGCAGCTTTATATGCGTATCGCGATTGAGCTTCATCTGAAGCGGCTGATCGTCGGCGGATTGGAGAAGGTGTACGAGATCGGACGCGTTTATCGGAATGAAGGCATCTCGACGCGCCATAATCCCGAGTTCACGATGATCGAGCTGTACGAAGCTTATGCCGATTATGAAGACATCATGCGTCTGACCGAGTCGTTGATTGCTCATATCGCTCAAGAGGTACTTGGTACGACGAAGATCACCTATCAAGGGCAGGAAGTGGACCTGACTCCGTCGTGGCGCAGAGTTTCGATGACTGAGCTGATTCGCGAGACGGTAGGCGTGGACTTTACGGCTCAGATGACGGATGAGGATGCTCATGCGCTGGCCAAGGAGCATAAGGTTCCGGTCGAAAAGCATATGACGTTCGGCCACATCGTCAACGCCTTCTTCGAGACGTTCTGCGAGCATACGCTGATTCAGCCTACTTTCGTTACAGGGCATCCGGTGGCGATCTCTCCTCTGGCGAAGAAGAACGAGGCCGATCCTCGGTTTACGGACCGTTTTGAGCTGTTTATCGTCGCCCGAGAGCACGCCAACGCCTTCACCGAGCTGAACGATCCGATCGATCAACGGGAGCGTTTTGAATCGCAGCTTGAAGAGAAGGAAGCTGGCAACGACGAAGCGCACGAGATGGACGACGATTTCATCCGCGCTCTGGAGCACGGCATGCCCCCGACGGGCGGACTCGGAATCGGCGTCGACCGTCTGGTTATGATGCTGACAGATGCGCCGTCGATCCGCGACGTTCTGCTGTTCCCTCATATGCGGGAGCGTTCCGACGGATAAGAGGTAGTTAAGAGCCGGTTGTTCGCCCTATGGGCGGGCAGCCGGCTTTTTGTTGCGCTTAGGGGTGGATAGCGATGCGATGCTCTCGGTCTCGCCAAGGCTCCTTCTTGGTCTTCGCGCCCGGGCCTAGTAGCGTGCTTCGGAAATAACTTAACGAAGACGCTCTAAGCTTGGTCAGCACGCTTGCGGCCATTCGATATCGCGGTTGGACGCTCTAAGCTTGGTCAGCACGCTTGCGGCCACTTGATATCGCGGTTGGGCGCTCTAAGCTTGTCCACCACGCTTGCGGCCACTTAGTGTCGCGGTTGGGCGCTCTAAGCTTTTCCACCACGCTTGCGGCCACTTGATATCGCGGTTGGACGCTCTAAGCTTGGTCAGCACGCTTGCGGCCACTTGATATCGCGGTTGGGCGCTCTAAGCTTGTCCACCACGCTTGCGGCCATTCGATATCGCGGTTGGACGCTCTAAGCTTGTCCATCACGCTTGCGGCCACTTGATATCGCGATTGGACGCTCTAAGCTTGTCCAGTCGTCTTACACATCGTCAGCTGAATACATTACATTATTTCGGGATCGCTCTATTAGGTCTCGCCAAAGTGCTTTCTTGGCCTCCGCGTCCCAGCCTCAATCCAGCTATAGTACCTTCTTGGCTCTCGCGCCGCCTTTTTTTCTCACATAAACTAACTCAGGAGAACATTGCTGCTAGAATTCAAACCGGTTGAGAGCACATAAAACCTACTCGCAAGACAACATCTTCGTTTACAACCCTTTCTCGGCTCTAATCGGACGCAGTCGATTTGTAGGCTTGCGGCATTTTCTCTTGCGTTGTTTCCTTTATCGTATTGTTAGTGAATGGGTCTTCTGAGGGGTGTCGGAAATATCTTTTGATAATCTGAAAAATTCATATGAAAAAGGGGTTGCAAGTGTTTGTGGGCTGTGCTATATTATTTAAGTCGCCTCGAGCGGCACTGAAATAAGAAACACCGATTGTTCTTTGAAAACTGAACATTGAGCGTAAGAAACAAAAACGTCGGAAGACGACTTCGGTCGTCGGAAGGCAAACCAGCAGTGAATGAGCTAATCAACTTTCATGGAGAG
>Ga0160454_100051_pt1 | contig 182618 bp, 130 predicted proteins | sample HID1971M_E6MG_FD_108218 | JGI IMG/M metagenome (GOLD analysis project Ga0160454, IMG submission 108218) | Enriched millipede-associated microbial communities from UW Madison campus, WI, USA - HID1971M_E6 MG | ecosystem: Host-associated > Arthropoda: Insects > Digestive system > Unclassified ...
TCGCCCGGAGAAGCTGCAAGGAGACTGGGCAACGTTAGAGCGCAGAATGATCGCCCGGCGAAGCTGCAAGGAGACTGGGCAACGTTAGAGCGCAGGAATGATCATCCGTAGAAGCTGCAAGGAGACTGGGCAACGTTAGAGCGCAGAATGATCGCCCGGCGAAGCTGCAAGGAGACTGGGCAACGTTAGAGCGCAGAACGATCACCCGGCGAAGCTGCAAGGAGACTGGGCAACGTTAGAGCGCCGAACGATCGCCCGGCGAAGCTGCAAGGAGACTGGGCAACGTTAGAGCGCAGAATGATCGCCCGTAGAAGCTGCAAGGAGACTGGGCAACGTTAGAGGGGCAGAGCGGCGGCTTGGCTCTCGCACATCAGTTTGCGAGAAATCTCATTTTATCTGGAGCGCACTCCTTAATATAGTTCAACTTATACAGTTGCCAATTTGTGAGAATGGATGATACAATTTGTATCAAATATGTAGATAAAGCTTCCGATCCGTTTCATGATCCAAAATTAAGCGATCTAATCCAACCTCCAAAAAGGGAGCAGAAAACATGCTGGCATTATTTTACGGATTAATATCCTTGTTGAGCGCTGTAACGACCGCATTCGAGGAGCAGTCCGCCCAGTCTGCTCAATCCACCCGGCTCATCGCTCAATCCATTCAGTCCACCGTTCAGTCTACTGTCCAGTCCGCCCAGTCCGAATTGCGTTCCCCAGATGGGAAAGTCGTCTTTCGACTGAACGACCGGCCTGACGGAAAATGGAGCTACGATCTTTATTACGGCACTGTCCCGGTTCTGACCAACTCCCCGCTTGGACTTGTAACGGATGCGGTCGATTTCAGCGCGGGTCTGAAGCTGGCCGGAGAAAGCCGCCGCCGCATTCAAGAGACGCAGCGGCCCGCCGGCGTTCAAGCCGAGCCGTACTCGGTTAAGGCGAACGAATGGACGGTCGAATTTGCCAAAGATAAATCCGAATCTCAAATGCAGCTGCAAATCCGCGCATACGACGACGGAATCGCCTTCCGTTACGCGCTTTCCGGGACGGGACGGCAGGTCGTGCTCCGCGAAACGAGCGGGTTCCGCTTGCCGCAGGATGCGATAGGCTGGCTTGCGGATTACGTGCCGCATTACGAAGCCGTCTACGAACCGATTACAGCGCAGGAAATCAACAAAGGCTCGTACATGATGCCAGCGCTGTTCTCGACAGAGGACAACCGCTTCTGGGCTCTCGTTACGGAGGCCGGCGTTTTTAATTCCGGAGGCGCCTTCCCCGCTTCGCAGTTAGTCGGGAGCGAGCGCCAGGACGGCCTGTTGGAGCTGGCGTTTCCCGCTGAACAGAAGGGCCGCGCCGTTGTCTCCGGTCCGCTCCAAACGCCATGGCGCACGGTGATCGTTGGCGACAATCCCGGAGCGATCGTGGAATCCCGGCTCGTCTACAGCTTGAATTCGCCGCCGGAGAGCGGCAAAGACCTCTCCTGGATCAAGCCGGGGAGGGCGGTGTGGTCTTACTGGTCTGAGGATGTGGATGAGAAGATTGAGGATCAGATGAGATATGTCGATTTTGCCTCGCGGATGGGCTGGGAATACGTGACCGTCGATTCCAACTGGAATCGACAGGAGATTCAAGCGCTGATTCCGTATGCGGCAGGGAAAAACGTAGGCGTGATCCTATGGGTGCATTCCAAGGATTTGGACACGCAGGACAAGCTGGATCGTCTTCTGCCCGAGTGGAAGAGTTGGGGCGTTGCGGGGCTGAAGGTCGATTTTTTCGAAAACGACAATGCCGAGACGATGAAGAGCTACGAGCGTATTGCCCGTACAGCGTTCGAGCAGGGATTGGTTCTCGATTTTCACGGCAGCACGAAACCGGCGGGAGAAAATCGGACTTGGCCGAATATTCTCACGATGGAAGCGGTGAGAGGGACGGAATGGCAGATCGAAGGCAAACCCCTCGTAGCCGCTCATGAGGCGACCGTTCCGTTTACCCGGAACGTAGTCGGACCGATGGATTACACGCCGGTCACCTTGTCGCAGGCGGAAGGGATGACGACGTTCGCCAACCAACTGGCTCTATCGGTTCTGTACGAATCGCAGCTTCAGCATTTCGCCGACAATGTGAACGTGTATGCGCATTGGATCGGCCGCCATTTTTTGCGGGCCGTTCCCGAGGTCTGGGACGAGCTGAAATTTGTGGAGGGCTATCCCGGAGAATACGTAACGCTCGCGCGTCGTAAAGGTGAGACCTGGTTTGTCGGCTCCGTCTCGACCGAAGCGCGCGAAGCGAATGTTCCTTTGTCCTTCCTTGGGCCGGGGCGCTATACGGCGACGATATTCCAGGACGGGGCCGAGGATTGGAAAATCGACGTACGCAGTCGGACGGTGACCCGCGAAGATACATTGCGGATTCCCCTCCGGGAAAACGGCGGGCTGGCGATTCATTTGTCGCAAACGCCGCTGGAGCTCGTAGGCGAGGAGGGGGAGGCGTATGAAGCGGAAAGCTCAAGCAACGTTAAACTGGGGAAGGTGACGGAAGCGGTCTGCACGGGATGCTCGGGTTACCGCAAGGTCGAGGCGGCTGCCGGCGGCTCCGTGCGTTTTACCCAGATTTCCGCTCCGGCGAAGGGAATGCATAGAGTTGCTCTGCACTATGTGTCGGACCGGCCGAGCCGCTTGGGAGTACGCGTCAACCAAAGCGCAATGCAAACATTGGAGCTTCCTCCCTCGGGCATAGGGCTGGATAAACCGGGCTTGCGCGAGCTGTTCTTCGAGCTGAATCAAAGCTCCAATTCTATCGAATTCATCGCATTGGACGATGCGGCTCCGGCAGTCGACCGGATTCAAGTATCGCCTTCGAGAACGGGGGTGGAAAAAAAGGCGCCTCAGGAAACGAAGCGTACCTTTGATCGGATGTGGTTCGAGCGCGAAGGCACGTATGCGGTGACAGTCTACTACAAAAATCCGGGTGCGGTCGGAGGAAAAATAGAGGCTTCCTGGGAGAACGGGTTCACATCCGAAATTTTGCTGCCCGCGACGGGACCGCTTGAGCCTGTCGCACGGTCGGTGTTTTCGGTAGAGATGACGAAGGGATTCCATCGCTTGGAGTTGATCGGAGGGGAGAACTTCCCTGCCTCGATCGAGCGCATCGTATGGGCGCCTACCTCCGTCCGATATGAGCTCCCCTCAGACGGGAAAATGCCGCTGGAGCTGAACGTTTCTTCGACGGCCTCAACCGTTCGAATGCTTCGGCTCGTTTATCGGTCGGCGGGAGACGTCACCGCTTCTTTGAGCGTGAACGGAACGATTGCCGATCCGATCCGGCTGCCTGCCACAGCGAGCAAAACGGCGGAAACGATCCGGTCCGTCGAGCTTGCGGAAGGGATGAATCGGATCCGGTTGTCCGCTGACGCCGGCATGGAGCTGCTGCGGATGGAACTCGTACAATAATGCGGGGAGAGAGCGCTTATGATCGATACGCATTGCCATGTGCTGCCCATGTGCGACGACGGGCCGGCCGAGTGGCAGACGTGCATGGAGATGGCCGAGCATGCCGCGGCCCAAGGCATTCGCACGATAATCGCAACGCCTCACCATCGAAGAGCTCCCTATAATAATCCGCCCGAGAAGATCCGCGAGCTTGTCAGGCGTTTCAACCGAATGGCCGAGCAGGAGAAGCTAGCCGTTACCGTTGTGGAAGGGCAGGAATTTCATTGGGAGGGCAATGCGCCGTGGCAGCGCGCGGTGGAAGGGCTGCAGACGTTGGGCTCGACCGGATATGCGCTGCTGGAGTTTCCTCACCGAAGAACGCCAGCCTCAATCAAGGAGGACCTGGCCACCTTCCGGGCAAGGGGACTGCGGGTCGTCATTGCCCATCCGGAGAGGCATCTTCCTTTTATCCGCGAACCGCATAAACTGTATGCCTTGTTGCGCGAAGGCGCATATGCGCAGCTTACGGCTTCCTCCTTGACGGGTCATCACGGGAAAGCCGTACAACAGGTCGCCTGGACGATGGCGAGAAACGGCTGGATTCATTTGCTGGCCTCGGACGCACATGACCTCGTGTACCGGCCGAACAGGCTGGGGGCCGCCTATGCGCTGGCGGCCGGCGAATTGGGGGATCGGCTGCCGGAGCTTTGGCAGCGGAATGCGGAGCGGCTCATTCAGGACGAGGAACTGCATAGAGAGGAGTTCGTTACTCGCAGAGCCGGCGTACGCTGGTGGAATATTCGTTTACCCTAGAGCATCGTATAGGACGCCTTCGACGGCCGCGCTTTCATTGGCGCGCTGCCTTCGAAGGCGTCTTTTTTATGATGAGCGGGGGAGGAAAGACAAACCGTAAAAATTAGGAAATTTATATTGACATGATACAATTAGTATCGTATTTTTAAGAAACGAAGGTTACGAATTGTATCATAAGTTAGGAGGATTGGTCATGACAAGCGCAACAATGATGAAACGCCGTGCCATTATTACGATCGATAATCCTGCTTCCGTTCATGCGGAAGCCTACCGGACGCTGCGGACGAACGTCCAATGGTCATCCGTCGAAAATCCGTTGCAGACGCTGCTGGTGACTTCCGCCGAACAGGGGGCCGGCAAATCGACGACGGCGGTGAATCTGGCCGCCGCTTTTGCGTTAATGGGCAAAAAAACGGTAATCGTCGACGCCGATATGCGCAGGCCGGCACAGCATTGTTATTTTAACAAAACGAACCGGACGGGGCTCTCGAACCTGCTGAAGGGGCAGTTCACGCTGAGCCAGACGATTCAGGAAACCCACATCGAAGGCTTAAGCTTGCTGCCTTCCGGCACGATTCCCCACAATCCCGCGGAATTGCTGGCCGGGCAGCGAATGGACGAGCTTCTCGCCGAGCTCAAGCAGCAATATGAGTTCGTGCTGCTCGATACGACGCCGGTGCTGGCCGTTACGGACGCGCAAGTGCTCGGTGCGAAGGTCGACGGGGTGCTGTTTGTCCTTCAATGCCGTTCCACGAAACGAGAATCAGCCAGAAAGGCGATCGCCCAACTGGAATACATGCACTCCAACGTGATCGGCACCGTGCTGAATCGAACGAAGAAAAAGAAGGCGGCGTACCGTTACGAACTGTAGAGGTCCTTCAAATTGCTCACCTAAAATTAAGCTTGACATGATACAAAATGTAGCATAAATTAAAAGGTGTAATGATACAATTTGTTTCATCAAAAGGCGATCGGAGGCTGATTATGGAGCCGGATATGAAAGAATATGTGAAACTTCTGTTGAAAAGAGGGTGGCTGATTGGCGGGATCGTCCTCTTATGCTGCGGAGCTACTGCGGTTTACGATCGTCTTTTTGCAAGCCCGGTCTACGAAGCGAGCATCAAGCTGATCGTGAACACCGCCAATCAAGTCGACGGCCTGATGCGTCCCGATTCCAATCTGATTACCTCCAATATTATGATGATCGACACGTACAAGGAAATCATCGCAACCCCGGTCATTATGCAGAAGGTCGCGGCCAAGCATCCCGAGTTCAATCTGACGGCCGACGAGTTGATTCGCAAGACGCGGGTGCAATCCTCTTCGAACTCGCAGGTCATGAGCGTCGCATATCGCGACGAATCGCCGACACGTGCGGTTGCGCTGGCGAACGAAATCGGGCTGGTTTTCCGGGACGAGATTCCTCAGATTATGAACGTAGACAACGTTACGATTTTGAGCGAGTCGAAGAGCCCCTCCGAGCTAGAATCGATTTCGATGGGATTGACCTTTAAGCTTGCCCTGGCCTTTATTTTATCGTTGATTGCGTCCGTGTCGGTCGTATTCCTGAAGGAGTATATGGACGATACGCTCAAGGACGAGAAGGATGTCAGAGTTTACTTGGATAAGTCGACGCTTGCCGAGATTTCCAGAATCAAGAGATCGGAGCTTGGCAAGACGGACGGATCGGCGTCGAAAGCCGCCGCTCTCTCCGGAGACCCGCTCGCCATACGCTTCAAGCAGCAACTTTAACCGTCGTCCCGCTGCGGACGCGGGAACACTCCCCGACCCGCTCGGGGCGGCCAAGTCTGATCAGCCGTTATCCTCTCAGGCACTCGGTCAAGCTGTGGGCGGCTTCCCGCCTTAGACGTGAATCGTCGAGGGTTTGACGTGAGGAGGGGTTGGATGCCCCACTAAATTACACAATTGAAGCAGTTCAATATAGAAGGATCAGGAGCGGCTTTTTGAACGTTCCGATAATCGGCGCGCAGTTGCGCCCCTTTTGTGAAAGGCTCCCTGGGCGGCTCCATCAAGAAGCCGCTCTTGATCTTTTTATCCGATTAACATGTGAAAAGGCGGGGTTGACGTTGAGAAAGTGGAAAAGAGTGAAGAAGGCGATTATTCCGGCGGCAGGTCTTGGCACGCGCTTTTTGCCGGCGACTAAGGCGATGCCGAAGGAAATGCTTCCGATCATAGACAAGCCGACGATTCAATATATCGTCGAGGAGGCTGTGCAGTCGGGAATCGAAGAAATCCTTATCGTGACCGGTAAAGGAAAGCGCGCCATCGAGGATCATTTCGACAGCCATTTCGAGCTTGAGCATACGCTCTACGAGAAAAACAAGCTACAGCTTCTGGAGGAGGTTCAGAGGTCCTCCAATCTGGTAGACATTCATTATATTCGCCAGAGAATGCCCCTGGGTCTCGGACATGCGGTCTGGTGCGCCCGCAAATTCATCGGGAACGAGCCGTTCGCGGTGCTGTTGGGCGACGATATCGTTCAGGCGAATACGCCCTGTCTGCAGCAAATGATGGAGCAATTTCAACTGACGCAGAAATCGATCGTCGGCGTTCAGCCCGTCCCGTACGAGGAGACGCACAGATATGGCATCGTCGTACCGGAGCAGGACGAGGATGGATTATCCCTCGTGTCCGAGATTTACGAGAAGCCGCCGCGGGGAACCGTCGCATCGAATCTGGCCGTGCTCGGCCGCTATATTTTAACGCCGGACATCTTTACGCTGCTCGACGAGCACATCGTCGGCACCGGGGGAGAGATTCAATTAACCGACGCCATTCAGCGGCTGTCGAAGCTGGATCAGGTGTACGCCTATCAATTCCAAGGCCGGCGGTACGATGTGGGCGAGAAGCTCGGCTTTATTTTAACGACGCTCGACTTCGCCTTACGCAATGAAGAACTGAAGTACCCGGTTTTGAAGGAAATGGAGAAGCTGCTGCAAGCCGCTCAATCCTATCGATTATAATACGGGCCCCCGAGGATGAAATGACGATGCCAAATTCCAAAGAAGCCAATATGAAAATCGCTTCGACCTCTTATGCTCCTTACTCGCCCTACACGCTCAGTCAAAACTCGCTCCTACAGAATACGCTCAATCCGAATACACCTAGTCCGGCTCGCGCCGGCCGCTCCGCATACGACCGGGCCAAACGGATGCTCGATCTCGTCCTGACCTCGGCCGCGTTGCCTCCTCTGGCTCCCTTTCTGCTGCTGATCGCGCTCGCGGTCAAGCTGGAGGAGCCGTCCAGTCCGGCGCTGTACACGCAGACCCGGCTCGGCAAGGACGGCAAGCCGTTTCGGATCTACAAATTCAGATCCATGGTCGGCGACGCAGAGAAGCAATTGGAGCGGATCAAGCATTTGAACGAAATGGAAGGCGCCGTGTTCAAAATCAAGAACGATCCGCGAATTACAAGGGTTGGCCGCTTCCTGCGCAAAACGAGCCTGGATGAGCTGCCGCAGCTGTTTAACGTCGTCCGGGGAGACATGAGCCTTGTCGGGCCGCGCCCTCCGTTGCCGGAGGAAGTGGAGCGGTACAGCGGCTACGAGCTTCTTCGTCTGCAGGTCAAGCCGGGGTGTACCGGGCTATGGCAGGTGAGCGGAAGGAACCGTCTCCATTTTACGGAGATGGTGGAGATGGATCTGGATTACATCGAACGCCGTTCGGTCTGGCTGGACATCAAGCTGATCGCCAGAACGGTAGTCGTTATGTTCAAGGCGAAGGACGCCTACTAGGGCGTGTCTGCAAACCCGCTCGGGAGCGTCTTTCACCGCCCCTGCTTCGTCACTTTTGCTTGACGTACCCCCGGTACGCCTTCACAAAAGTTCCTTGCATAGAACGAAAATTCGGCAAAATCTGCTGCCCTCGAAGGATGCAGACACGCCCTAGGAGGTTGCGCAATGGATCGAGACGCCAAAATATTCGTAGCTGGGCACCGGGGCCTGGTCGGGTCCGCCATCGAACGGAATTTGCTGGCCAGAGGCTTCCGTCAGATCGTGACGCGAACGCGAAGCCAGCTTGATCTGAGAGACGGTCTGGCGGTATTGGAGTTTTTCCGGCAGGAGCAGTTCGATTACGTGTTTCTGGCGGCGGCCAAGGTGGGCGGCATTGTGGCGAATCGGGACATGCCGGGAGAGTTTATTCGCGACAATCTGTTCATTCAGATGAGCGTCATCGACGCGGCTTATCGGACATCTGTGAAAAAGCTGCTGTTTCTCGGAAGCAGCTGCATCTATCCGAAGCTGGCTCCGCAGCCGCTGAAAGAGGAATATTTGCTGACGGGGGAGCTGGAGCCGACGAACGAGGCGTACGCCGTTGCCAAAATCGCCGGAATCAAAATGTGTCAGGCCTACAACCGTCAATTCGGCACGACGTTCATCTCGGCGATGCCGACGAATTTGTACGGTCCGCGCGACAATTTCGACCCGCAGACCTCGCATGTGCTGCCCGCCCTGATTCGCAAAATGCACGAAGCCAAGGAGAATGGCTCTTCGTTCGTCGAGGTTTGGGGCTCCGGCCGGCCACGGCGCGAATTTCTGCATGCCGACGATCTGGCGGACGCTTGCGTTCACCTGATGGAAGTGTACGAGGAGGGCGACATCGTTAACATCGGCACGGGCGAGGATTTGACGATCCGGGAGCTGGCGGAGCTCGTACAGGCTGCGGTCGGTTATGCGGGCGCGCTGCGATTTAACCCCGATCTGCCCGATGGGACGCCGCGCAAGCTGCTGGATTGCTCGAAGATGGAGCGGCTGGGCTGGCAGGCGAAAATACCGCTGCAGGCCGGCATTGCAAGCACCTATCGGTGGTTCCTGAAAAATATCGCCGCCAAGTCGGAAGAAAGAAGGATTCTATTGTGAAGAGAGCGCTTATAACGGGCATTACCGGTCAAGACGGATCTTATTTGGCGGAGCTGCTGCTGGAGAAGGGCTACCGTGTCTACGGGCTGAGAAGAAGAACGAGCACGCCCAATCATGCGAATATCGAGCATCTGCTGGACGATATCGAACTGCTCGAAGGGGATTTGACGGATTTGAGCTCGCTCATCCGCGCCGTCCGCGTCTCCGATCCGGACGAGGTCTACAACCTGGCCGCGCAGTCCTATGTCGGCACCTCGTGGCCGCAGCCGCTGTTAACGAGCGACTTGACGGCGCTCGGAGCGACCAATCTGCTCGAAGCGGTCCGGCTAACGAAGCCGGAGGTCCGTTATTATCAAGCGTCGAGCAGCGAAATGTTCGGCAAGGTCGTGGAGTGCCCGCAGCGGGAGACGACTCCCTTCTATCCGAGAAGCCCGTACGGCGTATCGAAGGTGTACGCGCATTGGATGACGGTGAATTACCGCGAAAGCTACGATATGTTCGCTTGCTCGGGCATTTTGTTTAATCACGAATCGCCGCGCCGCGGCATCGAGTTCGTTACTCGCAAGGTAACCGACGCGGTAGCCCGGATCGCCGGCGGACTGCAGTCCGAGCTAAAGATGGGCAATCTGGATGCGGTGAGAGATTGGGGCTACGCGGGAGATTACGTAGAGGCGATGTGGATGATGCTGCAGCAGGAGACGCCGGAGGATTACGTCATCGCCACGGGCGAGACGCATTCCGTCCGCGAGCTTCTGGAGATCGCCTTCAAGTACGTCGGGCTCGATTACCGCGATTTCGTCGTACAGGATAAGTCGCTTTGCCGGCCGGCCGAGGTGGATCTTTTGCTGGGCGACTGCGCCAAAGCGGGAGCGAAGCTGGGCTGGAGGCCCAAGGTCGATTTCGAGGGCTTGATCGCGATGATGGTCGAAGCCGATCTGGAAAGAGTTCAATTCATTCAATCGAAGGGATACCGACGCTATGAAAATCGCGTTTATGATTACTTCCCTGCAGTACGGGGGGGCTGAGAAAATCGTTCTCGACCTGATCGGCCGATTTCGCGGCTTGTCCATCGAATGCTGGCTGATCGCGCTCTACGAATCGAGAGACCGCGTTAAGCGCGACCAGCTTGCCGAGGCGCTTGAACGCGAAGGCATCCGGCTGGTCGAATTGAACAAGCGGCCCGGCGAAGGGACTTTCCGGTCGATGCTTCGGCTGAAGCGGGTGCTTCGCGATATCTCTCCCGACGTCGTGAACGCCCATGGCCCGGTTCCGAACATGTATGCCGGAATCGCCAATCTTTGGGGACGCAAGGTTTCGACGATTACGACGGTACACAACGGTACGGACGATTGGCCCGACTGGAAGAGCAAAATGCTGGAGCGAACGAGCCTGCTCGGAGTGAACAGAGTCGTCTGCGTAGCCCAGCACGTCGCGGAAGCGTACCGCCTGAAATATCCGCAATCGACCGCCAAAACCGCCATCATCGAAAACGGCATCGATCCGCAGCGGTATGCGCCGCCGTCTCCCGCCGAGAGAGCGCAGTGGCGGGAGAGGTTGGGCTGTCCCGCCGACGCCGCGCTGCTCATTCATGTCGGGAGAATGGTGCCGCTCAAAAACCAGCGTTTTCTCGTGGAAGTGGCGGAGCGCTTGAGAAGCAGAGGCAAGAAATTCAGGCTGCTGCTGGTGGGCAATTTCGAGGATGACCGATACGTCGAGGAGATCCGGCAGTTGACGGAGAAGCACGACTTAACCGAACAGGTCCGGCTGCTGGGGTCGCGGGATAATGTCGGAGACCTGCTGGGAGCTTCGGACGTTTTTCTGTTTCCGTCGGAGGTCGAGGCGTTCGGCTTGGCGCTGTTGGAGGCGATGTGCTGCGGACTGCCCGCCGTCTGCTCCGACATTCCGTCCAATCGCAAGCTGTCGGAGCTGAGCGCCCGCAATCGGGTTGTCGACTGGGACGCCGAGCGATGGGCGGAACAGATCGAGCTGCTGCTCGAAGACCGCCCCGAACGAAGGCGTCAGGAGTCGTATCCGTATTGGACGCTGGAAAGAATGGCGGGGGACTATCTGAAACTGTACGGGCAATCCGGAAGCTTGCTAGCGGGACTGGGAGGCGGGACGGGATGAACGTGCTCTATCTGACGAATATTCCGAACCCTTATCGGGTCGATTTCTTTAATGAGCTGGCGCGCAGCTGCAATCTGACCGTCTGGTTCCAGGCCTCAACCGAGGCCAATCGGCAATGGGAGGTTCGTCTGGATCAGGCAAAATTCTCCTACAAGTTTCTGCCGGGCATGACGTTCGGTCTGGATAAGCATGTGAACTGGACGGTGCTGAAGGAGCTTCGCAAGTCGCAATTCGACGTCTACGTGCTGGGGTGCTACAGCTCTCCTACCGAGATGGCCGTCATTCGGTGGCTGAGAGCCCGAAGGCGGCCGTTTCTGCTCAATACGGACGGAGGCTTCCCCGGCCAAGAGAACCGCATCAAGCGCTGGTTAAAGCAAAGCTTCATCTCGGCGGCCGACGGCTGGCTGTCCTCCGGAACGAACGGAACCGCGTATTTGCTTCATTATGGAGCGAAGAGCGGGCGAATTTGGGAGTACCCCTTCTCCTCGTCCGCGTATACGGAGGAACAACTGCGTCCGTTCTCGCGAGAAGAGAAGGAGCGGTTCAAGCGTCGTCACGACCTGAAGGAACGCGTTCTGCTGTCCGTCGGACAGTTTATTGAACGCAAAGGCTTCGAGGATTTATTGACGGCGTACGGCTCGCTCGACAACGGGAAAACGTCGCTCGTGTTAATCGGAGGAGGACCGCTGAAGGCGCGCTACGAGCGCATCATTCGCGAGAAGCGGCTGAGGAACGTTCATCTCCTCGGGTTCATGGAAGCCGATTCGCTCACGGCGTTCTACCGGTGCGCGGACGTCTTTGTCATGCCCACCCGATACGACGTTTGGGGACTAGTATTAAACGAAGCGCTCGCCTTCGGTCTGCCGATCGTCACGACCCGCGGCGCCGGAGCGGCCTACAGCCTCGTCGAACACGACGTCAACGGCTTCGTGACCGCCGTCGGCGATAGCGACAGCTTCGCGCGCGGCTGCAGATCGCTGCTGCGGGACGAAAGACTGCGGGAGCGGTTTGCCGCAGCCGCCTTGAGCAAGGCGGAGGATTATACCGTCGCCCGCATGGCCGAACGGCATCTGGAAATCTTCGAAAAGGTGATGTCATGATTCCGATCTTATATATTCAACCCTATGCGAGCCAAGTCGGCGGAGTGGATACGGTGCTGCTGGAGCTGATCGCCGGTCTGGACAAGTCCCGCTTTCGTCCGTTCGTCGTACTGCCCGGACCGAGTCCTTACGTGGAGAAATACAAGGATATTGGAGCGGAGGTGAGATTCGCTCCCGTCGCGGTGTTCGGCAAGCCGCGGGGCTGGTCGTACTATTTCGTCAACCTGGCCAAACTGTTCGCCAGCATGCGCGCCCTTCGCGCCATCGTCCGGAAAGAAAAGATCGCCCTGATTCATTCCCACAAGATGGAGGCGATGGGCGGCAATCTGCTCGGCAAATGGATGGGCATTCCGACCGTTCAGACGGTTCACGAGCTGCCGCGAAAACCGCTGCTGGCCTATAAGTTCGTAGCCTGGCTGAACCATCTATGCAACGATCTGGTCATCGTGCTGTGCGACCAGAGCGCGTCCATGTTCGAATGGCGCAGCCGGAAATCCGCCAAGCTCCGTAAAATCTATAACGGAATCCGCCTGAAGGAGCCCGCGGGAGCGGACGGCGCTGCCGACTCCGCGCTTCTCCCCATCCGCAAGGCGCTGGGGATCGCTCCCGAGGAGAAGCTGGTCGTTACCGTCGCCAGGCTGGCGCCGATGAAGGGCATCGAATATTTGATCGATGCCGCAGGGCTGCTGCTCGCCGAGCGCAAGGACGTTAAATTCGCCATCGTCGGGGACGTCGCGTTCGAGGAGGATCGCCCATACAAGGAACGGCTGCTGAACAGGGCCGCCGCGCAAGGGCTGAACGGAGCCGTTCATTTTCTCGGCCTAAGAAGGGACGTCGACCGTATCCTCGCCGAAGCGGACGCGTTTGCGCTGCCCTCCGTCTACGATATTTTTCCGACCGTGATTCTGGAAGCGATGAATGCGGGCCTTCCGATCGTCGCAACCGACGTAGGCGGCGTTCCGGAGATGGTGCGCGAAGATTACGGCATTCTCGTTCCTCCGGCGAATCCGCTTAAGCTGAAGGAAGCTTTGAACGAACTGCTGGAACTCGACTGCAAGGCGATGGGCCGGGTCGCTCAGCAGACGCTGAGGGCGGAATTCACCAGGGAAATCTACGTCGACAAGACGGTGCGGCTATACGAGGAATTGCTTCGTCCGAAGTCGATTTCGAGTCCGATAGGAGGTAGCGCGTGAAGAAGCTCGTATTCGTCATTAATTATTTCTATCCGGATGTCGCTTCGACGGGCCAACTGATGACGGAGCTGTGCCGGGAGCTGCAGCGCGACTACCATATTACCGTAATCGCCGCCGATTCGGGGGGCGAGCTGGGAGCCGGCGCGCCCCGGTTCCGGGAGGAACGGCTGGAGCAGATTCGGATCGTGCGGCTCAGGCTTGCGGAGCCGAACAAGAGGAGCAAGTGGAGCAGGCTTCGCTACATCGCCGGCTACTTCGTCTTTGCTCTTGCAGCGCTGCTGAGAGAGCGGAACGTCGATCTGATCTTTACGATCTCGACTCCGCCTGTGCTCGGAGGCTTGATCGGCGCGATCGGAAAGCGGCTGAAGGGCTGCGCCCATCTGTACAACATTCAGGATTTCAACCCGGAGCAGGCCGAAGCGATCGGCTACGCCCGCAGCAAGCGGCTGTACGGAATCGCCCGCCGGATCGACAATATGACCTGTCGGCATGCGGATCACGTCCTGCTGGTCGGCAGAGACATGCGCGATACGCTGGTCCGTCGGTTGAAGGGCGTCCGCGTGCCCGAGCATTCGGTCATTACCAATTGGACCGACGAGCGGGACATCGTGCCTCTGGATCGCGGCCATCCCGAGGTGGAGCGCTTCCGCGACAGCCACGGCATGAACGGGAAATTCGTCGTCATGTACTCCGGCAATATCGGACTCTATTACGATCTGGAAAATTTGCTTAAAGCGGCGGAGCCCTTCCGCGAGCGAACGGAGCTGCTGTTCGTCTTTATCGGAGACGGGGCGGTAAAGCCCGCATTGGAACGCATCGCGCAGGAGCGCGGGCTTAACAACGTGAGGTTTCTTCCCTTTCAGCCGAAGGAGGCGCTTAAGTATACGCTCGGCGCCGCCGACGTTCATCTGGTCGTCAGCCAGAAAGGGATCAAGGGCGTGTCCGTCCCGAGCAAAATCTACGGGGTGCTGGCTGCCGGCAAGCCGGTGCTGGGCGTATTGGAACGCGGAAGCGAGGCGGAAAGAATCGTCTCCGAGAGCCGCTGCGGAATGGTCGTCGAGCCCGGCGGCTATTCCGAATTCGCGCAGACGCTGGCGGCCATGACGGCTCTGCCTGCCGCTCGGCTTGAAGAAATGGGGGGGAACGGCCGGCTGTATTTGGAAAGGCATTTGCGAAAGAGCGATTCCATCGCAAGCTACGGCCGGCTTCTGGACGGAATGCTAAATCAAAAAAGGAGTTTTCAGGATGAAGATTTCGGTCATCGTCGCGACCAAGGACAGGGTGGAGGAATTGATCCGATTCCTGGAATCGCTGCGGATTCAAGCATCCCCCCCGGATGAGCTGATCGTCGTCGACGGCTCCGAAGCGCCGGACGATCCGCGTCTGAAGCTTGTGCTGGATTCTCTGCCTTGGCGCGTCGTCTACGTTCGTTCCGAACGCCAAGGCATTACGGTTCAGCGGAATATCGGACTGAACGCCCTGCACTCCTCCGCGGAGCTGGTCGGCTTTTTCGACGATGACGTCGTGCTGGACGCGGGTTATCTGCGCATGATCGTCGAGGCTTTCGGCCGGGATAAGAACAAGCGCATCGGAGGCATGAACGGTTTTCCGCTGGTCGACGGGAACCGCAGAAGCTCGCGCAACCCGGTATACGAGCTGATCGACGTCCCCGACCTGTACGGCTGCAATATGATCTATCGGGCGGAAGCGATCGGCAATCTGCGCTTCGACGAAAATCTGGCGCTGTACGGCTGGATGGAGGATTGGGATTTCTCCAAACGGGTGGCTCGCGACCGGCGGCTCGTATGCTGCAATCAAGCGTATTTCTATCATTTGCAAAGTCCGAAAGCTAGAGTGAACGGCCGAAAGTTCGGCTATATGCAGATCGCCAACCGCAATTATCTCTATAAAAAGCATCGCGTCTTCGACAGAAGAGAGTACGTGTTCTACGCGAGCATTCTTCTGAAGAACCTGGCCCGGTCTTACCGGAAAACGTATCGGGAGCGCTGTCTGGGCAATCTCAGAGCGCTGCGCGAAATTTTCCACGAAGGGGGATGAGTCCGTTTTGAAAATCGTGCTGCTCTCGGGCGGATCGGGAAGACGGCTGTGGCCGTTGTCCAACGCTGCGCGATCCAAACAATTTCTAAGAATTTTACGCAACCCGCATGGAGAAATGGAATCGATGGTTCAACGGGTTTGGAGGCAGCTGGGCGCAGCCGGCTTGAAGGACCAATGCACGATCGTGACGGGGACGCTGCAGGCCGACACGATTCGCAGACAGCTCGGCGACGAGGTGCAGCTGCTGGTCGAACCGGAAAGCCGGGACACGTACCCGGCGATTGCGCTTGCCGCCGCGTATCTTCATAGCGTTCGTCGGGTCGCCGCCGACGAAGCCGTCATCGTTCTGCCCGTCGATCCTTACGTGGACGACTTGTTTTTCGAGAAGCTCAAGGAGCTCGAGACGATGCTGAGCCGCACTTCGGCCGATCTCGGTCTCGTTGGCGTTACGCCGACCTATCCTTCCACGAAATACGGCTATATCGTTCCCGAGGTTTCCGAGGATGCTGAAGCTTCCGGATTTTTCGAGGCTGCTGAGGGAGCGCGAGCATACGGCCGCGTGGCGAGCTTTCACGAGAAGCCTGCGGAGGCTGTTGCAAGCCGGTTGATCGAGGAGCGCAAGGCGCTGTGGAATTGCGGCGTTTTTGCTTTCAGACTGGGCTACATGGCGGAGCGAATCCGCCAAGCGGGGCTGCCGTTTCAGTACGAGAAGCTGATCGAGGACTATCGCCGTCTTCCCAAAACCAGCTTTGACTTTGAGGTGGTGGAAACGTGCGGAAATATCGCGATGATGGTCTACGATGGCTATTGGAAGGATCTCGGGACGTGGAACACGCTGACCGAGGAGATGGGCGTCGCCCAGATCGGCAAGGGCACGGTGAGTCCGGACAGCCGTAACACGCACCTAATTAACGAGATTCATATTCCGGTAACGGTGCTCGGATTGTCCAACATCGTCGTGGCGGTCAGTCCGGACGGCATCCTGGTTACGGACAAGGAGGCCAGCCCGCGGCTGAAGGAGCTGCTGGAAGGCGTTCAATCCCCGATGTACGTCGAATACGACTGGGGAACGAGCCGGGTGCTGGATTACGAACGGATCGACGAAAATAACGAGATCGTGACGACGCGGCTGACGGTCGCCGCGGGCAAGCGGACGGATGCGGAGTGCGCCCCCAAGCGAGAGACGGTATGGACGATTGTATCGGGGCGCGGCGAAGCGCTGCTGGACGGCGTGTCGCAGGCCGTCGGCCGCGGCTCCGTTCTCCGCATTTCGGCCAAGCAGCAAGTCAGCTTCGAGGCCTTCGAGGACTCGGAACTGATCGAAATCCAGACGGGCAGCCCTTCGCGAGAAGAAGGCGCGCAGCGTCGGTCTTATCCTCTGGGAAGCGCGGTGATCTAGATTGTCGGATACGAGCTTGCGCAGCAGTATCATTCGCGGTACGTCCTATCTGGCCGCCCGCAGCGCGATCGGTTTCGCCGTCGGGCTAGGCGGCATGCTGCTGCTGACAAGACTGATCGGCGCGGAAAATTACGGCTTGTACGTGACGATCAGCACCGTAATCAGCTATATGTCGGATATCGCGCTAATGGGCGTGTCGAACTACATTATCCGCAAAGAGGAGGTCGTAGGCCGCAGCCTGTACGATCTCGCGTTTACGTTCTCTTTGCTCGCTTCGATCGCGGCGATCGGAGTGGGCGTCGGTCTCTCCTTCTTTCTCAGCGGATGGCTGCACAGCCCGGAAATCCGGCTGCCGTTCCTGATTACGCTCGTTGCGCTTCCGATCTCCGCGCTGCTGCTGCCTTCCCAGACGATGCTGGAAAAGGAGTTGAACTATAAGCAAATCGCGTTTCTGGAAATGCACACGCAATTCGTCTACTACGGAGTCGCATTGGCGCTGGCCTATGCGGGCTTCGGAATCTGGGCGCCGGTCATCGGGAACATCGTTCAAGGAGCGGCGGCCGTCGTGATCGGATGCAAATACGCTAAGTATTTACCCAAACTGTACTGGTCGTGGAAGCCGTTGAAGGAGATGCTCCAATACGGGATCGCCAACTCGGTCTCCAAGCGCATCTGGGGATTGAGGACGCTGATCAATCCGCTAATCGTCGGACACTTCGCCGGTCCGGGAGGAGTCGCGGTCGTCTCGATCGCGATGCGCCTGATTCAGGCTCTCAGCGTCGTGAACGGTACGATTATGCGCGTCAGCTTCTCCGTTCTTGCGAAGCTTCAGCAGGATAAGCGCCGGATGGAGCTTGCGCTGAACGAAGCGATGACGATGCAGGTTTTCTCGATCGCGCCTTTCCTGATCGGCTTCGCGGCGCTGGCGCATTGGGTCGTGCCGCTGATGTTCGACGACGCCTGGGATGCGATACTCGTCATTTATCCTTTTCTGGCTTTTAAGTATATGATCTATGGCATATTCAATCTGCAGATGAACGTGCTCTACGTATATGGGAAGAATTGGGAAGTAACGAAATTCAACCTGCTGCATGTCGGAATGCTGGCGGTGCTGACCTTCCTGTTAGTGCCGTATTTCGGTCTGAACGGCTATGCTTGGGCGGAGGTGGCGACGATTGGGACCTATTACGCGATTCATCGCAACGTCAGCGAGAGCCTGAACGTCGATTACAGGGAGCCTTTCTTCTACACGCTCATTTGCGTGCCGGCCATGTTCGCTCCCATGCTGTCGTTTCCGTGGGCGCTGCTGCTGCTCTTGCCGCTGCTGCTATTCCTTGTCATGAGCAAACCTAGAAACCAAATCGTCGGCTATTCCCGGCAATTGCTGAAAAAAGAGAAAACGCTGGAAGCCGTCTAAATTCGCGCTGTTGGAGGATAATCCTATGAAACGAATATCGATCGTCGGATCTCCGGGATCGGGCAAATCGACTTTGGCCGGCGAGGTGGGCCGCCTGCTTGGCATTCCCTTCTACCATATGGACCACGTAGCCAATACGCCGGACGGCAAGCCGCGCAGCAAGGAAGAGGCCGAAGCTTTAATTCGGTCCATCCTGGCGGAGGAACATTGGGTCATCGAAGGCCATCATTACGAGGACGACGATCCGCGCCTGACGGAGGCGGACACGATCGTTTTTCTGAATTTGCCCAGATACTTGTGCCTTTGGAGGTACGCCAGAAGAACGGTTAAGTATTACGGCAAAAGCTCGCCGGGCAATTACATTGCCGAAAGGCTGAACAAGGATCTGCTCAGGGGAGCGAAATTCGTATTTCGGTTTCCCACGGCGACGATGCCGAAAATCATGAAGCAGATCCGCGTTTTCGAGACGGATAAAGAGATCTGCGTGCTGAGCAGCCCGTCGGAGGTTGAACGATTCAAGAGCGGGCTGAAGGCGCCGGCGACGCCGCAAGAGGTTTCGGCTACCGGCTGAGGGGGGAAGAACGATGCGTAGGGAAATTATCGCCCGGCGAACGGAGTTTCTGCTGCTTGAGGACGAGTGGAAGCGGCTATACGGACAATCGGAGGGGGCGGAGCTTCACGATGGCTGGGAGTGGACGCTTTCCTGCCTGGAAACGCTGCGAGGTCCCGAGCCCGAGCTGTTCGTTATTGCGGTCTACGACGGGGAGCGGTGCGTATGCATCGCTCCTCTGTGCATTGAACGGAGAAGAGTCGGGCTGCTTAAAGTCCGGTCGCTCCGGCCGATTAATCACGGGACGACGCCTTACAACCATTTTCTGCTGCATCGGGAGTATCACATTCGCGATCTGCTTCAGCCGGTCGGGGAAGCGTTGTTCGAACGCCGCGACCGCTGGGATTTCGCCGAGCTGACCAGCTTCAGCTCCAAAAATTCGCTGACGTTTCTGCTGCGGCAAGCGTTGGAGGAGAAGTATTCCGTATTCGCGGCAGAGGCGGCGATGACGACCTACGTCAAGCTGCCCGGCATGCTCAAAAGAAGCAAAAAAGCGGTGCACAACATCGAGCGAAGAGAGCGCGGGCTTCGTAAAAAGCATCAGGTCGACATTCGGATCGATGTGCCGTATACCCTTGAATTGTGGAGACAACTGGTCGAATGGAATAAAGCGAGATGGCAGGACAGCAGGTTCCACGATCCGCAATACGAGCGTTTTTTCGAGAAGCTGTTGGACCGCATGAACCGAACCGGCCAGCTCAGCTTCTCCTGCCTCGAGATTGACGGGGAGACGGAGTGCATCTCCTTGGACTTCAAATTCGGCGATAAAATATACGGGGAAATGATGAACTCCAGGCCGGACGGCAAGAGCGGTACGGGGATGATTCTGACCCATAGAATGCTTGAGCACTTCGCGCTTCACGGCGTCGCGGAATACGATTTTCAGGAAGGCGACCAGGAGCACAAGTTTTATTGGACCGATTCGGTGAGGAAAAACTATCACTTCTACGTATGCGGCAAAAACGGCAAAAGCGCCTACCTGGCGTTCTGGACGTGGCTGAAGGTGGCGGCCAGACAGAACAAGAAGCTGAACGGTCTAAAGAGGAAGGCGGTCGCGCTGCGATCCGGCCTCAATCATTTCCGAAAGGGATCGAGAGGAAGCCATGCTGAAAATAGCGGTTTTGCGTGATTCGGCCCCTTGGGATCAAGGGCAAACCGATTGTATTCAAGCGTTGGTCTCTTCGCCTTATACATGCGTAGCATGCGTGTTCGAGGTGCGGGAGGCGGCGGTGTCGACATCCCTCCAATGGTTCCGGCGCGCAGCGCGGCGAATGGACAAATCCGTCCGGGCGGCGTCCGGCATGGAGAGACTTCCGGCGGCGAGCCTGGTCAGCGAAGAGGAGCTTGCGGCGGCCCTATCGCCGTTCGCTCCGGACGCGATTCTGGACTTGCGCAGCGCCGATGAGGCCAGAGCCTTGGCCGAGCTTGCCCGGTTCGGCTTATGGCGTCTTCGCTACGGTTACGGGAAGGCAGCGGGCGGTGCGGCCGAATTCGTCTTCCGTCTTCTGCTCGGGAGCGATCCGGCGGGCTGCGTGTCGCTTGTGCGGATTGGCCGGACCGCCGAGCGCGATCTCATTTTGAAACGGGGGTATATCTCCTCGTATGGATCCGGGTTCGGAGAGAAGCTGGCAGAGCTCTACCGCTTCTGCCGCTCCTGGCCGGCTTCCGTCTGCAAGGAGCTTTCCATTACCGGCAAGCTGCCCGGCGCGGAAGCGGATAGCCTGACCGAAACCGGCTACGGACGCGGAGGTCCCGCTCCGACCGTTCTGCAAGCGCTTCGGTTAGCGGCGCTGCTCGGATATCGCAAGGTGGCTCGCCAATTGTCCGCATGGTTTATCGTCGAGCAGTGGAACGTTGGCCTAATTCGCCGGCCGATCGACGCCGTGCTGCGCGATCGGGACGAACCGGTCGTCGAGTGGATGCCCGAGCGGAGCGGCTTCGTGGCCGATCCGTTCGCGGTCAAGCTGGATGAGGGAATAGGCATCGTCGCCGAGGAATGGGACCATGTGGAGCGGAAAGGGAAAATTTCCTTCTTGAAGCTGGACCATGACCTGCGGATCGACGACGCCGTCCGGTGGCAGCAAGCCGTGCTTGAGCTTCCCCTGCATCTGTCCTATCCCTGCATCGTGCACGCCGAAGGACAGCTCTACTGCATTCCGGAATGTTATCAAGCCGGAGAGGCCGCGATCTATCGTTCGGAGAATTTTCCGAGCGAATGGAAGAAGATGAAGGTTCTAATTCCGAATTTTCAAGCGGTGGACCCGACCGTGTTCCGGCATGACGGCTTGTGGTGGCTGTTCTGCACCGATCAGGAGGAAGGACCGCATTCCCATTTGCATATTTGGTATTCCGACGAGCTGCTCGGCGAGTGGAAGCCTCATCCGGCCAATCCGGTTAAGATGGACGTCCGTTCCTCCCGCCCCGCGGGAACGCCGTTTGCGGTCGGCGGGGAGCTGTTCCGTCCTGCCCAGGATTGCTCGGGCACCTATGGCGGAGCCGTATGGATCAATCGCATCGAGCGTCTGACGACGACGGAATTCCGCGAAGCTCCCGTCCGCCGCCTGTCCCCGGATCGTTCCGGTCCCTACCCGGACGGCCTGCATACGCTTTCGTTCGCGGGAGAAGTCACATTGGTGGACGCTAAGCGCGAAAGATTGGGTCTTGGCGTTTTCGCGCGGAGAGCGTCGGTAAAGCTGGTTCGGAAGATTCGCAGAACGTATAGGAAAGGAGCAGGAGCCATTGGCAGCATCCCTTAACGAGATCGCAATCGCCGTCGCGGCGGACGAAGGCTACGCCCAACACTTGGCGGCGGCGCTCGTATCCGTCGCCGTGCATCTTCCTCCTTCCGCGCGAGCATGTTTCTACATTATCGACGGAGGTCTTTCCAAGACCAGCCGCGAACTGCTCGAAGCGACAATATCCTCTCACCGGGTTCGCATTCGCTGGGTCGGAATGTCTCCTCGGCTTCTTAACGGAATGAGCGCGGGCGGACATCTGAGCTCGGCGACGTATTGCAAAATTCTCGTGCCGGAGCTGCTTCGCCGATATTCGATCGATAAAGTGCTCTATCTGGATTGCGACGTCATCGTCTTGGGCGATCTGACCCCGATCTGGCAGGAGGATTTGCGCGGCTACGCGCTGGCGGCCATCGAAGATATCGGGGGCAAATGCCGGAAGAAGGCGCTGGCGATTCCGAGCGCCAGCCCGTATTTTAATGCGGGGGTTCTTCTGTTTAATCTGCGGCGCTGGCGCGAGGAGCATTTGACGGATCGCGTGATGGCCTATGCGGCGGAGCATGGAGAACGGCTAATGTTTCACGATCAGGACGCATTAAACGCCGTGCTTCACGGCCAGTGGCTGGAGCTGCCGCCCGAATGGAATTTGCAGAGCAACATGCTGACGGCGAGCCTGCGCAAGGTCGGGCCGGCCGGGCCGATCGTCGTTCACTACACCGGGGCGTCGAAGCCGTGGCATTACGACAATGTACACCCTTATCGCAGCGAATATTATCGTTATTTGAATATGACGGCCTGGCGGCGCTACCGCCCTCCCGTGACTTTAAGCGGCATGGCGAAAAAGGCGGTGAAGAGGGCGCTTCCGGGCGTGGCTCTCGATTGGGTGCGGAGGGAGAAAGCCAGATGGGCACAGGGAATCAAGTGAATATCCGCTATATGTACGCGACGCTGCTGTTTCTCGTATCGGGAGGGCTCCTCCCGCTGCTCTTCTTGCCTTGGAACGGGTGGGGACAGCTTGACGGCCCGGTCGCCATTAGCCTGGCAGTGCTGGTTTATTCGGCGGCTATGCTAAGCTATCCGGTCGCAGCGAACAAAGAGCGCATCCTTGACATGACGTTCTGGTTGTTTGCCTACGTGTTTCTTGGCCTTGTTCCGCTTGTGCAGCTAGCGGAGCGCAGTTTTCCTTGGCCCGACGTATACAGCGATCGGACGCTCGTTACCGCCCAGCTTATGACGTTGGCCGGCTTGCTCGCCTATCATGCCGGGACTTTGCTCGGCAAGCCGTCCAAAGCTTCGCCGCCTTCTTCCGGAAGCCTGACCGACGATTTCGCGAAGCCGGGCGGAGCGCGGCAGTTTCTGATCGTCTCCGGCATTGCGATTCTGGTCTCGGGGGCTCTTCTTGTTCAATCCGGCAGCATCTCTTCCTTATTTCTTCCGCGCAATGCGCTGGAAAGCGTCTATGAGACGAAATCGCAAAATCTTATCGCCGACCAGCTCATGAAAGTTCCCCTATTCGTGTGCCTGATCGTCGGTTTGACGATGTGGAAGCGCCGCGCGTTCCGGAGCGTGCTGCCCAAGCTGACGACGCTGCTGCTGCTCGTTCTCTGCCTGATCGTCTCGAATCCGATCTCCAACGCCCGCTATTGGTTCGGATCGGTGATGTTGACGCTGTGTCTGCTATTCGTGCCGTGGAAAAGGATCGGACGCTTCGGATGGACGGCGGGTTATCTGCTGCTGTTCATCGTCATTTTCCCTTATACGGATCTGTTCCGCAACAATTTGGACGGAGATATTCAGACCGCCGGAATCTCGGACATTTTCGTGCAGAAGGGGGATTACGACGCTTTCCAGATGATGCTGAACGCCGTCGATTACGTCGAGATGAACGGGACGACTCACGGCAAGCAAATGCTCGGCTCTCTGCTGTTCTGGGTGCCGCGCTCGCTATGGGAGGCGAAGCCGCTTAGCTCGGGGCAGCTGCTGGGCGAATCTTCAGGATACTTCTATACGAATCTGTCCTGTCCGCTATGGGCGGAAGGCTACATTAACGGCGGGTTTGTCGGCGTCGTTCTGCTGTTTGGCTTATATGGGTTCGTATCCCGCCGTTTACAGAGCAAATACGAGGAAAGCAGACGCTTGTCGGCGATGTCGATCTATCGGATCGTCGTGCCGTTCTTATCGGCTTATCAGGTTTTCCTGCTGCGGGGCGATCTGATGAACGCGCTCGCCTACATGTCCAGCTTTCTTCTGTTCGCCTATCTGTTTACGCGCTGGAGCGGAAGTCGGAGTCGGAGCCAGAGTCAAAATCTTCCGGCCGACCGGGCCGATTCCGCCGTTTTCAGCCGATATACTCGATCAAACATAGCGAGCCGCTAGTCACCGTATCGACTTTATCGTTGCTTTCGAGAACCAAGCGCCGTTTGCTGTCCGTGTCGCACGGGAAGAAAAGGGACGTGTCGACGTTAAAACCGTTCGCCAGAGCCGTCTTGTTGTCTCCAGAGGCTTTGGCCAGCACAGTCGGGTTGGCGTCGCTCGTCCGCACGGAGAACGACCATGCCTTGTTTTGCGAGGAGACGGCTTTGGCGGGCCAGAAAAGACGGATACCGGTAACGATCACGCCCGGAGGCAGAGTAAATTCGACTTTGGGCGCCCGATTGTAGGGCAGGTTGCCGTCCGCGTTTTTGATCGACAGAACTTTCCGCGAGGTCGGTCCGAGTACGGCCGTCGCGAAGCCGTAATCGCAATCCCACAGATTCCACGATCCGTTCGTTCCGCCGGAGCCGCGGCAGTTGCGGAAATGAACGACCGGCGCGCCGCCGATATTGCCCGTTTTGTCGCCGCTTGCGACGGTAAGGAACGTTTTGACGTCCGCATGCTGCTCGAAGGTGCAGTTTTCGTAGATGACGTTATGCCGCTTGGACCAGGAGTTGACCAAATAGCTGTAAGTGTGGGAGCCGATCAGCCGACAGTTGTCGAATTTGATGCTCGGCATCTCGTTATTCGAGCTTTTGAAGAGCGCGCTTTGCAAGGTATACGGCCGCAGATGCATGGAGCTTGTCGCATCGACGTTAAGGAAGGTTACGACGCCGCCCGGCCAAGTGCACTCGATCAACTGGCTATTGGCGTTGCGGTGCTCAATTCGCGTGCCTACGCAGAGGAATCGCTCCGTGCCGTAGAAGTGACTGTCCCCCAGAAGCCTGAAGAACACGCCCCCGTTTCCGTAATGGATCAGACTGCCTCCCCAAATGTTGACGTTGCCGCCTTTCTCCAGATGAATAAAATCTCCCTCCGCCATTTCGAAGTTGCACGCGAAGAAATTGTAGTTGACGAATTGGTCCGAGCCTTTGGCGTCCACGTAAAGCATTTTTTTGCAGGAGCCCGACCAGTTGCAGGCATAGAACGAGTATTCGCTATTGTTGTTCGTTCCCCGCAAATTCAAGAGATACTTCCAGGTTCCCGTGAAGCTGCAGCGCTCCCAATTGTATTTTTGCGCGCCGCCGTTGGAGTTGGAATCCATCAGAGAGTTGTTGGCGTTGTTGGAATCAAAGGTCAGATCGGAGATGGTCACCATCAACCAAGCGTCGTTATTGGTCATCAGATATCCGCCGGGAACGGACGGCTGGTACAGAATTTGGGTAAGACCCTCGCCGGCGCCTTGAATGACAAGTCCGACGGTTCGATTCACATAGCTGCTGCGGATCAGCGCTTCGGCTTTGCGAATGACATAGGTTCCCGCAGGAATATAGATCGTGACCGTGCCGAGCCTGTTGCTGTCCGAGCTTGGCGCGGAGTTTCTTCTCGCTTGTTTTTCGGCTGCGGCGATTGCATCGAGAAAAGCTTTGCTGTCGTCCGCGGTGCCGTTGCCCTGGGCGCCCAGGCTTTTGACATTAATGATATTCGAGTCCACAGGCAGAGGAGCTGCAGTTGCCATAGAAATCAGTCCTTTCTTAAAGTGTGGTGAATTCTATGCAGTATATTCAGCGATTGAACAAGCTTCCACACTCGGCAACGGCTCCGGAGCAAAATATATGTTTGTCCGCAGGCTTCCAAAAGAAGAAGCAGGCGGGAGCTACCCCGCCTGCTTCGCTTTCTTCTCCGTAAGACCGACTCCGGCGGGTGCGCCGGGAGCTCCTGAACCGACTGGAGCCCCAATTTCGGAGCCGGCCGACTTCTTGTCGCCTCCGTCCATTCGGCTGCCGCCGTTCAGGACGCCGCCCTCCTGCACGAACAGGATTGCCGATTGGGCATTGCCGTGAAGCTGCCCCGTAGCGGTGATGACCAGCTTGCCGAAAGTATGTACGTCTCCGTACACGGTGCCCGCGATCGTGACGTCGCGGGCCGTAATGTTCGATTTGGCCACGCCGCTTTCCCCGATGACGATGCTTCCCTTGCTCTCGATGTCTCCGTGATAATCTCCTTCGATTCGGACGTCCGCTTCCGATTTCATTAATCCGTTGAACACGGTGCCGGCGCCGACCAGCGTATCCGTGACGCCGGGTTTTCTCCTGTTTCCGAACATGCGCTTAATCCTCCTCTACTTGGCGCAAATAAGGAAGCGGGTTGACCGGCTTCTCGCTGGCGACCACCTGAAAATGCAGGTGCGCTCCCGTGCTGCGCCCGCTGTTGCCCATCTCGCCGATCCGGTCCCCGCGTCGAATTTGCTGCCCCGCTTTTACTCCGATTTTGCTTAAATGCAAGTAATGCGACTCCAAACCCGTCCGATGGGTAATGATGATATAATTACCACGTGTGCGATTGAACCCGGCTTCCTTGACCGTGCCGTCTCCCGCGGCGTAGATCGGATCGCCGACGTCGCCCGTGATATCGACTCCGGCGTGGAACGCGGACTTGCGCGTGAACGGATCGCTTCGATAGCCGAACCCGGAGGTCAACCGTCTGGATACGGTCGGCCACGCCGACGGCAGCGCGTCCAGCTCGGCTTGACGCTGCTCCGCCTTGCGGAGATTGGTTTCCATGGAGTCGGCCAGCTCGCCGAGCATCTGCGACAATTCCGCGATGTCGTCGATCGTCAGCTGAGCCGCAGCCGCAGTCAGTTCGTCGGACGCGGCGGCTGCATAAGAGGAAACGGCCACTTCGGATACGTGCTCGCCCTGCGGAATCGTCTGTCCGTCGCCATATTGCCCGATGAACTGTCGAAGCCTGGTTTCCAGCACCGCCAATTCGTCCATTCGCTGTTGCAGCAACTCGCTTCTGTCGTTCAATTCGCGCAGCTCCCGATTCAGCGAACTAATCTCTGAGTTCTTGGCTGCGAGAGCGGCTCCGCTGCGGGCGGATTGGGCGTCGAGCAGCGCGTCCAGCTCGTGAATTCGCTGCAGCGCCTCAAGCTCTCTAGACGCGAACGCCCCAACGACCGTCAGCGCGGCGGCTATGGGAAGCGCTGCAAGCGTTCGGCCGGACACTCGGAACTGCTTGACGCGACGATCGGCGTCCCGGATCAGAATAAACGACCATTTCGCTTTCCGTCGTCTGTGTGCCATCGGCTCTCCTTTCGGATGCGAGGGTTGTCGAGCTCTTTCCTGTACTACTGCTATTTATTCTTGAAAGCTTCCTTTCATTCCTGAAAATCATTAAGAGACGCGAGGAACGATGGATATGATTGCGTTCGGACTTTGCCTGCTTCTGCTTATCTTTATCTTCCAAGCGGCCACGATTTTGCTGCTTGAGTTTCGGAGACCCGCCCATGCGACGGCATGGTTGTTCATCCTGTTCCTGTTCCCGTTCGTCGGCTTTATTTTGTATTATTTTCTGGCGACGGAGTACCGCAGGAGCCGCAAGGCGCGTCGCAGGGGTAAATTGGACCAGCGCCGCCGCGCTAAGCTGCTGGCGATGACGACGACGCTGCCGGACCCTGCGGAGCTGCCGCCAACCGGGATTGCCGAGCAGACCCGCCTGTACCGTACGCTGCTTAAACGCGGGGAGCTGCCCATTACGGGACGCAATCGAACTCATGTATTCAACAAAGGCAAGGATGCCTATGCGGCGATGCTGCAGGCGATCGACGCGGCGAAGTCTCATGTGCACATTTCGTCTTACATCGTACGGGACGACGGCGTCGGCAGTCAGTTGCAGCAGGCGCTGCTGCGCAAAGCCGATGAAGGCGTGCAGGTGAAGCTGCTATACGACGGCATCGGCAGCATCAAGCTGAAAGACTCCTATATTCGGATTTTGAGGGAGGGCGGCGTGGAATGCGCCTGCTTTTTCCCGCTTCGGCCCTCCTTCCTGAAGAAGAGGATGAATTATCGCAACCATCGGAAAATAACGGTCGTGGACGGCAAGGTCGGCTTTATCGGCGGCCTCAACTTCGGAGACGAATATATCGGCAAGCATCCTCGGCTCGGCTATTGGCGGGATACGCATCTGAAGCTGGAGGGGGATTCCGTCTACTGGCTTCAGGAGGTGTTTCTGAAGGACTGGGAGATCGCGACGCGCACGAAGCTGGACGAGCCTTCGTATTTCCCGGAGCACGACGTCGCGGCGACGGAAGCGGTGCAGATCGTGCCGGCCGGCCCCGATCGCCGCGGGGACGCGATCCACGATTCCGTGTTCGCGATGGTGAACGCCGCCAAGGAGCGCATCTGGATCACGACGCCGTATTTTATCCCGAGCTCGAGCGTAGCGATGGCGCTCCGCGATGCAGCGGTCAGCGGCATGGACGTGCGCCTGATCATTCCTTACGTTCCGGATACGTGGCTCGTCCACTTGGCGACGCTCTCCTATGCGGAGGAAATGATGAGATCCGGCGTGCGCGTATGGCAGTACAAAAAAGGATTTGTCCACGCCAAAGCGCTGGTCGTCGACCAGTTCGCGGCGGTCGTCGGCTCGGCGAACATGGATTTGCGCAGCTTCTACAGCAATTTCGAGATCAATGCCCATCTGTTCGATCCGGCCCCCATTGCCGAGATAGAGCGGAATTTCCTGCAGGATTTGCAGGACAGCGAAGAGATCAATCTGCAGAAGTTTCTGAAGCGGACGCGCACGCAGAAGGTGAAGGAAGCGATGGCGCGGATCTTGTCTCCTCTGCTGTAGCTATTTTCTGCCCAGCAGATGGGCGATGACCGGGCCAAGCGCTTGCCGGGGCGCTGCGGCAAGCGGATCTCCGCGTTCGCGCAGACGCTGCGGCACGTTGAGCAGGTGAAAGTCTGTCGGCTTAACGTCTCTTCGTACCTCGTCGCGAGTGAGCGGCGTCGAAACCGTCGCCATCGGACGCGCCCTGGGGGAGTAAGAGGCGGGCAGCGTTTTGCCGGCATAGTGCTGCAAGTAATCGAGATAGATCAAAGGACCGCGGTCTTTTTTCAAACGTTCAACAGTGAAAAGAGCTCGATGACGGGCGACGAGGTATTCGGACAGAAACTTGCCGAAACGCCGCAGCTCGTCGAAGTCCGGCCCGCGTTCGATCGGCATGACGATTTGAACGCCGGTCGCCCCCGACGTTTTGGCCACGGCGCTCAGGCCGAGCGAGTCCAGCGTCTGCAGCACATGCTCCGTCGCTTCCATCAGCCGCGGCTCCTCGTTCATCGAAGGATCGATATCGAGCATCCACGTATTGGGCAGCGGATTGTCGATTTCGTCGGAGGAGACGTGGAATTCCAGACTGTACAAGCTGCCCATCCACAGCAGCGTTCGCACGGAGTCGAGCACGACATAGTTGATGTTGCGGTCCTTGGCGGTTCGTACATAGTCGGGAATCGGCTCCGGACAATTTTTCTGATAAAAGGACACGCCGTGTATCCCTTCCGGATAGCGGATCGTCGTCAAATAGCGGCCGGCGGCGTACGGCAGCAGAAAAGGGGCCAGCTCGGCCAACAGCTGCACATATTTCAGCTTCGTAATACCGGCTTCGGGCCAAATCATCTTATCCGGATGGGAGATGGCGAGCTCGTGTTCTCCAAGCTTTACGACGGTTCTCGTATTGACCATTTCGGCATTTCCTCCTTCCTGACCCTTCCTGACCCTTCCTACTCCTTCCTACTCCTCCGCTCCGGTCAACAGATACAGAATCGGTCCTCGTGGTCGGCGGATGTTCGGGCCTCGCAGTCGAGGGAAGCCATTGAGCGCTCGTTTGAATGATTCATAGCATTAAGGAACCGCCCCTTCTTTTTTGCGCCCGCGCGTGCTGCGGGTTTTCGCTTTGCCGCGGTCGCCGCCGGCGTCTTCGGAGCCGGACGCATCTTTCGGCTTGGCTGCTTCAAGGCTCGCTTGCAGTGCGGCCATCAGGTCGATAACGTTCGTTCTTTCCACGTCCGGAGCGGTGACGATGTCCGCGCCTTCTCCGGATATTTTGCGCTGAATCGCTTCTTGGAGGGCGATGCGGTAATCGTCGGTGTATTTCGTCGGCTCGAACGGCGTCGAGAGCTGCTCGATCAGCATTTTGGCCATCGTCAATTCCTTATCGTTGACGTTCGTCTGTTCCGGCAAATTCGGCACAAGCTGCAGCTGGCGAATCTCGTCCGGATAGTGCATCGTTTCCATGCAGATGCAATTGTCGACGGGGCGTATGGCGGCCAGGCTGCTTTTGCTGCGGATCGCGATTTTGGCGATGCCGATTTTACCGGACTGACGCATCGCTTCCAGCAGCAGATTGTAGGCGCCCGCCCCGGCTTGATCGGGAGACAGATAGTACGCCTTCTGGTAATACAGCGGATCGATTTCCGTCAGATCGACGAAATCGAGAATTTGAATCGTCTTCGTATTGTCGGGTTTGATCGCTTCCAGTTCCTCCGGCTCGAACAGTACGAACCGGCCCTTCTCCTGTTCGTAGCCGCGGGCGATTTCTTCCCAGGCAGCCTCCTTCTCGCAGTGGGGGCAAGTTCGAACGTTGGCGATGGGCGTTCCGCAGACTTTGTGAATCATTCGCAGATGGATATCTTTGTCCTCGGTGGCGGTGAACATTTTCACGGGAACATGAACGAGGCCGAAACTGATCGCGCCTTTCCAGACCGTATGCATGGCTGACGCTCCTTTACGTGTAGAGGTTTGACTTCGAAGGTTGAATTCGGAAGGACGGAGTTCGGATTTTGACTTTTGGGAACTCGACTATAAGTTGCCCATTCGCATGGAAAACAACCGGACAGGGAATATTGGAAAAGTCTTAATCCAATAGCGAAGGGGGATGCCGCAAGTGGCTTCCGAGGACAAGGAAAAGGGGCTTGAGGACTCGATCTACGAAGGAAGGGACGAGTTCGACATGGACGTCGATCGAATGGTCAACGAAGGGTTGGGCGGCGGGCAGGTCACCTTGCATAACGGATGGGTGCCGGAAATCGAAGAAACGTTGGAGGATTGAATATGGACGCGCAGAGAGCAAAGGAAATTTACGAATCGGCGGATAATTTCAAGGTCCGTCTGGACAGCGGCGAGCCGGTCTGGATCGAGGATGTGGACGTTGCGGGCGGCGTGGCGACCGTGCAGGTCGGCCAAAGCCCGACGGATGTGCGAACAGTTGGCGTTGAGAAGCTGGAGGAAGTGTCGCACTAGTTTGAGTTGGGTGCGGGCAGCAAGCTCTGTAAGCCGAATCAGTCGGGTTGCAGCGCGAAACGGGCATGTCGCCGCTTTGGAAGCTGACTCAGTGAGGTTGCAGCTAGAAACGGGCGTGTCGCCGCTCTGTAAGCTGACTCCGTGAGGTTGCAGCGAAAAGAGGCAGCTGTTAGCTCAATGCGGCTACAGTCGAGGCTGCAACCGGCATCTGCTTCGCCCGTGACATCGCGAATTGGGGCTTACTTTTTGAAAGTGCTTTATTTCCGTGCTACAATAGGTGGAGCTTCCCAATTTTTTCACACGAGGAGTGAGTGCGATGTACGATGTTGCCATTATCGGCGGAGGACCGGCGGGAGCCAGCGCTGCGATTTTTACCGCGAAGGCAGGCAAGAAGACGCTGGTGATCGATAGCGATCAGAGCGTAACGAAACGCGCATGGGTGGAAAATCATTACGGCGTCGATGGGATTACCGGTCCCGATCTCGTTGCTGTAGGCAAGAAGCAGGCGGCCAAGTTCGGAACGGAGTTTGTGACGGGCAAAGCAACGAAGCTGACGGCGGGCGAAGGCTCGGTTACGATCGAAGCGGACGGGCAGTCCTACGAAGCGACTCACGTCATTATCGCTACGGGAATGTTCGCCGACGTGGCGGAAGCAAGCGGCGTTGTCACGAAGCCGGGGACGGAGCCGCGCATCAAGACGATTATCGACTGCGCTCCGGATGGCAAGACGAATCTGGCCAACGTATGGGCGGCCGGCACGATTGCCGGAGTGAGCATGCATACGATCATCACTGCTGGCGATGGCGCTAAAGTGGCGATCAACGTTGTCAGCGAACTGAACGGCGAGCGTTATGTCGACCATGACATTCTGAAAGCTTAAGAAGAGTCCGATTAAAAAAAGGCTTTGCAGCCCCTCAGCTTTGAGGCGGAGCAAAGCCTTTTTTGACGATTCAAAAAATAAATGTGCCACGGTACAAGGGGGCTCTGATCGGTTTGCGGCGTGTCGCAGGCAGAATGCGATTTAAAGCGGAAAAACCTCTCTAATTTCTACATATCGGGTAAGAGTGGATATTTAAAGCGGAATCCCCGCTCTATTTTCGCCAAAACAGGAAAAACGCGAAAATAGAGCGGGACATCCGCTTTAAATTGCCTGAAATGGGCGCTGGAGCGAATTTAAAGCGGGTTTCCCGCTTTAAATCAACAACGCCTATTATCCCTCACCGGATAGCGTGCCTTCAAAAGCCTCGGATCCGAAAGAAAGAGGACCGGCTGAACATCGGGATCCATCTACTATAAAAGCATTTTGAAGAACGATTGGCTGTAAATCAGGTGTCCGTAGTCGTTCGGGTGGTTAATGTTGTTCAGCAGCAAGCTGGCGGGAGTTTTGCCGGCCGCCAACTCGGCGGTCCATTCGGCGTGCGCGTCGGCGACGCCGATGCCGTATTCCCGGCCAAGATGCCGAATGACGTCGGCGTACAGAGGCGTTTGTCCGCTCGTATGCTGCCAATCGGGATTCGGCTCGCACGGCGTGACCAGCACGATGTCGGTGTCGCCCGCCGAGCGGATTGCATCGATCATGCCGCGCAGATTGCGATCGAATTGCTCCAACGACGTTGTATGGCTGCCGTCCTCGTGCACATTCTGATCGTTCATGCCGTAGCCGATCGAGACCAGGTCAGGCAGCAGCGCAACGACGTCGGCATCGACGCGGCTGATCCCGCCCCCGGTGTCCTCTCCGCCGATGGCTTTGTTGACGATGCGAAGACGACCTTGCGGATACAGGCTACGCAGCGCCTCCGCGAAACGCCCGAAGTACGCCAGGCTCTCTTCGCTCGCCTCTCCGCCCGTGCTGATGCTATCGCCATAGACGACGTAGACAGCCTCTTCGCCGGCCTGCAGCTTGCGCACGAGCCGATCCAAAAAGCCGGAGCGCTCGATGTCCGAGGTCGCAACGGTCGTTTCTGCGGGAGCCGTTACGCTCTCGTAATCGACGTATACCGTATAGGAGGCGTTGCTGAAATCGGAATATTCGTTATGGTTAAATGCCTGTACCCCATACATCGGATGAAGCCGCGCGTCCGCAATTCGGCTTTCCGGCGTCCGCCGGATCGTGCCCGTTTCGTAATCCACTATATAATCCTTGCCTTCCTCGTAGCGAACCGCTTCGGGAAGATCGCTTCTCCACCGGCTGCGCACCGACGTTACCGAGCCGCTTACCGGCTTGTAACGAAACCGCAGCTCCTCTTCTCCGGCGAATACGAAGGCTTCCCCTACCAGCTTGCGTCCCATCGCTTCCTTCACTCCTCAGCTTTTGGACCATTCCAGCACGATTCCCAGGAACGGCTCCGTTTTGTCCATAATGAGCTGCCAAGCTTCTGCGGCTTTTTCCGCCGGGAAACGGTGGGAGATTAGCGGAGTCGTGCTCAGCCAGCCATCGCGAATTCCCGCGAGTGTGGCGTCCATCCGCGCGGTTGTCCACCCGGAAGGACTGTGCAGCGTAATCTCCTGCGGGCGCAGCTCCTGAATGTCCACCATACCCTCCGCGCCCAGAAAACCGGCGGAAACGAGGTGGCTGTTCAGGCGCATGGCCGGCTTCAGCTCCCGGAACGTTCCCATTGCGCCGATGGAATCGACGACGACGGCGATATCCCCGCGGTCTCCGATCCAATCGGACAAGCTATGACGCTTAAGATTATAAGAGCGAATATGGGAAGGAAGCAAGGCTAATCTATCGTCATGCCTGCCGAGAACGGTTACGTCAGCTCCGCGATGGGCCAGCGTCTGGGCCGCCCATTGGCCGACCATGCCGTCGCCGATGACGACTGCGACATCGCCCGGCTCCACCGCAGGGCGGATGCCGCAGTTGTACCCGACCTGCGTCAGCACCATGCCGCTGTAGGCGAGCGGGTCGCAGCCGTCAGGAAGCTTCCAAACTTGACTTGCATCGGTGACAGATGGATTGATATGACCCCCGCTGTCGAACTTCATGCCGTTTACTTTGCTGATGGAGGCGAATACCCGATCCCCGATCGCCAGTCCTTTAACCTTTTCGCCAACGCTTCTCACGATGCCGACTTTCTGATAGCCGGCCACCTGAGGGAAAGGCAGAACGTCTCCCGGACGGGTAACCTGCTCTCCGGATATCCGTTCTCCATACAGGAAGGACGATTCCGTGCCGTTGCTGATCCAGGAGTACTCCAGATCGATCACGACATCCTCGGGCCCCGGTTCGGGCAGCTCGACCTCCATAAATTGAACCTGTCTGACATCCGTAAATACGACTGCCTCGCCTCTCATATTATCTTCCCTCCGCAGCGGCTGCGAAATCGGTTGGAGGATAGGCGTATACCTTAATCGCTTCCTGTTTTTTCAGCAGCTCAATCGTTTCGTGATAGCGATATAAAGGAACATGGTGCGTTTGCAGGCAAACCGTATTCAAACCTTTGTTCGCGACAAGATCGAGCAGCAGCGCTTGGTCGCTTGCTCCGAAGCTGCGGTAGTTGTACGACTCCAGCTTAATTCCCTTGAACCACAGATGGCCGCCGTAGCGAACCTCGCCCTTCAGTACCCCGAAAATCACAACATGCGAATCGACGCGCTCCAGCACGTTCTGAACGGAAGCCGCCGCGCCGACGCAATCGTAGCCGAGGTCGAAGCGCTCGTCCCCAAGCTCATCGGCATGTTTGGCAATTCCGATGCCCAGGCCGTTCACGAAGTCGATTCGTTCCTGCGTAATGTCGATCGCCACGACTCGCGACGCCCCCATGAGACGCGCAGCCTGCATCGCGAGAATGCCAGCCGGTCCAAGTCCCGACACGAGCATGGATTTGCCGCTGATCTCGCCGAATTGCAGCAGGCCGATCAATACGCATTTCAGCAGTTCGAAAGAGACGGCCTGCTTCCATTCCACGTTGTCGGGCAGCCTGATCAGCTCGTGCTCGCGATAATTCAAATATTCGGCGTAGGCTCCGTTGCCGAGCAAGTGCTCCAGAGCGGCGACGCGGTCTCCGACTTTAAGTGACGCGACTTTGGAGCCGACGGCCACTACGGTTCCGGCCATCTCGTGACCGGGGAAGCCTGGAGGAAGCGGGTAGTCCGGCTGCTTGGACGCGTCGAACATATCCTTGCCGCCCATCATGCTCATGTCCCAGCGCGGACAGGTGGAGACGATCTCGATGCGTACCGTCACCTGATCTTCTTGCGGCTGCTCCTGCGGAATTTCGATAATCTCAAATGCGTTTTCACCGGTAATTTGCAGTGTTTTCAACGATTTGTCCCGCCTTTCGGTTTCATCACTATGTCTTTCTCAGTTAAGTGTACAATAGGCGGAAGGAACAGTCTTTGCACGTTATTGTCTTTGATTGACGGTTTATATTATTTATTTTCAAGGGGGATGACGAAGGAAATGGACAGTTCATTTGATCAATATTGACATATTTCTAAAGGGGGCGGGATTCATGGCAGCGAGTCAGCAAGGGACGAAAGGCGCCGAAGAGCAAGAGAGAGCAAGAGAAGGCAACAAATGCGTCTATTCGCTGCGATCGCTTCCCTCTATAATAATGAGCATAAGTCGGCTTGAAGAAGTCGTGTGGAGAACGAACAGCTCAGAGGGGGACGCAAATAATGTCATATCGCAATCGGCTGGAGATCGGGCTGTGGGTGAGTCCGCCGGCTTCCGAGGCGACGTCGGCCAGATACGCCGAGATTAAGGAGGCCGGCTTCACTTTTGTGATCGGCCTAACGGAATATCAGGACGGCGGGGAGCAAGCGATCGAGCGTGCTTTGGATGCAGCGGCGGCGAACGGATTAAAATACGTCGTTCACGATCCCGACTTGAAACGGCTGCAAATCGGAACGGCAGCCTCGGAGGAAGAGCTGCGCCACCGCGTCTCGGCGTTCGCGGGGCATACGGCCTACATGGGCCATCTGTTGAAGGATGAACCTTCCGCGCCGGAGATCGACCAACTGGCGTCCGTCAAGGCGGCTTACTTGCGAACGGCTCCCGACGGTTTGGCGTACGTGAATTTGTTTCCGCGCCATGCCGCGCCTGATTTGTTGCAGGCGGATTATGCGGATTATATTGAGAAGTTCATGCAGGTGTACAAGCCTCAGGCGCTGTCATACGACCATTATCCTTTCCTGACCGAATCGTCCGTGTTTGCCGGGGAGCGAATCACCGAGGATTACTATATCAATCTCGAAATGATCCGCAGCGCGTCCATTCGTTACGATACGCCGTTCTGGCTGTTCGTTCAGACGTTGGCTTTTAACGGGACGCATCGCGATCCGACGGAAGCGGAAATTCGCTGGCAGGTGAATACGAGCCTCGCCTTCGGAGCGAAAGGCATTCAATATTTCACGTACTGGACGCCGGAAGACGGGCGCGAGAAGTTCGGGGACGCCATTATCGCTCGCGACGGCAGTCGGACGAAACATTACGCGGAGGTGCAGGCGGTTAATCGGGAACTGGCCGAGCTCGGACCGTCTTTATTGCCGCTAAAGTCCGTAGGGGTTCTATTCGGCGGCAAGCATCAGGCGATAGCGGAAGATTCCATAGCGGGTTTCGCTCCGCTGGAGGCTGTCGAAGGCGATGCCGTTGTCGTCGGCTGCTTCATGGATGAGGAGGGCCTTCCGGCGTTGTTCGTCGTGAACGGAAGCTATGAGGATGCGGCGGAGGCGTCGCTGCTTTTAAGCGGTCGGACTTATCGTCAGGCTGTAATCGTCGGCGGGCGAAATCAAAGCCAAAGCCAAGTCCAAGGCGCCGTCGACCTGACGGGAGACTCCCGGTTGCGCCTGACGCTCGCTCCGGGGGAAGGCAAGCTTGTCCGTTTTGTCTGCTAACAGCATCCCGTCGCGCCGGAATACTTGCATTCGCATAGAGAGATCAGGAACCCGAGGCGGGTTCCTTCTTTGCATTCCTAATAGAGGGGGGAGAACGGATGAGGGCGATCTCCGGCAGTTCGATTTTTCCGAAGCTGGTGCTGATCTTTATTGCCGTTACGCTGCCGCTGTTCGCGCTCAGTCTGGTGTTGAACGAGCTGGCCAAGCAGGAGGTACGGTCGCAAATTTCGGATGCGATGAGGGCCCGGCTTCATTATGAGGTCGTTGCCCTGGAGCAGGAGTTGGAGCGTATTCTAAGCGCCCAGCAGAAGGCGGTTAACGATGCGGACCTGCTCGATCTGACCGGCCAGCTCCATATTATGACCAATTATCGCAAAACGGAGACGATCAACCGCGTATCGATCAAGATTACCGATCTTAAAGAGTCGAGCGGACTGATCGCCAAAATCGGAGTTTATTTGCCCGAGCTGAACCGGGTGATCTCGACCTGGGGGGTGGAGGCCGACGACGCGGCGATCGCCCAGGTGGAAGCGATCGCCGCAGCGTATCAAGCAGGAGCTTATCCGGTTACGGAGTGGAACGGGAGATTGTTTCTTCATTTGTCGTCTCCCGGCAAAGCCGATTTTCACAATCAACCTCCCGCTTTCGTTCATCAGATCGAGCTCTCGGTCGATGCGCTCAAGGCCAGAATGAGCCGAATCGCCGATAAGGGCAGCTCGGCGCTGTATGGCGAGGGCTGGACGATCGTCAGCGACGGGCGGGAGGCGGTCGCGGCCGGAATCGGAGCGGCTTGGCTTCCCGGCGCTTCGGAGAACGAGGCGATCCAGACGGTTAATGCGGACGGAACGCCATATTTGGCCTTTTACGAGAAATCCCCGCTGCTGGAGTCCGTGCTGGCCGTCTATATTCCCGAGGATGTCGTATTCGGCAAGCTGAAATCGTACCGCAACTGGTTCTGGCTGCTCGTCGTCTGCTCACTCGTCATGATCGTCGTATTTTCCTATGGCATTTTTCAATTGATTCAACGTCCGCTCTCTCTGCTCGTCAGGCAATTCAGGAACGTGGAGGAGGGCAACTTTAACACGGCCTTGAAGCTGAACCGGGATCGGAAGGATGAGTTCGGCTACTTGTTCCAGCGCTTCGGCAAAACGGTGCAGCGGCTGAAGCAGCTAATCGACGAATTGTACGTGCAGAAGATTCGTTCGCAGCAGTCGGAGCTGAAGCAGCTTCAGGCGCAGATCGCGCCGCATTTCCTGTATAACAGCTTTTTTACGCTGAATCAGCTGATCAAGTCCTACGACATCGACAAAGCCGAGCAGGTATCGAAAAACCTGGGCGCCTATTTTCAATACGTCACGCGCAACGGAGAAGGGGAGGTCCCGCTCGGCTCCGAAGCGGATCACGTCCGGGCTTACATGGAAATTCAGGGCATGCGCTTCTCCAACCGGATCGAGGTGAAAATGGAGGAGCTGTCGGACAAGCTCAGAGCGATTGCCGTACCGCGCCTCATTTTGCAGCCGATTGTCGAGAATGTCTACCATCACGGTTTAAGAGACATCATAGGCGAGGGCCGCTTGTCCGTTTCCTTCCTGGAAAGGGACGGGCTGCTGCGTATAGAGGTGCGGGACAACGGCAAGGGACTTCCGCCCGGCGAACTGGAGGAGCTGCGCCGAAGACTGGACGCGACCGCAGACGAAGGGGAGACGACCGGAATCGTTAACGTTCATCGCCGTCTTCGCCTTAGATACGGCCCTTCGGGGGGCGTATCCGTTCAAAGCGCAGAGCCGTCCGGACTGCTCGTTACGCTGACTATTCCGATAGAGGGGGAATGAAGCTATGTATCGCGTACTTATCGTCGACGACGAGCCGATTATCGTAAACGGCATCTATCAGATTTTGCAGCAGGCGATGCATTTGGAGCTGGAGCTGTACCGGGCCTATCATGCCTATGAGGCGCTGGAGAGACTGGAGCGGACAAGAATCGATCTGGTCGTGTCGGACATTCGCATGCCCGGAATGGACGGCATTGAGCTGCAGGAAAAAATTTTGGCGAGATGTCCCTGGTGCAAAATTGTGTTTCTAACCGGCTACAACGAATTCGATTATATGCAGAGGGCGCTGCGCAACGGGGGGATTGTGGACTATCTGCTGAAAAACGAAGACGACGAGTTGATCGTCCAAGCCGTCGAAAAAGCGCTTCGCCAGATCGAGCAGCAGGAGAGAGCGGTGGAGCGGGTACGAAGAGCGGACGCGAAGCATCAAAGCGCCTTGGAGGTGCTGCGGCACAGCGCGCTGCTGGACGGCGGGGAAAGAGACGCCGAGACTCGGCGCACAAGGTTCGCGGAGGCGGAAATCCCCCTTTCGGCCGACCGTTCCGTATGGGTTATGGCGCTGCGCTACGACAGCGAGCTGGAGGAGCGGGGAAGGGAGCCGCTCGAATATGCATGCAGCAATATATTCGGCGAGTTTCTTCAGCCGACGTGCGCGTACGTATCCGTTCAGCCGGAGCCGGGTTATAACATATGGGCGGTTCAGCCCCGCTCGCATACGGCGGAGGACGAATCGTCCGAAGAAGCGGAGAAGGCATGGGACAACCTGGTATCCAGAATGCCAAGCATTGCCGAGGCGGCGCAGGAAGCGTGCCGGGAATGGCTGAAGCTGCCGGTCTCGTTGGCGTTGGGCGGCCGAATCTGCGATTGGAGCGACTTCGGCGAAGAGGCGCGCCGGCTGTGCGATTGGCTGAAGCGTTCCTCCTCCTGCGGGAGCGAGCTGTTCCTTCAAGGGGAGGCGGAGCCGTCCGAATCGGACGGCGATTCGATGCCGAGAATGATCCGCGTCGTGCACGAATACGTTGCCGCCAATTTGGACGGGGAGCTGTCGCTTACCCGGTTGGCGGAGCTTGTCCATCATAGCCCGACCTATCTGTCCAGAACGTACAGAAGGCTGAGCGGAGCGACTTTATTCGAATATATCGCGGATCGCAGAATGAACGAGGCGAAGCGGCTGCTTGCCGACGGAAAGCTGAAAATCCACGAAATCGCGGCGGCCGTCGGCTATGAATCGGCTCCGCATTTCACGCGGTTCTTTAAGAAGCAATTCGGACTTACGCCGCAGGAGTACCGCGACCGGGGCGGCGACAAGTAGGCAACGAAAAGCAAAGAAAGGCAACAGATGCGCGTAGTGGGAGCTTCCCATGCCCCGATATAATGAGGGCGTAACCACATTTTCAGTCAGGGGGAAGAGCAATGAAAGCGTATAATCGTTTAATCGTCGTGACACTGATCGCAGCTATGCTGACAATGTCGCTCGCGGCTTGCAGCTCGTCGAAGGAAAACGGAGGGGCGGCAAGCTCCGTCGCTCCAAGCGCCTCGGAGTCGGCCTCGGTCGAGCCGTCGCCGGCGGAGGAGGCAGCCGATCCGATGGGCAGGTTCGATCCGCCGATCGAGGTGACCGCCGTTCGTTCCTTTGCGACGACGATGAAGTTCGAGAACGGAGACACGATCGACAACAACGCCTGGACAAAGCTGTACGAGAAGGAGCTTGGGATCAAGCTCAAATATTTGTGGGCTGTCGATCCGAGCCAGTACGAACAGAAGCTGAACGTAATGATGACGACCGGGAAGCTGCCGGACATTATGCCGGTATCCGGCGCCAAGATGAAGCAGCTATACGATGCCGGGCAGCTTGAAGATCTGGCGGAAGCGCTGGAGAAATACGGCTCGGAGAGAACGAAGGAGCTGCTGAGCAAGGACGGCGGCGAAGGCTTGAATTCGGCGACGTTCAAAGGCCAACTTGTCGGCCTGCCGCTCAACCCGGGCTCGACGGATACGGCTCCCCTTCTGTGGCTGAGGGCCGATTGGTTGAAGAAGCTGAACCTGCCGGAGCCGAAGACGATGGACGACGCGCTGGCGATTGCCGAAGCGTTCGCCAAACAGGACCCGGACGGCAACAGCAAGAACGATACTTACGGATTGGGCATCGCCAAGGAATTGTACGGCTTCTTCGCCGGACTCGAAGGCTTCTCGAACGGCTACGGCGCCTGTCCGGGCATTTGGGTGAAGGACGTCTCCGGAGCCTTGGGATACGGAAGCATTCAGCCGGAGATGAAGACGGTGCTGGCCAACCTGCAGAAGCTGTACGCCGCAGGCGGCGTCGACCAGGAATACGGGGTCAAAAATGCGGACGTGCTCATTCAGGACGTCAACTCGGGCAAGCTGGGCATGCTCTACGGCGCGCACTATATGCCGCTGCTGTTCCAGGAAGGCAAAAACAAGGACCCGAACTTCGACTTGCGGCCTTATCGGCTTCCATCGGCAAGCGGAGAGGCAGCCAAGCCGCAAACCGCCTTCAGCGTCGCCGAATATTACGTCGTGCGCAAGGGCGCCGAGCATCCGGAAGCGCTCGTCAAGCTGCTCAACGCTTTTAATACCGTCTGGCCGAAGGAGCAGTATCCGGCGGAGGAGATCGGCGTCAACGGCGCGGTCGAGAAGTGGCAGTACGCGCTTGTGCGCGGCTCGAATCCGACGGCCAACTTGGACAACTTCGAGATATTGAAGCAGGCGCTGGAAAAGGATGACGAGAGCGTACTCGACAAGACGACCGGACAGCCGTTCATTTTCAAGACAATTAAAGACTATCAGGCGGGGGACAATCTCGGCTGGGGATACTCGCTTGTGTTCGGTCCCGGCGGCTCCCAAGAGCTGCTGGCGGATTACAACCGGAACAACGGCTTTAAGCCGAACGAGTTTCTGTCCGCTCCGACCGAGGTGATGTCCCAGAAGCTGGCTTCGCTGAACAAGCTGGAGCTGGAGGCGTTCACGAAGATCATCATGGGCTCGGCGCCGATCGACTCCTTCGACGAGTTCGTCGCGAACTGGAAGAAGCTCGGAGGAGACGTCATTACCCAGGAGGTGGCGGCCTGGGCGGCTAGCAGGTGAAGCCGATGAAAGCTATGAAAGCGCTGCGGGAGCTTCCGCTCCACCTGATGCTGCTGCCGGGAGCGCTGATCGTCTTCGTCTATTGCTACGTGCCGATGGTCGGCGTAACGATCGCCTTTCAGCAATTCGTTCCGGTCAAAGGGCTGTTCGGCTCGGAGTGGATCGGTCTGGACAACTTTCGCTACGTGCTGAATATGCCCGATATCGGGAGAGTCGTCTGGAACACGCTGTTCATCTCGGTCATGAAGATCGTCGCGGGCTTGACCGTTCCGATCGCCATTGCCATATTGCTGAACGAGGTGCGGCTCCAATTTTTCAAGAAAACGTTCCAGACCCTCGTCTACCTGCCGCACTTCCTGTCGTGGATTATCATCAGCGGCATTTTGATCGATATTTTGTCTCCGTCGGAGGGGGTTGTCAACCGGATCGTGCAGGCGCTGGGAGGCCGATCCGTCTTCTTCCTCGGCGACAACGGCTGGTTTCCGTTTACGCTGGTTGCCTCGGACGTATGGAAGGAATTCGGCTTCAGCACGATCGTCTACCTCGCGGCGATTACCGGCATCAATCCGTCTTTGTACGAGGCTGCGGTTATGGACGGGGCCGGCCGCTGGAAGCAGATGCGGCACGTCACGCTGCCGGGCATGCTGCCGGTTATCGTTCTGCTGGCGACGCTGAGTCTCGGCAACGTGCTGAACGCGGGCTTCGAGCAGGTGTTTAATCTGTACAGCCCGTCGGTGTACGAGAGCGGCGACATTCTCGATACGCTCATCTACCGGATCGGCATTCTGGACGCCCAATTCGGTGTGGCGACGGCGATTGGTCTGCTGAAGTCGTTCGTATCGCTGATTCTGATTTCGTTGTCTTACTTCCTGGCCTACAGGCTGGCCAATTACCGAATATTCTGATCCGAGGGGGAGAGCCATGCATACAAACAAGTCGCTTGGCGGCATTGCTTTTACGGCCGCGAACTACGGCTTTCTGCTCCTCGTCTCCGTCGCCTGTCTGCTTCCGCTTGTGCATGTGTTCGCGGTGTCGCTCAGCTCGAGTACGGCGGCCTCGGCGGGTCTGGTCGGAATTTGGCCGGTCGAGGCGACTCTGGCTTCCTATGATTATATTTTGCACAAGCCGGAGTTTCTGCGCGCATTCGGCGTGTCGTTGGAGCGGGCGGCGCTCGGCTTCGCCCTGAATATGACGCTGACGGTGCTGTGCGCCTATCCGCTGTCGAAGCAGACGAAAGATTTCCGGCTCCGCACCGCGTACGCGTGGTATTTCGTGGCGACGATTTTGTTTAGCGGCGGATTGATTCCCTGGTTTCTGACGATCAACGCCACAGGACTTGTGGACACGGTCTGGGGGCTGGTCGTTCCGGGGGCCGTGCCGGTGTTCAACGTCATATTGATGCTGAATTTCTTCCGCGGGCTGCCCGGGGAGATCGAGGAATCCGCCTTTATGGATGGAGCCGGTTACTTCACTGTCCTGTGGAGAATCGTCGTTCCGCTGTCCATGCCGGTTATCGCGACGGTGGCGCTGTTCACGCTTGTCGGACATTGGAACGCTTGGTTCGACGGTCTCATCCTGATGAATTTCCCGGAGAAATACCCGCTGTCGACCTACCTGCAGTTGATGGTCATCAACAGCAACCCGCTAGCACTCAGCGGCCTGAGCTTGTCCGAGCTGTCGGAGATTTCGCAGCGCACGACGCGGGCGGCGCAAATTTTCGTCGGGGCTTTGCCGATTCTGCTCGTGTATCCGTTCTTGCAAAGGTTTTTCGTGAAAGGCATCGTGCTTGGAAGCGTAAAAGCGTAATTCCTTAATTCGATTGAGGAGGCTGCAAAATGGAAAACAAACGAAGCAACAGCAAGGGACGAATGAAGCTATGGAGCGCGGCGATGGCGGCTTTGCTGGCATTGGTGCCCGTCGGACAGGCGTCCGCCTCTTCGGCGGCGTTCCCGATCGGAATTTTCTTTCCACCGTCCCAGGAGCATACGACCTCTGCCGCCTATGCGGATATTGCCGCGATGAACGCCAATGTCGTCATCGGCGCAGCGGTTATCGTTACGCCGGAGCATAATGCCGCGGCGCTCGACTTGGCGGAGGAGAACGGACTCGAAATTTTGGCGACCGACTTCCGGCTCCATTGGACGGATCGCCATGTCGCGCAGAACGTGAACGGCGGCGGTTATTTCGTCAGCAGCGGCAATCGGCTCGGTCAGACGTTCAAGTCGCCGACGACGGGCACGGCCTGGTACATCACATCCGTAAAGCTCAATATCGACAAGGATTATTGGCCAGAAGGGGTGACGTTGACGTTAAACGTGTACGACAGTCCCGCCAAAAACACGCTGCTGGGAGGCGCTTCGATCACCGGCCGTCCGGATACGTATTTCCCGACGTTTTCGTTCAGTAGGCCGGTTCAGACCGATCAGTCGTATTATATGGAACTGACCAGCGACAGCACGATCGCAATCGGCTGGGTGGCGACGAGCACGGGCGACGCCTATGCGGACGGTTCGGCTTATCAGGAAGGAATCGCGACGGGAAGGGACTTGTGGTTCGACGTTTCCTTCGCGCAGGAAGCCTATAATGACGGTAATCGGCCTACAGACGCCATTGTCGATACCGTTGCGGATGCATACAAGAGCCATCCTGCGCTGCTGGGCTATCATCTGTACGACGAGCCGGGCTCGGGGCTGATGGGGCGGATCGAAGCGGTACGGGACCGGTTCAGGGCGCAGGACCCGGGAAGCATGACGTTCGTAAACCTGTTCCCGGTCAATGCGACGCAGGAGCAATGGGGAGTGCTCGATTATTCCGGGGATTTCGTCAGAACGAATCGCAGTCTCGGGCAGACGTTCCGCACCTCGCCGGGACAGACCTCGCTAGGGACGATCCAGCTATGGATCGATCGGCTGACCTGGAGCGCCGGAGAGTCGCTGACGCTGAAGCTGTGGAATTCTCCGGCAAAGCAGACGCTGCTTGGCTCAAGCACGCTGGCTTCATCCGCCGACAACTTCCCGGTTTTTACGATGAACGCGACGGTCGCGCCGTCGACGGAGTATTACTGGGAGCTGACGCATGGAGGCGGGGGAGACGGCTCCGTCGGCTGGGTGGTGCAAGCTCATGCCGACAAGGACTGGACATCGTCCGGCACAGGCTACGCCAACGGACTGCCGAGCGGCGGGGATTACTGGTTTGTCGTCGATCATCAGCTCGTCGGGGGCTCTTACGAGGATTATGTCTATCGGTGGGCGAGTAAAAAACCCGACGTTCTCGCGTTCGACCACTATCCCTTCCTGTACGACGGAAGCTTCCGGAACGATTATTATACGAATCTGGAGGTCATTCGCAGCCAAGGGCTGAAGGCGGGAGTCGATTTCTGGTCGTACATGCAGTCGGTTGGCATTACGGGGCAATTAAGACAGCCGACGCAGGCGGAGATGAGCTATCAAATCTATACGAATCTGGCCTACGGGGCCAAGGGCGTTCTTTACTTTACCTACTTCACTCCGGGCATCGAAGCGAGCGGAGCGCCGTTCTTCGGCGGATTGATTTTGCCTGACGGAACAAAGAATGTCACCTACGGTTATGCGCAAGGGCTGAACGCGGAGCTGCTGAAGCTCGGGACAACGCTTACCGGGCTTACTTCCCAGGAGGTTTACCACACCGGGACATTGCCGCCTTCGACGCAGGCGCTGCCCTCCGGCTTCTTCTGGCAGCTTGCGGACTCGTCGAAGCCGGCGGTCGTGGGCTACTTCAAGGACGATGCCGGGCGCAAATACGTTATGGTCGTCAACCGAGATTACGAGAACGGAAGAACGTTGAGCTTCTCGTTGCCCGGTAAGCCGTCTGCAGTGACAGAGGTGTCCAAGTCGACGGGGCTGGAGATCGCCACCGATTACAATTCGGCAACGGGAACGCTTTCCGCTTCCTTCGCCGCGGGAGAGGGCAGGTTGTTCGCGCTGCCTTCGGGGTATTGAGCTTGCAATAGATAAGGCGGTGCGGGGAATGCGAATCCCCGCACCGCCTTATAGCGTTTACAGCAGCAGCTTCTTGATTTCCGCGTCCGGCTCTATCCCCAGATCGGTGCGCAGCATGGCTTCCAATTGCCGATATTGCCTGAGAGCGTCATTTTTGCGGCCGAGCTCGAGGAAAATGCGGATCATTTCGCCATGGACATCCTCTCGTATGGCGTCCAGCTTCAAAATTTCGCCATAGCCGTTCAGCGCCTGAAGAAGCTGACCGCGCTGGCGGTAATGGCGAGCCTGCAGCTCCAACAGCTCGGTGTATTGCCGTTCGAGGCTGAGGGCGTACTCGCTGGCCCAATCGTATGCTTTCCCCCTAAGGAGAGGTCCGGCGTACAGCGCTTCGGCTCGCTTAAGCAGCGGCGTGTTCCGTTCCGGATCGCGCCTAATCTCCTTCAGCATATGCTCGAACTCGTACAGATCGCAGTAAAGCTCGTCCGTATTGATCCGGACTTCGTTGCCCGTTACGGTGATTTCGCTTTTATGTTCGGCCGTATTGATCGCCTTCCGAACGTAATAGAGAGTGGAGTTGAGGTTTTTCCATGCTTTATCGGGCACAAGTCCGTTCCACAACGTATCGATAATTTCCTCTCTAATCACGACGCGCTTGCAGAGCAGAAAAGCGAACAGCTCTTCGGTTTTCGGACTCCTCAACTTAACGGCTTCTCTTGCGCCTTCGGCGGTCCGAAGATTCAAATTCATTCCGTTGAACAGGAATACCTCGAGCGAAGGCTTTGCCGCCGCAGTCGCCTGATTCTCCGTTCCGATCCTCTTCATCGTGACGTCAAGCCTCTCCGCGGTGATCGGCTTCATGATATAATCCAGGGCGTTCAGCTCGAAGGCGCGAACCGCATACGTGTCATATCCGGTGACAAAAACGATTTTAGTCGTCTCACGAGTGTCGGTCAGCAGCTTCGACAATTGCATACCGTTGACGTCGGGCATGGAAATGTCCAGAAAAGCAACGTCGACGGGATGCGCTTTGGCATATTCGTACGCTTCCAACGAGTCCAAAAACATAATGGCTTCGCTTGGCTCGTCGCGCTCGGACAAGATACGCATCAAGCGCATCGCCGCGAGTTCCTCATCATCTACAACCATGATCCGCAGCATACGTCAGCTTCCTTTCGCAATCGCATTTTCTCCCGGCAGTACAATTTCGATTCGCGTACCTGCGCCTTCCCGGCTTTCAATCCTCATATCCGTACCGTATAGAAGGCGCAAGCGCTGGCCGATGTTCCACAGTCCGATGCCCTTTGCCGCCGAATTCGGGTTCAGCACGTGATGCAGCTTCTGCGGACTCATTCCGCAGCCGTTGTCCTCTATCCGCAAAGTAACTCCATTTCCGACGCTTCCCTTAACGAACAGACTCACAACGCCGCCCTTGGAGTTGGACATAACGCCATGCCGAATTGCATTTTCCACCAGCGGTTGAATCATAAGAGGAGGAATCAGCAGGTTCGGATCGGCATCCACTTCGTATTCTACTCGCAGCCTGGCGCCGAACCGGGCCTGCTCAATCCCGACATAAGCCCGGACCAATGCCAGTTCGTCGTTTAGCGTCGTCATCGTGTCCAGATGCTTGAAATCAAAGCTGCTGCGCAAGTAACGCGACAATTGCAACGTAACTTCCTCCGCCTGCCTGGGATTGGTCATACATAGCTCGGCGACCGCGGTCAGGGCGTTGTAAAGGAAGTGGGGCTTGATCTGGGAACGCAAAAAGGCGATTTCCGCATCTCTGGCCAGCTTTACAGACGATTTCAGCTTCGACAGGCTTCTAACCCGGGCCATCAGCTCTTCGGACTCGAACGGCTTGGCGACAAAATCGTTGGCCCCCAGCTCCATGGCCAGACGGATATCCTCGCTTCGGCTTCTTGCCGTCAGCATCAGGACGGGGAGCTCGAAGGGAGAAAAGCGTTCGCGGATGCGTCGCAGCACCTCGAAGCCCGATAGATCCGGCATTGCGATATCCAGCACGACGAGGTAAAACTCCTGTCGGGAAAAGACGGTCCGCAGCGCCATCTCTCCGCGATTGACGGCGACTGCCGTTTGATTTTCCAGCTTAAACAGATTGATCATGCTTTGCAGATTCAGCGCATTGTCGTCCACGATCAGAATGGACTCCTTGCTTTCTCCCTCGATATGTAGAGGATATTCCTGATGAGCTAGATCGCCGCCGGAAAAAGGAGACTTGTCCGCAGGCAGCTCCGCTCCCGATTTGGTTGATTTGCCGGGGGCGACGGGCAAGGTGAAGGTGAACGTTGCGCCGTGTCCGGGAGTCGAGCGGACGCCGATGCGGCCTCCGTGCAGCTCGACAAGCCGTTTCGTAATGCTTAATCCGAGCCCCGTTCCAGCATACTGAGGCGCACCCGCATGCTCTCCTTGCTCGTAATCCAGAAAAATCCGTTCCAACATATGGGGTTCGATGCCGATTCCGGTATCGCTGACGCGAATCTCAACCCATTCTCCGGCAACCGCCGCGTTTACCTCGACAGTTCCCCGATCGCAAAACTTGACGGCATTGCCGATCAGATTATGTAAAATTTGCGTAAGCCGAATGCCGTCAGCATGAACGAGGGGGAGGTCGTCCGGCACGCGATTGACAAGCGTCGTACTTCTTCCCTCCAGCAGGAATTGATGGATGCGCATGACCGATTCGACGTAAGCATTCAGAATCAGACGGCTTTTGTTCAGCTTCAAATCCCCATGCTTCAGCTTGGAGTAGTCGAGCAGCTCATTGACGAGATGAGTCAATCGTCGACCGCTGCCAACGACAAGCGACAGGTTCTGCGCCTGTTCGCCGTTGACCGAGCCGCTTACTCCTTTAAGCAAAGTTTCGGATATGTTGACGATGGCGTTCAGCGGCGTTCTCAGCTCGTGAGAGGTGTTGGACAGAAAGTCGTCTTTGATTTTGTCCAAGCGCAGCAACTGATCCTTCATTTCATTAATCGTATGGTACGCCTCGAAAAAACGCAGGACGATGAGAAGCAGCATGGCCAGGTTAAAGGCGATAATGCAGAACTGACTGAATTGAAGGGACGAACTAACACTGAGTGCAAACAAAATCGTATCGATAGAGTACAGGTTCATCGGCAAAATCGCCATGCACAGCAGAAAATACTTCCAACGCTGACCTTCCTTCTGACGGATATAAAGATAAGAAGCTCTGATGAAAAGCCAGATTAGCAGCAGCTGGTACATAATGACGATGTAGTATTGAATGGGCGTGTAGGCGCTGATAGGGAGAAACACGATTAAAATCGCGAAAGTTCCCAGCACAAGCGTAACGGCCAGCGTTAGTTTAAATGAAATGATGCTCTTCTGCAGGTGGTAAAAGGCCAAGGCTACGGACATGCAGGTGAGAACCGATGCTACATCTTTGATTTTGTACAGCATCGCGAATGAGACATCCGGAATTAACAGCAGCAGCGAGCGTTCTCCCATCAGACTGTGGTAGATTCCGGCCGATGCGCACAGAAGCGCAAGCATCAGCAAGGAATAATCCTTCCTGCTGTACATCGCCGCTGCAATGAAACAGATCACGTAAATCAGCGCCAACGTTCCAAGAATCGCCATAATGGCGATTTCCCGTGCGATCGTATTCCGCTGAATCGAGATCAGCGTCTCGTCCTTCCCGAACTGAAGGGGAACGACAAAGCCGGAATTGATGTAATCGTAGTTGGCGGCTTGCACCACAATCTCGACATCGCCGCCTTCGCTATAGAAGTTGTTCAGCTTGGGCCGGTTGCCGGGTTCGTAAGCGCTGTCTCCTCCGTCCGGCAGGCCGTCCGTCAGAAGCTCCTCGCCGTTCACGTAAATCCGGCTCGAGAATCGGATGTTCGATTTCTTCAGGGCGTAAATTCCGGGTGTTTGAAGGTCGGTTAGCACCATTCGGTAGGTTGCTTCGCCGTATGCGGGCAGCTTTATGCCGTTCACGACTTGTCCGTTCCAGGAAGAGGGGACCGACATATAAACGGCGCTGCCGGTTAACGCTTCCCCTTGCTTGCGAAAGTCTTCGGGAGATAAAAGCTGATTCCAATAAAACTCCCATTCGCCGTCCAGCTTGACCGACCCCTGATCGGGACTCCAATTTTTCAAGCTCATTGTTCCGCCGCGCACTTGCGGGGAAGCTTCCGAGCCGCCCCCGTTTTCCATCAGCGAGAGAAACAGGAGCGAGACGAGCACCAGGCTGATTACGCCGATTGCCGCCGCTCTGCTCAGAGGTGTTTTTCCGGGCAATGTCACTTCCCCCTTCCCTTGTCATTTTATCCTATCAGTTTATCTTATTGGAATAAACAGATTGTAAACAAGGGGGGGGGAATAGCCGGATGGATTGTCGTACGCTGTCGGGATCACTTGATTTTAACGATTACCTTTCCTTTGGCGCTACCGCTTTCCAGGTAATGAAGCGCCTGTCCGGCATCCTTCAAATGAAACACTTTATCGATAACGGGCTTAATATGCCCTTGTTCAATAAGCTCTTTAATAATCCGCAATTGCGCTCCGCTCGACTTCATAAACAGAAAATGGTACTTCGTACGGGTTTTCTTCTCCAGCGCAGCGAGCTTGCGGCTTATGAGGGACAAGACGGCCGTTTTCATCCAACCCAATTGGGCTTCTCTTCCGAATCTGGCGTTCGGCATACCGGAGACGGAAACGATTTGTCCGCCCGGCTTCAGGATGCGGAATGACTTTTCCAAGGCTGTCCCGCCTAAAGTGTCAAAAACAGCGTCATACCCGGTAAGCTTCTCCTCAAAGTTCTCTTTGCGATAATTAATAATCAGATCGGCTCCCATCGATTTGACCAAATTATAGCCTTTATCGCTGGCCGTCGTAGCGACAAAAGCGCCCATCCATTTCGCCAATTGAATGGCGAAGGTGCCTACGCCTCCCGAACCGGCGTGAATCAAAATTTTCTGACCCTTTTGCAGCTTTAGAATATCGGAAAAGGCTTGGTAAGTCGTAAGTCCAACCAACGGGATCGAGGCCGCTTCTTCGAAGCTTAGATTGTGCGGCTTCAGCGAAATGTCGTCCTCGTGAACGGCAATAAATTCGGCTAATGTGCCGATTCGGCTTTTGCGGGGTCTCCCGTAAACTTCGTCTCCGGGTTTGAACGCGTTCACCCGTTGGCCGACCTTGACGACAACTCCCGAGAAGTCGTTTCCCAGAATGAGAGGGAACTTATAACTCAATAGAAGCTTCACTTTTCCTTCTTTGATCTTAAAGTCGATGGGATTCAAGCTGGCTGCATGGATTTCAACGAGCACATCGTGTTCTCCGACAGCAGGCACAGGTTGTTCGGTTACGACTAATGGAACGTCTTTTCCGTATTTCTCGATGATTGCGGCTTTCATGATCCAATCACTCCTATTATGATTATTGGTTTAAACTAATGAACCAATCGTGCAAAAAAAAATCTTCTCCAAAGAGTATTTCCCGTTAGTGAGCGGGTAGTCATTGAATAGTCATTGAGCTCCGTTGCACTCGGCCTCAACGGCGGTAATTAGCGATTTGAGTTGTTCCAACGGCTTGCGTAGAGTTAATACATAATAATTTTCTACGCCTTTTTTTTCCAAAGCAATAAAACCGGACTGCTTCAACACCTTTAGATGATGGGAGACGGCCGGTCGGGACAGGTCGATGTGGCTCGAGATCGCGTTAACGTTAAGCCCCGATTTGTTTTGCGCGAGTAGCATAATAATGGCTTGACGATTCTCGTCGGTCAACACTTCGAGCAGAGGAATACACTCTTTGAACTGCTGCAGCGTGTGTTCGGTTTTCTGGCTCATATGAGCACCCTTTCGTTCATTGGTTTAATCCGTTGAACATAATTATAATCATTCGCTTACAAAAATCAAGCAACAAAAGGCGTGTCAAATTGATAGTCAATTTGCACGCCTTTTGTTCATGATTCAGCAATCCATGGAGCCATGGACGGTATAAACTCGATTACGAAATAAATTCCTGAACCCATACGCCGTTGTAATAAGCGACGCCGATCGTCGTAAAGTTGGCGCTCAGGATGTTGGCGCGGTGGCCCGGGCTGTTCATCCAGGCGTTCATGACCTCTTGCGGAGTGCGCTGACCTTTAGCGATATTTTCTCCCGCATAACGATAATTAATTCCGTATTTTTTCATCATATCGAACGGCGAGCCGTAAGTCGGCGAATTGTGGTCAAAGTAACCGTTGTTGTACATGTCTTTCGCTTTGTCCAGCGCCATCTTCGTCAATGTGGCGTTCGTGGCGGCCAGTGGTTTCAAGCCTGCTTTCGCGCGTTCTTGGTTAACGAGCGTGACAACCTGCGTCGCGAAGGCCGAGTTGGACACTTCAGAGCCCGTATTGCCGCTACCCGTATTTCCCGTATTCCCGGTATTTCCGGTGTTTCCTGTGTTACCAGAGCCAGCATTGCCGTTATTGCCCGTGTTAGGCGTCGAAGGCTTAGAGGGCTGGGACGGCTTGCTAGGATTCGTTACCTGGCCGTTGCCCGTATTGCCCGGATATTGCCCCTGCATAATTTGCTGCAGCAAAGAATTGAAATCTATGCCGAACCGTCCGGCGAGCTGCGCCAGTTGGTCTTGTGTGATGACGTTGCCTACAGGTGCTGCGGACGCCGCTCCTGCTCCTACGGGAACGGAGATCGCGAGCGCCAACGTACCCAGCATCAGAGATTTCTTCAAACCTTTTGCGTTGAACTTCATGAATCTGTTTCCTCCCTTTGGCTTGGAATATCTCAAAGTCTATCAGCCTGATCGGGCGAAAACATGCTATAAAATCTGCCATTCGAAATTATGAGAATCGCCAAACAAGCTGCGCCAAGGCGTCAACGCCAAAAATAATATTATTCTCATAAAGCCGTTCGGCAGGAGAATTCATCGAAAAAAGCGAATGTATATTCGCATATATAGGAAGGAGAATGCGAAAATGATATTGGAAACCCGCATCGTCTGGAAAGAACCGTTCAAAGCAGTGGGGCAGAAGATCCGCTATAAGCCGAGCCGGGATATTGCCCCTTCGGAAAATGAAATATCTCGATTATGGCAGCGCTTTAATCCTCGCTGCGATGAAATTCCACACAAGAATGGCGAATGTTATGGGTTATGTATCATTGAGCCGGACATGCGTCCCGGCGACGCGTTCGACTATATCGCAGCTGTCGGCGTTACCGCCTTCGCGGACATTCCGGAGGGGATGGTTGCTGACACGTTCGAGGGAGGACTGTACGCGGTAGTGACGCGAAAAGGGCCGATCGACGAGTTGGGTGCGACGTTCGATTATTATCACGGGCAATGGCTGCCGAACTCGGAGTACACCTGTAGGGCGGGGGCCGAGGTCGAGTTTTACGACAGTCGTTATTTGGGCAACGACAACCCCGAATCGGTCATGGAGCTGTGGTTTCCGATACGCAGCAAGCGGGAGCTCCCGATCGAGAACCGGGTGGCGAGCCTGTTCGTTCATGTGTCGGATCTGCGGAGAGCGGCCGAATGGTATTCGCAGTTGCTCGGACTGCCGCTTATCGAAGAGCGCTTGAACGGCGGGCCCGTATACTGGCTCGATCTGCCGGGTACGGGAATCGTGCTCGATTCCAATGCCAACAATCGGCTGAATCCGGACTGGCGAGAGGAGATGAAGCCGCTTTTCATGCTGGCGGCTCGGGAAATCGATGAAGCCTATGCCTATGTATCAGAGAGAACGCAAGTATTCGGCGAACCCGAACGGCACGGAAGCATGGCTTACTTCAATCTACGGGATTCGGAAAACAACTCCATTATGGTTTGCTGGAGCGCGGACGCGGGAAGCGAGGAGACGATGAACGGAGACAGCCCCGTAGCCGCACGGATATCCGGAGCGTTCGTCGACGTAACCGATATGCGCCGGGCGTCCGGCTGGTACACGGATTTGCTCGGAATCCCTCTGGACGAGGAGCGCGCATCGCAAGCGGTCTATTCCGTTCCGGTCGCGAAAGGGGCGGCGCTGCTTCTGGACACGAATCGGCATGCGCAGGGGCAGAGCTTCTCGATTCGCTGCATGTTCGATACGAAGGATATTCAGGCCGCTTGCGCTTATGCCGAGAAACAGGGATTTGAACTTCATAGCGGGATTGAGGACCACGGCGCCGTCGCGTTTTTCGTGCTGAAGGATCCGGACGGCAATCTGATTATGGTTTGCGAGTCGCGCGGGTAGCTTAACAGTCGATTTATCGTCTTCCTGAGTGGGAGGTCATTTTTACGGTATCCGATTGCGAACAATTTTGCATGTTCGGGCGCACCCCGATATAATTAGAGCAATAATGAGGAAATGGGGTAGCGCCGTGTCGTCATTGGACGAATTCGGCCGCATCCGCCTCTGGACGGAAGGGCGCCAGAAGGCCGATTTTCTGAGTCGCGCTGGCGTTGTGTGCGGCATTGGGGACGATGCGGCGGTCGTGGCGGGCGAAGGCTCGGGAAGCGAATGGCTCGTTGCCGCCGACGCGATGGTCGAGCAGGTTCACTTCCTCGACGAGACGATGGGGGAAGCCGATGTCGGCTTCAAGGCGCTGGCGGCCAACGTCAGCGATATTGCCGCAATGGGCGGCGAGCCGAAGTTCGCCCTCGTGTCCGTCTGCGTGCCCCCGGCCTGGAACGAGGAGCGGATGCGGCGGCTGTACGACGGATTGTACGAATGCGCCGAGCGTTATGGAGTGGCCGTCATCGGAGGGGACACGACTTCCGCGCCGCGGGATCTTGTCGTAGCCGTCACGGCCATCGGTACGGTTGAAGCCGGGCGGGCGATCCGCCGCTCCGGGGCGAGGTCGGGGCAAATCGTGTTCCTGACCGGGCCGACGGGCCTGTCCGCTGCTGGGCTACATGCGCTGCAGCGGATTGGCGCCGCGGAAGGCGCGGAGCGAGCCAGACTGGCCGACCTGCTGCCTCAACGGCTGGTGCAGGCCCATCGTCGTCCTATTCCGTCGGTGAAGGCGGGGCGGATTTTGGCGCAGATGGGCTGGGGCGCTTCTTTGAACGATGTTAGCGACGGCGTAGCCAGCGAAGCCTGGGAGATTGCCGAAGCGTCGCAGGTTAAGCTGGTGTTGAAGGAGAAGCTGCTGCCCTTGTCCGGGGAACTTACTGCTTATGCGGGGGACAACGGGCTTCGAGCAGCCGATCTGGCGCTGTTCGGAGGCGAAGACTACGTGCTGCTCGGCACTGCGGACAAGAGCTGCGAGCAGGAGATGCGGGAGAGGCTGCGGGCGGAAGGCATTCCGCTGTTCGTCATCGGCGAGGTCGAGGCGGGTCAGCCTGGCGTGGAATTGGAATCGGCCGATACCGGGCTGCGCAGGCCTTTGGCCAAGCGGGGCTACAATCATTTTTCCGAAGGGACTATGCAGACATGAATTCGAATGGAACGGGAGACCCGTCGAACCGATACGAGCTGGACATCGCCAGCGAGCGGGCCACTGCCGCCTTCGCGGAGGCGCTGGCCGAATTGGCGTTTCCCGGAGCCGTGCTTGCGTTGGACGGGGATCTGGGCGCGGGGAAGACGCATTTCGCCAAAGCCTATGCGGCAGCGCTCGGCGTTGCGGGGATCGTGAACAGCCCGACCTTTACAATTATTAAAGAATATAAAGGAACGAAGCTTCCTTTCTACCATATGGACGTCTACAGGCTGTCGCTGGAGGAAGCGGACGAGCTTGGACTGGACGAATATTTTCATGGGAACGGCGTAACGTTGGTAGAGTGGGCTTCGATTATCGAGCAGATATTGCCGCCCGAGCGGCTGCATCTTCGGCTTGAGACAACCGGCGCCGAGTCGCGGCGAATCGTCTGCCGACCGGTAGGGCGGCCGTACGAAGCGTGGTGCGCTCGGCTTGGGCTCCGTCTGACGGAGGAAGGGGGACATTCAGCATGAAAATAGACGAGGAATTGATCGGAGACAGCGGTTCTGTCACGGTGCTTGCCTTCGATACGTCGACTGCCGCTTTCTCCGCCGCAATCGTCAGGGACGGTTCGCGAGTCGACTCTGTCGCCTCCTTCGCCGAACGCAATCATTCGGTGCGGATTTTGTCGGAGATCAAGGAGCTGCTGAGCAGGAACGGCATGACGGGCGCTGACATCGACGCGATCGTCGTAGGGCAGGGCCCGGGTTCCTATACGGGCGTGCGAATTGCGGTCACAGCTGCCAAAACGCTCGCCTGGACGTGGAGAAAACCGCTGCTCGGCGTCTCGACGCTGGAAGCGCTGGCGCTCGGAGCATGGCGCAAGCTGCGGGAGGAGAACGAGGACATGGCGGACGATCTGGACGTCTGGATCGTGCCGATTCTGGACGCAAGGAGAGGCCAAGTCTATACTTCCCGATACGCGACCGATCATTCCGGCGGCTGGCGGACGATCGATGCCGACGCAATCCGTCTCATCGTCGAATGGGCGGAAGAGATCGAAGACGAAGGCACGGAGGATTCTCAGGTGGCGGCGATCTGGTTCGTCGGTGAGACGGAACCTCATCAGGCCGCGATCGAGGCTGCGGAGCAATCCGGAACGAGGCTGCGGACGCTTGCTTGGGACATGGACGCGACGGCGCTTGGGCTGCTCGGGGAACTGAGGTTCCGTCTGGGAGAGCGGGATGACATCCATTCGTTCGCTCCGAATTATACGCAGTTGGCCGAAGCGGAAGCGAAGCTGCTGGCAGCGTCGCAGGGAGAGTGACGAGATGGAATACCGTTTAATGAAGCTGGACGATATCGTCGCGATCGTGGAGATCGAACAGGAAGTCTTTACGGCCCCGTGGACGGCCGAAGCGTTTCGCAACGAACTGACGAACAACATGTTCGCCAAGTACATGGTGCTGGAGATGGACGGCGACGTCGCGGGCTACGGAGGCATGTGGCTCATTGTGGACGAGGCCCATGTGACGAACATTGCTCTTCGGTCGCAATATCAAGGGCAAGGCTACGGCAAAGCGCTGCTGCGCGAGCTAATGAAGACGGCAAGTTACCTCGGAGCCCGGCGCATGACGCTGGAGGTGAGGGTGTCCAATGAGAGAGCTCAGTCTCTCTATCGGAAAATGGGCTTTGCTCCATCGGGAGTGCGCCCGAATTATTACTCGGACAATATGGAAGATGCGCTCATTATGTGGGCGGATCTGATTCCTGATAATAGAGGAGAGTCGGAGACGGCGGGAACGTTGGAAGGGGGAGAAGCATGAGCGCGCAATCGAACGAAGCGACGGAAGGCGGCCTGTTGCTGGCGATCGAGACAAGCTGCGACGAGACGTCCGTAGCCGTCGTGCGGGGCGGCCGCGAAGTGCTGTCTAACGTCGTCTCCAGCCAGATCGACACGCACCGGCAGTTCGGCGGAGTCGTGCCGGAGATTGCTTCGCGCAAGCATGTCGAGTCGATCACGATTATTATTGAAGAGGCGGTGCGCGAGGCGGGCATCCGTCTGGAGGATATCGACGCGGTGGCGGTTACGCAAGGCCCCGGCTTGATCGGGGCGCTGCTCGTCGGCGTTGTTGCCGCGAAGAGCTTGGCGCTGGCGCTTGACGTGCCATTGATCGGGACGCACCATATCGCTGGGCACATTTACGCGAATCGGCTTATTGGAGAGATTTTGTATCCCTCCATCGCGCTTGTCGTCTCCGGGGGCCATACGGAGATCGTGCTGCTCGAAGCGGAAGGGAAGTTTCGCATCATCGGCAGGACGCGCGACGACGCGGTCGGGGAAGCCTACGATAAAGTCGCCAGAGCTTTGAAGTTTCCGTACCCGGGAGGGCCGCATGTCGATAAGCTGGCTCAGGAGGCGACGGAGGAAATCGTGCTGCCGCGTTCGTGGCTGGAGCCGGACTCGTACGATTTCAGCTTCAGCGGGTTGAAATCCGCCGTGCTGGCGGAAATCAACCGTTCGCGGATGAAGGGCGAATCGCCGGATTTCTCGGCGCTTGCCAGAGGGTTTCAGCAGTCGGTGATCGATGTCGTCACCGGCAAAGCGATTCGCGCGGCGAAGGAGTTCGGCGCACGCCAGATGATGCTATGCGGCGGAGTTGCGGCTAACCGCGGCCTGCGCGAACGGCTCGCCGCGCTGTGCGAGGAGGAGGACCTTCCGCTGTTAATACCGCCGCATAATCTGTGCACCGACAACGCAGCGATGATTGCCGCCGCCGCCGACCTGAAATGGCGCCACGGGCAGTTCTCGTCGCTCGATCTGAAAGCCGAAGCGGTCATGTCCTTGGAGGACTGGTCGGTATAAATCGGCGTCGTTTCAGGCCATCCGAACAGGCATGATCATTCCGACAGGCCTTCCTTACGTATGCGATCCGATATCGGGTTGCGTGTGTCGGGAAGGCCTTATGTTTTTATAGAGCTTCGGCACTATGGCCTACGAATAGGCGATAGGTTGGAGATTTGATCGGTAGGGATCGCTCATCACGACGGGATGTTGACGATGAGAACGGCTATCAATTACGATAAGGCTCTAATCGGTTAAAGAGCGGGGGGAAGGATACGTGTCTGTTAATCCGGACAAGATGAAACGCATCGGCGACGATCTATGGGACAACCTTTGGTTTAAGCTGGTACATGTCGAGAAGGTGGTCTTCGACGGGATTGAATGGGAATGTCGGAAAAATCGTATCGAGCGGCATCGGCTTATCGTATGCGTTGACGATGCATGCCGGGTTGTCGTAGACGGCGTGCGAATCCCCGTCGTGCCTGGCTCGGTAGTCGCTTGTGCACCGGGACAATGGCTTGAGACGGGGAGACCTTCGAAAGCGGAACAGACGATGTATTTTCTCGATTACGAACGAGGCTGCTGGGATAGGGAAGCGGCAGGGCCCGATCAGGACGGGCGGGTCGGAAACGAATCCGGAATTCGGGAGTATCGACTAGTTTCCGCCGTCCGTTTGGGAGAGACGATTCATCGGTGCTGGGAACAGTTTGAGGCGGCCGAACGAATGCGCGCTCAAGCGTTATTCCACGAATTGCTGGCAGGGATTGCCGAGAAACGGGAGCGTACCGATGCGGCCGGGCCCGATCTCGTCAAAGAAGAAATCGATCTCCGTTACGGCGAGGAGCTCTCGATCGATACGCTGGCGAGCCTGTCGGGAATCAGTCGATATCACCTGATGCGAAGCTTTAAGGAGCGTTACGGCAAAAGTATCATCGAATATATTACGGAAGCAAGGCTGCTGCAAGCGAAACGGCTTATGTCCGACAGCGCCTTGCCAATCGCCGAAATCGCCGCCCGGGTCGGATTTCGGAGCGAACCTTATTTTCGGACCGTATTCAGGAAGGAAGTCGGGATCACGCCGGCCGTCTATCTTCGCAACCGGCAGCGCAAAGTCGCGGCATACAGTTGGCCTGTGCTCGGTCAACTGCTGCCGCTTAACGTCATTCCGCACGCGGCTCCGCTCGACCATTATTGGACCGACGAATTCAGCCGCAAATACGGAGGAGATGTGGCGGTGCCTCTCGGCCATCATTACGAATTCAATCGCAGCGCGCTGAAGCGGGCGCATCCCGACTGCATCATCGGGCTGGATAGCACGATCTCCTCCGAAGAAGCGGAACGGCTCGCCGAGATCGCGCCCGTCCTGCTGCTCCCCTGGATGAAGGCGGATTGGCGGACTCATTTGCGGTTGGTGGCCGATTTTCTCGGAATGGGGGAGGTCGCGGAGACGTGGCTGGAACGTTATGAACGGAAAGCGGCGTCCGTTAGAGAGCGAATCCCGGAGTTCGTACGGGACGACAAGATGCTTGTGCTCAAGGTCGTCGGGGATGGAATGCAAATCTGGGGACGCAAGGCAATGTCCGTGCTGTACGAGGATCTCGGACTGACGCCGGCCCTGTTGGCGGAAGGAATCGACTGGTATGAACCGATTGAATTCGAGCGATTGTCCGAATGCGATGCCGGACGATTCGTCGTCAGCGTAAACGGCGACGCGCGATCGCGATCGCTCTGGGAGAAGCTGCAAGCCGATAAGCGCTGGAGCGGGCTGAGACAAGTGAAGGCGGGCGCCGTTCATTTTCTGGAAGGGCACCAAGCCTGGGTGTACCCGTGGCTTGAGCATTCCGCGCTGTATCACGAGCGTCTGGTCGACAGAAGCTCCGCTCTATTTTTGTGCGCCCATTCGTAAACATTCCGCACAATCTTGGATATACAGATGAGCTTAAGCTCCGGTATACTCGATTTTGGTGATAATGATTATCAATATCGGGAGGCGTAATAATGCATCATCAAAGATTAACCGACACCTATTTCAGAAAAGGGCCGCGACAACGCCGTTTTAACGCTGCCGCGCTGCTGATCGCCGCGCTGACGTTAGCGCTCGCGCTTGGCGGCTGTACGAATAATGGAGGTATGAACGACGCTTCGGGAGCTTCGGCTTCTGCCGCCGGGCAAGCATCTGCTACGACGCCCGCCGATACAGAGAAAGCGCCGACGCCGGTGAAGATCAAGCACGATTACGGAGAAACGACGGTTCCGGCCGCTCCGACGCGTATCGTCTCGATCGGAATGGAGGACATGCTTCTAGCGCTCGATGTGCCTCTCGTTCAGGCCTTCAGCACGGAAGGTTATTATTTGGATGCTGCAATCAAAGCAAGGGGCATTCCGACTAACAGCTCCTTCGATATTAATCTTGAAGCGATCATGGCGGCCGATCCCGACCTCATCATCATGAACACGTACATGACCGATGCGCAAGGATACGAGGAGCTTAGCAAAATAGCGCCTACGATTGCATTCATTCGGGACAACTGGCAGACGGGGATTGTTGAACTCGGCAAAGCGCTGGGCAAAGAGGAACAAGCGAGCGGCGTGCTGCAGGCATACCAAGACAAGCTGAAGCGAGCGAAGATGACCATCGTGCAAGCTGTCGGAGACAACAAGACGGTGGCCTTTATTCGGCCGTCGACGAAGCAGGTGGAGCTGGATTTTCCGGAATATGCTTGGACGTCGGCTCTCTACAACGATCTGGGGCTGCTGCCGGACCCGCAGGTGCTGGAAATTCAAAAGAACAGCACGGACGATTGGGGAGGCACGATGCTGTCCCTGGAGAAGCTTCCGGATTTGACCGCCGACTACTTGTTTATGGATTATGGAGCGTCGATGGCCGCGGAAGCGGATTTCCAGAAGGATGTCGCCGCCGCTGCCGAAGTAGAGAAACTGAATGTATGGAAGGCGATTCCGGCGGTCAAGAAGGGACAGACGTTTAAGGTGTCCGCCCGTCATTGGGCGCTAAACGGCCCGACCGCTGATGGAATGAAAATTGACGATGTCCTTCAGGCGTTGACGGGAGCGCAATAAGCGTTCTAGTATCTAGCGGCCCGCGAAAGGTCTTGACTTTACAAGGCTTTTCGCGGTTTTTTTACATAGAGCCCGGATTTTCGCATGAATAGCTTGCCAGATGACGCTTGTTCGTGGTATGATCCTATTTGTGTCTAAGACACATATTGTCACAGTGTGGAGCCGTGGTGTAGAGGCCTAACATGCCTGCCTGTCACGCAGGAGACCGCGGGTTCGAATCCCGTCGGCTCCGCCATGATTTTACGACTACATAGTTAACTAGCAAGGAGCAGAGCGAACTCTGCTCTTTTTTTGTATCATGCGAGGAGGTGGAGAGGGTGATCCGTCGCGGAAGATTTGCGCCTACGCCTTCGGGGCTGCTGCATATCGGCAACGCGTTCGCGGCGCTGTCCGCATGGCTTCAAATGAAACAGGCCGGGGGAGAGGTCGTGCTGCGCATGGAGGATATCGACAAAGCCCGCTCGCGGCCCGCGTTCGCCGAGCAAATTTTGAGCGACTTGCGCTGGCTCGGGCTGGTCTGGGATGAAGGTCCGCACGAGGGCGGGCCGTATTCGCCTTACGTGCAAAACTTGCGCGAGCCGCTCTATGAAGCGGCGCTGGAGAAGCTGAAAGAAGCCGGACGAATCTACCCGTGCTACTGCAGCAGAAGCGATCTCGCCACACTGGCCAGCGCCCCTCATGGACTGGCTAGCGAGGGAGCCGCTTATCCGGGATCGTGCCGCTTGCTGACCGGGGAAGAGCGCGAGGCCAAAGCGGCAACGAAATCGCCGTCGCAGCGCTTTATTATGCCGGAAGGAGCCATCGCTTTTGTCGACGGCTGGCAAGGGCCGCAGACGTTCGTCGGCGCAGAGCTTGGCGACTTCGTCGTCAAGAGGGCGGACGGGATGTTCAGCTACCAGTTAGCCGTAACGGTGGATGATGCTGCGATGGGAATTACCGACGTACTGCGCGGGGCCGATCTGCTCGATTCCACGCCTAGGCAGATCGCCTTGTACGATGCGCTTGGACTTCCCGCCCCGAACTTTGCGCACATTCCGTTGTTGGCTGACGAGACCGGCAGCCGGTTGTCCAAGCGGGACAAGTCGTTAACGCTTATGTCCTTGAGGGAGAGCGGCGTTCTTGCCGAGCGGCTGTTTGGCATGCTGGCGACAATGGCGGGATGGCTTGACCGTCCCGAGCCGCTCGGCGCTTCGGAGCTGCTTTCCCTGTACAGGCCGCTTTCCGGCGAACGGCTCATTTTCACTGAGAGTTTGCGCCGCTGGCTGTCGGGTCGTTAAAATCGAAAAATGACGAAAAGCCGCCGCCTCGGGAAAAGGAGCGGCGGCTTTTTTTAATACGCCTCCGCATAAGCGCAAAATATCCATGTGGACAAAGTTATCCACAATGCATGTGTATAATGTGGACAAAAGGCTGAAGCCGTTGGGGGGCAAGGGGTTGCGGATCGATGAAAAGGGGGACTAGTTTTTCACAGCTTTTTTGTGAATAGTGTGGATAAAGGGGGTGGAAGTGAGGGCAGAGGAGGACGGACTGCGTTTTTCGACAAAAACGGCTTGTGCCCCAACCGTTTGAAAATTGTCAGAATAAAGGTAATTCTCTGATGAGCTTACTCGGGTTGTGCATAACTATGTGGATAGTGAAAAAGTGCGGAAAGGAAAAAAAGGATTGACGATACAGAAGCAAGCGGATACTATTTACTTATCACTGTAATATTTATCGCGATAAATAAATGTGAACAGATGGGGAAATGACATGAATCTTGTTGATTATTGCGTTCAGATCGGTGGATTATTACGCGTCATTGATACGAAGCATTCCAAGATTATTAACCAGTTTTATTCGCCTCACAACCTGACCGGCCCATCCATTAACATTTTGCTGCTGCTGGAGAAAGAAGGCCCATTGAAAGTAGGGGAGATCGGCGCCGAGTTGAACATGGTGGACAGCAACGTGTCGGCCGTCTGTTCCCGCTTGGAGAAAATGGAACTGGTCAGCCGCGTCAGAATGAAGGAAGATCAACGGGTGGTCCAGATTCAGTTGACCGATGCGGCACATGAGAGAATGCAGCATATAAGGGCCAACGTCAGCGACTTCCAACAATTGTTCGTCAAAAACTCCTCGCTGGAAGACTTGCAGGTGATTTTAGAAGGCTTGACTAAGCTTGAAGATGTTTTGGACAAGGTACTGAAGGAAAAGACGCAATAAGGCAAGTATTGCGCGCTTTTTTTTGATGCTTAACCAAGTAATCATCTAAGAATTATTTGCTTTTGCCTACTGGAAAGCTAGCGGCATGAGGAATCGGACAACGATCTCGATAGACATTTATAGGAGGAAGCTTATGTTGAGAAAAAGAATTTCTTGGGTTATCGCACTATTGTTGGTCGTATCGTTGCTGGCAGCCGCTTGCAGCTCGAAGCAGACCGAACCTTCGGCTACTGCCGATCCGTCTTCGGCAACGTCCGGCTCGTCGTCCGTACAAGGAGGTAACCTGATCGTTGCCATCAAGGACGATCCGAAAACGTTTAATCCGATTTATGCCGGGGACAGCATGTCGCTGACGCTGGGCAACGTGCTGTTCGCACCGCTGATTCGCATGAACGGCGACAAGAAAGAATTCGTATTGGCCGAAAGCTTGACCGCTTCGGACGATCTCAAGACGTTTACGCTGAAGCTGCGCGAAGGCTTGGCTTGGCACGACGGACAGCCTTTGACGGCGGACGATGTCGTCTTTACGTTCAACAGCTTGCTGGACGAGAAGCAGCACAGCTACTTCCGCGGCTCGTTCGTGTTCGAAGGAACGCCAATGCAAGTGACCAAGGTCGACGAGAGTACGGTTCAATTTGTTCTGTCTGCGGCTTCCGCCGCTTTCGAAAGCTCGTTGGTGCAAATTTATCCGATTCCGAAGCATATTTTCGAGGGCGAAGCGGATTTGGAGAAGAGCGAGAAAAACTACAGCCCGGTCGGTTCCGGCCCGTTCAAGTTCAAAGAGTACCGCGCCGGAGAGTATGTGATCGTGGAGCGCTCCGACACTTATTTTTCCGACAAGGCCAAGCTCGATTCAATCACGTTCCGCATCGCCAAGGACAACAGCTCCGCCGTACTGGCGCTGCAGAACGGAGAGCTTAACGTGCTGCGCATCGAACCGCAAAACTATAACAAAGTGAAAGAATCCGGCAAGTCGGAAATCGCTTTGTTCCCGTCCGGGGCCGTGACGACGATTGTGTTCAACCAAAATATCGATGTCATGAAGAAGCAAGAGGTACGGCAGGCGATCGTGCATGCTCTCAATAAAGAGGAGCTGATCCAAGCCGGGTTCACGTCCACGGAATTTGCCGAGCCGGCTTCGTCGATCTTCTCTCCGGGCACGCTGCATCTGAAAACGGATTTGAAGTCGTACGAGTACGATCAGAACAAGGCGAAGGAATTGCTGAAGGCGGCCGGGGCGGAAGGGCTGAAAATCCGCTACGCATACTTTAACGCCAGCACGCCGGAGACGAACATGGCGCTGTACCTTCAACAGAAGCTTCAGGAAGTCGGGCTTCAAGTCGAGCTGATTCCTCTGGACGCGGCGGCGCTTAACAAAAAGGCGCTTAACAAGGACAATACCGATTACGACATGTCCTTCGGAGGCTACAATATGGGCTTCGAGCCCGACGCCTACAAGGTGCTGTACTTGGGCGACGCGGCCTACAACTTCTCGCACTACAAAAATGCCGAGTTTGACCAGTGGTGGCTGCAAGCGGCGGTGGAGACGGACGAAGCCAAGCGCGCCAAGCTGTACGAGCAAATTCAGGATTTGTCCGCAGATGAAGTGACGACGTATCCGATCGCCTACGGCAAGTCGATTCTGGCCGTGGACAAGCAATTCGGCGGAGCGGACGAAGCCGGAGCCGATGCGGTAACCGTGTTCGATGATTTCACCAAAATCTATAAAAAGTAAAATAACATTCGACGGGTGGGCAACGACGCTGCCAGGGAGGAGAAACAGTTGAGAAAGTATTTGACACGCCGATTGCTCCAGCTCATTCCGATGCTGCTGTTTATTTCTCTGGTCTCGTTCGCGCTCATCCGGCTTGCTCCGGGCGATCCTGTCATGTCGTTCGTCACGCCGAACATGAGTCCGGAGGACGTCGAGCGGATTCGGGCGAACATGGGACTTGATCAGCCTTTGTATCAGCAATATTTGTACTGGCTGCAAAACGTGGTCACGGGAAATTTCGGCTACTCTTTGCTGAACCAACGGCCTGTGCTCGATCAGATTGTCGAGCGTCTCCCAGCGACGATCGGCTTGATGGGATCGTCGCTTGCGCTTTCGCTTATTCTCGGCATCGGCTTGGGACTGATCTCGGCGCTGTACAAAAACCGCTGGATCGATCGGGTGCTCAGCCTGCTGGCCTACATCGGCATTTCTTTGCCGGGCCTCTGGCTTGCGATGATTCTGATCTATGTGTTCGCGTTAAAACTGAATTGGCTTCCCAGCATCGGGATGCGGACGATCGGCGTGAATTCGGCATGGGATGTAATCAAACATGGCATTATGCCTTGTCTGGTACTGAGCGTAGGCAGCATTGCCGTGTACATGCGTTACATCCGCTCCAGTACGATCAGCCAACTGGAGGAAGATTACGTGCAGGTTCAGTACGCATACGGAGCGACCAAGGGCAAGGTTCTGTTCCGGCACGTACTGCGAAACGTTCTGCTCCCGGTCATTACGATATTGGGCTTGTCTTTGCCGGAAGTCATTACGGGGGCGTTTATCGTGGAGAGCATTTTTTCCTGGCCTGGGATGGGCTCGCTTGGCATTAATGCCGTCTTTGGACTGGATTACCCGATGATTATGGGCATTACAATGATGTCGTCGTTCTTGCTAATTGTAGGCAACCTGCTGGCCGACGCGCTGTACGGCGTGGTCGATCCCCGAATTAAAGCGATGAGGTGAACGAGATGAACCGGATGAGATGGAAGCTTCTGTCCGCTCAATTGCTGGAACGGAAATCGGCCTTGATCGCTTTGATCGTGCTCGGCTTGCTTGGATTAGCTGCCTTGGCTGCGCCGTTTGTGCCGTTTGACCCGAACAAAATCAATCTGGGCGAGCGGTTGTTTCCGCCCGACTCCCGGCATTGGCTGGGGACGGACGACAATGGCCGCGACTATTTCGCACGCGCGTTGTACGGGGCGAGAGTTTCCCTTAGCGTCGGTGTGCTGGCGATGATCGTGTCTGTCGTGATCGGGACGACGGTAGGCGCGATCAGCGGCTATTTCGGCGGCAGGACCGACAGTCTGATCATGCGAAGCATCGACATTCTGATGTCGATCCCTTCGTTTTTCCTGATGCTGATTTTGAACGCCTATCTGAAGCCAAACATTTTCACAATTGTTCTGATTATCGGCCTGCTGAGCTGGATGTCGCTGTCGCGTATCGTCAGAGCAGAGACGATCTCGGTCAAGGAGCGGGAGTACGTGCTTCATGCCAAAGTATCGGGACAAAGTCCGCTGCGCATTATTGTGCGCCATATTATTCCGAGTATCGTTCCGACGATTATCGTCGCCGCAACGGTCAACGTCGCGGGCGTCATTATGATGGAATCCGCGCTTAGCTTTCTCGGTCTCGGCATTCGGCCGCCGCATGCGTCCTGGGGGAGCATGCTGAACACCGCGAAAGGCTACATCGGGGAGAACCCGATTATGGCGCTCGTGCCGGGGATGCTGATTTTGACAACCGTGCTGTGCTTCAATTACTTGGGCGACGTGTTCCGCGCGGCGTTCGAGCCGAAGACGAATCGGCGATAAGGGGGAGACATCATGACGGAATTACTTGCTGTACGACAGTTGCGGACTTCGTTCAGCACTCGCGAAGGCGAAGTGGAAGCGGTCCGGGGCGTCAGCTTCTCGGTCGGGGAAGGCGAAATGGTCGGGATCGTCGGCGAATCCGGCAGCGGCAAAAGCGTTACGGCCAAGTCGCTTATCCGGCTGATGCCCTCCTCCGGGCGAATCGTCGGCGGGGAGGCGAAGCTGCGCGGAGAAGATCTGTTCGCGATGTCCGATGAGCAGCTCCGATCGCTTCGCGGCAACCGGATTGCGATGATTTTTCAGGACCCGATGACTTCGTTGAATCCGGTCCTTACGGTAGGCGCGCAGTTAACGGAGGTCATACGGCGGCATCAGAAGCTGGGTCGAGGAGCTGCGCGCCGCAAAGCGATCGAATGGCTCGGGGAGGTCGGCATTCCGTCCCCGGAGATGAGAATCGACCAGTATCCCCATGAGTTCAGCGGCGGCATGCGGCAACGGGTTATGATCGCCATGGCGCTGTCCTGCAAGCCGGAGCTGCTGATTGCCGACGAGCCGACGACTGCGCTCGACGTGACGATCCAGGCGCAAATTCAGGCGCTGATGAAGCGGCTGTGCGAGACGACCGGTACTTCGGTGCTGCTTATTACACACGATCTCGGCGTGGTGGCGCAGGTTTGTTCTCGTGTCATCGTGATGTATGGGGGCTTGGTCATGGAAGAGGGGCCGGTCGAGGCGATTTTCGCGAATGCCCGGCATCCTTATACTCAGGGACTGCTCCGCTCGATTCCCCGGATGAGCGAAGGGAAACGGGAACGGCTTGTGCCGATTGAAGGCTCGCCGCCGAATTTGCTGAATCCGCCACCCGGCTGTCCATTCATGGAGCGGTGTCCGCATGCCGAAGAGGTGTGCGCGCAGATGCCGCCTTACTTCGATGTGCAGCCCGGGCACCAAGCGCTGTGCTGGTTCGCGGACGAGCTGCAAGGCTCTCGATAGGAGCGATTAACGATGAGAGACGACACACTGGCAAGCGGGAGTGGCCCGGCGGCGGGCAGAATCGCTCCTCTGATCGAGGTTCGAGGCTTGAAAAAGCATTATCCTGTCGAAAAGACACTGTGGGGCAGAACGACAAAGGTGTTAAAGGCGGTCGACGACGTCAGTTTTCACATCAATCAAGGCGAGACGTTCGGGCTTGTCGGAGAATCGGGCTGCGGCAAATCGACGACAGGACGCAGCATTATTCGACTGCACGACGTGACCGCGGGGGAAATCCGCTATGAAGGCGTCGACTTGGCTTCGCTGAGCGAGAAGCAATTGCGGCCTTATCGGCAGAAGATGCAGGCGATTTTCCAAGACCCGTATTCTTCCTTGAATCCGGGCATGACTGTGCTTCAATTAATTAGCGAGCCGATGGAAAACGGGAATCGCTATAGCCGCGCCGAGCGTCGCGACAGAGTATTGGAGCTGCTGGAGAAAGTGGGGCTGAAGCGGGAGCACGCAGAGCGTTATCCGCACGAGTTCAGCGGCGGGCAGAGACAGCGTGTCGGCATTGCCCGGGCGCTCGCTTCGCATCCCGAGTTCGTGCTGTGCGACGAGCCGATCTCGGCGCTCGACGTCTCTGTGCAGGCACAAGTGGTTAACATGCTGGAGGATTTGCAGGATGAGCTGGGCTTGACCTATTTGTTTATTGCCCACGATCTGTCAATGGTCCGGCACATTTCCGACCGCATCGGCGTGATGTATTTGGGTAAGCTGGTCGAAGTCGCATCGAGCGACGAACTGTATGCTAGGCCAGCCCATCCGTATACGCAGGCTCTGCTGGCGGCTATTCCAGTACCGGAACCGACGGCGGGCTACAACGACGCACTGCTGCAAGGAGAACTGCCGAGTCCGATCGATTCGGGCCCGGGCTGCAAGTTTCGCGCGCGCTGTCCGTTTGCTTCCAGGCGCTGTGCGGAAGAAGAGCCAAATTTGCGGCCGGTATCGCCGGGTCATTATGTGGCCTGCCATTTGCACAATCTTGTAGGCAATTAAGCGTAAGCGCGAAAAGAGGTACTTCCAGGAGGGAACAAGATGGGCAATCGCGCCAAACTATCTCAGAATACCGCCATATTGCTGGAGCGGGCGCGCCGATTCGGCGTTTCGGACGACGTGCTGCTGACGTGTATTACATCGGGCGACACCGCTCCTTTGCGGATTGCGGAAGCTCAGTATTACAGCTACGAAGGATTCGTCACTTATGCCGAGGAGCACGGGGAGCTGCTGGAGGACGCGGTCAAGCACGGCTACCGGATCAAATTCAGCACTCCGGGAGGCGTACAATTGTGGCTTCAGGAGCGTTTCGGACTGGAGGCTGGCAAGGACTTCGAGGGGGTAATGGGGACGGGGCGGATCGACGGCTTGAAGCTCGGCAACGAGCAGCTTCGCCAGCTGAGCGCGACCGTGGCCGACAACTGGGTCTTTCTTGAGGCGGGAGCGGTGCTGGATCGGGAGAGAGCAGGTACGCAGGACGATTCGTCCCCCGAGCCTCGTTGCTTGACACTGATGATCCGTTCGGTGTATGAAGCGGGCTGAAGGAGCAGCAAAAAGACATGTCTAAGCAAAAAGGCATATCTATCCGAATTTGCGGTTCGGGAGATATGCCTTTTTTTTGCGATGTGTTTTGGGGGCGGTCCCCTGAGGGATAAGCGCGTGAGGCGGTACAAAACGAGGGGAAATCTGCATGCAAGCCGCCTAAATCGGGACCAGTCGGTTGGCGACACGCTACTCTCCCATCAAAGCCTCCCAAGCCTGATAGACTGCGTCCAGCTCTGCCCGTTTCCGCTCCGCTTCCTCTTGTTTTTCTCTCAGTAGCATGTAGTCGGTCGCCATTTCCGGCGCGACCATCTGCTCTTCCAACCCGGCCAATTCCGCTTCCAGACGCGCGATATCGGCCTCGGCCTGCTCCAGCTTGCGGGCGCGGGCCCGGTCTTCGCGCTTGGCCTGCTTCTCGGCTTCGTAGCTGGTCACCGCCGTTTCGGACGGGGAGGCGTCGGCGCCGCTGTCGCGATTTGTCTCTTCCCATTCCGCCATTTGCTGTTTTTTGGCGATCATTTCGTCATAATTCCCCAGGAAATGTTCCGCTCCGTTCGCGGACATTTCTACGACCCGATCGGCGATTCGATTCAGAAAATAGCGGTCGTGGGAGACGAAGACAAGCGTTCCGTCATATTCCTCAAGCGCGGCCTCCAACACTTCCCGGCTCATTAAGTCGAGATGGTTGGTCGGCTCGTCGAGCAGCATCACGTTCGCCTTCATCAGCATCAGCTTCGACAGCGCTACGCGCGCTCGCTCGCCCCCGCTTAAGGAGTTGATCTTCTTGCGCACGTCCTCGCCGCTAAACAGAAAATTGCCCAGCACGGTGCGGATTTCCGCTTCCGGAAGATGCGTATAAGAGCTCCACACTTCCTCGAGTACGGTATTGGCCGGATTAAGCCCCCGCTGCTCCTGGTCGTAATAGCCGAGAGAAATGCCGACGCCCCATTCGATCGCGCCGTCTCGCAGCGGCAGCTGGTCCGTCAGCGCTCGAAGCAGAGTCGTCTTGCCGACGCCGTTGGGGCCGAGCAGCGCGACGCGCTCCCCGCGCTTCACCTCGAACGAGACGTTGCGGAACAGCGGCGACATCTCCGCATTCGGCGCCGCGGAGCAGCGAATGAGCCGCAGCACTTCCTTGCCGCTGCGGCGCTCGGTCGAGAACGAGAAGCTCGCCTGCTTAAGCGCGTTGGGCTTCTCTAGCCGTTCGATCCGTTCAAGCGCATTGCGCCTGCTCTGGGCGCGCCTTGTCGTCGAAGCTCTTACGATGTTCTTTTGGATGAAATCCTCCATCCGGGAAATTTCTTTGCGTTGCTGCTCGTACAGCTTCAACTGCTGAGCGAACGCTGCGGCTTTCAAATCCATAAACCGGCTGTAATTGCCCGTGTATCTCGTCGCCTGGTGGCGCTCGATCTCGACGATGGACGTTACCGTCGCATCGAGAAAATAGCGGTCATGGGAGACGATGACCATCGCCCCAGCATAAGATCGCAAATACTGCTCGAGCCAGGTTAGCGTCTGAATGTCGAGGTGGTTGGTCGGCTCGTCGAGCAGCAGCAGCTCGGGCTGGACGAGCAGCAGCCGCGCCAGCGCCAGACGGGTTCGCTGCCCTCCGCTTAAGGAAGCGACCTCGGTGTCCGGGGCAAAATCGCCAAAGCCCATGCCGTGCAGAACGCTCCGCACGCGGTTGTTCATCTCGTAGCCGCCGTTCTCGCGGAATTTCTCGCTGATGTCCGCATACTGTGCGAGCAGCGCTTCATAGCGCTCGGAGTTGTCCAGTTCGCTCGGATCGGCGATGCGAGCCTCCAATTGCTGCAGCGCTTTTTCTTGCTCCAGCAAGGGGCCGAAGGCGGAATTCATCTCTTCCTGAATCGTGCGGTGCCCTTGCAACCCGCCGTTCTGCGCCAAATATCCGATTTTAAGCTCCCGCGGCTTCGATACCGAGCCGGTGTCCGGAACGATCTCTCCCGCGAGCACTCGCAGGAAGGTGGATTTGCCCGCGCCATTGACCCCGACGAGCCCAACGCGGTCGCGTTCGTTGATCTGCAGCGAGACGCCTTCGAGCACAGGAGTCACGCCGTAATGTTTGGTAATGCCAGATGCTTGAAGAAGCAAGAGGAATCCCTCCGATAAGTCTTGTTGAACACACCTTCAAGTGTACCGTAAACTTGCTGGAAAAGTCCAAGCGTTATCCTTTGGCGAAAACAGACATTCAATGTTAGAATGAAAATAGAGTTTTCATAGATTTTCGAAAGCAGGGTTTCGTTCATGGAAAATAGAGCGGCCGGCGCCGTTAAAGACGAATGGCGCCGGCGGATGGCGGAGGTACGGGACAGGCTGTCGCAAGCCGAACGGGATCGCATGTCCGCGAAGCTGTGCGCTCTCCTGGAAAGCGGAGCGTTATCCCCGTTAAGACGGGAGCTTGGCCGCCCGCTTGGCGTATGCGCCTATGCTCCGTTTCGATCCGAAGCGTCGCCGCTGCCGCTCGTAGAGGCCTGTCTGAACGCTGGCGATCGGGTATACGCGACGCGAATGAGAACTGACGGAGAAGGGCTGGAGCTGCGCGAGCTCGGCGAACTGTCGGTCTGGGTTCCGGGGAAATGGGGAGTGCCGGAGCCTGATCCCCAGCGCACGTCATTAATAGAGGCAACCGCTGTGCTCGATATCGTGCTCGTTCCAGGAATTGCGTTTAATGCGACGGGAGGGCGGCTCGGATACGGCGGGGGCTACTACGACCGTCTGTACGCCGAGAGACGGCGCGAGACGCAGGGCAGGACGCTGTGGATCGGGTTTGCCTATTCCGCGCAAATCATCGAGGAAGCTTTGCCGTCGGAAGCCCACGATCTCGAGTTGGACGGGCTGGCCACGGATGAAGGCATAGTATGGTTCGGCAGGAGGGATTCGTAATGGCGCAGGCGGATGAGCGGCTGACTCATTTTAACGAGCAAGGAAGAGCCCGCATGGTAGATGTTTCGGACAAAGCCGATACGGTCAGGACCGCGATAGCGGAAGGCCTGGTCAAGATGGCGCCCGAGACGCTTCGCAGAATTCGCGAACGTTCGGTTGCCAAGGGCGACGTGCTCGCAGTAGCGCAGATCGCGGGCATACAGGCGGCCAAGCGGACGTCCGACTGGATTCCGATGTGCCATCCTCTTCCGTTGACCGGCGTAGACGTTCGTTTCGAAGACAACGGCGAGGATACGCTGACGATTACGGCTGAAGTAAAGACGACCGGGAAGACGGGAGTGGAGATGGAGGCGTTAACCGCCGTCTCCGCGGCCGCGCTGACCGTTTACGATATGTGCAAAGCGCTGCAGAAGGATATGGTCGTCGAGTCTGTGGCGTTGCTCAGCAAGACGGGCGGCAAGAGCGGCGACTATGTCCGTTCGGCGGAATAAAAAAAGACAGATTTAGCGATTAGGGGACGGAGGGATGGAGCTATGCGTTGGAAGGTGGCCTTGTTGACGGCTAGCGATAAAGGCGCTAGAGGGGAACGCGAGGACACGAGCGCGCAGGTCATTCGCGAGTTGATCGAGGAAGAACTGCACGGGGATATCGTCGATTATCGGATCGTTCCGGACGAGCAGGATGAAATTCGCGCTGCGCTGATCGAGATGGCCGATTATTTTCAAGCGGATTTGATTCTGACTACAGGCGGTACGGGTCTCGCCTATCGCGATGTTACGCCGGAGGCGACGATCCGGGTAGCGGAGCGCATCGTTCCCGGCATACCGGAAGCGATGCGCGCGGCCGTATCCCAGCGTTCGCGGTACGCCGCTCTGTTTCGCGGAGTGTGCGCGATTCGCGGCCGCACGCTGATCTTGAATCTTCCAGGCGAACCGCGGGGCGTTCACGAGCATCTGATGGCCGTGATGGATTTGCTTCCGGAAGCGCTCGACCAGGTCAAGGGAATGCGGGGAGGATTGGAAGAATGACGTCGCCGGAGCGCAGCCGGAATGACGGGACGACTCTCATCGGCTCGTCGAGGCTGAGGGAGGTAAAGGTCGAGGACGCCGTCGGTATGGTGCTGGCTCACGATCTGACGCAGATTGTTCCCGGACAGTTCAAAGGACGGCTCTTTCGCAAAGGGCATGTCGTCACTTCGGAGGATTTGCCGCGGCTGAAGGATATCGGCAAGGAACATCTCTATACGATCGAGCTGGCTGAAGTCGATCTGCATGAGGATGACGCGGCTCTGCGGATGGCGCGGGCGCTCTGCGGAGATCACGTCGCGTACGGAGAGCCGGCGGAAGGCAAAGCGAGCCTGAAGTCGACCGCGCACGGGCTCGCTTTCATCGCCCGCGAAGCGGTGGACGAGATCAACCGTCTGGGCGATATCGCGCTGGCGACCGTCGTCGACCGGCGCGTCGTGCGTGCGGGCGAGGTTTTGGCGGCGACGCGGGTCATTCCGCTGATCGTCCCGAAGCTTAAGATCGAGGCGGTTGAGGACATCGTTAGAGCTTATTGGGACGCGCACGGAGTCGCTCCGATCGACGTAAGACCCTTTCGCCGGATGACGGCCGGGCTGTTGACGACAGGAAGCGAGGTATATTCCGGGCGCATCCAGGACAAGTTCGGCCCCGCCGTCTCGGCCAAGCTCGCGGAGTTCGGCTCGGAGGTCGTCGAGCAGCGATTCGCGCCGGACGACCGTCATACAATTGTCAATGAAATTCACTATTTAAGGAAACAAGGGTATGATATGATACTTGTATCTGGCGGTATGTCGGTAGACCCCGACGACCGTACGCCGGGAGCGATCGCGGAAGCCGGAGCCGACATTGTCAGCTACGGAACGCCTATGCTTCCGGGTTCGATGCTGTTGTTCGGTTATTTGCAAGGCGTGCCGATCTTCGGATTACCCGGCTGCGTCATGCATGATCCTTACACTTCGTTTGATGTTTTATTATCCAGAGTTTTGGCTGGAGATACGATAGCGAGAGAGGATATCGTCGGGATGGGATACGGCGGTCTTCATCGCAGCTGAGCATTCGCACGACTTACATCCGAGAGGAGGTTTTTGCACATGTCAGGCATTGGAGCATCAGGCATTATTTTGCTCGTTCTGATCGCGCTGCTGTTGTTCGGCCCGAACAAGCTGCCGGAGTTGGGCCGCGCTTTCGGCCGCACGCTTCGCGAGTTCAAGAAGGGCGCCAACGATTTGATGGATGATCCGAAGGACCGGGGAGCTCAGAGGGTGGACGTATCCTCCGACGAGATGGACAAGCCTAAGGCGGATCGTCGTCTCCCGGAATAATCGGGGACGGACTGGAACATGGATAGGGGCTGTCCCTCGGCGCAGATGTAAGATTTGCGGAAGGGGCAGCCCCGTTGCTGTATGGAGGCGAAGACAAGCAATGAAAGATAAGGCCGCTGAGAAGCGGGACTCAGAGTGGATGCCGCTGACGGAACATTTGGGCGAGCTGCGCAAAAGACTGATCTATTGCCTGATCGTATTCGTCATCGGGCTGGTTGGGGGTCTATTCGGCTCGCAGCCGCTGTTCGATTATTTGGTCGCGGCTGCGCCGATAGACAATTTGGATCTTCATGCTTTTTCCCCGTGGGATGCGATCGGCCTCTACATGAAATTCGCGATTCTGATTTCCTTCATCATCGCGATCCCTTTTGCGATGTACCAGCTTTGGGCATTCGTGCGTCCGGCTCTAGGGCCTAAGGAGCAGAGAGCTACGCTGCAATTCGTACCGGGAGCGCTGGTGATGTTTCTCATCGGCCTCGCGTTCTCTTATTTTGTCGTTTTTCCGATGGCTTTCCTGTTTACGGAGAAGGTGACGGGCAATCTCGGATTGGAGCAAACCTATGGCGTGACGCAGTATTTTTCGTTTCTGTTCAACATATTGCTGCCGATCTCTTTGCTGTTCGAGCTGCCGCTGCTCATTTTGTTCCTGACGAGAATCGGGATCTTGAATCCGACGATGCTAAAAAAAATGCGCAAGCTCGCCTGGTTTATTCTGATTTTCATCGGTGTATTGGTCACTCCGCCCGACGTCGTGTCGGATTTGCTCGTCGCCATTCCGCTGATTTTGCTGTATGAATTTAGCGTTCTCCTGTCCTCGATGGCTTATGGAAAACGAATGAAAGCGCAGCAGCGGCGGGAATCGGAGTGGGAGCAGGACGAATAGGAAAAACAGCCCGGGCCTTGCAGGACTCCCGAATTAAACTAATCTGCCGAACAAGAAGCAAAAAGTGTCATTTTTCGATATTCCAAACGGAGTAATTATGATACACTGTTTCAAGTAAGTGCTTACATGGTTAGAATGTCGGGAGGGACAAGAATGCGGGATATGACTTTGGGACGAAAATTAACGATTGGCTATGCTGCAATGGTAGTTCTTCTGGCGGCCGGATTCATGCTGCTGCTGGCGGGAACGGATTTGACGAGCCATTCGGGCACGTTCATCATGATTATCGTCATTTTCTTGTTGATCATCGTTGCGGGAGGCTGGGGCCTGAAATGGCTGACCGGCAACCTTACGGCCGCAATCGGCAACGTGACGGCAACGCTCAGGAACATTGCTTCTTCGGGCGGGGATTTGACGAGGCGCATACATATTCAGTCCACCGATGAGATGGGAGATTTGGCGAACGCCGCGAACCAGATGCTGGACGGCCTTCAGAAGATGATGAAGGAACTGAAGGACAGCACGGCGGAGCTGGCGGCTTCGGCCATTTTGCTCAAGCAAGGCACGGAAGAGAACGCGCGTGTCAGCAGCGAGGTGTCCAAAGCCGTGGAGCGAGTAGCTTCCGGATCGGAGACGCAGGTCGCGCAGACGCAGGAAATTTCCGCAACGATGCAGGAGACGCTGGACGGTCTGAACCAGGTGGCAGGGACGACTACCACAGTCTCCGATGCCGCGCAGACGACCGTTAAGCGTGCCGCCGCAGGCTCCGAGCTGCTGCAGTCGACCTCTACGGAGATCGATCAAGTGGGCAAGGCGTTCCGTTCGCTGCAGGAGGTCGTCAGAGGGCTGAACCATAAATCGGAGCAAGTTCGCGAGGTTATCGGCTATATTTCCGAAGTCGCCAATCAGACGAACCTGCTGGCGCTTAACGCCGCGATCGAGGCTGCGCGCGCCGGGGAGCACGGACGGGGCTTTGCGGTCGTTGCGAGCGAAATCCGCAAGCTCGCGGACCAGACCCAGCAATCTGCCGTGCAGATCGGCGATACAATCGGAACGATGTCGGGCGACATCGTGCAAGTCGCTACGATGTTCGAGCAGAGCGCGGGCCAGGTGTTCGCGGCTGTGGAAGGGATGCAGAACGCGGAAGAGACGTTCCGCGACATTGTAGACCATGTCGGACAGCTCAGCTCCAACATTACGGAGGTCGCAGCTTCCGTGGAGCAGATGTCCGCCGGCGGCTCCAACGTCGTTCGTTCCATTCAGGATATCTCCCGGATTACTGAGGAGACGGCTTCCTTCACGGAGCAAGTATCCGCGATGACGGAGGAGCAGCTGTCTTCGACCGACGAGATGGCGCGAACGGCCGATAACCTGAGCTCGATGGCATCCCGCCTGAAAGGCTTGGTCGGCAATTTCAAGGCTTAAATAGTCGATTTGCGTGTCAGTCGCAATAATAGATGGGGCTGTCCCATAAGCAGAGTTGCTTGAAATGATCGATAAATAAAGTAAGGGGTATGCACCTCCCGGAGATTGCCTCATACGCTCTTGAAATCACATTGTAACGGGTTAACCCATTCAGATTTCAAGAGCGTATAGCATCGGAGGGAGGTACATACCCCTTGCCGCTTTATCATCGATTATCTTTTACAGCAACTCGATGTGCTTATAGGACAGCCCCATTTTTTTGTGCAGGTTTAACGTAAAAGGACTTGAAAAGCGTCTTTAAATTCCGTATCATAGAAAATGGTTATTAGCACTTGAGACAATTGAGTGCTAACAAAATAGTTTCAAATCCAAAAAAGCAAAATTTAGAAGGAGGCTACTTACATGATTAAACCTCTAGGGGACCGCGTTCTCGTGGAACCGAACGCCAAGGAAGAGAAAACGGTTAGCGGCATCGTATTGCCGGATACGGCTAAGGAGAAGCCGCAAGAAGGAACGATTGTTGCGGTAGGCATCGGATCTTTGACCAAAGATGGCGAGCGGGTCGCGCTGGAAGTGAAGGCGGGCGATCGTGTATTGTTCTCTAAATATGCGGGCACGGAAATCAAATACGAAGGCAAAGAGTATTTGATTATGAAGGAAAGCGACATCCACGCGATCGTCGGCTAATACTTAGAATACTCAAGGAGGTTATTTAAAGATGGCTAAAGAAATTCGTTTCAGTGAAGACGCTCGCCGCGCGATGCTTCGCGGTGTGGATACATTGGCGAACGTAGTTAAAGTCACGCTCGGACCGAAAGGCCGCAACGTCGTTCTGGAGAAGAAGTTCGGCTCTCCGCTGATCACGAACGACGGCGTTACGATCGCTAAAGAAATCGAGCTGGAAGACGCCTTCGAAAACATGGGCGCACAGCTCGTTAAAGAAGTTGCAACGAAAACGAACGATATCGCGGGCGACGGTACGACAACGGCAACCGTTCTGGCTCAAGCGATGATTCGCGAAGGCTTGAAAAACGTTACTGCAGGCGCTAACCCGATGGTTATCCGCAAAGGGATCGACAAAGCGGTTAGAGCGGCAGTTGAAAGACTGAAAGAAATCTCCAAGCCGGTCGAAGGCCGCAGCAACATCTCCCAAGTCGCAGCGATCTCCGCTGCTGACGAAGAAGTCGGCGAACTGATCGCAGACGCAATGGAGAAGGTCGGCAAAGACGGCGTTATTACGGTTGAAGAATCCAAAGGCTTCAACACCGATCTTGAAGTGGTTGAAGGTATGCAGTTCGACCGCGGCTACATCACTCCGTACATGATCACGGATACGGACAAAATGGAAGCTGTGCTCGAGAACCCGCTGATCCTGATCACGGACAAGAAAATCTCCAACATTCAAGAAATCTTGCCTGTGCTGGAGAAAGTCGTTCAATCCGGCAAGCAATTGCTGATCATCGCTGAAGATATCGAAGGCGAAGCGTTGTCCACGCTGGTTGTTAACCGTCTGCGCGGCACGTTCACTTGCGTTGGCGTTAAAGCTCCAGGCTTCGGCGATCGCCGCAAAGCGATGCTGCAAGACATCGCGGCTCTTACGGGCGGCCAAGTGATCACGGAAGAGCTCGGCCTTGAGCTGAAGTCCACTTCCCTGCAACAGTTGGGTACGGCTCGTCAAGTGCGCGTAAACAAAGAAAACACGATCGTCGTTGACGGCGCTGGCGAGAAGGCCGACATCGAGGCTCGCGTAAACCAAATCAAAGCGCAAATCGAAGACACGACTTCCGACTTCGACCGCGAGAAGCTGCAAGAGCGTCTGGCTAAATTGGCCGGCGGCGTTGCGGTTATCAAAGTAGGCGCAGCTACCGAGACTGAGCTGAAAGAGCGCAAACTGCGCATCGAAGACGCTCTGAACGCAACTCGCGCTGCTGTTGAAGAAGGCATCGTATCCGGCGGCGGCACGGCGCTGGTTAACGTTTACGAAGCGGTTGCTTCCGTTCAAGCGGACGGCGACGAGAAAACGGGCGTTAACATCATCCTGCGCGCTCTGGAAGAGCCAATCCGCACGATCGCTGCTAACGCAGGCCAAGAGGGCTCCGTTATCGTTGAGCGTCTGAAAAAAGAGCCTGTAGGCACTGGCTACAACGCTGCTAACGGCGAGTGGGTGAACATGTTCGAAGCCGGCATCATCGATCCGGTGAAAGTAACGCGTTCCGCTCTGCAAAACGCGGCATCCGTAGCATCCGTCTTCCTCACGACCGAAGCGGTTATCGCCGACAAGCCAGAGAAAGACAAAGCTCCTGCCGGCGGCATGCCTGACATGGGCGGTATGGGCGGCATGATGTAATATAGGCTGTAGAGCCTATAGCATCAGGGGTTCCTCCTCTTCGGGAGAACGCTGTTTGATTACATTTTGACCACGTGAATTAAAAAAAGGCTTCTCACGAGTTCAGTCGAACTTTGTGAGAAGCTTTTTTTATTATGCGTTGCGTAGTTCATCAAGCATTTGGTTAAGCTTCTTGTCAAAAGTGAGGCAGAGAGCAAGGAGTCAAAAAAATCGACATTGCCAAGCGCCTTGAATGAAAACAGTACGTGTCTTTACTGCGTTGCAAGCTCGAACTTAAAGTTTTCTTTACATTTCACAAGTGGGTGAATCAAGCATGCTAAGATAGAATCACTAGGGTATTTAGTATCACTTTTTCGTGAGATGCTACGAATGCAAAAGCATTCACTTATGAGGCTCCCTATTAGGAACAGCGGTGTAGAATGGTGTTAAAAATGATCGCAATTTGTGCGGTCTCACTCTAGGAGTGAACGCCTAATCATAATGGAGGAGAAGCTGTTGAGACAGATCAAAAGCATCATAGTTTCCATTTTAGTTGTTTGCCTGGCTTTCACGGCCGGAGTACCTGTCAGTGAAGCGGCTGGCAGGGGAAAGATAGGCTTCGTCAGCGACATAACGGGAAGCCCCGGAGATACGATCACGGTCAAGCTTTATGTAGACATGAACACGGTGAGTGAAGCTTGGGAAGTCAATCCTAGTGTAGACCTTGAAGGATTGGGCACCGCCTTTTCCTTCTTAGGCTGGGGACAAGATTGGGTTCAAGACGGCAATCAGGAACGCTATTTCCGCGATATAAACTTGAAAATAGAGGAAGATGCCGATCAAGGCGTATACCACATTACCATAAACCGGGAAGACACGGTGTATAAGGTGAATGGCAGCGTTTCGACGAGCTATGATACGTTCGACAAAACGATCACGGTTCTAGGTTATACGGTAGCGCCGATTGCCAACCAGACGTTGAGTCCGCTGATCGAAGGGTATGATGCCGGTTCTCAGGAAACAAGACAGATGGACGCGATACGTTCCGGCAGCGGCGATCTGGCCAATGTGCAAGCGCAGCTCAGCGGCGCGAACGATTTCGTCTTGACGCAGCCGCAGCCGAATATGTTGAATAACGTAGGGGATGCCGCTTCCTTCACCGTCAAAGCAAAAGATGGCCTTACCCCAGGCACGTATACGGCGACGGTCACCGTATCAGCCAACAAGATGGCAGCGGGAGCAACCTTTACGGTGACGCAGGCTGTGTACCAGCGTCTGGCGATTACCAGCCATCCGCAGAACAAACTCGCCAAAGAAGGCGACAGCGCAAGCTTCGGCGTAACGGCGACAGGCGGGAATCTTACCTATCAATGGCAGGAAGATACGGGGGAAGGCTTCACGAGCATGGCGGGTCAGAACGGAGCGACGTTGAATCTGTCGGCGGTAACTGACGATATGTCGGGACGCCAGTATCGGGTCATAGTCTTTGCCGCCGGCGGGCAATCCTACATATCGGATACTGCGCAGCTCACTGTGAAGAACGTGCCGGGTACCCTCGAGCTTCTTGGAGCTTCGGGATCCGACGCCAAAGTTACGTTGACCTGGACGCCTTCAAGCGGTGCGACCGTTTACAAAGTATACAAAAGCGAGACAGCAGGCAACTATGCCGGAGCGGAAGAACGCACAGTGGCGGCTAACGTATACGAGTACGAGTGGTCGGGATTGACGAACGGCGTGACCTACTACTTCAAGGTGACAGCCGAGAACGAGGTCGGAGACAGCGAATCAAACAAGAAGAGCGCAACGCCGCAGGTTGCAGCGCCAGGAGCACCGGTACTGGGCCCTGCTATATCGGGAAATGCCAGAATCAGCCTGACGTGGGATCCGGTGATCGGTTCCACGGGGTACAAAATATTCAAAAGCACGACCCCGGGCGCGTATGGAACCGAGGAAGTGACGGTAAGCGACTCGGTATATGGCTATGACGTAACAGGCTTGGCGAACGGCACCGCTTACTATTTTGTCATCAAAGCGATAAACCCTGGAGGAGACAGTGCTGCGTCCAATGAGGCAAGTGCAACGCCGCGTACAGTTCCATCTGCTCCAACCGGTGTAACTGCGACAGCCGGCAATGGACAAGCTACGGTAAGCTTCACTGCCCCGCCAAATGGTGGAAGCATCATTACTTCCTATAAGGTTACGGCTATGCCGGGAACGATAACTGCAACAGGGACGGGGAGCCCGATCACGGTAACAGGGCTATCCAACGGAGTTACGTATACGTTTACGGTGCAAGCGGTCAATAGCGCAGGCAGCAGCGCGGCTTCCGACGGCTCTAATTCCGTGACGCCGAGAAGGCCGTCCGGCAGCAGTAATACATCGACGCCATCGACACCTACTTCAACACCTGATCCGGCACCGACGCCTGCTACTCCAGAGCCTACGGTTGATGTATTTAACAGTAGCATTGTTAATGAAGCCAATTTAGTAAAGACGATCGAATCGAAAGTAGCGGAAGCGAAGGAAGCAAACGCTACTGTTGATTTTGCTGACGCACAGGGGCACTGGGCTGAAAAGACGATCCATGTTTTCATCAAATTGCAACTGATTAAAGGCTACGAAGATGGTACGGTTAGGCCGAACAGTCCGATCACACGCGCTGAGTTTGCAGCGATTCTGAATCGCGCGTTCCTTATCCAAGGTGGCAGTAATACGAGTGTTGTATTGAATGACATTGGTGGTAACTGGGCGAAAGAAGCGATTGAGAAGCTTGTAGCTGCAGGGGTAATCAATGGCTACGCGGACGGTACGTTCAAACCGGATCAAACGATTACACGTGAAGAAATGGTCATCATGCTGTCCCGTATCGTAGACCTCAATAACGTGGCGAAAGATACAACAAAAGGAAATTTCAATGATCTGAATGGTGCTTATGCAGCTAGCGAGATCATAGCAGTAGCGCAGGCGGGTATCGTTAGCGGTAAAGGGGATGGAAGATTCGATCCCAAGAGCAATGCCACGCGTGCAGAAGCGTTGCAGATCATCTTGAATGTGCTGGAGCTTAATCCACAGTTGAAGACGTTATTAGATTCGCTTGTGGAATAGGCAGATCGAAGGCACCTAGTCGGGCGCCTTCAATTTCGCCTTCGTTCGAACATATACCTGAATAATTCCTGGTCAATCGATTCCCGGACAGGGACTTAAAAATAGACGTAGTTTTGGTCAAATGGACAAACCGTATCGATCCTCCTTTCATAGATTGAACTATCTCTCAATTAGAGGAGGAGTTCGATTGATTAACAGGAAAAAGCCAGTTCTGAAGAGAGTAGGTACTAAGGCGGTAAATCCCTTTTTGCAGTTGTTTTCAGGGACTAATTTTACGGGCACAGTCAGAAGATTTCGGGGAAGTCTCGGAATTAGAAATTTGTCGTCAGTCGGTCTGAACAATACCATTGAGAGTCTCAGATTCACTACCGGTGCAGGTTTGACGGGGACTGTCGTTTTATTCGAAGGCACCGGATACTCAGGTGACTTCGTTAAGTTCAATCCCACTGCGAACATTGCGGACCTATCGACTTTGAATTTCGATAATCAGGCTTCATCGCTCGTTGTATCCTCGCTTGCCCTGTCCGATGCGGAAATCGCAGCCATTCAGGATTCGGGCACAGACCTTGCAGAGGTTCTCAGAAAGATTCGCGCCGCCAGAAAGCGTCGCGCGGCCAAGCGTATGGGCAAGAAATAATCCCCATGCTATAAACTGATACCGGTATTCAACTGGTATCAGTTTATTTAGTGTGCGCCCGGCATGGGCAATAACTAAGCGGTGCAAGTCCGCTACAGGCCTGGCAGTAGGAACTGTTAGTTGAAGGCAAGGTGCCGGACATTTTGCCCATGAACTTTACACACACACATCATATTCACTTGGATATATAAGACTGATTTCTGAAGAAAATCGGATTGTATACACAAGAAAAGACTCAAAAAAAACCATATCAACACATCGAGACCGACGGGGACCTTTCGGGGTCCCCTCAGTTGCGCGCATTACCGGCCTCACGATAGCTTTTTGGCGTTATACCGGTTGCATTTTTGAACAGCTTGGTAAAATACCGCGGACTTTCATAGCCGACCATTTGGCAGATATCATATACCTTTATCCTCGGATTAAGGAGAAGCTCCTTCGCTATGTTCATCCGGACTTCGGTGACGTATTCGACAAAATTCACGCCGGTTTTTTCTTTAAATAGCCGACTCAAGTAAATCGGATGGAGGTAAAATACGCTCGAAAGCGAATTGAGCGTAATATTCTCCGCATAATGCTCTTGTATATACCGCTTCACGTTAGCGATTACATTGCCGGATTCCGAATCGTTCCCGTTCTTGGCGATTTCCGCGGCCAGCCGTTCTAACCAATCAGACATGGATTCCTTGATGCCGGATAGGTGAGATGCGAGCAACAAGTCTCGAATGGGCGGATGTAAGTGCTCATCGGTTATGAGCTTGGACTCGCGAAAGCTCTGCAAGTGCTGATTAAGCATCAGCATGACTTGGATGCAGAAGGCTTGAACCTCTGCGACGCTCAGTTCCTCTTGTCCGGCTATGGCGTCGATTCTGCACAAAATGTACGCGGCCAGACTGCCGAGTTGTTGCGGGGAAGACAACATACGCAGCAAATCCATACCGAACGACTCATCTAACTGATTTTCGAAGAATGGAAGGGCCTTGATTTCCTGGTACATCGCAGCGCGTCTTTTGCCATAGATATAGAGAGATTGCAGCGTCTTGCCGGCTTCTTTGTAGGCTGCTTGTACATAACTTGCTCCGTTATGAATATCGCTGAGACCGATCATTCCCTCGGCCTGAAAACGATCGAGCTGCGACTGCAAGGTTTCGATGAACGGGACAGCTTTCGGCGATTCCTCTGTGGGGAAATACAGAAAAGCAAACTCGTTAAGCTCATTGTTGAACGGGAAGACCGCTCCATCGTGCTTGGAGAAATCTTGCGTTTCATATGACCAGTAGGATTTGAAGGCCGCAATTCCATCTTGCCGGCTGGATGGCGCCAGGAATCGCAGCCGGATCAAATAATAGTTTCGATAAGATAAATAGGGCTCCAGAACCTGCGCATCCTTACCGGTATAACCGTCCGCATATCCTTTAGCCAAATTGTTCAATAGGAGGTTGAATTTCATTTGTCTGTATTCCTGCCGTTCGAAAACTTCGATTCGTTCCGCCTCCAACTTGGAGCGGACGGATGCCAGCAGATGCTTCAGTTCCCCGAAATTCACGGGTTTCGTAAGAAAATCGGACGCTCCGAGGCGAAGCGCCTTCTGGGCATATTCGAATTCCCCGTATCCGCTTAAGACGATCGTGCGGATATCCGGATAGTCTTCCTGAATCGCTTCAAGCAGCTGAAGGCCGTTTCGAACAGGCATTCGAATATCGGTGATAACTAGATCAATTGGACGCTGCTCCAGACACGAGAGTGCCTGATCGACGGAATGCGCAACATCGGTAACTTGATATCCGCACGACTCCCAATCCAGAAACCGGCGCAGGCCGTTGCATACAATCTCCTCGTCATCCACCAGAAGGACTTGATAATACATGCAGATTCCACTCCTCCGTTTACTGGTTACTTTCCTTATCCGATCGTTCTGCCGGGAATCCTGATGGAAATCTCGGTTCCTTCCGACGGGCTGCTGTCAATAGACAAACCGTACCCTTCTCCGAAGGAAAGCTTTAGTCGTTGGTTGACATTATCAAGAGCAATTCCTTTCTTGGCCGGCCCGCCGCGTACTAGCGTCCGTCGGACATTGTCCAATGTAGCGGTATTCATTCCTTTGCCGTTATCTTCGACCCGGATCAGGAGGTCGGTACCGTGCAAGCTGCCAGTGATCCGGATGGCTGCCTTCTCTATATTTTCATCGAACGCATGCAGGACAGCATTCTCCATCAGCGGCTGTAGCGTGAACTTGGGGATCCGATAGGCGGCGGGATCGAAGGCCATTTGAACGTGAATCGAAATTTGGTCCTGATGTCGGAAATTCATAACGCCGATATAGGTCTCGGCATGATTCAGCTCGCTAAGAACTGAAACCATATCCTCGTCTGTCTTGATCGTCATCCGCATCAGCCGGCAGAAATCCTCGATCATCCTGCTGACCGTGCTTTCTCCTCCGGCCTCATACATGGCTTCCCAGCGGATAATGTCCAGCGTGTTGTATAGAAAGTGCGGATTAATCTGCATCTGAAGCGCGTTCAATTCCGCCAGAGACTTGCTTAGCTCCAACGATTTCTCTTTGATCTCCGCAATATAAATCTGATCGATCAACTGTTTGGTGTTCGCCGCCATCTCGACGAATTGCTCCCCGAGCACGGTAACTTCATCGCGTCCGGAAGGGGAATAATTCACGGTAAAGCGGTCTTTCGTAAACGCCCTCATGGATTTCATTAGCTTATGCAACGGCTTGGAAATGCTGATGGTTGTCCAATACAAGACCAATAACGAGACGAAAATCAGAACCCCTACGAGCGTTAAACACAGATTGCGAATTTGATAGGCATTATTCAGCAGCTTGTCTTTGTTCACGATGTGTACGACCGAAAGGTCCGTATACGGCACTTGCTTGTAAACCAGGAAAACGTTGGTGCGATCAAGTCTCCCGCTGTAGCTTCCTTCCCGTCCGCGTTCGAGTACTTGGTTGATGCTGGGCAGCTGGGACAGATAGGGGGCGGACAAATCCGAATTAATTCCCATAATGACGCCGTCCTTACCGAACAGAAACGTATTGCCGCTTCCATAGAAGGCATAGGATCGCAGCGATTCCGTCAAGTACTCGATCTGTAGGTTAATCACAAGAACGCCGAGGAATTTGCGGGTTTCCGTATTGTAGATCGCTTGGGTCATGGTCATAATATCGGACATTCCGAACATGGCGGTCTGGCTTTTGTAGAAGAAGTCGGAAGTTTTGCTGGTATCGAACCAGACCGGATACCCATGCTGTTCGATGGCTGCCTGGTAGTATTCACTGGTTCGAAATTGGTCCAGGTTTCGGATGTAACCGCCTCTTCGGTATCCGTATTCGTCCTGCATGAAGTACTGGTCCTCCGGGGTCACCACTTGCATATTGACGATGTATTCGTTATGAATGGCAATCTCATGCAGCTTACGTCCTATAATCGTTCCATTGTGAACGAATTCGTCGTTATGCCCGGACATAGCGGCATTATTTTCGAGGTCGTTGATGGCATCGGAATCCGCGTAAAATTGAACGGCTAACCGTTCAATAGAGGAGAATTTGTCTAGAATTTGCACGTTCACATTCTGCACGAGCAGGGATATGAAACTCTCCATATTCTTCTCGATTTCGTTCACATATTTGCTGTAAGTAAACAGCGTAATAAAAACGGTAGGTACGAGCACCAGCAGCATGAAGGCTACGATCAGTCTTTGAAAGATATTGATTTTCCTCAGCAACCGAATCGCCGCATTCGATAAGCGCACGAAGAGGTTGCGTAACGTCTTGATCATGAAGTAGCCACCTGCCGTCCACACACATTTATCATAATGTAACATCAAATGAGTAACGCATAAAGAGAACTGCGTGTTACAGTTCTCTTTATGCGTTACTTATGCTTACTCTTTGGCTTTGCTATTAAAGCTGTCGAGCGCTTCAGAAGTTGCCAACTTCTGCGCGGCTTCGAATTCCTTGGCGGGATCGGCATTCGGATCGGTCAGGATTTTCTGAACTGCGCGGTCTACGTAAATTCCGAATTCCGCTTTGCCGTAGAATTCCAGCCTTCCGGCTGTTTTGACCTCATCCAGCACGGCGGTGTATTCCTCGGGAAATTTGAAGTAATCGGTGATTTTGATGTCGCCGCGGACGGACACGACAGGATTTCCCCCGCCCTTACTGGCCTTATCCTCTAAAATTCTCGTTTTAACTTGTTTGGAATTATAGAACTTGATGTATTCCCAGGCGGCATCCTTTTTCTCTTGCGAGGTTTTGGCGTTAATTACGGATGCTGATCCGGCGATGGCTGTTGCCCGAGAGCCGGACGGACCTGCAGGCGGCAGCATAAGTCCGATGTCTTCCGGTTTCATGCCGAGGGAAACCGCTTTAGTTACCCAATCGCCTGCGAACGGCATCATCCCGATTTTACCTTGTGCGAATTTCTCTATTAAATCATTGAACTTTAGCGTCAAATCCGACTGCATGACTTTCGCGGAACGCAATTTCTTGTAGAATTCGGCTGCTTGAATGACGGCAGGATCGGTGAACGTCAATTCGATTGTCCCGTCGGGATTCATCTTCGTCAGGTCGCCGCCGGCTTGCCAGGCGTAATATTGGAAAAACCATTCCGTCCATTCTGCGGACAATGTGGCGTATCCGGCAACCTGGCTGGTGGGATCATTGATTTTCTTGGCGATCTCGATCGCGTCTTCCCACGTTTTGGGCAGGTCCGTAATGCCCGCTTTGGCAAAAAGAGCTTTGTTATAGCCGAACAGCATAGGCGCTACGGAATACGGCAAGCCTAAAACGTTGCCGTCCTTCGTGAACATGTCTACGTACTCTTGGGTGTAGTTGCTCCATTCGTCCCACTGGTCGAGATAGGGGTTAAGGGGCTCAAGAATGCCCGCTTTCATATACTTGTTCATCATGGTGAACGAGACATCTACCAAATCCGGTGCGTTGCCTGCGGCGACGGCCTGATAAAATACGTTGCCTGCGTCGCCTTCCTTCACAACTTTGTTCAAAGTAATATGAGGGTTTTTATCCAGAAATTCTTTTTCCAACTGTTCCCCAATGTCGTCCTTCTCCCGACTGGTTACCCAGATGGTAAGCGTTACGGGATCCTTCTTGGCGGATGAGGGAGAGGGGGAAGTTGAAGGCGAGCCGCTGGGGGAACTGCTTTCTTTCGCGGCGTTATTAGATTTGCTTCCCCCGCAGCCGCTGATTACAGAGATTGCTAGCATGGCTGCCAGCATGACGCTTACCGCTTTTCTTTTTGTCATTTCGATAGACCTCCTCGTTATTTGAGCATCCATACCGAAGTTGTGATGTTCGATTTGAATTATATCGGAATCTCGAGTTGCGCGTTGGTCACAAAATCAAGGGTGTAGGTCTACAATTTCAACAATTGATAGCGCTTACCTCAGGGAAAGTTCCGACACCCTCAGATTTGTAAGCGGTTTAAAAAGTTGAATTTGTATCCCCACAATGTCAAGATCGTACGGTTTATCCTCCTATTCGAACCTGATAGTCTTTGAATACACAGAACGCAATGGAGGGTATTTCATGAATCGATTGTTGCATGCAGGCATGAACGCCGGCGGATATAGCCTAAGAAGAAAGCTGGCGCCCTGGCTGCTGCTCGCTCCACCGATCCTGCTGACGGCATGGCTCAAATATTATTTGATCTTGAAAGCTTTCTATATGTCTTTGTTCGATTACGATCCGATCCACGCACCCGGTCCATTTGTCGGATTCGACAACTACGCTCGCATGTTCTCCACTCAATATTACTGGGATGCGTGGAACAATACGTTTGTTTTTCTATTCCTTACCTTAATCATGACTTTTCTTATTCCGATCCTTCAAGCGTTATTTCTTAACGAATTGATCCGGTGGCGCCATGTGTTCACGACTTTGTACATTGTTCCGGCCCTCATTCCGTCAGCCGTCAACATGGTCATCTGGAAATGGATCTGGCATCCGGATTACGGAGTGGCGAACCGAATCCTCCTCTTCTTCGGGGGCCAGCCGCAAGCGTGGCTAAGCGACCCCTCATTCACAAAGTTCTGTATCATCTTCCCGGGCGTTCTGGGCGGCGGTCTGTCCGTGCTGCTGTATCTTTCGGCCATCCAGGGCATTTCGTCGGACATCGTCGAATCGTCGCAGCTCGATGGCTGTGTGGGTTGGAAGCGAATCCGCTACATTATTCTGCCGAATATCCGCTTTCTCATTTTCATTCAGTTGGTGATGGCCGTAATCATGACCATGCAATTGCTGGATACCCCGTATATGTATACTTCAGGCGGTCCGGGCGGCGCTTCCACGACGATGGGGATTTATATCTACAATACGTTTCAACAGGATTTTAACTATGGACGAGGCTCGGCGGCTTCGATCGTCTTGCTCTTCGTGATCGCTATGATGTCTGCCATTCAAATGAAAATGGACCGATCGAGACGGGATTAGGAAGGGGTACACACAAAATGTTTAGGAAATCCGGCAGGTTAAAGCTTTCGGCGTCCGACCGGACGCTGAAAATTACCGCTTACATATTCACGGCGCTGTTTGCCTTACTGCTCATGTATCCGTTTTTCTATACCGTCAGCAATTCCGCTAAGGACAATGTCAAAATCTATGACGTACCTCCCAAAGTGATGCCGGAAGCGGCCCGTAGCTTGTCCATCGTCCTCGACTATTCGGGGCTAGGGACGGTCGGTGAAGAGCAATTGCTGGATAAGATGAAACGGGACAACATACTCGCGATGTTTTCCACCCTCTCCGAGTACCCGAGGGATTCTCTGTTCGAGATCAAAACTTACGGCGTCCGGGACGGGAAGACGGTGTTTTACTCTCGTGCCCACAAGATGAAATTGGAGCTTCAGCGCGATTTCGGCGTATACCAGGGCTCTGCTGTCAAAAAAGAGGTTCTCCTGTATGGCGACCGTTACGTGAAGGCAAACGAAGCGATCGGGTACGAATTCGATCCGGCAGGCCTAAATAGAAATCCCGATCTGCCGAAATCGGGTAGCAAATATGATTCCCGGTTATTGTCCATGTTCGCCGATACCTATAAAACCGAAGGAGCGTACGTCGGGAGCGACGTGACAACCAAGAACGCCCTGCTTCTCGAAAGCTACCGCTACTACTTCCAGCTTCCTTCTTACGTTTACGCGAATAATCACATCATCGCCCGGTACAGCTTCATGGCGTTCTGGTTCAACACCTTGCTCGTCATCGGGTGGGCCATTCTGACGCAGGCCGTGCTATGCTCGCTGACCGCATTCGTCATCTCGCGCCTAATCGGCCGCAAAGCCGGGAACGCGGTTCTTCTCTACTTCCTTGGCGCAATGATGATTCCATTTGCTTCTATTATGCTTCCTCAACTGGTCATGTACAAGGAAATGGGCTTTTATAACAATTATGCGGCGCTTTTGCTTCCTTTCCTATATCCTTTCGGCTTCTTCGTGTACTTGTTCAAGGGCTTCTTCGACCGGATTCCGGGCGATTATTTCGAAGCGGCCCGCATGGATGGCGCCTCGAACCTGTACCTTTACGCCAAGATCTGTATGCCCCTCTCGAAGCCGATCCTGTCGCTGATTGTTCTGCAAACGTTCATCGGCAACTGGAACGACTTCTTCTGGGCATGGATGGTGACGGAGAAGCAGAACCTTTGGACGCTTAACGTGGCTCTATATAATTTGTCGTCGAACGGCAGTACGAAGCAGAACTTCATCATGGGGCTTTCCGTCATTATGATTATTCCGGTCATTCTTCTGACGGCGTTCAGCTCGAAGCAATTAAAACAGAGCTTTGCGGCTTCCGGTGTGAAAGGGTGAGACAGGTGAAGCATTTCGCAATTGAACGACCGTCCGCGCAGCTCGCGCTTAAAGTCAATGTCTGCGACTTCGGCGCTATCGCGGACAGGGGAGCCTGCAACGGAGAACCGTTCCGGAAGGCGATCGAATTCTGTCGGCAGAGCGGCGCCTCCCATCTCGTGATTCCCCAAGGCACCTACTACTTTCATAATGATCCGCAGACGGGAGCGTATCTCGATTTGGACGGATTCGAAGACTTCACGATCGAAGGAAACGGATCGGAGCTGTTGTTCGGCCGACCCAAGTCTTATCTCCGCATCCGGAACGGCCGGCGCATTCATATTACCGACCTGATTCTGGATTGGAATTGGGATGTCGCGCCGCTGTCCAGCGTAGGTGTGGTCACTGCTCTTGATTCCCGAGGCGCTTGGTTCGAGATGTCTTTTCCGTCGTACGAGAACATCCCGGAGCAATGGCCAATCCGGATTGTCGGTCCGTTCGACCCCCTTCGCTACACGCCGGGAAGCCAGGAGGGGATTGAATTCCGCCCTTATAGGAAAGAGCTGCCTCCAACGAAAGAAAATGGAGAAACCGATGCCCGGATGGAGACGATGGTGAGGGAACTTTCGAACGTCATTCTAGGTATGGAGAAAGTCGGATCGTCGACGATGCGCTTCTACGCAATGGACCCTGCCTGGACGGCGAAGAGGCTGAAGACGGGGCAGGTCTATCATTTACGGCACTACGAATACGATACGGTTGCCATAATGCTTGAAGATAGTCGGCATACGACGATAAACAATGTCACGTTATATTCTTGCCCGGGCAGCGGGATCGTAGGTAACGGGAATCTTAGTCACTTGCACGTTCTGAATTCCAAAATTACGGTTCGGCCAGGTACGGATCGCGCAATCTCTACAACGGCCGATTGCTTCCATATCAGAAATTCGCAAGGGTTTATCATCATCGAGAATTGCGATTTCGGTTATGCCGGGGACGATTGCATCAATATTCATGACAATACGTCGATGGGCGTGCAACGAATCAACGATAATTCCTTAATCGCGTTCCACGTGAGCAAGGACTCCGTCTTGTTCAAAGCGGGGGATACGGTTGAGCTTCGTCACCCGGACTTATCGCCGATGGGCTTCCAATCCGAGCTCACGGCAGTCTGCTACGACGAGAGCCTTCGCAATTGCGAATTGACGTTCAAAGATAGACTGCCGGAAGGGCTGGTCGAAGATACGATTCTGTTTAACACGCGGTTTGCTACACGTCATTTCATCATCCGAAATAACCGCTTCGCGAACAACCGGGCCCGCGGACTGCTTATTCACGGTTCCGACGGCATCGTTGAACATAACGTGTTCGACAACATACAGGGAGCCGCGATTCAGATCGAAACGGGATGCGAGGTCCGTTGGTCGGAGGGAACCGGCGTCCGCAACGTCACGATCCGCAACAACCAGTTCCGGAATTGCGACCTGAACGCCTGGCAGATGGCCGTATTGTACATGGGAGTCTATCTACCCGGAGGAAGGACCGCGTATCCCATTTTTGAGAACATCCGGATCGAAGGAAATACATTCGTGAATTGTCCCCGAATGGCGATGTTTTTGTCTTCCTGTCGGAACGTTCAGGTTGTCGGGAACGCGATCGTCAACGCCAATCAGATCCCGCTGGATTCGCCTACATACGGCTCCAGCCAGCAGGAGAAACCCGTTTACGGCGAACAGTATAGCGGTACGATTTATCTCCTTCATGCCAGCGGCGTGGAAATTTCGGGCAATAAGTGCTTGTCCACAATCGCCGGCCAAGAGTGCGGGATCGCATGGGATCCGGCGACGACTCGGAATATCACGATCCGTGATAATGTCGGTTTCAATTAACAAGGGGGGGCACCACCATGTTATTCGATAGGGAAAGATTCAAAAATCCTGCAGCGGATGACCGCATCCACCCTTTTTGGTTTTGGAACGGGGAACTGGAGGACGAGCAGCTCATCTACCAAATCCACGAAATGGCAAGGCAAGGCTTAGGCGGATTTTTCATTTGTGCGAGACAGGGGCTTAAAATTCCCTATTTATCGGATTCGTGGTTCCAAAAAGTGCGAGTTGCCGTAGAGGCAGCTAAAGAATGCGGAATGCATGTTTGGTTATATGATGAGTATCCGTATCCAAGCGGCATTGCCGGCGGGGAAGTGATTTTGGAGCATCCTGAGGCTAAGCACTATACATTAGCCCGCACGTCATATCGAGCTATAGGAGGCGAACGTCTGTCGTTGGAGCTGCCTTGGGCGCGAATTCTATATGCCAAAGCCGCGCCGGTGACAGCCGATGGTACGCCGCAATGGAACCAGGCGATGTCTATTCGTTCTTTTATTGGAAACTATCAGGCGGATCAGATTTTTCAAAAAGCCGGGTTGACGGCCTATAATCAAAAACGTTTTTTTACTTATCGAACGATTCAAAAGCTGGATTGGCAGGTTCCTCCTGGAGAATGGGAGGTGTTAATCGTACAGGAAAAGGAATTGGATGATTTCAAATATTATGGAACATTCGTAGACCCGTGCAACAAGGAAGCAATGGCAACCTTTATTCGTTTGACTCATGACAAATATGTTGCTTACTTGGGCGAATACTTGGGGACGACAATAAAAGGGATGTTTACAGATGAAATCGGATTGTTAGGCGATATTCCGTGGTCTCCCCAACTGCCGGCCTATTTTAAGGAACGCTGCGGATATGATTTGTTGGAGCATCTGGATGCGCTGATTAACCCTAATACAAATGAAGGAGTCAAGATCAGGTACGATTACTATCAGTCCGTTCATCTGCTGCTGCGGGAATCTTATCATCAGCAGGTTCATGATTGGTGCGAGCGGTACGGGCTGCAATATGTATCTGAAGTACCGTCTGTTCGGCATACAACTCAATTATTCAGTCATATTCCGGCGGGCGACAGCGCTCATGAGAAGCTTGGTCGTTCACTGGACTGGATTTTGAATGCGCAAGCGGATAACTTTCGCAGCAATGCCAAAATGATCAGTTCTTTGGCCAGACAGTTGAATCGGGATCGGAATTTGATTGAATGCTTTCACAGCGTGGGCTGGTCGATGACCTTACAGGATGCTCGCTGGATGATTGACCGCATGGCTGCGCAAGGAACGAACATGTTCAATTTCCACGCTTTTTTCTATACGATAGACGGGCTTGTCCAGCATGATGCGCCGCCCTCGCAGTTTTTGCAAAACCCGTATTGGAAGCATTACCGCAAGCTTAGCGATTATGTAGGCCGCATTAGCTATGTGATGAGCAGCGGAGAAGCTGTTATTTCGGCTGCGGTTTTGGAGCCGGTGACCTCGTTATGGACGCGATTGGGCAATCCGTTTAACGGGTTCTCTTATAGCGGCGAGCTTGCTGAGGAAAAAGCGCAGTTGGAGCAGTTAAAGCATTGGTGGATGAGCATCTGCAACCGGATGACGAAGGATGGCAGAGATTTCGATCATCTGGATCCGGAATTGCTTGTGCAAGCGGAAGTCGAGTGCGGCAAAATCAAGCTGGGTAAAGCATGCTATTCGCTGCTCGTGCTGCCTCCGATGACAAACCTGGAAAACAACGCATGGGAGAAATTGAAGCAATTTGCGGAGCAAGGGGGAGCCGTAATCAGCATGGGGCTGCTTCCTTATGAATCCATTGAAGATCAGGCTGCTGATCGTTCCGGGATCGAGCATGCCTTCGGTGTACCGGGGAGCTGGGAAGCGAAATTTTGGAGTCCGCGGCGGGACGATCCGCTTAGTTGGTTCAAGGGGAATGGTGCTGCCTATCATTTGCCTTTTTATGCGGAGGATGAGCCGGAACAAGTTATGGAGATGTTCTCGGCACAGCTAAATAAGCTTGAACCGTTACTCGTTCGATTGCTGCCTGTTTGTGGCGAATGGGGACTGCTTATGCAGGCGAGACGTATTTCCGCGGACAAGGTTCTAGTTTTCATAAGCAACCAGGAAGAATCGCTTCGGGATATCCAGCTTCAGGTGAATCCGCGATTATGGGGGGGAGGAGAAGATTACCCATTCGTTTTTCGAGAGCTGTCTCTCGATGATGGCGATGTTGTCGATCTTATGTATCGGGATTCCTTCGAAAATGTATGCCGCATAGATTTGCAGATGGAGCCTTACAGTGCCAGGCTGATTGAGATTACCCGCAGCGAATTGCTTGATGCTCTGCCGGTAGACGACAAGGGGGAGGTGGACCATTATAAGTTGAATATGGATGCGTCAGCGCTATGGGAGCTGCGTCCTTTGTCTTCTAATGCAGTTCGGTTTGACACCTTCAGGATGACGATGAGCAGCAAGGAGGGGACGAATAAAGCATTTACGGAAGGAACGCTTGTGCAGGCAAAAACCTTCATCGATCAATGCGCGGATTTGTCGGAAGCTGCCGCTTTGCCGGTTACTCTGCGGCAAACCTTCGGCACACCGATGAAGCTGTGCATGAACTACCCGCTGTTGGCTCATTACGAGACCGAGTTTATCGTTGAAGAATTGCTGGAGAACAGTGAATTGTTAATGGATCTAGGCGCAATTTCCGGCAAAGCTGCGATTAGAGTGAACGGGCATTTGCTGAATGTGGGCGATTTCCAACCGAATTTTCTTTATGATCACAGAAACATCTCCCATGAGATCAACGATTATCTGCAAGCAGGCGTCAATTTGCTTGAAGTCGAAGTCGAAATCCGTCAAGACGGAGACGGTCTGGTCGACGCCTTGTATATAACCGGGCCCTTCCAAGTGTTGTTTGACGATAAGCAGCGGCCTGTTCTCGGTCCTGCTTCGATATCCATGCAGCCTGTACGGGGCGGCCCCTGCAAAGGTTTTCCTTATTACGCCGGCGATTTATCCTTTAAACGAACGTTTGAGCTGTCGACATTGCCGCAAGAATCGAGCTTTGAGTTGATTTTCAGCGGCTGGGACTCTCATTTTCATGACTGTGCAGAAATAAGGGTGAACGGGCAATCCCTGGGCGTCCGAACTTGGTTGCCTTATCGTTGGACGGGGAATACGGAATGGCTGCGCGTTGGCACAAACACTGTAGAGATTATCGTAACGAATACGTTAAGCGGATTGTTGGAAGGTAAATATTTCGATTATGACGAGCACGTTAGCAAACCGGTAAAACGTTGAGCGCTTCAAATGAGCGAAGAAATGACGAAAGCTGATTGGGCGCGGAACGGCAAAAGAATTTATCGAGAACGCTTTCATTTATTGAAATGAGGGAGTGGATGAATTTTGAAAACGAAAAAGCGGTTGGTTAGCTTGGCGCTGGTTCTGCTATTGTCCTTCTCGTCTATGAACGGACTTCTGTCGGGAGGAAAGGCGACAACGGTTCACGCGGCGGAAGCATTGCAAAACGTAACGATCGGTAATTTCGAAAGCGAGGAAGAGGTTTGGAGTTTCGGGGCGGGGACCGAGTTTCCTGGGGCACAAGGCGCGTATGAACGGGATGCGTCGGCTCCAAGATCAGGAACCTATTCGGGGAAGCTGCATGGCGATTTCAGCGCAGGCGGCAAATATGTGTCCGTCGGTAAAATGTTTCTGCCCTTGGATATGCAGAAGCTGGAGTTTTGGATCAAGTCGGCCGACGCCTCTGGGGTCACGCTTCGGTTGATTGATTCAACTGGTCAGGTGCATCAGCGGAAGATCGCTTTGGCGAGTGCCAATTGGCAGAAGATCGAGATCAGCACGTTCAACATCGGCACGAACTATTTGCATTTTGGCGGCGCCAATGACGGCAAATGGCACGGTCCCGCTATTGGAATCTCCTTTTTGCTGGAGAAGTCCAACCTAATCGGCGGCAAAACGAGCGGAGACGCGTGGATCGACGACGTGTCGGCAACGGCTCCTCCACAGATGACTGTTTGGGATAACGCAATCGGTACTTTCGAGAACGGCTTCGATATCTGGACGCTGGCCTCGCAAGGCGGAGCCAAGGGTGAATATATAAGGGATACGGCCGAGGCCAAATCGGGGGCTTATTCAGGCAAAGTGAGCGGAAATTTCAGCGCCGGCGGGCTGAATGTTTCGCTCGGACGAAGCTTCTCTACGCCTATGGACCTGAAGAGGCTCGCATTCTGGGTCAAGACGGCCGACTATTCTACGGTTTTGCTGCTCATCAGGGATTCGACCGGACAGGTGCATCAGCAAAAACTCGCCTTGGCGCCAACCTCCAATTGGCAAAAAATCGAAGTGTGGACCTTTAACGCCGGCACAAGCTATCTGCATTACAACGGGGCGAACGACGGGGTATGGCATGGGCCTGCCCAGGCAATCGGCCTCTTGGTGGAAAGGTCCGGGTTGACTGGGGGCAAAACAAGCGGAGATATCCGCTTCGACAATATCGTGGCGACGGCTTCCGTGCCGGATTTGGACGTTCAGCAATCCCGGATGGGCAATGTATTTCTGGCAAACGAGTCCGCAGCATTCCCTCTTACGACAAGAGGAGATACGGTCAGCTGGAGCGTATACGACCATTTGGATCATCAAGTATTGGCGGGCAGCGATACCGTGCAGGGCGGGCAGCTGAATTTGTCCATTCCTCTTCAGCAGCTCGGATACTTCAGGCTGGCGCTCACCGCAGAGAAAGACGGCCAAACGCTCAAGGGGACGGACGTTTCCTTCGCCCGCCTGTCCACAGACGATCCCACCGCGACGGCCGATAATCCGTTCGGGGTTTCTACCCACCTTGCAAAAACGGACACGGGGTGGACCCCCGAATTGAGTACGCTGCTTAAGCGTGCGGGAGCCAAAAACTTTCGGGACGAAATCACCTGGGTGGATGTCGAATATGAAAAAGGCAAATACCGCAAACCCGCGAACCGCGATGCCTTTATGCGAAGCACACAGCAAGACGGCCTGAAACCGTTCATCACGCTCGACTTCACCAATCCGTTTTACGATCAGGATAGTACCCCCTATACGGATGAAGGTCGCGAAGGGTTTGCAAATTACGGTAAGGCTCTCTTGGATCTATACGGCAGCCAGATGGAATGGGTAGAAGTGTACAATGAGTTCAACGGCGGCTTCGGAGACAGAGGGAACGGTCCCGCCGATTCTCGTCCCGACTATTATTTCAAGCTGCTGAAGAAGACCTTTGAGACGGTGAAAGCCGCCAGGCCCGACGTCACGGTTGTCGGCATGGCGTCGAACGTAGACATTCCCTGGATGGAGGAGGTATTCCGGCTCGGCGGGCTGCAATACATGGACGTCGTTTCTATCCATCCGTACAATCGATCGCCGGACGGCATGCTTCAAGCCGTGCTCGATGCGCAGAGCTTGATCCGGAAATATAATCAGGGACAAGACAAGCCGGTTTGGATTACGGAGGTCGGCTGGCCGACCGGCACCGCGGGAGTGGAGGAAAAAACGCAAACGGATTATTTGGTGCGCGCTTATGTGCAAGCATTGGGAGCCGGCGCCGAAAAAGTATTCTGGTACGATTTAATGAATGACGGGATGCAAGCCGATTACGGCGAGAATAATTTCGGACTCATTCGGCACCAGAACGACCCTAAAGGCCAGTTCTCGCCGAAGCCTGCTTACGCGGCTTATGGGGCGATGACCCGAGAATTGATAGGCGCCTCATTCGTAGAACGGGAAATATACGATGCGGATATTTACAGCTACAGGTTCGATAAAGACGGCCGGAAGCTAAGAGTCGTCTGGGCCAATACCCCCGTGCAGGCAGCGATTCAAACGAATGCGCCTATTCAAGTCACGGATATTATGGGGAACACGGAAACTTTCACGCCGCTTAACGGCAAGGTGTACATGACGCTAACTTCGGAGCCCGTCTACATCCAAAGCGACATCTATGGCATTGCGCTCGATTCGACGTTCGCCCTCAAGGGGGCAGAGGCGGTTACCGCTGAGCCCGTTGCGCTGACGGTGGAAGCCAATAATACATCCGCATCGCCTCTCTCCGCTTCATTCACGGTGGAAGGCTCGACCTATTCTTTGAACGCGGGAGCAGGTGAGGCCGCCTCACAGCCGATTGCATTGCCTGGATTGAGCCAGGAAGGCATTCGCTACGTAACCGGCGATTTGACAGCAAACGGGGATCGAATCGGAAGACTGAAGCAGGCCATTCAGACACTCCCTTCTTACCGGGTCAAAGTCATTCCAGTTATTACAGATGTGAATACGCAGGCGGAGACATTGAAAATACAAATTCAGAATTATTCCAAGCAGCAAGGGCTAGCGGTCAAGCAAGCCGATTGGCAGTTCGGGAACCGGTCAGGTACACAGGATTTGACCTATGTGATTCCCCCGGACACCACCAAAACGTTCGATATTCCATTAAGCGGCTTTGATTACGGAGTCAGCAACCAAGCGCAAGTAACCGTCCAATTTGACGGAAAATCATCTTTCAATTACGTAGGGAAGTTGGATTTTAATCCGATCTTATCCGGAACGGTACAAATTGACGGCTTGGCTGACCCTGCTATCGTAGCGTCTCCGCCGCTGGCCCTTTTGTCGCAAGGTACGATAAAAATGCAAAACTATGCGGGCCCATCGGATTTGGACGGCAGCGTATGGTTAAATTGGGATCGGGATCAGTTCTATCTGACTGCAAAGATCAGAGATGATATTCATTTCACTCCCGCAAGCGGAACGGAAATCTGGAAAAATGACAGCCTCCAGTTTGCGGCGATGGCAGGTATCCCCGGCGAGAATTTGGGATGGTATGAATATGGGATAGCTCAAACGTCGCTGGGGCCGCAAATCTATCGTTGGTTTACGCCTGACGGCAGCAACCAGGGACCTGTGACGAACGGTACCTTACAGATTTCGCGAGACGAGGATCAGAAGATCACGGTCTATGAGCTTGCGCTTCCATGGTCTGAGCTTGCACCGATTAAACCGGCAACGAATAGTGTCTTCAGCTTCTCGCTGCTCGTTAATGATAATGACGGTGCCGGTCGCAAAGGGTATATCGAGTGGGGCTCCGGCATTGGCGAAACGAAAGACACCAAGAAATTCAGAACCGTTCAGATCATCCAAGATTCGTCTCCTCCCGTTATAACCATCGAAGGGGTCGCGGCTGGAGAGAGCTACACGGATCAGGTGATTCCGGTTGTGCATGCCGAAGATGCAGACGGCGATCTGCAAACCGTTCGCACGCTTTTGGATGAGGAAATCTGGGCATCCGGCACGCCTATAACCCGCCAAGGGAGTCATACGTTGTTCGTGGAAGCTACCGATCAGGCCGGGAATAGGGTCGAGCAGACGGTTCCTTTCAAACTCTACCATAGCACGGCACTGGCAGCCTCAAGCGCGGAAGGGAAGCTGAACGATACAATTGAGCTCAAGGCAACGCTGCAGAATAAGAACGGTCAACAAATTGCGGGGGAAACGGTCTCCTTCGCCGTATACGGGAATACGGTCGGAACGGCCCTTACCGATGTGAACGGGGCAGCGGTTCTGAACTATACCATCGATTTGGAAGCGAACGCGGATCAGGATCGGGTTTACCCGGTTCAAGTCTCGTTCAACCAGAATGATGCGACGTATTTCCTTAGCAGCGAGGGGAGCGGGACCGTTACGGTGAAGCCTTCGTCGAACTCGAATGCTGCAGACGCTCCCGGAAAAGCGGTTTTGTCGGATGATAATGGATATGGCACGGGAATCAAGGGCGGGAAATATTCGGTGACCATGAATATGTGGTGGGGAAATAACGCCAGCACATATAAGCTTTACGAGAATGACGTGCTGATCGATACCCAAACCCTGACGGCCCATTCTCCAAATGGCCAAAGCGCTGTGACAACTGTTACAAATCGGAATAATGGCACCTACATCTATTATGCTGAACTCTCCAACGCATCGGGTACGACAAGAAGCGATATTCATACAGTAATCGTCACGCAAGCAGCACCGGCTGTTCCGGTCCTTTCCCACGATAACTGGAACGGTGGCAGAAGCTTCAAGATCAGCATGAATATGTGGTGGGGCACTAACGGTACGGAGTATCGCCTGTATGAAAACGGCATGCTCATTGATACGCAACTGCTTACCGATCGATCGCCAAGCGCCCAGTCGGTCACAACGGCGATCAGCGGCAAACCTAAAGGTACGTATGAGTATCAATGCGAGCTTCTTAATTATGCCGGAGCGACGGTTAGTGAGAAGATAATTGTGATAGTGAAGTAAAATGAAGGGGAGGGCTTGGAGAGTGCCCAAAGTCATGATGGCTTTTCCTCAGGGGAAGCATAAAGTTTTGACAATGAGCTATGATGATGGCAAAACCGCTGATATTAGGCTAGTGGAGATTTTCAATAAGTATGGAATTAAAGGAACGTTCCATCTTAACTCGGGGATGTTTGGTTCAGATGACCGTATATCGGAGAAGGAGGCTGCAGCGCTGTATCGTGGACATGAGGTATCCGCTCACACGTTGACGCATCCTACGATTGCAAGGTGTCCGAAGGAGCAAATCATAGAAGAAGTCTTCGAAGACAGGAAGAGATTGGAGCATGTGGTCGGCTATACAGTAAGAGGCATGTCCTATCCTAACGGTTCTTACAACAAGATAATAAAAGAGATATTGCCTTATTTGGGAGTCGAGTACGCAAGAACAGTGCATAGCACAGGGCAATTCGCGATGCCTGACGATTTGTTGGAGTGGGATCCTACATGCCATCATAAAGCGGACTTAATGAATGTAGCGGAAACCTTCGTAAATTTGAATAAAACGCAATATTTGTACATGATGTACGTATGGGGGCACAGCTATGAGTTCGATCAGGATCAGAATTGGCCCTTGATAGAAAGCTTTTGCGAGTTTGTTGGGAACAGGAGAGAGATCTGGTATGCGACTAATATAGAGATCGTGGATTATCTAAAAGCATTTCAAGATCTCAAATTCTCAGCTTCATGTCAATTCGTGTATAATCCCTCCGCGATATCCGTATGGCTTCAAGTCGACAATCAAATTGTTGAAGTAAAAGGCGGCAGCCAAATCGCATTTACGAGTTAATCTCTGAATTAACAACAAAGCAGCTATGAAGTTTACTAGGCAGCTGCTTTGTTGTTTTATTTTTCATTGAACTATAATCGGTGCAGAGCTTTTTTGTATTTGCCGGGACTGCTGCCGTACATCGATTTAAAAAATCGGATGAACGGATACGCATGGTCGTAGCCGATCCGATTGGCGATTTCCCCCATCGTCAAATCCGTCGTAGCCAGCAAATATTGCGACTTCTTCAACCTCTGCGCTTGGATATACTGCAGCGGAGAAACTTGGAAAGCTTGTTTGAACTCTTTGTGGAAGTGGGAGGTGGACAAGTACATCAGCTCGGCCAGTTGAGTCACCAATATTTTCTCGGCAAGATGCTGCTCCACGTAGTCGAACACGGGCTGAAACCGTTGGAACTTCCTTGTATCCTCGAAGCTGCCGATCTTGTACCGGGAGACGGAGAGAACAATTCCTAGCAGAGCGAACATTCGCTGCTTGACCTGCGCCATCTGGTACAAGGATGTGCTGGCGTCGATCGGCTCGGCGTTCATCAAGGCGGTTATTTCGGATTGAAGCTGGCCGATTTTATTTCCAACGTCTGGAGAAGTGACATAAGGAGCCTCGATAAAGTCGAACAGTTGAAAATGGTCAAAAAGAGTGATGTCCAGATTCAGCCAATGCGTAACGAATTGAGGCTCAAGCATGTCGATTTTATATTTGATATTCGGCGGGATAATCAATCCCTGTCCGGGCTCTACCTTATAGCTCGCATTCCCGAGGTGAAGCAGCAGCGGGCCGTCCGTAATCTGGGAAATAAGCGTGAATGGCTGATCGAAACTATGAGAGTTCTTCACTTCAAATCGCGTGGTATTGCCCTTCAAATAAGTGAAATCAAGCGAATTCAGCACCGTGACTAGAAACTGGGGATCAGTCATACTTCATCCGCCTTCTTGGAGTAATTACATTTATTATAGTGCAATGCGCAACCGAATCAAACGACATGAAACAGGCTTCGAACAAAGCGTGTATAATATCAGACGATTTGTTATTTCTACCTTCTATTACCCGGTGAGATAATGTTCCCGTGATAGAAATCATGAGGGAGCTGAACCGGAAATGGGCGCTAAGCTGAAGATCGGTATTCTGGGCGGAGGGGGCATTCTGACTGCGCATGCCCCAGGGTATACGCGTCTGGCGGATATTTGCGAAGTCGTTGTGGCCGAGACTGACGCAAGCCGCCACAGCGAGATCCGAAGACTGCTGGGCGAGGACGTTGCCATTGTAGGAGATTATACCGAGATTTTGGCCGACAAAGAGGTGGCTGCAGTTGATATTCTTCTTCCGCATTATTTGCACGCGCCTGCGGCAATTGCGGCAGCGGAAGCAGGCAAGCATGTGCTGACCGAGAAGGTGATGGCTCGCAATGTGGAGGAGTGCGATCGAATGATCCAGGCTTGCGAGAAAGCCGGCGTATCGCTTACCGTCTGCCATGACCGACGCTACGATTCCGATTGGCAGGCGCTTAAGCAGGTGGTCGATTCCGGCGAACTGGGCGATATTTTGTTCTGGAAGTTGGAGCACAATCAGAACGTCGTTTTCCCCGAGCGAAGTTGGGTGCGGTCGAAGGAAATGCTTGGCGGAGGTGCCATCATGAGCTGTCTCACCCATCAGATCGATTCGCTCAGATGGTATGAAGGCGAAGTGGATCAGGTGACTTGCATGACGAAGACGGAGCCGGATCGCATGGAGGGGGAAAGCATCGGAGCCGTATTGGCCAAAATGCGATCGGGAGCGTTAGCTATGCTCTCCATTAACTGGTATACGCAATCGCATCACGCACCGGACGGATTATGGTACGAATTCAATCATGTCACCGGCACGAAAGGCGAAGCTTATTATATGAGCGGCAAGGGCACATACGTCAAAATTCATGACGGATCCTCCAAGCAGTTTCACTATGACATGAAGGGCGAAGGAAGCTTCGTCAAGGTTGACGTCAAGAAAGAAATGACAGGCCATCAGCGCTGCATCGAGCAATGGGTGAAAAGCCTGAGAGGCGAACAGGCGGGAATCTTGACCGACGGGACGGACAGCCGTAAAACGGTAGAAGTGGCGGAAGCCGCTTATCGGGCCGAGGAAACGAGGGCGGTAGTCAGCCTCCCCCTGCAACCGGTACGTTGAGAGCGGTAGGCGGACGACTAAAGGAGGACTGGCCTTGAGGATAGGAATCGACAGCTTTACGCTCCGGGAATTGAACCTGAATCCTTATCAGTGTCTCGATTATGCCAATAAACGGGGATTGGAAGGCGTGCAGTTTGGCGGCATGGACGGATTAAGCAGCAAGCGCGATGTGGGTGAAATTCTGCACTTAAGGGATTACGCCGATTCACTCGGAATGTATATCAACGTTTCCGTAGAAACGTGCAACCCGTTTCTGTTCCGCCAATCGGAGGAGGAAACGAGAAGCGCAATCGCTCGTGATATTGAAATTTTCGCTAAAGCCGGCTGGCATGAGCTGAGGAGCGTAATCAGCCACAGTGACGAACGATACAAGCACCCCGTTCCGTGGAACACTCATTTATCGAGAAGCTCCGATTTCGTACGAAGTCTGAGACCGGTGCTGGAGGAGTGCGGCAGTCGGATCAATATCGAGAATCACGGCGACTCCACCTTCGATATATTGCACGTCGTTGAAGCCGTCGGCGCGGATATATGCGGCGTATGCCTCGACACCGGGAATACGCTCGTGAATGCGGAAGACCCTGTACTGGCGGCTAGACGGGTTGCTCCCTATACGCACTTGACCCATATCAAGGACGGAATCGTCTTCTTCTCGGCGAACGGGGTCAGCAGGCAAGGAAAAGCGCCCGGCCAAGGGAGTGTCGATTTTGCGAGCATCATTGCCATTCTGGGGGAATATAACCCGGATTTGCCTTTGTCGATTGAAGATCACAAGTGGATTTTTGAATTTCCGGTGTTCGAGCGGGATTGGTTTGCTCCCAATCCGAACTTAACGCCCTATGAATTCGGGCAATTTATCAAGCTGACATGGGAGGTAGAGCAAAAGCTTGCCTCCGGAGAGCTGCCGACAGTCGAGGCATACGAAGCAATACCTTATTTGGAGCAAATGGAAGATAGGATTGCAAGCGGCGCCGAACATTTGCGGGGGATTCTAGAAAAATTGCAATTGCAAAGCGGCAAATAAAAGCAGGCCCGTCATATACCGAATATGATGGGCCTGCTGTGTATGCAGTAAGCGCTCCCGCCATCGAGCAGTCTCCGGTGAACGGTTTAATCCGTGAAAATATTGCGACCCCAATCAAATTATGCGCCTTGCCTCGCTTCACAAAGCTTCTATAAGATATGCGTGAGGCGCTCCGATAGATAAGCCCGCGGTAGGGATCGAGCGCTTCCGGATAATCAAATGTAGGAGGGGAAGCGGGAAAATGAAGCAGCTTGAATGGCGATTCGCAGGAGTGTCGGACGAGGTCCATGGGGGGATTGAGCTTGTAAGCTCCGAGATCGGTATCCAGTTGACCGAAACCGGAATGAAGGTCGAGCTGATCCGTTCGGCCGGATCGGATTTGCTCGTGAAGTATGACGGTGCTCAGGCGATGATTATGTATAGCTGTCCCCATCATTTGTACAGAGGAATCGGGCTTCTTGCGGAAGCGCTAGGGACGGGGAAACGGTTCGAGCTCAGGGAAGAACCGCAGTTTGATACGATCGGTTTTATGCTGGATTGTTCCAGGAATGCCGTACCCACCGTCGACAGCGTGAAAGCGCTGCTGCGCCGGATGGCCGTCATGGGCATGAGCATGGTTATGCTCTACACCGAAGATACGTATACGGTCGAAAAGGAGCCTTACTTCGGATACATGCGCGGAAAGTATTCGTCGGAGGAGCTTACAGAGCTGGATGCGTATGCGCATTGTCTCGGAATTGAGATGATTCCATGCATTCAGACGCTTGCGCATCTGGATACTTTCCTGAAATGGGAGTCGGCCGCCCCGCTGCGGGACCATCAGGATGTGTTGCTTGTCGGCAGCGATGCGACTTACGAATTTATCGATCGGCTCGTGGGAGAAGCGTCCCGTACGTTCCGCAGCCGCAAAATCCATATCGGCATGGACGAGGCCGGTAATCTGGGACGGGGGCGTTCTCTTGATTTGCACGGGTATCAGGAACGTGCTGCATTGATGGATGCGCATCTGGCCAAGGTTGCGGAGATTATCGGTTCATATGGCTTGGAAGCGATGATCTGGAGCGATATGTATTTCCGCAATGCATCGGCCACGCATGACTATTACGATACGGAGGTTTGCTTCAAGGCGGAGGATGCGGCGCGTGTTCCTTCCGGAACGCAGCTGGTCTACTGGGATTACTACCACTACGATCAGCAGGTTTATGAATCGATGATCGCCAAGCATCGCCAATTGGGGGAAACACCCCTATTCGCCGGAGGCATATGGACCTGGCTAGGGATGTGCACCCACTACGACCGGACCTTCAAGTGTACGAACGCCGCTTTGCAAGCGTGCAAGCAAGAAGGCGTGAGGGAAGTTTTCGCGACTGCGTGGGGAGATAACGGAGCGGAAAACAACTTGTGGACCGTGCTCCCCGGGCTGCAATTATTTGCCGAGCACGCTTATGTGCAGCATTTGGATGAAGAGATGTATAGAAGCAGAACGGCATTCTGCAATGGCATTGCGTACGAGGATTACGCGGCGATCGAGCTGCTGGACAACCTTCCCGGACTGCTCACCAAGCAGATGGATATTTCCAATCCCTCTAAATACTTGCTCTGGCAGGATGTGCTGCTCGGCTTGTTCGATAAGCATATGGAAGGGCTGGATCCTGCAACGCATTATCGGAGCCTGGCGGAACGATATACCGAGCTGGCGGGGAGAAGTCCGCAAGCCAAGCAGATTTTCGAGGTTCCGGCGCGATTAAGCGAGGTATTGAGCAGCAAAGCGGATCTGGGCATACGACTCAAGAGATTTTACGATGCCGGAGACAGACAAGCTCTGGAGACGGCGGCGATAGTCGAATTGCCGGCATTGCTGCAAGGAATTGAAGAGCTGCGAATCGCGCATCGTCAGCAATGGATGAGTGTGAACAAACCTTTTGGCTGGGAGGTTCTCGATCTCCGCTATGGAGGGTTGACGGCGAGAGTCAAGACGGCTAAGGATCGAATAGAGGATTTTCTGGCGGGAAAAATGGCGCGTATCGAAGAGTTGGAGGAGACGCGGTTATTTTACGACGATCGGGAGCGCAGCGGCACACAGACGGATTACTTTATTACCTATCATCTGATCGCCAGCCCCAATAAAGTGACCTGATGCGGACGTAGACGACGTCGGCGGAGTTGACAAACAAGCGCACAATCGCTATCTCGGGATTGTGCGTTTATTGCGTTGTTAGACGACCATCCGTAAGCCAAAAAGCACGAATTTACCGCGTAAAATCGCCATAAATAACGGCCTGCAAAAATTGCGAGACCGCACAAATTATGTTACTTGCCTCCATTTACAAGGCGCCATTATCATAAGGGCATGCGGACCGGGCCCGGATTACCGCAATCGCTTGGTGAAAGGGGAGGAGCATTATCGCGAACCCAAAAACCGCCACACATTCTCCTTTTCGCTTTCGCGAGAATGTACAGCTTTACTTGATCATGCTTCCCGTTTTATTGCACATCTTTATCTTCTGCTACATTCCGCTATACGGAGTTGTAATCGCTTTCCAGGATTATTATCCGGGAAAATCTTTCCTGGCGTTTGATGGAAGCGTTCACTGGGTCGGATTTAAGCATTTTATCGATTTTTTCAACGGTCCGTATTTTTCCAGATTGATGCGCAACACGTTTATGCTCAGCTTCTACTTTTTTGCATTCGGATTTTGGGTGCCGATCTTGTTCTCGCTGCTGGTGAACGAACTGAAAAGCGGCGTGTTCAAAAAGTACGTGCAGACGGCAAGCTATTTGCCCCATTTCATCTCGAATGTCGTCGTCGCGGGCATGATTCTCTCCTTTATCGGTTCGGACGGGATCGTGAATGCCATCATTAAGCTGTTCGGGGGCGCTCCGATTTCGCTTACGACGGAGCCAGGCTATTTTCCGGCGATCTATACGATTACGAGCATCTGGAAGTCATTTGGCTGGAGCAGCATTCTGTACTTGTCGGCGATGTCGTCGATCGATCCGCACTTGTATGAAGCGGCCAAGATGGACGGGGCGAACCGGTTTAAACAAATGGTTCATATTACGCTGCCGTCGATTCGACCGACGATCTTTATCCTCCTCATCTTCGCGATCGGCAACTTGCTTTCGGCGAACAGCGAATTTATTTTGCTGATTTACAATCCTGCGCTATACGAGACGGCGGACGTCATCGGCACTTATTTGTACCGCGACGGCCTGCTTGGCGGCAATTTCAGCTCGGGCACGGCAGTTGGCCTGCTGATCTCGGCCATCAACTTTACCTTATTGTATATGGCGAACAGGCTGAGCCGAAAATATTCAGATTATGCTTTATGGTAAGGAGGGGTAAGATGTCCGCCGTAGTCAACAATCGGATCAGGCAAGGCTCGACTGCAGTCGACATCCTGCTGTATGCGATTGCGCTCCTTGTTTGTATTCTAACGCTGTATCCGTTTTACCTGGTCATTATTATGTCCATCAGCTCGCCGATGGAAGTGGCGGCCATGAACGTATTCTGGTTTCCAAAGGGATTTTTCCTAGGATCGTACGAGTTGATCGTCAAGGACACTAAAATGTGGTGGGCGTATTCCAATACGATCATTTATGTCGTCAGCGGGATGCTCTTAAACTGTCTGATGTCCATATTGGGCGCCTACCCGCTTACCGCACGCAATCTGAAGGGGCGCAAATGGGTGATCGCATTCCTGCTGATTCCGATGTATTTCGGCGGCGGGATCATTCCAAGCTATTTGCTGGTCAACAAACTGGGACTGTATAATACGATGTTCGCGGTGATCATTCCCGGAGCGGTCAGCATCTGGAACATCATTCTGGTCAGAACCTACTTTGCGACGATTCCGGAAGCGATCAAGGAATCGGCCAGCGTGGACGGCGCCTCGCATTGGCAACTGTTGTTTCGAATCATCGTGCCCGTATCGAAGCCGATTCTGGCGGTCATTGCGATCTATACGGTTGTCGGGATCTGGAATAGCTGGTTTGATGCGCTCGTCTATTTGCCGAATGAGAGGCTGCATCCGCTGCAAATGTACTTGTATCGCGTCGTTGTCCAGCAGACAGTAGACTTAAAAATGCTGACGATGGAGGACGCCGCAAGAGCGTCGTTCACGATGCTGTCGAACATTCAATTGAAGTACGCGATTATCGTGTTTACGACGCTGCCTGTTATTTTTACGTATCCGTTCTTTCAGAAATATTTTATCAAGGGAGCGCTTCTCGGTTCGTTAAAAGAATAGGTCCTATTATGAGGGGGAAAACGGTATGGGAAATTGGAAAAAGTCGACGCTGTTGTCTGTAACGACCGCTGTTCTGCTTGTCGGCGGCACGGCTTGCAGCAATAATACGAACGATGCCAAACCGCAGCAAAGCGCAAGTTCCGGAGGAAGCGCCTCGTCGTCTTCGCCGCAGGCAAGCAAGCTTAAGCTGCTCGGTCCTGCGAACGGGAACAAATATATCAAATTCGAAGAGCGGGACAAGTATCCGGCATGGAAAGAGATCGATCAACTGTTTACCGGAGAGGGACTTCAGCTCGATTACGAGTTCGTTCCGCCCGAGCAGTATGATACCGTAATCAAAACGCGAATGGCGGCGGGCAGCAGTCTTCCCGATATCGTCAACATTTCCGCTCTGGACAATACCACGGTATTGAACTTGGCCAAGCAAGGAGTTCTGCTTGATCTGAACCCGCTAATCGAGAAGTACAGCAACGGCAATATCAAAGAAATGTACGGCAATGAATTTTCTTTTGCCAAGCAGGCGACGACGACCTCAGACGGCAAAATGTACTGGTTCAGCAATCTTCATAAAAAAACGTATCAAGAGAAAGATCCGGCTCCTGTCGCGCTGACGATGATGCTGCGCAAAGATTGGCTGGACAAGCTGAGTCTGCCGGCGCCGACGACGGCCGAGGAATATCGCCAAACGCTGAAGGCGATGAGAGATTCGGACGCTAACGGCAACGGTCAGCAAGACGAAGTGCTTGTCTATAATCCGGGAGCTTTCGCGAGTCCAATCGCCCAATGGTTTGGTCTTGGTACGGATATTACCGCTGTCGATGTGGAAACTCAAAAGATCGTGTCTCCGTGGTACCAAGATGGCATTAAAGACTACTTCTTATATTTGCAGCAGCTCGTGAAGGAAGGGGTGCTCGATACGAGCCTGATCGCTGCGAAGGACGAGCAGATCCAGCAGAAGATGACGGAAAACAAAGTCGCTTCCGTGAAGAGCTATAATATGGAAGGCTGGCTGGAGCCGACGATTCAGGGAGGCGGCGAGTTCCAACCGCTTATGCCGCTTAAGGCTGTGGACGGTATTACGCCTGCGGCTCAACTGGAACCCCCTTTCCTGGTATGGGCGAAATACGCAATTACGAAAGACGCCAAAGATGTCGAAGCGGCGATCAAGTTTTTCGATGTGGTCTATTCGCGGGAATATGCGGATCTGATGACATGGGGAATCGAAGGCCAATCGTATAAAAAAGAGGCAAACGGCGTCAAGGTGGGCATCAATAAAGGCACGGACGAAGAGTTGGCCAAATCGGGAAATGTAGCGGCAGGCAGACTGATCGGGGACACGGTCTATCCGCGCGTGCAATTTGCCAACCTGGAGACGGAGCTCGCTTCCGCTCCCCAGTATAAAGCGGATCATGAACTAAACATGTTGACCTACAAGCCGTATTTCGTCAACATGAATGAGATTTATCTGGCGATTCCGGACGAAGATCAGCTAGAGGCCAAAACGAAAATTTTGACGAACCTGAACACGTACTCCGCCGAGCTAGCCACCAAGCTGGCCTTAGGACAAAAATCGCTCGACGACTGGGATCAGTACCTCGAAGAGTTGAAAAAGCTGGGGCTTGATCAGCTTATTGAGATCGATCAGCAGTTGCTTGACCGGTACAACAGTATCAAGTAAACAGTTATTCGGACAACGAGGTGAAGGAGGGAGCGAACTTGCGGAACACAAGCTTTGGCAGCCGTACGTTTCGAAAAACGTTTCTTTCCTACACCGTTATCCTGCTTATCCCGATCCTTGTGTTCAGCGTATTGAACATGTACCGGAACGTGATGGAACAGAGGCGGGAGCTGTACGAGAAGCACGCGGTGGACGCAAAGCGGATTGCGGATAGCGTCGATAACAAATTAAACGAGTTGAAAAACTTCGGCAAAACGCTTGGTGAAGAGTCGTGGGTCCTTAAGCTGATGGTGAATTCGAATGTGTACGATAAAGAGTTCGACTTGACCCGAATGCTTGAAATTCGCAAAAGCTTTCAAAACACGCTTAGCGGACTAAACATTCTTTCGTTCGGCGTTATTCTATACCCGGAGAAGAAGTTCGTGATCACGCCGTGGGGCGAATATACGGAAGACGACTTCCTGTCGTCCGTCGCTGTTTTCGATGAGACTACGCAGCGGCAATTCGCCGAAGCTTTGCGGGATTACGCTTATTTTACAATTATGCAGCCGGTGAATGTGAAGTTATGGGATGACCAGAAACGGGTCATCCCCGTGCTTCAAAGCTTGGAGGTCGTCAACAATCCGCGCGCTGTCCTGCTGCTGTTTATCGACAATGCTTATTTCACGAATGAATTGGTGCGTTCCTCCGGCAGCGACTATAGCGAGCTCGCGATTTCGGATCAAGCGGAGGCGACTGTCTATCGGCTGACGCGAACGTCGGCCGACGAACGGCAAGAAACAAGCTCAACTTATAACCTCGTTGTTCCTTCCCAAGCAAGCAATTGGCAGTATACGATTACGTATCCGGTTCATACGATGCTCGACATGCAAAACCTGCTCGGCCCGCTGCTTGTCATTCTGATCTCCGTTCCGCTGGGCGCCGTTGCTGCCTTCTTGCTCGCCAGGATCAGCTATCGGCCGCTCGCAGCTCTGCTGCTCAAGCTATCTGTCGCCGTACGCAACGACGATACCGGATCGGAATATAAGTGGATCGAGAAATCGTTCGATCGCTTAATGACAGAAAACCATAGACTGGAGCAGGCCGTTCAGGATTACGAAAACGCGGCGAAGTCGAATCTTCTGCTGCGCTTGTTGAAAGGGTATTTTACGGACGAGCAGCACTGGAATGAATTGAACAAGTTCCGCTTAGGCTACACGGACGAAATGTACTATTGCGCGATGGTGATCAGCTTTCAAGCCAATCAAGTCAGGGATGACGCAGACACGATACGCAAGAGCGAGATCGTGACGATTATGGCGGTGGATAGCGTGATGACCCGGCATAAAATCCGTTACGAACTGTTCGAGGTGACGAACGCGGACAAGGCTTTGATTATCTCTTCCACTCAGCCCTTCGGCGGCGACGGCGCGATCGAGCAGATCGCTTCCGAGATGTCCGCGCAAATCCTCCAAGCCTGCGGCTTCCAGCCGGATATTTTTTACGGGACGGTCGAATTGGGGCTAGTCGGCATCAGCAAGTCGTATTATACGGCTAACGAAAGCTTGCAGGTTGCGCTTTTTGCTCACAGTCGTCTCCATGTAAGGGAGGCTTATCTTCCCGATGTGGAGTATTACTATCCGACCGATTGGGAAGTGCAGATGATTAACAATTTGAAGATCGGCAATCTGGATACATTTACGCATATTTTAGACGAGATCGGGGCGGAAAATCGGAAGCGGCAGCTTCCCGAGGCAGGTATGGTGAAGCTGATCACCCTGCTTATGGAGACGATGCTGCGGGTGCTGCATGAGCTGAATATCGACGCAGGCATTTATGGCAGACAGTTCGAGAGCAGGCTCAAATCCGGAAATGTTGACGCGATGTGGGATTACATGGTTGAAGTAGGAACGCTCATCTGCGAGCGGGTTCGCTACTCGAACACCCCTTCGACGATGGCCGCCGGGGGCAGGCTGCTGCACTATGTGAACGAGAACTATACGACTTCCGATTTATCGTTGAAGAAGCTTGCGGAATTGTTTCAAATGTCGGTTTCCGGCGTTTCCAAGCTGTTTAAAGAAGTGACGGGAATTAACTTCTACGATTATTTATGCAGGCTACGGATGGAGATGGCCAAAGAGCTGCTTCGCGATAAATACAGCGTCGACAATGTGGCGCATCGCGTCGGTTACGAAAATGTATACTCATTCAAACGGGCCTTCGTCCGCTACGAAGGGATCAAACCCGACGAGTACGCTCAATTGGGGGAATAGGCCGAATTATTCTCTCCCAGGCTTCTCACAAGTTCGAATTGAACTTGGCGAGAAGCCTATTTGTTATGCGTTGCATCGCTCATCGGGCACTTCCGACTTCTAAGAATTGTTATGCAAATCTACAAGTTTTTGACCTGCTGACGACGTTTGGGAGTGTGCTAAAATGAAGGTTACGTCTGAGATACTTGGATCGATAGAGGAGTGACCGAACGATGCAGAACTGGCGAAGCTGGCTCCCGAACACGTTGAAGTATAGACTTTTTATCGCGTATATTACCCTTCTGATGCTGCCTTTGTGCATCGCGATTTATTATCTGTTCCAATACTTCGAAACGACTCGGCAGAACGATATGATCGACCGCATGTCCGAGCGCATGCAGCAGGTGTATATTTCCTTGACGGATATGATGGCCTTTGCCTATAAATCGAATACGATTCTGAGCCAGGACGAAAGCCTGATTCAGATCATGCACAATCCCGACAAGTATGATCCTCTTGAACGAAAGAAAATCGTAGAAAGCAAAATGTTCGGCATCAATAACAGCTTCTTTTTCCACCAAACGGAGCTGTATTTTCGTTTTATCGACCGCAACGGCAACGTATATACCTCCTATGCGCCCAATAGCCAGTTAACGAATGAACGGGAAGAATTACAGGAATGGCAAACGAAACTGCAAGCCGGCAGTCGCCCTTACCGCTGGGTAGCGGACGATTCGAACGACGTCAGAAGCAGCCAGGGCAGCAAGCTGCTGAGTTTATATCTGATGCTGAATGACGAGCTGCGCGGCAATTACGGGCTGGCGCGAATCAGCATCAATGTGCAGGAATGGTTTCACAATACGTTAAAAGATAATCCGGCCAATCAGGGGCTGACCATTTTCACCGGACGGGGAGAGACGGTGCTGCAGAACAAGGAGGCCGCTTTCAGTCTGGACAGCATGAAGAGAATTATCTCAGCGCAAACGCAAAACGGCCACTACAAGGACGAACGGACGCTGTCTCTCGTCAATTACAGCTATATAGAAGAGTTGGACTGGTACGTCGTTAGCCAAATGCCCTTAAACGAGCTGCAGCAGGAGGTTCGGCGTTTAAGGCTGATGATCTATATGTTTCTAATTTTTGTAGTAACCGCTTTCATATTGGTGACTTTCTTTCTGGCGTCGCGCATGACCCAGCCGTTGTCCGTTTTGAAGCGGAGCATGGAGGAAGCTTCGGACAAGAAGCTGAATGTGAAAATATCGATCAACAAAGGCGCAACGGATGAGATTCAATCGCTCAGCGCAAGCTTCAATCGGATGATTGACGACGTTGTCGAGCTCATTGCCAAGCTGAAGCAGGAGGAACGGCAAAAACAGCTGGTTCGTTTTCAAATGCTGCTGTATCAGATGAATCCGCATTTTCTGCTTAACACCTTGAACACGGTCAAATGGATGGCCAGAAAAGAAAAACAGGAGGAAATTTCGGGCATCTGCACTTCGCTGGGCTTAATTCTGGAGGCGAGCCTGAATTCGGATATCGAGCTGATTCCGCTCAAAGACGAGATTCAATTGCTGCGATCCTATGAATCCATTCAAGCGTTTCGATTCCAAGAGCAATTCGCCATCGTCTATGAGACGGAGGAAGCGGTACGTTATGCGCTTGTTCCCAAGCTCAGCCTGCAGCCGCTGGTAGAGAACGCGATCGTCCATGGCTTTAACCGGGTTGAAGGCCACGGCACCATATGGGTCAGGGCGCGAGCGGAAGGAAACGAGCTTATTCTGGAAGTGGAGGATAACGGCATCGGTATGGAAGAAGCGGCCCGCAAGCCGGGAAGACGCAGCGGGCACGGGATCGGGCTAAGTAATTTAAGGGAAAGGGTGCAGCTGCTTTTTAAGCAGGAGGGAGCTGTTGAACTGATCTCGGACGGGAGCGGGACTCTGGTAAGGATTCGCTTGCCTTTACTGATTGCAGCGCCGTATTCGCAGGAAGGAGACGACCGGCATGTGGACGATTTTATTGGTGGAAGATGAAGGATTTGTCCGTGAAGCTATCCGGGAACTTCTGGATTGGGAGAGCCACGAGTATTGCGTTGCGGGAGAAGCGGGGAACGGCGAGGAAGCGTTGGCAGCGATTCTGGAGTTGAAGCCCGACGTCGTAATCGCCGATATTGTCATGCCCGGAATGGACGGAATTGAACTGTTGAAGGAAACGCGGAAGGCGGGAATACGCAGCCGTTTTATTATGCTGACGGCCATGAATCATTTCGATTATGCGCGGGACGCCTTGCAATATGGGGCTTCCAACTATTTGCTAAAGCTGTCTTTGAATGATGACGTTCTGCTGGAAAGCCTGGGAAGGATCAAGGAGGAATTGCTAGCCGAACTGAGAGGAGCGGGAGAGGCGCTCTACCCTTTCTATCATCGCATCTGGGCGGGAATTCAAGGGACAGGGGCGGCAGTCCAGGCAAATTTGGCCGAACTAACCTCATCAATGGAGAAATTTCGCAATCTGAGTCTGGATATTGTCGTTGTGCTAAGCGGGGGCGTTCCCGCTAGTCTCGATAAGGCCGGTATATGGCAGGAAGGCTATCTGCTTGTCCAATCCTTTCACGATGCGGGTCAGACGACTTTCTTTTGCTGGAAGTTTCGGAAGAAGGGAGATTCGGCGGAAGGCAACAGTTTGGTTCGTCTGCCCGATGACTGGCTGCAAGCGGTGAACCGATTAAATGGCGATTGGTACGGCCAAGAGGCTTATCCGGCTGCGAGAGAAGGCGTGACACCGATCGAGGAGTTGGAGGTTGAGCTGATCCGCAGTTTTGAAGAACAGAATGAAGCCAAATGCGCGGAGGCGGCAGCGCAAATCTGGGAGGGCATGAAAGCTTCGTCCCTGTCCCATGTGGAAGTAAAAAAACGCGCGACCCATCTGCTGCACATTTTGACGATGCTGGCCGGACGGAAGACGGAGGATGAGACGGAAGTCTATTCGGCTGTAAGCCATGAATCGCTGCTTGCGCATGCGCTGCAAGCCATACGGGAGCTTATTCGGCATAAACGGGAAGAAGATATTAGCTATACGGACCATCCGGAGGTGAACCGGGTGATTCAATATATGGCGGAGCATTACAAGGAAAATATCAAGGTTACGGATCTGGCCAGACTGGTAGCCATTAACGTGGACTACTTGAGCACTGTATTCGGTAAAAAGACCGGCTTGACGCCCATCGCGTACTTGCGAAATCTTCGGATTGAACAAGCCAAGCGTCTGCTGCTGCATTCCAAGCTCAGCGTAGAAGAGATCGCGAGTCAGACCGGCTTTACCGATGACGCGTACTTCATCAAAACGTTTAAGCGACTCGTCGGACAAACTCCCAGCTCCTTCAGGCGAGAGAAAAAGGACTAAGTTTTGTACGGTCAACCTGCAAGTTTCGTCCCTTATAGGCCCAGGAGCGAATTGATATAGTTGGGATGAATCAAACACCAGCTTAGGGAGGTTGCAAGAAAGATGAGAAAAGGAAAGCGGTTGGTCACAGGCTTGGCATCGGTTGTAGCGGTATCTCTGATGCTTGCCGGCTGCAGCGGGAACGGAAATAACGGCAATGGAGGAACGGCGTCTTCCGCCGCGCCATCCTCCTCGCCATCCTCAAGCGTCGAGCCCAGCGCAACGGGGAGCGCAGACCCGGTCAAGCTGACCCTATGGGGAGGCGTACCGCCTGAAAACGGCCCGCAGGAGGTCGTCGACAACTGGAACAAGGAAAATCCGGATATTCAATTGGAATACGTGCGGTTCGTCAATGACGACGCCGGCAATCTGAAGCTGGATACGGCATTGATGTCCAGCCAGCCCGTGGACATGTACGTCAACTACGACTACAGCTTATACGAGAAACGGATTAAAGCGGGGAATGCGCTTGATCTGAGCACATTCTCCGATTACAGCGTGGATGAGAAGATGGGCGAAGGCGCCTCTTTCTGGAAAGCGGACGACAAGTACTACGGGGTTCCTACTTCGAAAGGTCCTTCGTTAGTCTGGTTGAACAAGGATATGCTCGACGCCAAGGGGCTGCCGGTACCGACGGAATGGGGACTGGACGAGCTTAGAGATTATGCCGCCAAGCTGAAGGATGACAACGTTTGGGGACTGGCGCAAAGCGATTATTATTTCAATGTGCCGATCAACGGCTCCATGAGAAAGCAAAGCTTGCAGTTGACGAACCCGGACGGGACCTCGGCATTCGATAATCCGTTTACGGTTAAAACGCTTCAGGTGTATTTGGACATGATGTTCACGGACAAGAGCTTGATGCCTCACACAGAGCAGATTACCTCCAAGCCTGCCCTGGATCAAATGTTTGTCAAAGGAGAAGCGGCGATGCTGTTCTCGACGAACCAGATTTTCCGTACGACGAACAATCTGACGGAATTTCCGCGGACGTTCAAGGTGGCGGCGGCTCCGGCTCCCAAGGTGGACAAGGATCAAGCCGATTATATTTATGCCGGCGGCACGGGAGACGTCATTTCCATCAATCCTCGCACTAAAAATCCGGAAGCGGCCTGGAAATTCATCAAGTGGTATGCGGACGGCGGAATGCTCCCGATGGCGGCAGGCGGCCGAGTGCCTGCATCCAAGGACTTCCCGATCGATGAGGCCGTTGCCCTTATGTTCAAAGGCGTGGAGGACACGTACGATCTGGAGTCGATTAAGCGGGTTATATTCGGGGACCTTCCGCTGGGTCTGAGCCGTCTGGATCGGAAGACGGGAACCGAGCAGCAGGCCGTCTATGACAACATTTTTTCACGCAAGCTGACTCCGGAGGAAGGCGCGAAGGAACTGGCGCGGGTGCATAACAAAAATTTGCAGGAGTCCTCTCAGTAAAGCCGCCGGAACCGGAGGGAGACGGGGGTTAGGCGCCGCCTCCCTCTTCGGTGACAGCGGCATGAAGATTCAAACTTACACATGATACAGAGAGAAAGGCGGTGACCGATCGTGAGCTGGATGAAGCGGCAGAGGCTGATTGGTTATGTATTCATTGCCCCCAATCTGATTGGAATGACGGTATTTATGCTCATTCCTGCCCTGTTCTCCTTTTATTTAATGTTTACGGATTGGGTATTCGCTAGCGGGCAAAGCCCGCATTTTGTCGGATTGGATAATTTCAGGATGATGGTGAGGGACGATTTATTTGCTGTATCGGTCAGAAACACCTTGCTGGTGTTAATCCCCGTACCGATTTCGATTATGCTCGGATTTCTGATTGCGGTCATGCTTAATAACCGGACTTATTTTCAGAGGACGCTGCGGGCCTTCTTCTTCGCTCCGTATTTCACCAGCGGCATCGCCATTGCATTTGTTTGGATGGTACTGTTTCAGCCCACCAACGGCCCGATTAACGCCTTCTTGCGATCCGTGGGCTTAAGCGAGCCACCGCTGTGGTTCGCTTCGCCGGATACGGCGATCTATGCGGTGCTGATCATGATGACCGCCGGCGGCGTCGGATACAACATGATTATCTATTTGGCCGCGCTGCAGGAAATGTCCTCGGAGCAGCTGGAAGCCGCCAAGATGGACGGAGCGACGTTCGGGCAGCTGCTGCGTTTGATTATACTCCCGTTGGTCAGCCCGACGACCTTTTTCCTGATGATTACCGGCTTCATCGGCTCCGTCAAAGGCTTTGGCATGATCTATGCGATTACACAAGGAGGCCCTGCCAACAGTACGACGGTTTTCTCTATTTTCGCTTATAAGAAAGCGTTTAACTTTTATGAAATGGGCTACGCCTCCGCCGTTTCGTGGACCATGTTCCTGATCATCCTCGTCATCTCGCTTATTCAGTGGGCTGGCCAGAAAAAATGGGTCCATTACTAACGGAGGGGAAGACGCACAATGAATACAAGAAATGCCAGAGTCATCAAAGAACAAGCGCTTAAAGGCCTCAATACGATCCTCATGGCGCTGGCCAGTCTGCTGCTGCTGTCGCCCATGATCTGGATGATCAGCACCTCGTTCAAGAAAGCAAAGGACGTCTTCACCTATCCGATTCAGTGGATTCCGCTCGATCCGGTGTGGACCAACCATATTAAGGTGTGGACGGCCGGAGACGGATTTCTGCCGTTTTACTTAAACTCGCTGAAAATATCCGTGATTTTGATGATCGGGGCTCCTTTGTTGGCCGCATTTGCCGCCTATGGCTTCAGCCGTATCCCGTTCAAGGGAAGGAACGTTATCTTTCTGTTGTATCTATGTCTGATGATGATTCCGCAGCAAGTGCTGTTTGTGCCGAAATTCATTATGTTTGATTGGATGAAAATCTACAATACCCATTGGGCGCTCATTCTGCCGGGCTTGTTTACGGTATTCGGCGTGTTCATGATTCGGCAATTTTTTATGAGTATCCCCCATGAAATATCCGAGGCGGCCTTTATTGACGGAGCCGGTCATTTCCGGATTTTCTGGCAATTGTTTCTGCCGCTTTCCAAGCCGGTTCTAGCCACCTTCGCGATTATTGATTTTACATGGACATGGAACGATTACGAGAACGCCTTGATTTTCCTGCTCGACAAAAAGCTGTATACGGTACCGCTTGGCATGCAGAATTTTATGCTGGAAGCCGGGGTGGATTACAACATGATGATGGCCGCCGCCACGGCGGGAGTCGTGCCGCTGCTCGTCGTCTTCTTCCTCGGTCAGAAGTATATTATTCAAGGGTTCTCAAGCTCCGCTGTTAAGGGATAGACGGCTGTAACATTAATCTATGATCTTCTGAAATGATGCTTCGGCAGGACGAACGTTCCGGCCGGAGCAACAGGGAACAGGAAGTTGAAATGATTCTGATGACTTTATTGAAAGCGCTTTATAAAATAATGAAAAGAGGGATAAGATGTCTCGAATGAGGTTTAGCAGATGGATACTTGCAGGATGTTTAATTGTAGCGTTGCTTACATCAAACCTTTCCTATGTCGGCGTTTATGCCGCGGACGGCCAACCGGAGAAAGTCGATTATTGGAAGTTTGAAGGGGTATCCGCAGGCAGTTATGAACTGAGCAGTGCGCCAGATGTACATCAGGGCCAATACGCGCTGAATTTAAAATTTAGCGCGGACAGTGCGCCCAATCAGTTTTATTTAGCTAGACAAAATATTCCTGTAGAACCAAATGAGATGTATACCATACATTTGTGGGCAAAGGGCGATTCTGTAGCGAAAGCCTGGTTTGGCGGGGGACCTGGCTGGGGGCTTAGGAGCACCTTGGCAGGAACATACGATTGGAAGGAATTCACTGTCAATTATAAAACGGGCGCAAGCCAAACCTCATTCGAGTTTCTAATTTTGACCGAAGGGAAGACGAACAATCTATGGATAGATGAAGTGAGCATGGTTAAGCAGGGAACCAACAGCAATCTGGTCCGTAACGGAAATTTTGAGGGGAAGTCGATTGTACTTTCAGCCATTCCTCCCTCCGGAGAGGTGAAGGCGGGGACAAAGCTTTCCTTGGCTGCAGAAGGCCATGAAGCCACCATTTTTTATACAACAGATGGAAGTGATCCCAATCATTCAGCAACGGTGAAGTCGTATGACCAGCCCATTATCCTTGATAAGGCAGTTCAGATTAAAGCTTACGCTCGAACAAGTGACGGAGGAGAGAATGAACCGGTTGCGTTCAGCTATACAATCGCTGCGGAGGAGGAAGAAGAAGAGGACGAGCAATTGCTGGATTTTGAATCTTATCTAGCAGCTGCCGGAAAAGGACGGAAAGTTCCGATTTTAAAAAAGGCACCGCTGGAGGTTGACGGCAACTGGGACAAATGGAATTCGTTCACGGGTATTGTATTGCCGAGTGATAAAGAACGGCAAGTAAAGATGGCGGATTGGAAGGGACTGCAGGATTTATCCGCGGAAATCAAATTTTCTTATGACGATGATGCGTTGTACATTGCTGTCAAGGTTGAAGATGACATCCATCATGGAGTGGCTGATAGCGAGATGTGGCAAGGGGACAGTATGCAAATTGCGTTTACGCCGGATACAGAGCTGTACGGTCCCGAATACGGCTTCAGCGTACTTGATGACGGCCGGAAGCAAATTTGGAGATGGAGCGATGGAGAGGCAAAGCTGCCCAAGGAAGCAGTGGATTATCAAGTGATCAGAAGCGGCACCACAACCTATTATGAAGCCAAGATGCCATGGAGGACGATTTTGGCAGATAAGCCTGACAGCAAAGTAACGATGACTTTGCTCATCAATGATAATGATGGTAGCAGCAGGAAGGGCTGGATTGAATGGACAGGAGCGATCGGCAGGGGCAAAAATCCGAAGGATATGGCTGAATTGCTGTTGCTTCAGGAAGACGAAGCGTGGTCAGTAGTGCTGGATGGACCTCCAGAGTTCGCTGCCGGTTTTGAACAGCAATACGTTCTCGCAATTCCTAACCTTAGCGAGGAAACCATAACCCTGGCTGTTAATGCTGAACAATTCGGGCTTCACAATGCAGAAGTTGTCATACCGGTCGGTAAGGTATGGAGAAGGGAGGTTCCTCTTACCATAAGCGAACCGGGCAACTATACGCTTGCTGTATCTGCACAGTCGGTAGCAGGCCAACCGATGAAGCTTGACCAACTGAAAATTATTGTATTGGCCAATCCGCTGGATTTGACAGCCCAATTTGAGCAAATGCGTACAAAGCTGCCTGCTCTCGATACATTGTTGAAAACGGCTGAAGCAGCCGGTCTTGCCGTTGATTATGAACGGGTAAACTATACGGTTATCGACCAGTTTATTGCTTATGGCCTAGAAGATATTAATCGACAATATTACGAGCGAGCTACCTATGTGCTTGAGGAACTTCAAAAGCTGTATGAGGAGGCTGCGGGCAATATGCAGGCCTATATCAACGGCGAGAAGATACCGTTTGAAGTGGATCGGTATGTTACAGGATCAGTTGATATCGATAAAACTTCTTTTATTGCGGATACTCGTTCCTCGATAAGTGATGAAACTGTGCGTAAGCCCGTGTTGTTTACTGGATACGGCCATTTTGCACAGGCAAAAAAAGATATTCCTGTATTTAAGGGATACGGTGCTAATATCATTTCCATGGAGATTGGACCTAATTCGGTCATTAAGACCAAGGAAAGCTTTACGGATTGGAATATTGAAAAAACGGGCGTATCCGCACAAGCAGTGCGTGATCTGGAAGTCGGTCATGGCGGGAGCGGTGGATCGCTGCGCATTCGCAATCAGACCCCCAAAAGTCCCGGAAAATTTATCGATGTATGGCAGGAAGTTGCCGTTGAACCGAGCACGACATATGTGATCAAGGTATGGGCTAAAGGCGAAGATGTGAATAATGCCTGGTTTCCGGGAGGTCCGGGATGGGGACATCGCTCCCCATTCCCGCAAGGCACCTTTGATTGGCAGGAGTTCACTTATGAATATAAGAGCGGGCAGAATGAAAACAAGTTTCGATTGATGATTGCTTCAGAAAATGTAACCCAAAATTTGTGGATTGACGATGTGAGCATGTATGCCAAAAATGGTTCCGGCGAGAATCTGGTGGTAAATGGAAGCTTTGATGCAAATCAATTCGTCGAGTTAGGCAGCGACGACTATGTTGGAGATATTGTTCCAATTCAAAAAAACGTTATCCAACCGCTGAAAGCAGCTGAGGAGAACGATGTTGCGGTTACACTCCTGCTGTCGCCGCATTATTTTCCGACATGGGCATTGGAGAAGTGGCCTGAGCTTCGCAGCAACAGTGAAGGGTTTATTAAATTCACCATTGACAACCCGCGGGCGCGACAAATAATAGAAGATTATTTGCAGTTGGTTGTTCCTTTAGTCAAGGATTACAAGTCGTTGCATAGTATTATCTTATCCAATGAAGGGGTTTACCGTTCTTATATGGATGAAGCTAATACACCAGCATGGCAGGAATACTTGGAGGAGAAATATGACGGCGATATCGCAGCACTTAATGCCCTGCATCGCACAAGCTATACGAAGTTTTCCGATGTGGCGTTGCCAGATAAAGTTTCTAGGACCCCAGCATTTTATGATTGGGTAAAATTCAATAATAAATTGTTCTCTGATTGGCATCGGTGGATGGCTGATATTATCCATGAAATAGCGCCTGATATTCCTGTGCATGCGAAAATTATGAAAGGTGTACAGAATGACATCGGCAATTTGACATGGGGAGTAGATCCGGAGGATTTCAGCCAACTCTCCCAAATTAACGGTAATGATAACTCAAATATCTATGGGCGAAATAGAAATTTTACAAGTGAATTGAAGTTTTATGATTTGCAGGCTGCGATGAAGCAAGCTCCGATCTTCAATTCAGAGCATCATATAATCGTGGACGGCGAGGAGCGCTACATTCCTGAATTTGCACCGCATGTGCGTTCCGTGTTGTGGCAAGGAGCCATTCATGGCATGAGCGCGGCAACGATCTGGGTCTGGGAAAGAACATACGATCAGAACAGCGACTTCAAGGGCAGTATTATGCATCGTCCCGATGTAGCTGCAGCCGTAGGCCGGACACATCTTGATTTGAATCGGCTTGCCGATGAGGTAACGGCTTTTCAACAGGATAAAGCCGATGCGGCTATTCTATATTCGATACCGGCTGTCATGTATGATATTGACAATCCCGCTGTGCTCGACAATGCCTATGAAGCAATTAGTTACAACGGTCTGAAGGTCGGTTTCGTGTCTGAAAATCAGATCGAGAGCGGAGCGCTTGCGGACGTAAAGACACTCTTTATCCCGAATGCCAAACATGTGCAAGCAAGCACTTTCGCTGCTTTACAGCCATTTGTAGAAAATGGGGGAAAGCTGGTCATTATAGGGGATCAATCCTTAACTTATGACGAGTATGATCGTCCATTGTCGGCAGCGGATCGTGATGCTCTGCTGCAGCATGAAGGGACACTTGTATTTCCCGGCACGGTTTCATCGCTTGAATTGCGCAATGCCATGACCGGCGAGTTTAAGGAGCAAGGGCTAATAAATGTACAATTAATGGATACTGGAAACAATGAGCTGGTTTTTGAGACGGAGTGGCGTTCCGTACAGCATAACGGAAAGCTGCTGATCAATGCGACGAACTACACGTGGAGCGATCAAACGGTACAAGTTGCCGTCAACGGTGAAACTGTGTCGAATTGGAAAAATCTCATCACCGGCGAGACACATTTGGAAGGCCAATCTCTACTGCTCAAGGCTCATGAACCTGTATTGCTGGAACTGACCTTAACGGGGGAGGAAGCGGCGCCGATTGCTCATAATAACAGTTTTACTCTCAAGCTTGAAGCGGGTGCAACCAAACTATTGAAAGGTACGCTTCAAGCCGAGGGCACGTCGGATTTAAGGTTTGAAATGGTTACAAACGGGAAGTTGGGGACAGCGGAACTCGTTAATGAGGCTACAGGAGAATTCGTGTATACCCCGCAACAAGGCACAACTGGAGAGGACCAGTTCACATTTCGGGTTCACGATGGCAAGCAGTACTCCAATACGGCAACTGTAGCCATTACAATAGAGGCTCCAACAGTCGTCAACCCTTCTACTTATCCGGGAGTTACGAATCTCTATCAATCTTCTTCAGGTCAGCTATACTTGCCGGCCGGAGTGGCTGGAGAAGTCAGCCTTGGCCAACAAATTCAACTGACAATCCCGGCTGGCACTACAGGTACGAGCGGGCAGATTACAATAGCCAAGCTAGAAGAGCAAAAGCTCCAGGGGTTGCAAGCAGAAAACTTGCTTAGCCCGGTATTTGATTTAAGTCAGGAGCCGGAAGGCACATTTAAGAAGAAAGCGGCTCTACGCATCGCATTCGATAAGAAGAAGCTGGGAGAGTCTCAATACCCGTCAATCTGGCAGTACGACGAGAAGCAGAAGAAATGGATTGAAATCGGCGGGGAAGCTGAGGGAGATAGAATCAGTGCGGAGATTGGCAGCTTTGGAAAATTCGCCGTGCTTGCCATGGAGCGGGCGGCAGAGCAGCCGGAGCCGAAGCAGGATTCGTTGACCGACATTCAAGGGCATTGGGGTAAGGTCTGGATCGACCAAGCCGTGCAGCTCGGAATCGTGCAGGGCTATAGCGATCGCTCCTTCCAGCCGAATAAAAAGGTAAGTCGCCAGGAGTTGATCTCCATGCTCGTTCGTGCGCTTAAGCCGTCGAATGAAGCGACAATGATCGACTTTGCAGATCAAACGCAAATCGGCGCATGGTCGGCCGATGCGGTGAAGTCCGCTGTGCAAGCCGGCTGGATTACGGGCTATAGCAATGGCAGCTTCCGCCCTCAGGCCAATATGACGCGGGCCGAGCTGACGGCTGTTATTGTCCGTGCAGCGAATCTGCCGGTGAAGAGCGGCGAGAATACCGGATTCGCGGACGACGAGCGCATTCCGGTCTGGGCTAGAGGTTATGCGGCCGCTGCGGCACAGGGCGGCTTGATCGAAGGCCGCGGAGGCAACCGTTTCGTTGCAGAGGGCTTGGTCACCCGGGCCGAAGCGGCGGTGATGATCGTCAGATTGCTGGAAATAACAACGTCATTAAATTAAATTATATTAATCTCAAAGACTGGACCGGGAATAAAAACGGAGTCCGAAACGGCAAGGGGAAACAACGCCCTGTGCCGTTTCTTTTTTTGTGCAGGCAACTCGATTCATCGTCATCTATTGAATTGCAGCATCCGTTAATATAAACTGTGTTGAATCCGCTTACAAACAGAGGTGAACACGAGTGAGGCCGTTAATGCCGTTGAAGCGCACCCCATTATTCGTCTACCAGAAAATCATCATCGTGTTTTTTGTATTGATGATTCCGGCTTACGCTATCCATATCGGAATCAACTATATGGGCTTTTCGTTCGTCAAGAAACAGATTTTGTCTTCCCATCTGGCGAACGCCAATTTTTACGCCGTGCAGTTGGAAAGCTCGATCGATTTTATCCGCGGCCGGCAGTTGGAGTTTCTGAATGATTCCGACTTGCAGAAGCTTGGATTTATGTCCGATTCGCTCGACAAATTCCAAGAAATCATGCTTGTGAAATCCATAGGCGAAAAGTTGGCGACCATACAGAACGCGAGTCCTTACGTCATCAATTCCGGGGTGTATATTAAATCCTACGGCAAGACGATCTCCACGCGAGGCGGAGTGAAAAATTTACCGAATGACGAATGGAGCTCGGTGAAGTCAAGAATGGAATCCGGCATGAACAAGGCGGTGTATTACTCTAAGGACACCATTATTTTCGTCAAATCGTCGAATAACGATAACTTCGTTTCCTACTTGGAACTGTCAGTCAGCCGGTTTCAACAAACGCTTCAGCAGCTCGTCCAAGGAGGCAGCGGCGCAGGGGTAGCGATTATCGACGAACCGTTACGCACCCCAGTGATTTTCGATGAAGCCGACGCTCGGATTATCGGAACGATGATCGAGCAATTGCCCGACAACAAGATCGGGGAAGTGCATGAATATTTGCAGGTCAGGGCGAACGACGAGACTTATTTAATCTTGGTAACGGCCCTCCACTCCTATGGGTGGAAATTACTGACCTATGTAACGGAAGAGCAAATTACCGGTCCGCTGAAAAAGTTCAATACGTGGTTTTTCGTTCTGTTCATCGTGTCCTTTATCGTTATCTTCCTGTTTTCTTTCTCGGTTAATCGGATGATTCACAAGCCGCTTTATAAATTGATCCAGTCGTTCCGCAAGACGGAACTCGATCATCTGCATATGTCCGCCCCGCCTCAACGGGATAACGAATTCGATTACATTTATCGGAGCTTCGACAACATGATGAAGAAGCTTAACGTCTCGGTCCGGCAAAATTATGAACAGAAAATGGCGCTCCAGCAGTCGGAACTGAAGCAGCTTCAGTCGCAAATCAATCCGCACTTTTTGTACAACGGCTTTTATAACATTTACCGCTTCTGCAAATCCGGAGATCAGGAGACCGCCGCGACGTTGGCGCAGAGACTGGCCAGCTACTACCATTTCATCACGAGAAGCGGTTCGGACGAGGTCGCATTGCGAATGGAGTATCAGAACGCTCTCGATTATTGCGAAATTCAACGGATTCGCTTCTCGAACCGGATCGAGCTGCAATACGACAAGCTGCCGCCTCATCTGCATTCTATTCAAATCCCGCGCCTCATTTTGCAGCCGATCATCGAGAATGCGTTTGAGCATGCGTTCGAGCATAGCTCGAAAGGCGGTATCCTTCATGTGCGAATTGTCGAAGAGAATAGCCGTATCGTTTTCCGTATCGAGGATGACGGCGCTCAATTAACGGACGAACAGATCCGGCTGTTGGAGGAACGATTGAAGATGACTTCCGGCGTTGCGGAGAAAACGGGCATTTTGAACGTCAACGGTAGAATCAGGCTTAAATACGGCGAAGAGAGCGGCGTGGCCGTATCGCGAAGCCCGCTCGGCGGTCTTCGCGTTGATGTGATCATACACGCCCAAGGGGGATGGAAAAATGTATAGAATGCTCATTATCGATGACGAGCCGGCGATAGTGAAAGGCCTGGTGCAATTGTTCTCGGAAAGCGAAATGGAACTTGACGTGTGGGAAGCGACTTCCGCTTACGAGGTTATGGATATCATTCAGCAAGTGAAAGTGGATCTCGTATTGAGCGATATACGCATGCCGGAGATCAACGGTTTGCAGTTGATCGACGAAATCTTATTTTATTGGCCGTCCTGCAAAGTCATCTTTCTGACCGGTTACAGCGAGTTCGAGTATGCATATGCGGCTTTTCAGAAAAATGTGGAGAATTACATTCTGAAGCATGAGGATGACGCCACGCTTCTCGCCGCCGTTCAGGCCGTAGTCGATAAGCTGGACGCCGAGATGAAGAACGAGGCGCTGCTCGAGCAAGCGCTAAAGGAAACGGCGTACGTTCAGCCGCTTATCAAGAAGCAGTTTCTGGAGGCGCTGCTCCTTGGGGAACCGCTTCAAGAGCTTCTTTCGCGGGAGCCGTTTTGTTCGTTAACGTTCCGGATTCGCACGGATCTTCCCGTTATTCTCCTATCCGGATTCGTGACGAAGTGGGGAGAGGGAAATAAGCTGCACGCTTACCATTCGATCCAACGCATCTTTACAACGGCGATGACCTCGTTGCTCGCAGCGGAAGAGCTGCTGTTCGACAACTCCGCGCTCGTTTGGTTAATACAGCCGAATCCGGATTCGCAGCGTTTGACGTTGCCGGATCGGACTCCGGATTGGAAGGCCGCAGCGGCGTATTTGAAAGGGATGCTCGAATCGGTGCAGAACTCGTGCCAGGCCACGTTGGGCGTCGACGTATCGTTCATGATTTCCGGGACGGCGTTGTCTTGGAATGAAGTTCATCAAGAGCTGGAGAAGATGAAATCCTGGATCGGCAAAAACGACGGGCTGACGCCAACGATGACGATCGTCGATATGGGAAGTTTGCACAGGAAGGAACAGGTGCAAGGGGAGCATGCGCTCATAGAGAAAATACACCGTTTTATCGATGAGCGCTTGGGCGAGGATTTGTCTCTGATCAAGATGGCCGACGTCGCATTTATGAACCCTTCCTATTTCTCGCGTTATTACAAGCAGCAGACCGGGCGCAACGTTTCCGAATATATTCAATCCTCGAGGTTGAAGGAAGCTAAAGCGATGTTGGCGGACTCGAGATGGAAAGTGCAAGAAATTGCGCAGCGCCTCGGGTTCGCGTCCCCCTCCTATTTTGCTATCTTTTTCAAGAAAATGACCGGTTTGACGCCGCAGGAATTCAGGGAACGGTTATGAAAACGGCAATGAAGTAAAACAAGTAAAAGAACGTAAAGAGAACGAGATTGTAAGCGCTATTAGCCGAACCTACAATGAAACTATAATTCTCGAGAATTAGTACGACATCCAACCAGGGGGAATCGCATTGAGCAGAAAACGGCTTACGATTGCGTTAGTTGTCTGCATGTTACTCAGTTCGATATTATTGGCCGCATGCGCGAAGGAGGAACCAAGCGGCAGTCAGGAGACGACACAGACCGGCGAGCCGAACGAATCGGCTTCGAATGGAGGCGATTCCGAGGCGAGCAAGGGAGAGGCGCCGGAAGCTAAAGATCCGCTGGGGAAATACGAGGAACCGATCACGGTGACTCAGGTGCTGGGATTCGCTCCGCCGCAGGATGCGAACACGCCGAAGAGCACGACTCCGGAAACGAACGGATACGTGACGAAGCTGAAGGAAATGTTGAACATCGACTTAAAATATTTGTGGACGGTGCCTACGGATCAATTCGCGCAAAAGTTCTCGCTCTCCGTCGCCTCGGGAGAGCTGCCCGATGTGATGGCGGTGAGCCAAAGCGAATTTGAGAAATTCAGGGAAGACGGCCTGCTGGCCGATCTAACGGACGCCTATCGCCAATATGCGTCGCCTGCCTTGAAGGCCTATGTGGAGAAAGACGGCGGAACCGCGCTCAAAATGTTTACGGACGCCGACGGCAGAATTCTCGGTCTGCCGAACTATCTGGATCCTTACTCGAGTTTGCAATTGTTGTGGATTCGTACCGATTGGCTTGAAGCCCTGAACCTGGAAGTGCCGCAAACGATCGAGGAGTTGGAGAAAGTCGCCGAAGCGTTCGTGAACGACGACCCGGATCGCAACGGGAAAAAAGATACTTACGGCATCACGATGAATAAGGCTCTGATTACTTGGGGGTTCGATGCCAGAGGTCCGTTCTATAGCATGGGGGCGTATCCGAAAGCATGGGTCAAAGGCAGCGACGGCACACTGGTCGCCGGCGAGACGCAGCCGGAGACGCGGAAAGCGCTGGAGAAGCTGCAAACCTGGTACAAGAAAGGAATTCTCGATAAAGAGTTCGCGTTTAAGGATATCGACAAAGTCGTGGAAGACGTGGTTGCAGGCAAAGTCGGCATTTCCTTCGGCGAATGGTGGTACCCGGAATGGCCGTTGAATTTGAACAAAGACGGGGATCCGAAGGCCGAATGGCAGGCCTATCCTCTTCCGTCCTTCGAAGGAAAACAGGGTATTCCTCTGATTCCCAAAATGAACGTAACGAAAATTCTAGTCGCGAACAAGGAGATGAAAAACCCCGAAGCGTTAGTCAAAATGGCGAATTTCTACGAGGAAATTTCTTCGCCGAAATATGCGGACGAAAATAAACCGGAAAATGGGTATGTCTACAATTGGTTCGAACCGCGTTTCTACAATCCGACGGCGATTGCGGACACGTATAAGAGAGTTAACGAAGCGCTGACATCGAAAGATGAAAGCGGTCTGGATCCCGGCGACAAACTCATCTATGACGGGGCGGTCCAATATTTGGCCGGCGACGCGAGCAAATGGGGACATTACATGAGCCGTGTGGCCGAAAACGGCGGTTGGGGCTTAACGGAAAGGATGAAGGCCCAGCCGGTCGTCTACAACGAATTTGCCGGCGTGCCGACGCCGACGCAGGTGGAGAAAGGCGCGTCGCTCGAGAAGCTGACGGACGAAACTTTCCTTAAAATTATCGTTGGTTCCGCTCCGATTGCCGAGTTCGACAAATACGTGGAGAGCTGGGGCAAGCTAGGGGGCAACGACATCACGAACGAAGTAAACGACTGGTATGCGGAGCAATCGAAAAAATAAGCAAGAAGCGGGGGAGAAAGGTCAGGTTTCTCCCCCGTGTTCTTAAACATGGGCAAAATGCCTTAGCGGAGGACCAATGAACAGAAGGAACTACGGACTCAAACAGTTTAAGCTCGAGTCGCCTCTTCACTTGATGCTTATACCGGGAGTCATCGCCACGTTGATCTATGCCTACGGGCCGATGGCGGGTATCGTCATGGCGTTTCAGAAATTCCGGCCGACGCTGGGCTTTCTGAAGTCGAAATGGATAGGCCTCGACAACTTCGAATATGTGTTTCATTTGCCGGATTTCATGCAAGTTTTATGGAATACGCTCATCATCGCCGTATTGAAAATCGTGTTCGGTTTGCTGATCCCGCTCGTATTGGCGCTGCTTCTTAACGAGGTGCGCAAAATGGCGTTCAAAAGAATCGTGCAAACGAGCGTGTTTTTACCCTTTTTCTTGTCCTGGACCGTTCTGGCCGGCGTTCTCTTCGAAATCTTCTCGCTGAAAGGTCCCATGAACGGCATACTTGCGGCAGTCGGTCTGGAACCGATCATGTTTATGGGCAGCGACGGATGGTTTCGAGCGATTCTGGTCGGTTCCGACGTATGGAAGGGAATGGGCTACAACATGATCATTTTCCTGGCCGCCATTACCGGCATCAATCCAAGCCTGTATGAAGCCGCCGTCGTCGACGGAGCGGGGAGATGGAAGCAGATGGCGCACATTACGCTGCCGGGCATGGCCCAAATCCTGATTTTAATTTCGACGTTGAGCTTGGGCGGCGTTCTGAACGCGGGCTTCGAGCAAATTTTGCTCCTGTACAATCCTACCGTATACGGCAGCGCCGACATTATCGATACGTTCGTCTACCGGATGGGGTTATTCGATCAGCAATACGGACCGGCTGCGGCAATCGGATTGTTCAAATCCGCGATCTCGCTCGTGTTGGTCGGACTGTCCTATACGTTAGCCTACCGGTTGAGCAACTATAGAATATTTTAGAAGATTCGGGTGGTTCTCTATGGTGTATAAAAATTCGTTCTCCAGGAAATTGTTTATCGTCTGCAACGCGCTTCTGCTGGGGGCGATTACGTTCCTATGCATCGTGCCTTTCGTGCATTTGCTGGCCGTTTCGTTAAGCTCCAACACGGCGGCGATGGCCGCCGAGGTCAAGCTATGGCCGATCGGATTTACGCTGGACGCCTATGCGTATCTCGGACAGAAAGTCGAATTTTTCCGGTCGCTGTGGGTCACGCTGCAGAGAGTCGTATTGGGAACGGCAATCAATATGCTGCTGGTCGTATTGTCCGCCTATCCGCTTTCCAAGGAAGCGAAGCAATTTCGGTTCAGAACGTTATATGTATGGTTTTTCGCCGTGACGATGTTTTTCGGCGGCGGGTTGATTCCGACCTACATTGTCGTCAAGGAAACGGGATTGATGAACTCGATCTGGGCGCTCATCTTGCCGGGGGCGTTAAGCGTATGGTACATGGTGCTGCTGCTCAATTTTTTTCGGAACATTCCGAAGGAGATGGAGGAGGCGGCCTTCATAGACGGCGCCGGCCACTGGAAGCTGTTGTGGAGTATTTTCCTACCGGTTTCCAAGCCGGCGATCGCCACCATTTTCCTGTTTACGGTGGTCGGGCATTGGAATTCGTGGTTTGACGGCATTTTGTATATGAACTCCCCTGAGAAGTATCCGCTTCAAACCTATTTATCGACGCTGGTCAATTCGTTGAATAAAATCAGCATTACCGTTGACGACTTGAGCCTGCTTCAAAACTTAAGCGACAAGACGTTGCGAACCGCGCAAATTTTCTTGGGCGCTTTGCCGATTATGCTCGTGTACCCGTTCCTGCAGAAGCATTTTACGAAGGGGATTACGATTGGAAGCGTGAAGGGATAACAGCGGCTGTGTAAGCCGAATTCATGATGAAAGGGGAGGGATTTCGATGTCCGTTTGGAAAATAAAGCCCGTTTTCTTGGCGATCTGCATGAGCGCGATTCTAACCGTAACCGGGGTTTGGAGCGGAGGCGCAACGGCCCTGGGAGCTGAACCCGGGATCGCGCAAACAATTACTCCGACCGAAAATACGGACGGGTTGTTGAAAAATCCGGCAATGGGCTGGATGCTGTATGTCGACAATACGGCCGATGCGTTCGAGGATCCGGATAAGTATTGGGCCGACTTCGGAGCGGCCGCCGACCATGCGAGCATCTTGCTGATTCGCGCCCCTTGGTCGCAGTTCGAGCCGGAAGAGGGGCTGTACGCCTGGCTGTACGACGACAAGTATAAGCGGCTTATTCAAGGCGCGAAGGATCGGGGAATCAAGCTTGCGCTCGAGGTGTTCGTGAATTCCCAGGATGCTTACAGGCAGGCGACGCCGGATTACGTTCGCGCAGCCGGAGCGGAGGGCAAGTGGCTTCCGTTCGGCAGAGGGATTAAATCGAACATCCGCTCGGTAACGACGACGGCCGGCAGCTATAGCGGGTCGATCTCGGACATCCTGGACAACAGCGAAGCGACATCCTGGACGTCCGCATTAAACGTGTCGTTTCCGCAGTACATTACGTTCGACTTCGGCGACGATGCCGTTGTTGGCAACACGATATCGATCGTGTCCGAATACGGCTCCGGCCAAGGAATTACGAAGGTGGACGTCGAGTACTTGAACGGTTCCGATTGGGTGACGGCAGCTGCGAACGTGACCATCGTATGGGGGACGAATTCCGATACGGAGGAAGTGCGGAACGTCAGCTTTCCCGCCGTGGAGTCGACCGCCATTCGTCTGAAAATTACCGATGCCAATAGGAAATACGGAAACTTCGGAATCAGCGAAGTTTACTTGTCGGACAACAGTCCGACCGAGCAATACTGGACGCCTTACGAGGACGATCCCGTCTTCCGCGAGAAGTTCGACGTTTTCCTTGATGCGTTCGCGGCGGAGTATGACGATCCTGCGATTACCGATTTCGTGGACGTATACGGATTGGGATGGTGGGGCGAGATGCACAATCTGAATCTGAAGACGGAAACGGAGCAGCAGGCGGCGAACTGGCTGACGGATAGGTTTACGTACAGATTTTCCCGCGTCTTGCTCAATTCCGTCGAAGGCGGCTATTTAATCGATTTGGCGGATCAAACGGCCATCAACGGCATTACCGCAGGCATTAGAAGAGCCAGCTATGCTTCGCCGCAATATCTCCCTCAGGAAGCGAAAGATAAAATCGTGTCCGTCTGGAAGAAGGGTGTCCCGGTGTTTGCCGAAAACAACTTTCAAGTATACGACACCTGGAGAACGACGTGGTCGCCATTCTATCCGAATGTGGGAACGATGCTTCGGCAAGCGGTTATAGAAGCCATTTACACCCATTCGAACGTCCTGGATTTACGCCGCCCGGACGACGCGACCACATGGATCACGAGATATCCCGAGCTGGTGCATTACTTTAACAAATATGGCGGCTATCGTTTCGTGCTCAATTCCGTCAAGCTTCCTGCCGAGATTGACTCCGGCGCAACATTCGCAATTGAGCAATCCTGGAAAAATACGAGCGTGGGCCTATTCCCGAACAAGAGGCCGAATTGGAACCATAAGTACAAAGTTGCTTATGCATTGCTTGACAAAACGAATGGAACGAAAGTCAGTCATTCTATCATGGACGATATCGAACCGGGGGATTGGCTCAGAGGACAGGATTACGCATACAGTTCCGATGTCAGCTTCCCCGGCGTGAGCGCAGGAGAATACGACCTAGGCGTGGCGATTGTCGATACGACGCTCGGAGATAAGCCGGCGATCCAGTTGGCGATCATGAATGCAAAGTCGGTCGAAGGTTGGTACAGCATCGGCGAAATCCTCGTACGGTAGTTTCATATTGGAAGGAGGCGGAGTTCGATGAGACGATTATGGAGGAAAGCCGCGCTTTCCGCGCTTTCGATCGTGCTGTCGGCGGCAGCGTTATTTCCGCAGCTAACTGCGGGCGCAATAGACGACCGGCATGAGCGAGAGGCGGAAGCGCTTCATCAGTTAGGCTTATATAACGGGATAAGCAACCGGTTATTCAATCCCGATCTGGATGGGAAACCGACCCGCGAGACGGCGATCCTGTTCCTGTCCCGACTGTTCGGTCATAAGGTTCAGCAATTGTCATCCGAGAAAACGGACCGTCTGTTAGGAAGCTATCGGGATCATGCCGATATTTATTCCGGCGCGAGAGCCCATTTCGCCTATGCGATTCAAGAAGGGCTGGTGAAGGGCGAATCGGCAAGCCGATTAGGTCCGAAATCTCCGATCAGCCTGGAGCAATATAGTACGCTCGTATTGCGTTACCTCGGTTTCGATCCGGTTTACGGAAAAGCGGTGGAGCAATTGATCGAACGCGGCATCCTTACGAAACAAGAGGCATCCGGATGGGGAAAAGCGAGTTTCGATAAAGCTGCGATGATCGGGATCGCTTATCAAGTGTTGACAGCCCAAAACAGCAAGAATGTAAAAGTGATAAACATGCTGGTCGAACTTGGCGCAGTGAATTCGGAAACAGCCAGAAAACTGGGGATATGGACGCCGGAAACGGAAACAGAGCAAGTGCACGGGACGCCAACGTCTTCGCCGAATCCAACGCCTGCGCCGTCGTCATCGCCATCCTCATCACCATCACCTTCACCTTCACCGTCACCGGAGCCAGAACCGGCGGAGCAGCCTAAAAACTATGCGCCTTGGGCGACGGCCTCAACCGGATTCGGATCGAAGACTCCGATTACGATGTTGAACGACGGGAACGACGAATCGGTATGGAGCAGTAATGTGACGCCGGAGTTCCCGAATTGGATCGTTCTGGATCTGGGCGAATTGGCCATCACGACAAGTCAGATCAGCGTCATCACCTGGTTTGCCCAAGGACAGGGAATAACCGACATAGACGTCGATTATTGGGCGGACGGCCAGTGGAAAACGGTGCTCCAGCACGTATCGCTCGATTGGCAAACGAACGATGTAACGAAAGAAGCGAAACCTATCGAGCTGCCCGACATCGTGACGAGCAAAATTCGCCTCACCGTCCATGCCGCCAACACGATTTGGGGGAATGTGGCGATCAACGATATTCAATGGTGGGGAGTCGAGCCGCCTCCAGCCGTCGTTAACGTCGCGCCGGAAGGCGAATTTACCGTAGCGGGAGTCGCGGATTCCGCCGGAATCGACCGGTTAAACGACGGGAACGAGCAGAATGTCTGGGTAGGTGTTCGCAACGGGCAGACTCCCGTTTATTTGAACCTGGACATGGGAGAGAACAGGGCCCATGTCGACAAACTTACTATTATATCGTCGGACATCTCGAATCAGGGAATACGAGAGATCGATATGGAATACTTCAACGGCGATAGATGGGTGACGCTTAAACGGAACGAGCCATTGTCGTGGATACCCGCGACGTCGGGAACCGACCAAGCCGAAGTGGCGTTTGATCCGGTCTCGACCCATAAGATCAGAATCAAGATTAATCAAGTGGCGGCTGCGGATCACTCGTTTGCCATTCATGAAATCAAGGTTTGGGGCTACACGAATCGGCCGCCTGAACTGCAGTCCAATGCCAACGCGGCGGTGGGAGCGGCGATTTCTTCCGATCTATCGGGCATTCCCGGACAATCTCTAACGGCTCTGAACGACGGAGATCTTACGACAAGTTGGGCGAGCGCGACGGATCAGTCCTTCCCGGGAAAAATAACACTAACGTTCGATCGAGAGATCACGACGAATAAAATCAGTTTGATCGCTTCCAACGGGAGAACGAGCGGCGTTGCGAACGTTACGGTCGACTATTTGAACGGTTCCGTCTGGGAAACCGCTGCCGCCAACGTGTCGATGACTTGGAATTCGGATACGGAGACCGTCGAGTATGGGGATATTCGCTTCAGCGCCATCACGACGAGTACCATCCGGATTCAGGTAAATGCCGGTTATTCAACGCAAGGGCAGATCGGTCTTCATGAAATTAAAGTTTGGGAAGCACAACGTACGATGCCGCAAGAACCGCCGCTGCCGCCTATGCCGCCGCTTCCGGAGCCGGAGATTCCGTCTGTCGAACCCGAACCGGTGAACGTCGCAGGCACGGCAACGGTCAGTACAACGATTCCGCTGAGAGACGGGTATGCCATCGATCTAATCAATAACGGCAGCATGGAGTCCGCATGGAGTTCCGGCGTCGGCGTCACCTTCCCCGGAACGATTACGTTGGACTGGGGAAATCAGGCGATCAAGACGGACAAAATGACGATTTATACGTGGTATGGTCAGGGCCAGGGAATTACGAATGTGGACGTCGAGTACGACGTGGATGGCGCATGGGTCACGGCGGCCGCAAATCAATCGCTGACCTGGACGACGAACGACGGGACGATCGAAGCGCTCGACATCGTTTACCCGTCTATCGAAACGAGTAAAATTCGATTAGTCGTTCGCGATGCGAATGTGTCATGGGGGAATATCGGCATCAATGAAATGAAAGTATGGAGTAAAAGCTGATCGAATCTACTATTATCTTTACCGTGGAGGATCCAACATGGCTGCCAAGATCGTAACTTATCCAGGACCGCCGGAGGAGGCGGCATCGTCGGATTATACCGTGACGGTGAACGGAGAACCTGTTTTTTGCTATACGAGTTATAGATTTAATAAGGATCGACCCGAGCGGATCATTAACGGCAAAGGGATGAAAGATCGGGAAGTATCGCCGATATCGTTCGCTTATTTCGACTTTGAAGGCGAGGTCACCGTGTCGATTACGGCGGCGCGGGACTTCTCCGAAGTGGCGATCCGGCCGCTCTCCCTGCGCGTCGAGCCGAAAGCGGCCGGGAATGTCATCCGGTTTACGTTGAATAAGCCGGGGACCTATATCGTAGAACCGTACGGACCGGATAGACCGATTCATATTTTCGCCAATCCTCTCGAAACGAACGTGCCGGATCCGGCAGATTCGTCCGTGCGTTATTTTCCGCCGGGTATTCATTACATTGACCCGCTTAGCCTGAACGACAATGAAACGGTATATATCGCAGGCGGCGCCATCGTGTACGCCAACATTCAGGAAGAGGATTTGTCGGAATGGGACGATATGACGTTCCAGAAGGCAACGTTCGGCGCGACCGGCAAAAAACGCGTTAAAGTGACGGGCAGAGGGATTGTCTGCGGCAGAGACTCTCTTGAAAAAGGGCGCAGGCATAAGCTGCTGGAATTCACGAAATGCGAAGACGTCGAAGTGGATGGAGTCATTTTAAGAGAGTCTTCGGGTTGGTCGTTCGCCGTATTCGAGTCCGAGCGGGTGAGTATCGACAACGTCCGAATCGTAGGGCACTACATCAACAATGACGGCATCGATATATGCAGCTCGCGCCATGTTCGGGTCAAGAACTGCTTCTGCCATAATGCGGATGATTCCTTCCTCATTAAAGCCCATCACGCTCCGGTGGACGACGTCGTGTTCGAAAATTGCGTCGCCTGGAACGATGTCGCAACGAGCTTCGGAATCGTTTGCGAAACCGCCCATCAAGTGACAAATGTTTTTTTTCGGGATTGCACGGTCGTTCATTCCACCTTTCCATGCTGGATTCCGGATGCCGGCGGCGTTCTGGCCGTCTGGAACGATTATGGGGGAGACGTTCAAGGCATTCATTATGAGAATATCGTTATCGAAGACGCATGCGCAGACAAGCAGGTCGTCAAACTCAATATTACGAACGTTCACGGGCTGAACGATTCGCAAAGAGGGAGCATTCGCGACATCTCGTTCCGCAATGTCGAGGTTCTCCATACAAAGGATGAGCGGATCGCGTTCTTGAGTCCGTTCGAACAAGGAGCGGTTTCCGGAATTGTGCTGGAGCGGGTAGCAATCAATGGGAAACCCGTCAACTCTGCTCAGGATAGCCGGATCGTGAATGAGGGAGCGACCGATATTCGAGTGAGGGGTTAAAGGGGAGGAATACCGTTGATCCAGATGGAAAACGAGCATTTGCGCGTAATCGTCGACGAAACGGACGGAAGCATGCAATCTCTTATCGTAAAGGGCGACAAGTACGGGATGAACTGGCTGCCGGATCAAGATGCCGAGCCGTGGATCCCCGCCTGGAAAAAGTGGGGACTCGGATTCGTTACGATTCGGGATCGCAAATATCGTTGGGAGAAGGGCGACCGGGTCGGCGGCGGTTCCCGATCCGTCGAATACAAATACCGGTTAGCAAACCGAGGGACGGGGGAGGAGGACGGCGAGTTCCGTGCCTTGACGCTTTCCGTACTAAGAAGGCTGGAAGGCGAAACATTGGAGGAAGAGTTCATATTCTACAACTCGGGCGAGCGTTATATGTTACTGGATGAGATCGGAATTTACTCGACTTTTTACGATGCCTATCCGGTTGTGTCGGGCGACGCCCTTTCGAGGAGAGCTCATATGCACATATGGACAGGCGGCGGTTTGTCTTATGTGAAATGCATCCGGATGAGCGGCGAGAAGCCTCACTTGGCCATGCTGACCGTTGCCGGCAAGGTTCAGGAATATCAAGTGGAGGAGAAGCATAGCTCCAATCAGCGGGGAGTTATCGCTTTAACGGGCAAACACATCCGCATCGCGAGCGGTAAAGCTTACTCCGTCAAACGAGTTTTTTTCGCTTATGCAGACGAAACGGATTTTCACCGAAAAGTAACGAAATACAGCGGATACCCGTATTTGGAATTCGATCTCATGGCCGCGTCTGTAGGAACGCGCGTGCAAGTTGCCGTTAAGGAAGCAGGCGATCTGGAAAAGCTCGTCATCGGAGAAAATACGTATAGGCCGCGCGAGGGGGAAGTTGTCTCCTTCGTTCTGGACAAAGCGGGGACGATCGAGGGAAAAGTTTTTTTCGGAGGCAAGCAATCCGCGATTCGATGGTATGGCATACCGGCCATAGACGAGCTGATGAAAAGACGCGCCGAGTTTATCGTATCGAAGCAACAGTTGCGCGACGACGGCGATATTCGGAATGGGGCGTTCCTGCCCTACGACCGGGAGGCCGAACGTCTGATCAAAGTCGAGGACATCGAAGAGTTATACGCAAGCATCCCCGACCGTAACGATGCGCGGGAGAGAGTCGGGATGGGGGCTTTTTTGGCCGCACATTGCCGGCTCCATCCCGACACCGCGAATAGGGAGGCATTAACGCGCTACTACCCATTTATTCGGACCCATATTATATCCGAAGATTACGGGATATGGGACAGCTGTTTCCGGGAACGGACAGCCAAGTACTACGGCGAAACTGTTCCCGGCACGAAGGACATGACGTTCAGGGGGTTCAACTATTTTTTTGTCGGCGCTTTTTTGCTGAAAATGTACTGGCTGACCAAGCAGCGGATGTACTTGGACGACCTGGTCGGGGTGCTGGGCAAATATTTCGGCAAGTTTCCCCTATCCGATCTGTCTTTCGGGCTGAATCCGCGTGAAGTCGATATTGCGCTGAAGGAAGCAGGCATGACGGAAGAGGCGGAGCGGCTAGTATGCCATTTCAAGGATAAAGCGTATGCTTTCGTCCGAATGGAGGAGCAATATGCGCCGAGCGAGGTTAACTATGAGCAAAGCACGGTCGCCGGCGTAGTCATGTTTTTGCTCGATACGTACCGGTTGACCGGAGACCGGCACATCCTGGAGGGGGCGCATAAGCATTTGGCGTTGTTGGAAGGTTTTGACGGCTGCCAGCCGGATTTTCGAATGCACGGAGTAGGGCTCCGGCATTGGGACGGGTTTTGGTTCGGGCATTACGAGCTATGGGGAGATACATTGCCTCATCAATGGAGTACGCTGTCCGCCTATGCGTATTATCGATATTACCAGATCACGTCGGACAAAACGTATTACCATAAGTCGATTCGAAGCCTTAACGCAAATCTTTGCTTATTTCGGGAGGACGGAGCGGCCGATTACGTCTTCATCTATCCGCATAAAGTAAACGGAAGATCGGGTCATGCGTTCGATCCGATCAGCAACGATCAGGATTGGGCGCTCTATTATTACCTGGAAATCGCCGGCGAAGGTAAGGTGTTCGCCTCCGATCGATAGGCGCCCGGGTACTACGGATGCTCTCGCCGTCCAGAAACGGATCCCGCCGTCTGGCGTAGTAAATCGACACATAGCGAAAACGGAACCTCTCAGGGGGTTCCGTTTCTTGTATATACGTACCTCTCAGCCCTCCAAATATCACTCCAAAAGAGGGATATGCCTCAAGCCTGCATTATGGTTATATAAAACTAGTATTTTTATGTTCATTTGGGGGGACTGAAATGTCGAAGCTGCTTAACTACAAAAAGTTGGCTCTGCTGCTCGCCATAATCGTATTTACGACTGCAGCGCTGCCGTTAGGTGCACCGAACAAAGCGTTGGCATCAACCTGCGACGGCGTAACGCCAGGAACGACTTCCGCTTGTCCCATCATGATTTTCGACGCCGTTGGGTTGGCTGCGATGGGGGGCAACGATAATCTGGAGTTGCATTATGCGCTCGGGGCGGACATCGACTTATCCGCTTATTTAAGTCCGGGAGGCGGAGGGTACAATGGTGGGGACGGCTGGAAGCCGGTCGGGTCCAGCGGCGGTCTTTCAAATGCATTCAGAGGCACATTTAACGGAAACGGCCATACGATTTCCAATCTGAAAATCAATAGCACTGCAGGGGCAGTCGGGTTATTCGGCGCAACCTCAGAAGCTGTTATTCGAAATGTAGGCTTGATCAATGTCGATGTTACGGGAACCGGAGCGAATAGCGATGTCGGCGGTTTGGTTGGAAATCTGAATAGCTCGACACTTGAAAACGTTTATGTTACCGGGTCGGTTGAAGGTGTGGATAATGTAGGCGGACTGGCCGGATATGCTGTTGGGATTCAGATAGCGCCCAGCGCAATCCGTACTTCTTACGTGTCGGTCGAGGTAACCGGAACTGGATCCAGCGATGTTGGAGGACTCATCGGTTATTGGCAAGGCGACGCGATTAACGTGTCAGCATCCTATTACAATAAAGAATTGGCCAACTCTTCTGCGATCGGTATCGGTTTAACAACAGCACAAATGAAGTCTGCCGCGAGTTTCAACTCCTTGTGGGACTTCTCCGAACAAGGGCAATGGGGCATTGTTGAAGGCATGACATTTCCGATGCACCGCACAACGCTTGACCAAATTGTAGTGGACGAATTGACCGTCAATGATGGCGCAATCGCATACGAGCCGGCGTTTGCCCCTCATACCTCGACCTACTCAAGCCGGGTAACGGGCGAAGTAGATCGTGTCACCGTATCCGTATATTCAAGCAGCGGCCGCATGAACGTATCGATTGGCGGCGAGGATACGGACTCGAAAGTTATTTCGCTGATTCCCGGTGAAAACAATGTCAACATCGCGGTTTCAACTGACGTTACCGTGCCAGGGGCCGATACCGATCCGTTCGAAGCGATCTATACGCTTCAAGTGATTCGCGAAAATGGAACAGATTACCGGCACCGTATCACAACCGCCTCGCAGCTTGCGGCGATCGGAGCCGCTTCTTACGAGTTGAGCGACAGTTATGAGTTAATGAACGATTTGGATCTGACAGGTCTGAACTGGGACCCGATCGGAGACACTGGTCAGCCGTTCACGGGAACCTTCGAAGGCAATAGATACATCATCCGCAATTTGAATGTGGCTGGGTCGCATGACGACGCAGGGTTATTCGCGGCGTCTTCAGGTACGATTCAAAATATCGGCTTGGAGAATGCATCCGTATCGGGCGGCGGCCGAGTCGGAGGATTGGTCGGCAACAACTCGGGAACCATTTCGAATGCCTATGTAAAAGGCAGCGTTGTCGGTGACGAGCAGGTCGGCGGATTAATCGGATTTAACGGCGGAACCGCAACGGTGGAATATACCTATGCTGCAGGGCATGTTAGCGGAACAGATCATACTGGGGGGCTGATCGGAGAAAGCTCTGCCGGTATGGCGACCGCCTCTTACTGGGACGTCGAAGTCGGCGGACTTAACGCTTCTGGCGGCGGCGAAGGGAAAACAACCGCTGATATGCAACTTGAGAATACTTATTCGGGTTGGGATTTTGCCGGAACCTGGGCGATGATTAACGGGACAACGTATCCGATGTTTAATCGTCATATTGACAATCTAAAGCTCCAAGCTTTGGCTGCAACGCCCAATGCCGGCGTGTTATCTTGGAATCCCGCTGTTTTTGTACCGGATCAAGGCGCATACGTTCTGGCGGCGGATCGATACATTAAAACCGTTAATGTTGCCGCCAATCCCGCCGATTCAAATACGACAGTGACGATTGGGGCAGTGGAATCGGCTTCGACGCAAGTGGCCGTAACGCCTGGGAGCAATGCGATCCTGATCGGAACGAAGGGGATAAACGGCCAGCCTAATGGCGCATACCGGCTGACGGTCGAGGTTCCCGCTCCCGAACTGACCGGACTTTTCGTTCCGCCCTCCCGATATTACGGCATCGGCGACGCACTGACTTTCACGGTGAGCTATGAGGGAGACATCGATGTCGTGAATACCCCGGTCATTCCCGTTACGATCGGAGAAGGGGCGGACGCCACAACGGTTTACGCAGCTTATGTCGGGCAACCTGCCGGTGAGCGGAATAAGCTGATTTTCACGTATGTCGTTCAGGAGGGGCTTGTCCATTCGACCGACATTGCAGTTGGGACACACATTCAATTGCCGGGTGGCGCCGGGATCAATGCCGCTGCGACGACCGTTGCAGTTCCGCTTGCCTTGCCGGCTGCGGCAACAACGGGCATTATGATCGATTCCGTAAGACCGGAAATTATGTTGACTCAACAGCCAGCGAGCACGGTAACGACCAATAGCCCGGTGACGGTAACGGCAACCCTGGACGGTACGGGAAGCGATATTGCCGCGGCTAAGTGGGCGGAAGGAGCGAGAGCCGCCGATTATTTTGCTACAGACGGTCAGTTGCTTTCCGGGGGGAGCTTCCAGGCTACCTCTAACGGAACGTATTCGGTGTATGCTATAGACGAAGCGGGCAATGAAGCCGTGGCGCAGATTGCGATTTCGAATATTCGCCAGCCATCAAATGGATCGGGAAGCTCGGGGAACTCGGGAGCTGCACCCGAACCGTCGACTCCTTCCACAGGTCCGGTATTAACGATCGATTCCGATGGCGGGATCACGCTGCGGGTTGATCCTTCATCTATCGTTAAGGAGAAGCTTGAGAGCGGCACAATTGTCGAGCAGGTCGCATTAACCGAGGAAGTTATGGATCGAGTGCTGGAACTGCTCGGAAAAGCGCGAAAACCGTTCGTCACCGTCGTGATCGGCGACTCTGGGCAGGCTGTTCAGACGCAGTTTTCCTGGTCGTCCCTGGCCAAAGTGAAGAGCGCCTACCCGGATGCCGTTTTCAAAGTCGAGCTTAACGCTTCCAGCTATGAGCTTCCGGTGAAAGTGCTGAATCCGGGGGCGCAGGCGAGACATGTGAATGTCTTCATTTCCAAGGTGGTCGGACAAGAGAAGGAACGGCTTGAGCAAGCGGCAAGCAGCGCCGGACATAAGCTGATTGGCGATGCGGTGGACTATAGAGTGACCGTATCGGTGGACGGCAAGGAGACGGAAGTCAGGGAGTTTGGCGGAACGTATAGGGTTCGAGGGATCGTGCTGAACGAGGGGATACCCGCCAAGCGAATGACTGCGGTTCTGTACGACCCCGCAACGCAGACGTTTTCCTTCGTTCCGGCCGTAACCGCGACAAGAGCGGACGGCAAACGGGAAATAGCGATTAAGGTTTCGCACAACAGCATTTATGCCCTCTTGGAGACAGGCAGCAGATCATTTTCCGATCTTGACGGCCATTGGGCGAAAGGCGCAGTGGAGTTGCTTGCAGCCAAGCTGATCGTAAGCGGAGTGTCGGATACGGACTTTGCGCCGGGCGATTTGATTACGCGAGCCGAGTTCACGGCCTTGCTAGTTCGCGCATTAGGATTGCAAGTCGAGCCGACTTCCGGGGGCGACCTCTTCGTCGATGTTGCCAAGGAGGATTGGTTCGCACCGGTAGTGGAAGCGGGAGTTAGAGCGGGATTGGTCAAGGGATTATCGAAGGATAAATTCGCTCCCGGCGTCCGCATAACACGAGAACAGATGGCCGTTATGTTCGGCAACGCGCTTGCGCTCGTGGGTCATTCTGCAATGGATGCGGATCGCGTGGCGACCGCTCTAGATAGGTTTGAGGATAACGCTGGGGTCTCCGCATGGGCCAGATCGGCGGTTGCTCAGTCGCTAGCCGCAGGAATCGTCACCGGAATGACGGAGGACGCGATCGCGCCGTCCGCTGCTGCGACCAGAGCGCAAGCCGCGGTCATGCTGAGGCGCTTCCTGCAATACGTCGAATTTATGGACTGAATTGAATATGCAACTGGCGAAGCGGGGCTGTCCTATAAGCGATATTGCTTACAGGATAGCCTCGTTTTTCCACGTAGGGACGGGAGGGAAGAGCTAGTTCGTCATACGGGACGCTTGCTCGAAATGAGCCCGGACCGCGCCGCGATTTTTAAGCTCAAGCTTTTTATAAATATTTTTGCAATGGCTTTTGACGGTTTCGATCGAATTGTTCAGGCTGCCGGCGATGAAGGCGTTCGAGCGGCCTTCGAGCAGCAATTGGAGTACCTTGTATTCGGCGGGGGTGAGCAGATCTGCGGCTTTGCCGAACCCGTCCGCATTCGGCGCTGCGGATCGGGGCGTCTGCAGCAGTTGTTCGTAGAACACGGCCGTATCGCCTTCCTCCTTAAGAGCCAAACGCAGCTGCTTCTCGTATTTCGCGAGCAGAGGGCCGATCCGCTTCCAGTCCTTGTAGAACAATTGAATATAGCCTTCTTCATGACCGATCTGCAGCGCCTGCTCCAGGTGAAGAACGGCGGAGGCGATGTTTCTCGTTCTATCGCTGAACAGGGCCAGCAGCAGGTGCAGCTCCGCTTTATAGTAGTGACGGTACAAGCTTTGGCTGTAATGAAGCAGGCTTTCGGCAAATGCGCCGCCCCTATCGAATTTTTCCGTATACAGCAAAGCTCTCAGCAGGGTTAAATACTTGTACATGTAGTTGTGATCATGCGTTCCCGTCGTACTCTCTTCCTGATCGGCAAGCCATCGTTTTACCGAGTCGGCAGCGCCGGTTTCCATGCCAATCCGCGTCTTGCAGGCATCAAGCAGCCATGTTGCTTCCGGTTGTTCGGCCAACAGGGTTTGTGTCTCCTCAAGCAGTCTCTCTGCGTTCGTCGCATTTCCTTCATTTAACCTTATCTGAACGAGCGTTAGCGTCGTTGGAATCAGCAAGCCGGGATCTCTGCGGTCCAACCCGATTCTGCGTCCGATCAGCAAGCGCCTCTCGGCGTCGTCCAGTTGATGGCGTTCGTAATAGCACTCGCCAAGCAGCGCCTGAAAATAACCGTATCCTACGCTGTCTCCCCGCCACTTCTTTTCCGCATATTCGCACATCGTAATCGACTGGTCCAACGAACCCCAGTGACCGAAGGCGCTCTTGAACAGAGAGCCGACGGGTTTGCTGATCGAGCTGGTATGGCAATAGATCAATCCCCGTCCGTTCAGGCGGGATTCCGTCTCCTGCATAAACGCCGTGCCTTTCTCCTTATCGTGGCGCAAGTAATAAACGATCGAGTGAAAGGAGGCGATATAGCCGCGCAAATCCTCTCCGGTGAGTGAGAACAGGTAGACCTGGTCCTCCCGCATGCCGGCTTCTGTCTGATGGAGAACCGTTTCCGCCGTTGAAATCCTCTGATCAGTAATCAGGAACCACGCGTACAAGATCGCCGCTGTAGGCGATTTGATCAGTTCCGTGAGGGGGAAGGCGTCTAGCACTTGGAGAAGCTTTTTGGTCGGATGGGAGAAGAGAGACGGGATATCGGCAAGCAAAGCGTTCGTCGCCCGTTCATAGTTCGAAATAGGCAGCCAATGCCGAACGGCGTCGAGTAGAAGGCCTTCATTTTCCAGCCACGAACCATACCGGTTGTACAGTCGTTCATACTCCGCCGGCTCGGTTTGTTTGAAATGACGGCGCAGGAAATCGGCATATAACGGATGATAACGATAGCGATAGCGATCGGAGGCCTCTTGGAACAGAAATAGGCCGCTTCCTGCAATATGCTCGATGGTATCGACCGTCTGAGAGTGTTGCGTTAACGCGAAAGCGAGGTCTGCATCAAAAAAGTCGGGAAGCGCGGTTTGCAGCATAAAGGACTGTATTTCGGGGGATTGCCGTAAAAACACGCGATGCAAAAAATAGCTATGCATGTCGGGTACAATCGCGTCGAGGGCTGCGTCCGGCTTCCATCTCTGGGCTCTGCTTCCGTCCAAATACGAAATAAAGCCGTTTACGGCCGGCAACCAGCCCTCGGTTAGATGCTCCAGAGATTGAATGACGCGGTTCTCCAGCTCGATGCCGGTGCCTATGCGTACGATTTGCTTCATCTCGACGGCATCCAGCTTCAAATGATCGGAGGTAATAACGAGCAAATCCGAATGAGGAATCCGGGCATCGCTGAGCAGAGGCGTCACGTCCCTACCTGCAATGTAGAAGCGAACGTGCCCAGGGGCTTGGACGATCAGATCCGTCAACATATCGCGAATGTCCGCTTCATGAATGGCCTCGAACCGGTCAAGGAATAGATGGATTTCATCCCGAGCGTAGAACGATCGTACGACCGCTTCTAGAGAGGGAGGCCCCTCAACTTCCTTTTCAACCGGGAGGATCGCAGTCAAGCGATCTAGCAAACGCGCTCGGTCGTTGTCCGATTCCTCCAGCGTTAACCAACCGGTAAAAATTGCGGGAGACGTCGAGTTTGACCAATCTTTCATAAGCGCCGATTTACCGTAACCTGTCGGTGCGGTAAAAAGTGTTAAAGAGCGATGCGATTCGCGCTGCAACAGTTGCAGGCAGCGGGAGCGGGGGATTCGAACCATGCGCATGGTCTATTTCCTACCTTTCTTCGCGCATACGATTTCCCAAATTATATCATAATCAAGGTTTGGAGGATGGAACAGGCGAGCATCGAAAATGCTTTAGTGGCATACATCCTTTGATTATGGTCGCTTTATATGATGTTTCCTACAAACGTTCGTCGTTTGAGCCTGGATGGAGTCACTTTGTACGATTATTCCTACAAATGTCCGTCGTTTGAGTCTGATTCGAGCTGCGTTGTACGATTTTCCGGCTAACTTCCCGCACGGAAGTTTTTTCGTACGGCGTAACCTGTACTTATGACGCAGTCCCCTTGTGCGAATTGAGATCTCTCGTTTATCCCCCGTCCACAAGCCCCTTCCGATATTCCCGAGGCGTCATGCCTGTAAGCTTGCCGAAAATTTTGCTGAAATAGCGGCCGTCCTGATAGCCGACCATCTCGGCCACCGCCGCTATCGAATACTGATCGTTCTGGAGCAGCACCTTTGCATTCTCGGTGCGTACTCGTTCGATGTATTCGGATAGATTTTCGTTGTACACCTGCTTGAATCTGCGGGACAAGTACTCCCGGCTAAGGAAGAAGCGGCTTGCGATCTCCTGCAGGGACAGCGTTTGACGGTAGTGCGTATCGACGAACGCTTTGACGGCGTGGATCGCATTGTGCTCCTGCTGCCGATTCAGCTTCAACGCCTCGGCGATGCGCATCAAAGCTTCCGTCCATTCCCTTCCCCATTCCGGCAAGGAAATGCTGCCGTCCTTCTCCAGCAGGAATAGACGACGAGGCAGCGGCGGAGGCGGATTGTCGCCGGTGTAGTCGAGCTTTTCCAGCAGCCGGTTGTACATCAATTCGAATTCGTACCGCCAATATTTGAGGTGATCCCAGGTGACGGCCTGAAGCTGTCCGATCGCCTGCATCCAGTTGGTCACGGCAGTTTCGATCCGCTGCCGATCCCCGCTGAAGACAGCGACGATCATGCTTTCGCTATACTCGGCCAGCACGACGCGCTTCTCAGCGGGAGCAGCCGTCTCGACGTAAGGACGAATCCAGCGACCGTCGCCGCTAAACGATACCGAGCGGGCCGTCTGCAACGCTTGCGAGAAGCCTGCGACGATCCGATCCGGGAACCGCTGAGTCGCACCGCAGGCAAAATAGAACCGCGCGTCAAGAACGCGGTAGAGCGCTTCGTTCATCGCTGCGAGCTTGTCCGGCAGAGAAGCGAGATCGCCCGTACACAGCAGCACAATGCCGTAGTTCGGGTCGGTATGCTTAAACGCATAGCCGTTCTTGGCCGCACCGAGAATTTCGTTGCAGATGTTGGTCATCAGAAAATAGAGCAGGTCCGGGTTATGCCCGAACTTCTCCATCATGGCGCGCGGCAGCGGATCGGTCAGCAGCATAACGAGCTGGCATTCGCGCACATCCGCCCAGCCGAAAGCCGATTGCAGCTCCTCGGCAACGGTTCGATAATAGCCTTCCTGCGAGACCGTCTTCGTCAGCACCTTGTCCCAATAGACGGGTTTGGTCTGATTGATCTCCACGTTTTTCTGAATCGTTAAACGACGGTTCTCCTCCGCCTGCCGCCAAGAGCTGACGGCATTCCGCAGCGCCTCCAGCAGCTCGCCTCGCTGAATCGGCTTCAGTAAATAGTCGAGCCCGCCATGCTTCATCGTCTTGCGAATAAACATCGAATCGTCGTAACCGCTGACCGCAATGCGTTTGGACTCGGGGGCTTCGGTCTCGATCCACTGCAGCAGCCCGATTCCGTCCACGTTCGGCATTTTCATATCGGTAAAAATAATTTCCGGTTTCTCGCTGCGAATCAGCTCCATCGCCGCCGCGCCGTCGGAAGCCTCCAAGATGTGCGTGATTCCGAATTCGGCCCAATTAACAAGCAGCCGGATCGAGTCTCTTACATCCTGTTCATCGTCGACTATAAGCACCTTCATGTGGATGAGCCCTCCTTTCTGACCGGGATAATCAAGGTGACGGAGAAGCCGGCCGGCTCCAAATTGCGGACGAGCAATTGCGACTCCTCTCCATTGTACAACCGCAGCCGGGAGATGACGTTGATCAGGCCGATGCTGCCGTCCGAATCGCTATCGGTTTCCCCTTGTCCAATGGTCTCGACAAGCTGCCGCATGCGTTCCGGCGGAACGCCCAGCCCGTTATCTTCGATGACGATTCGCAGCGCTTCGTCGTCGCTCCGGCAGACAAGCGTAATTTCCAGCGGACCGCTGTTGTTTTCGAAGCCGTGTTTAAAGCAATTTTCCACCAGGGGCTGCAAAATCATTTTCGGCATCCTGAATGCAAGATCCGCCCCTTCGGTTATGATCCGGAAGCTAAGCCGCTCTTTGAAGCGTTGTTTTTGTAATTCCAAATAGGCTTCGACGTGCGAAATCTCTTTATACAGCGGGACAACCGACTCTTCCGTGTTCATGTTATAGCGCATCATCGCTCCGAGCGAGGAGGTCAGCTCGTAAATTTTGGGCACCTGATGGTGCAGCGCCACGGAGCCGATCGATTGCAGCGTATTGTAAATAAAATGCGGATTGATCTGAGCTTGCAACGCCTTAAGCTGATTGTTTTTGTTGGCCAGCTCCAGCCGCAGCTCGCGCATGATCAGATTATCGATGGTATCCACCATATTTTTGATCGTATGGCCGAGCACGCCAACCTCGTCGCTGCGATCCGAATGGATGTCGAGCTTCAGCTTGCCCAGCTTGATTTTCTTGATCGATTCGGTCAGCCGTTTGATCGGAGCGGTCAGTTTAACGGAGACGAACAGCGTTGCCGCGATGGCCACGACCAGAAACGACACCAGCAAAATCATATTGATCCGCAGCACCCGCGAGGCGTTGGAGTAAAGGTAGTCGTTCGGAATTTGCTTGGCAATCGTCCACACTCGGCCAATTAGCTCAAATTTCTCATAAATCACAATTCCGTGAAAACCGTCATCCTTCCAGTCAAAATAGCCCGATTGAAACAAGTTGTAGCGAGCGTGCTGCAGCCAGCTATGAGGCGGTTTCTGCCCGATCCACTCAGTCTCGGAGGAGTAGACGGTCGTACCGGTGTCGTCAAGCAGGTAGAGATGCTCGTTGCCTTTGTCATACAGCATATCGCTCAGGTTGCGCAGCCTGTCCAGCTTAAAGTCAATCGATAGCACCCCGATTCGCTCCTTCAGCGGGGCGCGATACACCGGACGATGAATCGTCAGCACTGTGTTGACCGGACTATAGGGAAACTCCTCCATCCCGTAGTTATGGGAGACATGCGGCGGCTCGAAATAAGGATCGTCCTTGTTCAAGGGCTGAACATAATGGCCTTCAAGGCCTGCCTGGCCGACATCGCGCTTCAGAAAACCGTTAATGAGCAAATACGATTGATCGGCCAGATCGGAATACAAATACACTTGTTGAACTTCCTTTGCGGATTGCTCGATGGCGTGCAGGCCGGAGTAAAGGTTCCGTTCGACCATGAAGTCGCTGCGTCCCCGATTCAGAATGTTGTACAGACTGCTGGACTCATGGACATTCGTATAGACGGACAGGGACAGATTGTTCATCTGATTCAGTTGGCTGATCAGACTGGTCGCGCCCTGGTGTACGATATTGGAGTTTTCGCGGATGGCGTCTTCCTTCAGGGAACGCTTAGTGTAGAAAAAGGAAAGGAAGATGGAGGCGGCGATCGGAACGATGATGGATATCAACAGAAAAACGCTCAGCTTGTACCGGATGCTGCTGCGGATTTTCATAGCGGTTCTCCTGTCTGCGGAAGTTGGCTTTCAGTCTAACACCGCCTCTTTTAAAGTTCAAGGCACCTCACAATCTTACACATTTTTGATCAATATCAGTTGTATTTTCGCAATTGCCGCTCTCCTATACTTGAGTTGTACGAAGCGCTCCGGACCTTCCGGGTTCGCCGCGAAGTTCAAAATGAAAAGGGAGAGAATACACGTGAAAAAGACAACATCCTTTGTTTTGGCAACGATCACGGCATTTGCCGTCCTATTATCGGCCTGTTCGAGTTCCGGCTCCGACAAGGACGCGACCGGCACCGGAGCCGCTTCGTCGAGCCCCGCTTCCAGTTCCGAGAGCAAGTCGGAGGGTAAGGATGAGATTACTCTCTACACCATCCAGTCTACCAAGCCGGGCTTTCAGGAGTGGCTGAAGGAAGCGGAGGAGAAAAGCGGCGTCAAAATTAACTGGGTAGCCGCCCCGACCGATTCGGATACGCGTCAGCAGAAGGTTTCGACCATTCTGTCGTCGGGTGACAGCTCGGTAGATATTTTAGAGGTCAACGACGAGATGGCGACGTCCTTCAAAAATGCGAACTGGCTGGAGCCGCTGCAGGATACCGTTCTGACCGCGGATGTCTACAGTCAGCTTCCCAAAGGCTATATGGAGGATATGCTGACCTCGTCCAAGGGCGACGTGATCGGCGTGCCGAGCTACTCCGGGTACCTGGGCCTATGGGTCGACCAGAAGAAGCTCGATGAAGCCGGGATGACTTCGATCGAGAACGAAGAGGACTTCGTCAAATTTCTGAAAGCCACGACAAAAGACGGACAATACGGCTACGGCGGTTCTTGGGAAAAGACGTACGTGTTTAACGAAATCGCGACTTTCGTGAACCTGTTCGGCGGAGACTACTTCGACTGGAGCAACGAGGGCAGTCGCAAAGCCGTTCAGTTCATGTACGATATGGCCAACACGTGGAAAGTAACGCCGGTCGATCAGATCGCCGACAAGTACGAGCAGATGAACCAGAAGTTCATCGACGGCAAATACGGGATGGTATTTATGTGGGGCACAGGTACGGATTATGAACAAGCTGGCCGCTACGGTAAAGACCAGATCCATATGATCAACATGCCGCAATTCGCCAAGCGCAGCATTTTCACCGATTCGTGGAGCTTTGTACTGAACTCGTCTTCGAAAAATAAGGAAGCGGCGACCAAGTTCCTGAAATATGCAGCGAGCGTAGACGGCGAATTAAGCGGCTGGAAATACTTCGGCAAATATCCGGCAAGAGCCGATGCCGCCGCCAACGAAGCGGTGTCCGGCGATATCAAGGAAGTGTACACGCAGATTCAACAGACAAGCGAAGTTCGCGGCCGTCCTATGCTTCCGCAGACGATGGAGTTCATCTCCGAGATGGGCACGCTGTTCCAAAACTACATTCAGGACAAAATTACGCTGGATGAATTCTGCGCGAAGGCTCAGGAAGCCGTCGAAAGATACAAATAAGGCAGGCTCGACAGGCGCGGCTCCGCAAGGCAATCGGCTGTAGGGTGATCGAAGCAACGATTGCTCACCCAGCCCTTGCCTGCGGGCCGGCGCTCGCATCGATACTCCAAAGGAAAGGCGCTTTGCCATGTACTTGAGCAGAAAATATTTGACCCTGGCTTGGGTCCTTGTCCTCCCGGCGCTGCTGATTCGATTGTTTACCACGATCTACCCGATCCTCGAGACGTTCCGAGTCAGCTTTTACGACATTAAGCTGCTTCGGGGACTGCACGAATTCGTCGGCTTCCGCAACTATATCGATATATTTCACGATTCCAAGATGCTGACTTCGATTGAGTTTACGGTCATTTTCGTGGTCGGATCGATGATCGGGCATCTTGTATTGGGCATTGCTCTGGCACTGATTCTCAACATGAAGATTAGAGCCCAGAAGGTGCTGCGCACAATCGTGCTGCTGCCTTGGGCGATGCCGATGGTCGTCATTGCCATGGCTTCGAAATGGGCGTTCAACAACGATTATGGCTTGATCAACGATTTCGTACGGTGGTTTAACCCGTCGTTCAGCATGGACTGGCTTATTCATACGAATACAGCTCGCTATGCCGTCATTGCCGTCGACCTATGGAAGGACTTGCCGTTCTTCGCCATTCTCATTCTCGCCGGCTTGCAATTTATCTCTTCGGACATGTACGAAGCGGCCAAGATCGACGGTGCAGGGCCGATCCGGTCCTTCTTCCGCATCACTTTACCGCTGCTTTCGAAAAATATATGGGTGCTCAGCATCTTCTTCACGATGTGGAGAATTACTTCCTTCGACGTCGTTTACGCGATGACGAGCGGAGGGCCGGGCGAGAGTACCGCGCTTATCGCTTATAGGATAACGACGGAGGCGTTCACGAACCTGAATACGGGCTATGCGGCTTCGATCGCCGTCGTTCTCTTTATCGTGATGGCTCTGCTCAGCGGTCTCAGCATGAAGGCCGCCAAACGCGTCGATTATTAAGGAGCGAACGAATATGGTTTCCAAGTTTTCACGTCCATTGATTCTCCGTGGATTCCAGTGGTTGCTGGCAGCCGTTGTGGCGTTTCTCATTCTGTTTCCGCTATGGTGGATTTTCATTTCCTCCATTACGCCGGCGGGTGAGCTGTTCTCCAAGCCGATCCGGTACTGGCCGCTTCATCCGACGCTGGACAGCTACAAGTATTTGATCGACAACGTAGGCCTGATGAAGAAAATCGGCAGCACGGCGATCATCGTCGGCGTTTCGATTCTCGTCGGGATGGTGATCTCCGTCATGGCTGCCTTCAGCTTTGCTCGCTTCAAGAGCAGGTGGTTAACGCTTGCGGCGGCGTTCCTGCTAGCGTCCATGCTTATTCCCGACATCGTCACTGCGCGTCCGCTGTACGACTTTCTGCGTTATGTAAATTTGTACGACACGTATTCCGGATTGATTGTTTTGTACATTAGCGGCATATTGCCGTTTACGATTCTCATCCTGCAAAACTATCTTAAGGATATTCCGGTCTCCATTGAAGAGGCGGCTTCGATCGACGGCTGCGGCTTTTTCCAGTCGCTGTATTATGTGACGCTGCCGCTGCTGCGACCGGCGCTGGCGACCGTATGTATCGTGAACTTCATAACGTGCCTGAACAACTTCTTTACGCCGCTTTTCTATTCCAACGGCATCTCGGTGCTGTCGACGGCGATTACGCAACTGCCGCTGCGAGACAATATGTACGCCGTACCGTGGGATCTCGTCAGCGCGATGGGCTGGATTATCATTTTGCCGATTATTATTTTCGTCGCCGTATTCCAGAAGCAAATCATGGAAGGCATTATGGCGGGCGGCGTCAAAGGGTAATGCCAGCGTCCGCAGATTGATACCGTTCCATTTATCTTATCCAAAGGAGACTAGAATACGATGATCAACAATCCATTCATGGGCGGCCTGACTGCGCTGCCGCTGCTGAAAAGCGGAAGAAGCCGGGCCATCAACGCGGAAAATCCCTACGGGGAGAAAGGTAAGGGCGGCATGGCCGCCAGTCATCTCGGTCCTTCCCGCAAAGGCTCGCCTTGTCTGCGGGACGTTGCTGCCGGCGCAACCGTCACTTTGGCGGAGATGGAAGGCCCGGGCATCATCGAACACATCTGGGTGACCGTAACCGACCAGACGGAGAAGGATACTTACGTTCTGCGGGATTTGGTGCTGCGGATGTATTGGGACGACGAGACCGAGCCTTCCGTGGAAAGCCCGCTCGGCGATTTCTTCTGCAACGGCTTCGCCAGAGGCTGCACGGTCAACTCGATTCCGATTGTCGTGAATCCGACGCGCGGCTTCAACTGCTACTTCCCGATGCCGTTCCGCAAAAAAGCGAAAATTACGATCGAGAATCAGCACGAGTCCGCGATCCCGGCTTTCTTTTACCAAGTCGATTACTGCCTGCATGACGAGCTTCCGGAGAATACGGCGTACTTCCACGCGCAATGGAAGCGGCAACGGCTTACCAACAAGCAGGAGGATTACGTTATCCTCGACAACGTGAAGGGCCGAGGTCAGTACGTCGGGACTTACATGGCGCTGACGACGCTGGAACGGCACTGGTGGGGCGAAGGAGAAGTCAAAATGTTCATCGACGGCGACGACGAGTATCCGACGATTTGCGGCACCGGCACCGAGGATTATTTCGGCGGCGCATGGAGCTTTGCCACGCAGAAGGGCGGCAAAACGGTCGAAAACACTTATTGCACACCGTACATGGGCTACCCGTACTACTCGAACCACGACGATCTTGTGCACAACCCGTATCATAACGACGACGTTCCGCCGATGCGCGGCTTTTATCGTTGGCATATTCTCGATCCGATCCGTTTTTACGAAGATATCAAGGTGACGGTTCAGCAGATTGGCGTGTACAAGAAGGGATTGTTCGAGAGGCAGGACGATGTTGCAACGGTCGCTTACTGGTATCAGAGCGAGCCGCATCAAGCGTTCGCGCCTTTGATGAGCAAGGAAGAGCGTTGGCCGCGATAATAGGGCCTGGAAGGAAGGGCAATAAACGGTAACGCAAGCGAGGGGCAGGCTGCTGTTGCAGCGGTTTGCTCCTTATTGCCGCTGTGTGGGAGTTGACGCTGGGCGGGGCAGAATGATTTGCGGGATGCAACGTGTATAATGTAGGTACGAAAAAAATGAAGGCACGGAAAACGGGAAAGAGGGGCGGCAGACACAGATGCGGATGCGCGGCTTGGGAATTTGGACGGTTGTTCTGCTGTTGCTCGCTTTGTCTGCGTGCGGCTTCGGCAGAAGCGAGGGACAAACTCATTTCGGAGACGGCGCCGGAGCCGACCAGGAAGATCGGACGGGGACCGTAATCAAGCTCTACAATTTCAAAGTGGAAATGTCCGAGCAGCTTGATGCGCTCGTTAAGCAGTACGCGGTGGAAACCGGCGTAAATATAGAAGTCGAGACGTGCGGAGGCGGCTGCGATTACGGGGCCGGGCTGAAGACGAAGTTCAACTCCGGCGACAGGCCGGATATTTTCTTCGTGGCGGGCTATTCCGATCTCGATCTTTTTCAGGAGCATTTGGAGGACTTGACGGACCAGCCGTGGGTGGACGATATGCTGGAACTGACGAAGCCGGCGATTACGAAGGACGGCGCGATCTATGGGATGCCGCTCGTAATCGAGGGTTGGGGATTCGTCTACAATAAAGACTTGTTTAAGCGGGCCGGTATTAAGGAGCTTCCGGTGACGCTGACAGAGCTGCGGGATACTGCGGTCAAGCTGAAGAGGGCGGGCATACAGCCGTTCGAGAACGGCTACGCGGAGCGATGGGTCGTCGGCAATCATTTGGTGAACGTCGCTTTTGCGCTGCAGCCGGACCCGATTGCCTATGTCGAGGATGTCAGAACCGGGCGGGAGAAGCTAACCGCTAACCCGGTGCTGCGCAATTGGACCGACTTGATCGACCTGACCGTGGAATTCGGGCAACCGAACCCGCTGCAGACGGATTATACGTCGCAGGTCACCAACTTTGCGGACGGCAAAGCTGCGATGATGCAGCAGGGCGTATGGGTGCAGGGAATGATGGACAAGCTCAATCCCGGCATGGACATCGGCTTGCTACCGATGCCGATCAACGACAAGCGCGAAGCGATGGACAAGCTGCAGGTCGGCGTGCCGAACTATTGGGTCATTAGCCGCAGCTCCAAGGTGAAGCGGGAATCGAAAGCTTTTCTGAACTGGCTCGTCTCTTCCGCTGAGGGGAGGAAGTTTTTCGCCGATGTCCGATTTATTCCTCCTTTTAAGAGTATCCCCTTCAGTAAGGAACAGATCGGACCGCTGGCGGCAGATGTCGAGACCTATATCGAGCAGAACAAAATTCTGCCATGGATGTGGCAGCGCTATCCCGGCTACGAGGCCAACACCTACCAGATGGCCGTCCAGGTTCAGGCGTACATCGGCAAGCGGATCGGGCGGGAGCAGCTCTTCCAGGACCTTCAGAGCACTTGGGACGATTATTCAGCGGAGTAAGGGAGTGCGCTAATTGTTGCGGGGGAGTCGTTGGCTAGTTTGTGGCTAGTTTATAGCTAATTTTTGGCTGATTTATGGCTGGTATATGGTCTGTGGGACTGTTAAAGGTGCAGTCGATTGAGGACTGGAAAGTGTAAGGGTCTGACGGACCGTTAAAGGTGCAGTCGGTGGAGGTTTTGGAGGTGTAAGGGTCTGAGGGACCGTTAGAGGTGCAGTTGGTGGAGGTTTTGGAGTTGTAAGGGTCTGACGGACCGTTAAAGGTAGAGTAGGCGGAGTTTTTGGAGTTGTAAGGGTCTGACGGACCGTTAAAGGTGCAGTCGGTGGAGATTTTGGAGTTGTAAGGGTCTGACGGACCGTTAGAGGTGCAGTCGGTGGAGATTTTGGAGTTGTAAGGGTCTGGTGAACCTTTAGAAATAAATTGGTAGGGATGAATCCAAACGGTCCTTAGATTGTTGTTAGTGCGAATTATGGTGCGAATGTGAGGCTCACATGATTTTCCGGGGGGATTCGCACCAGAAAAGGCGAAATTCCTTGGTGGAAATTTACATTCTGAGTGTGTTAGGCTTGGATTAGATTGTATTTTTGCGTATTTTGGGTACAAAACGGGTGGTTTCTACGTTTGTAAGTCTCAAAATCGCTGTCGCATCCCTCGCGGATGCGTGGATTTGAAATGGTGAGGCCGGAACAATCGCAATCGCGATCACCGTCGCATCCCCCATGGATGCGTGGATTGAAATTTGCCGCTCCTGTCAGAGTGCCATAGCCCTCCCAAGTCGTATCCCCCGCAGCTGGATGAACGAAATGCGTCAGCGTCAGCGCTAGGAAAACAAAAAAATCCCGAGGCCATCGGTTCAGATGACCTCGGGATTTTTTTTATCTTCTGACAGGTATCACTCGCAAGCGACTCCGTCGCCGTCCCGGTCCAGCTTGAGGGAGTAGCCCGGATCTCCTTTGCGAAGAGGCGATTTACCGGCTTTGCGTACTTCGGCGCAGCTTGAGTAGACGACGGTTTCCTTTGCGGGAGACGATTTGGCGGGAGGGTTCGCTGTTGCGGGGCTAGGCTGATCCGGGAACAGCTTTTTGGGCTTTTCAACGATGAACAAAACTTTCGTGCCGTCCTCATAGGCCGATAGTTGATGTCCGACCCAGCTTCCCGCGCCGCGATTGTCGCGAGATTCGACGTAGGCGACGCTAGCGCCTTTGCCGCCCTCCTGGCACATAGCCATCGGCCATTCGTCCCGATCGTATCCTTTGCGTGTATCGATGCCGGCCAGCGATTGCTTGCGGTTGTCCCCCGCGCCGCCCCGGTCTATCGTACAGACGCTGGAATAGCCTTGTTCAATTGCTCCAAGAATGTGCAGTGCCGTTTCGGGATAGGTGTCGCTAGGGAAAATAAGTTCATGATCATATTCGGTTTGTGCCGCTCCGCTTGTGAGCGTTTTTTGCGACAGTACATCGCTGCAACCGGTTAAGGCCAGAGCAAGAACGAGAAGGAAAAGTAAACGCAGTTTGCTCAAGGATGTCGCTCCTTCCAAGATTATCCCTATTACAATAGCAGAATTCGCCAGGGAAGAACAGGCGAACAAAAAAAGGCGGAGCAAGGAGCAAAGCTCCCCCTCCGCCTCAATTATGCGTATTCGCAGCTTAATCTAAGTAAGCGGTTCTATCTACAGTTTGAAGTAACGAATTGAGCCGTTCAACTGACCTACGATGTCCTGCAGCTGCTCCGAAGCGGAGGCGATGTTCTCCGAAAGGGCAAGCTGTTCCTCTGTAGCCGCGGATATATTTTGGGCTTTGGCCGATATGTCCATCGCGGAGGTAGCGGACGTATCCAGGCTCGCGGATACTTGTTCGGAGCTTGCGGACATTTGCTCCGTTACGGCCGAAGTATCGTGGAGCTGCCGGGAAATTTGTTTGATCGACGATACGATGGACTCGAAGCCTCGCGCTACCTCGGACAAGGCGCCGGCTCCTTGCTCGCTGCGGGCCACCGTTTCTCTCATATGGGCGGACGCTTGGCCGATTTCGCCGCGCGTATCGTCGATAAGCTGGTGAATGGCCTGCGCGGATTCCAGGGAAGTCGCGGACAGCTTGCGAATTTCCTGGGCGACGACGGCAAACCCTCTGCCGTGCTCGCCGGCGCGTACAGCCTCGATCGAAGCGTTGAGCGACAAAATCCCGGTCTGGTTGGCGATGGCGGTAATTTTATCGGTAACCGAGCCGATTTCGTCCGACTTCTTGCTGAGAATGGCGACGCTGACGTTCAGGTTGGCGATGGTCGTCGCCATCTGTTCCATCTGCTGGATCAAAGCGGCAAGCATCGTTTTGCCATTGTCGGCCATTTCGTTCGTCTTCGCCGAATGATCCGAGATGACGTTGGTACTGTCGGCGATTTTCTGAACGCCGATCGCCATTTCCTCCATGGCAATATTGGATTCGCGAGCTATGCCCGTCTGGGTCTCGACAAGCGTGGAGACGAGCTGGATGTTCTCCGCTACGTGACTGGAGGCGGAGGCCGATTCTCTGGCGCTATCTGCCAACTGATTCGATGCGCTGGCGACTTCTTCGGCATGTCCGGCGATTGCGCCGATAAGCCCCCTCATTTTGCCGATCATGCTATCGACCGAGAGCAGAATTTGCCCCAGCTCGTCTTTGTCGTATTTGGCTTGCGGCTCGTAGCGCAGATTTCCGTCCGCTACTTGTTTTGTCTTGGCCTGCACAATAGCGACCGTGCGGCTGATTTTGCGGATCATATAGAAGCCCAGCGATAGCAGCAAAATCCATTCCGTGATCATGATAATATAGGTCATCAATGTCGTCTGCCCGTTATCATCCTTGATCGTTTCAACCTGCTGCAAAGCATAATCTTCGAGGATTTCTCCGAAATCGTTAATGTTGCCGCGCGCTTCATCGAATTCCCGCTGCAGCTCCGCTTCTTTTGCAATGGAGTAGTTTCCGGCTTGAATTTGGGCTTCTGCATGTTTGACCCATTCATTAAACATGCGGTCAACCTCTGTAATAGTGTCGCTGATCGATTTGCCGCTATTGGCGTGGGTGAGATGAGCGATGCCTTGCTCCGTCACGATCTTCAGCGCTTGGTCGATGCGATCGTTCGTTTGTTGCACATTTTCGGCGAAATCGGCTCTGGCCTTTTCTTTATCCTCCGGGGATACAAAGGCGGAGCTTAGCTGCTGGTAGGCGGTTAAAGCCTGATACATATCTCTGTCTGCGTTAAGGACAAGAGTGAGCGAGCGGGTGCTCGTCGCATAAAGCACGTTATCCAGCTTGTTAATATTCGACGCGTTCAGTTGGAGTAAATAAATTCCTGCAGCTGCAAATAAAACTAAAGGGACAAGCAGTAAAACGAGCAGCTTGGTCTTGATCGAGATGTTGTTCAGCATGTTTTTGTCTCCTTATGACCGGCGTCGGATAGTCTTATGACATATATCGGATAAAATGTACAAAATACATAGAGACAGCTTCGAAAAAAACTCCTCTACTCCGAAAAGTAACGGAATAGAGGAGTCGGTATGCCGGTTTAGTCGGAGAGCTTGAGCGCGCGCAGCATTCTCATAACGGCAACGGTCGCTTGCGCCTTGGTTAGCGTTCCTTTGGGTGCAAGAGCGGTCGGCGATACGCCGTTCATAATGTCCTCTTTGACCAGAAGCGCCAAGGCAGAGCGCGCGTACGGAGCGACGTCGGAACGATCGTCGAACGGCGACAGCGCCTCCGGCGTAGCGTTCGTCTGGGAACCGGCAAACTTCATTGCTCGTTCAAGTATGGCTGCCATCTCCTGCCGCGTAATCATTCCCATCGGATCGAAGGTATTCGCCGTTTTGCCGTTGACGATACCCAGATTCGAAGCGGCACTGATTTCCCATCCATACATGGTGTGACCACCGACGTCCTTGAACGGCGAACCTTTTTCTCCCGGAAGGATCCCCAATCCGTTCACGATCAAGGAGACCAGCTCTCCGCGCGTAATATCTTTTTTCGCTCCGAACACTCGGTCGAAGTCCGCGGTAGCAATGTCTCTGGCAACGGCTTTTTCGATGTCGTCTTTGGCCCAGGGGAGATTCGCGTCGAGGAACATCGACTGCTTCGCCTGTACGATCCCGTATATGCTGTTGCCCGTTCGTTTCAATTCGGCCGTCACCGTTCCATCGGAATGAATGGTGAAGAGGGTCGGCACGTGACGATAAGATTTTGCTTGCGGATCATATAGCACTCCTGACGCAAGCTTTGGATTCACTTTCGTTTTGCTATCCAAAGTGAATATTCGGCTGACATAGACCGATCCGAAATCTTTGATCTCGGCAACCTTATCTCCGGAAGAGACGGCTTCGACCTTGAATTCCAGCGGACCGGCAAGCACGGACGCTCCTCTTGCTTTCGCGGCTTCGCGCAAACCGTCGATTGTCGCCTGATCCGGCGTGCCAATCGTAATTCGTACGCTGATCACGTCTTCACCGAGCTTTAACGCCCGAATCGGGATGCTGAATTCGACTCCGTTCACGATCAGGGAGAGCAGGCCGGAAGGCCCTTTGTCGCCGATTGCCTGAATCACTTCCTTGGAGATCAAAGTCTCCACAGCGGCCGCATCGGATACAACGACAATTTGTGATTTCGCCGATTTAGCTTCCTTGATCGCTTTGACAGCCTCGTCGGTTTTTAAGCTTACGATCGTCTTGCCGTTTTCCGTCTTCGTCGTCGACTTCAACCGATTGGCGTCAGGGTCGCCGATGCCGCTCGTATCCGGTTCGGATGGAGCTCCGCCGCCTCCGCCTCCTCCCCCACCGCCGGAGGACGGTGTTGCCGTTGTTACTTGGATTTTGCTGCCGGCAGACACGGCGGTTGTGCGACCGTCCGTTTCTGTCGCAGCCTGAACGAGCAGCTCGTAGGCGGTTGTCGGATTCAAATCGGATATGACAAAGCTTGTTCCCGTCGTCTTGCCAATCCAGGCGCGATTAACAAATACGTCGTATCTGGTAGCGCTCGGAGAGGAGTCCCAGCTAAGGCTGACGGAATTTGTTCCAACCGCAGTTGTGCGAATGTTGGAAGGGGCGGCTAGAACAAGAGCCGTGGTCGAACCGTCGATTGGCAGCTCGCGAAGGAGCATCGTTGTCAGTGTGAGATTACGGTCGCTGCTGATGTCCCAGCTCATGGCTCCAGCCATATCCAACGTTTTGACGAGGGAGGTTTTATACAGGAGCGACTCCGCATCGTCATAAGAAATAAAACGTTTTTTCTCGCTGTTGTACAAATAGGGAACTTTGGCCGCTTCGTTCCAATAACGAACATATCCGTTTTTGTCGACGTAGTTTTCCTCAAGATCGGTATAGTCAAAAGTGAAGGTCTCATAAGTGCCGAATTTCTCTCCCGCAGGCACATCCCCGCCTTCGCACACTTGGAATTGGCCTGGTTCCGGACAGTTCAACCAACCGGGACCGTAGAACGGAACGCCCAGCACAAGTTTATAATGAGGTACTCCGCCGTTCAAATGCCCCAAAACGCCTCCGGCCACATTAAGCCGGGGGCCTGATGCTTTAGGATGATTCCGGTCATAGTAGAGCGGCGCATTATGATGAGCGAGCTGCTCCCAATCTCCGGCATAATCGTAAGTCATCGTATTAATGAAGTCGAGATAAACCGAGGAATGAGCCAAATCGGCATTTACGACGAAAGCGTCCGACTGTGCGGAGGCGATGGTAAGCAAGTAGTATTTTCCGTCTACGGAGCCTGCCGAATCGAGCGCCTCGCGAACCACCTTCATCAGCAACGTGTAGTTTTCCTTATCCAACGGGCTCCGGGAATTGGAATCCTCGCCTCCTTCAACAGGGTATTCCCAGTCGACGTCAAGTCCGTCCAGATCGTATTCCCGTAGAAAATCAACCACGGAGTTGGCAAAGGCGCGGCGAGTTTTCTCCTCCATGGCGATACGGGAGAAATGATCCGACCAAGACCAGCCGCCAACCGATACAATCAGCTTTAAATTTGGGTTGTCTGCTTTCAGGGCATTCAGCCGGGCCATATTATCGATGTCGACTTCCCCGTCACCGATAACCATTTCTCCATCGAAGACATAGTCTGCTTGAAGCGGAATGTTCGGATTCTGACAAGGACGACCACTGGAGGAGAAGCCCTTCCAGCATAAATCCGAAAAGGCGTAATTGATATGGGTTAATTGCGTGACATCAACATCTTCCGGCATGAAATTGCGCTCGAATACGGACCAGGAGGTGTAGTAGGTGACGATGTTGTAATGGCTTCCCGGTTTAACAGTGATTGGAGCGCTGTCAGACGAGGACCAGAGCCGGTTTTTCGCGAGGACCTTGAAAGAATAAGACTGTCCTTCCGTCAGGCCTGCGGCAACATATCGGTTCGAATCGCTCGTGCCGATCAGCGCTCCGTCGCGATAGATCTCGTAGCTCGTAGCGCCGGGCGTTGGAGCCCAGCCGAGTGTAGCAACCGTCTTGGTGGCGGTAACGACTTGAAGATCGTGCGGCGCTTCAAGCTGTCCCAACGTTAAGTTGATTGCATTGCTGGGTGCCGAGACTGCAGGGGGATTTTGGGCTGCGATGGCGAAAGAATAGACCGCCCCGGTGACTGAGGAGTCGATAGGAAAAGTGTAGGTGTTGGAGCCGTCCCATACACCGCTTTTCCAGCCGCCATTCAAGTACACATCGTAGCCGCTCGCTCCGGGACTGCCCTCCCATTTGAATGTGATGCCGGACTCGGTAACGTCGGTTACTCTCAAGTTGTGGGGCGGGAGCAAGGGGGGCTCCGGGTAGCCGCCGGGGTCAGGTGCGGTCGTCAGGGTAACGCTATTGCTGTTCAAGTTGTTGAATTTGCCCGGCGTTACGGAGATAATATAATCGGTTTCGGGGGTAAAACCGCCGACTTCTGCTGGCGATGTTCCCGACCAGTACTTCCAGTCCCAGCCTTGAACATTGTTATTCCAGACCCAGACGTTGTAACCGTCATCCGTGCTAATCCCATCTACCAAATCCCAGGACAAGGTAGCGGAATTGTGCGTAAAGCTGTCCACTTTGAGATTCTCGGGAGCTGTAACGTCGGCCGCCGAAGCTGAGGAATCCGGCAAGAACGGTAAACCCGGGGAGAGAATCAAAACAAAGCTCAATATCAGTGCCGTTATTTTCGCGTATGTAACGCGAGAAAGCCGATTAATCATAGCGTCATTACTCCTCTCTTCATAAACGATTAATGGGATTAATTAACGTAAACGCTTACAGAATTTTCGACAAACACCTCCCGTTTCCGACGGATGGAATGCTGTGTCTGTTTGCTATGCAGCCTGGAGCCTGTTCATCGGCTTCGGGATCAGAGGCGATGCGTTTTCCCGTAAGCATGTGAGATTTTAATGGACATGGGCATAGAAAACGAGAGGACAAAAAAATGATTTTTTACATTTTTTAACGTACTTCAGAGTAAAAGGAGCGGAATGCGTCATCAGACGGCTGCAAACGAACGCAAAAAGGCCGGGCGAAGAGATGCTCTGCATCCTTCACCCGGCTGAAGCGGTGCTAAACTAGGGCTGAAAACGGATAATCGAACCTTGCAAATTCGACAAAGTTTACGCCTGACTCGCCGCGAATTCCTCCTTGATGCGACGAAGCAGCGAAGCGTCCTTCAGTACGTCGCAGGCGGTGGAAGCGAGCATCTTCGCTCCGAAGACCATTGCTTCGTAAGCTGGATCGGTCTGGGCGGCATCCCTGAACTCGATCGTATGCAGCTCGTAGGGAGCGTCTACGACCTTAATGTAGGGATGCGCGGCGGGACAGCGCAGGCTTACGTTGCCGAGATCGAGCGAGCCGTTGTCATGCGCGCTGTGAATGTCGGCTTCCGGGATTCCGTTTGCGAGCAGATTTGCCGTAAAAGCGCCGGAAAGCGCCTCGTTCGTCTGCAGCTCGTCATAGGAATATTCATAGTTGCTGACGGACAGCGAGCAGCCGGTTGCGATCGCGGCCGCTTCGGCGCAAGCTTTGACCTTGCGGGCGAGCTCGTCGGCATAGGCTCGCGTCGCTCCGCGAACATAGAAGCGAGCTTCGGCATAGTCCGGAATCATATTCGGGGCCTGCCCCCCGTGCGAGATAATGCCGTGAATGCGAGCGTCGCTGCGAGTTTGCTGGCGCAGGGCGTTCACCGAGTTGAACAGCTGAATCACGGCATCCAGCGCGTTGATGCCCAACTCCGGGTTTGCGGCCGCGTGGGCGGATTTGCCGCGGTATTCAAATTGCAGCGCATCGATGGCCAGCGACGAACCGGAACGCTCATAGCTGTGATAAGGGTGCGCCATAATTGCGATGTCGCAATCGTCGAACAGGCCGGCGGCGGCCATGTCGACTTTCGCGCCCTTTGTTTCCTCTGCAGGCGTGCCGTAGACGCGAATCGTGCCTCCCGTTTGATCCGCTACCGCGCGAAGTCCGGCCGCAGCTCCCAACGCCATGGTACAGATCAGGTGATGGCCGCAGGCATGGCCGATTTCCGGCAGCGCGTCGTACTCGGCAAGCAAGGCGACGACCGGTCCTGGCGCACCGGAGGCGTATTCGGCGATAAACGCGGTTGCCAGCCCGAGCACGCCCCGTTCGACCCGGAAGCCCAGCTTTTCCAGCTCGGATGCGAGCAGAGCCGAGGCTTGCTTTTCCTCGTGTCCCAGCTCCGGGTTCGCTCCGACGAACGAAGCGATCTCCTTGAGTCGGCTTGAATAGGCTTGTATATGGTCGTGAATCCTCGTTTTCAGTTCATTCATGGGGGAAATCTCCTTTGGCGAGTCGGATTAGTTGCTTCCTTTCATCGTATCCCTTCGCGCGAACACAATCAAGAGAGGGTCTTTTCATGATTTTATGTCGTTATTTTATAGTTTAAATGGCACGAAAACTCATTATAATAGCAATAAAAGTTGTGTAATCTGATCGTGTTGTCGTATATTTTAAGTCAATAGCCAAGGAGGCTTACGATGATTAGAATAGGTAAAATCAGTTATTGGCACGTTCACGCAGACGATTACACAAGACAGGCGCTGGAGCATCCCGGGACGGAGCTGGCGGCGATATGGGACGAGCAGCCGGAACGCGGACAAGCCAAGGCGGAGCAGTACGGGGTGCCGTACTATGCGTCGCTTGACGAGATGCTGGCTCAGGACGGGATCGATGCCGTTATTGTGGACGCCCCGACGAATATTCATCGCGAAGTGATGGTAAAAGCGGCGAAAGCCGGCAAGCATATTTTTACGGAAAAGGTTGTCGCTCCTACGGCGAAGGAAGTGTCGGAGATTTTGGCGGCGGTTCGCGAAGCGGGCGTTAAGCTGACCGTTTCCCTGCCGCGCCTCTACGACGGCTATACGCAAACAATCGACCGCGTACTGCGGGACGGCAAGCTCGGCAAGCTGACGATGGCACGGGTACGTTTATCGCATAACGGCGCGACTGCCAATTGGCTGCCTCCGCATTTCTATTCGAAGGAGCAGTGCGGCGGAGGCGCTCTGATCGATCTCGGCTGTCATCCGATGTATCTTGTCCGTCATTTCCTGGGCATGCCCGAAAGCGTTAGCGCAAACTTCGGCTATGTCACAGGCAAAGAAGTCGAAGATAATGCGGTATCCGTACTGCGCTATGCGGATGGCGCTGTCGGCATCGTCGAGGCGGGCTTCGTGAACAGCCATTCTCCGTTCTCCATCGAGCTTCACGGAACCGAAGGCACGCTGTTGTACGGCTTCCCGGATGAGGTTCCTGTCGTTCGCTACAATGGCGGAAGCGATCAGTGGGAGAAGCTGCAATTGGACGACAGACTACCCTTCGCATTCAGCCAGTGGGTGGAACATGTCAACCAAGGTACGGACGCCGTGGAAAATATCGCCGCAGCCGTCGATCTGACTAAGCTGATGGAGGCTTCGACGATTTCGGCGGCACAAGGACGCGCGGTTCGGATCGACGAGTTGGCGGAATAACGAACGACCGGCGGAAGAGGGGGAAGCGATATGCATACGGATCAGCGCCAGGACGGACGCGAATTGAATCGCAAAAAACAGGCGGATCGCAAAGCTTCCGGAAGCGCGGGGCCGTTCCCTTACGCCCGAATGGCGGAGAGACAGGATGCGCTTGACCGGCTGGATCTGCAATTTCGTTGGGGCGGCTACGGAATTCGCGTGCTGCGCTGTCATTTAGCCTCTTTTCCGCCCGGACATATTATTCCCTTCCATAAGCACTCGGAGTACGAATTTCATTTTATTCCGAAAGGCAAAGGCAAGGTTATCCTCGGCGACCAGGTTTACGACCTTCACGAGGGCCTGTTTTATCTGACCGGACCGGATATGCTGCACTACCAAGAGTCCGCCCCGGACGAACCCATGCATGAGCTGTGTCTTCATCTGGAAATTGTGCCGCTGGAAGCGGATGTTCAGCCGACCGGTTGGGGCGACGAGTTGGAGGCGGCGGAGGCGAGAGATTGTATCGCTGCGCTGGGCCGTCTTCCGGCTGCGCCGGTGGTCGACAGGTTTCATGCGATGAACGGGTTTCTGGAGGCGTACCGGATCTGGGAGGAACAGCCGATCGGCTTCTATACGCTGCTCAAGCAGGCGATCGTGCAAATCCTGCTTCGCACCGTTCGCGCGCTGGACGGAGCGGACGGCAGAACCGGAATTCCGGAACGGGACATGGGCTTTCACAGATACCAGTTGGCTACGCAATACATTCAAGACAACGAGAGTATGCCGATTTCCCTGGAACAGGTCGCAGAGGCGATCGGGATCAGCTCGCGACAGCTGCAGCGCATTTTCCGCAGCGAAGGGCAGACGACGTTCCGCGATTATTTGGAGCATACCCGATTGACGGCGATTTGCTCGGAGCTGCTGCTTACGGACAAGGCGATCGAAGAGATCGCGATCGCTCACGGCTATGCCAATCCGAATTATTTGTACCCGGTGTTCAAGAGCAAATACGAAGTGACGCCAAGCGCATACCGCAAAATACATGCCGGAGAGCATGGTGCGGCGTCCCATTCCCATTGAGAAAAGGAAGCGAGCATATGAGCAAACATCTGCGTATAGGCATTATCGGAAGCGGCGGCATTGCCAGAGCCCACGTAGCGGCATATCAGAAGCTGCCGTTCGTAGAAATCGTCGCGGTCGCGGACGTCATTCCCGGCAAGGCGGCGGAATTCGTGGAGTCGCTGCAGCTTGTTGGCGCGGCGGCCTACGACGGTCATCAGAAGCTGCTGGAGCAGGACCTGGACGGCGTCAGCATCTGTACGCCGAACGTCTCGCATCACATCACAACGGTTGACTCTCTCAAAGCCGGCAAGCAAGTATTGCTGGAAAAGCCGATGTCGGTTACTCTGGCCGAAGCGCTGGAGATGACGCAAGTCGCTCGCGAGACGGGCAATATGCTGACGATTGGATTCCAGCCGCGCTATGACCCGAACATGAAGCTGCTGCAGGATATCGTACAATCCGGACGGCTCGGCAACGTGTACTACGCCGAGACGGGCGGAGGCCGTCGTCGCGGTATGCCGGGCGGAACGTTCATCAGCAAGAAGCTGGCCGGAGCCGGCGCAATGGCCGATATCGGCTGCTATTCGCTGGACATGGCGCTGAATGCGCTGGGCTACCCTCGTCCGTTGACCGTTTCGGCTTTCACATCGAACCATTTTGGCCGTAATCCCCTCTACCATCCTGAAGCTTCCAAGTTCGAGGTAGAAGACTTCGGCGTGGCGATGGTGCGCTTCGAGAACGATCTCGTGCTGCAGTTCAAAATTTCGTGGGCCATGCATATGGATTCGCTCGGCGCGACGATGTTCCTCGGCACCGATGCGGGACTCAAGATCACGTCGGCAGGCACCGGTCCTTGGTCCGGCGTATGGGACGGCTCGGTCGGCTCGATTACGCTCTATCACGACGAATACGGCGGCCACACGCAGACGCCGATTCCGTTGATCGAGCACAAGCTGAACCTGTTCGATGAGAAGGTGCGCGATTTCGCCGAAGCGGTACGCGACGGCCGTCCCGCTCCGATTCCGGGCGAGCAAATTCTGATCCAGCAGGCAATCATCGACGGCGTGCTTCGTTCCGCCGAATCCGGACGCGAAGTTTCCATCGAGTTGCCGCGCAACTAAGCGGCTCATTTGCAGGCTTTATCCAAACGGCTCCCGCCTTTCCGGCGGGGGCCGTTTTTTCTTAAGCAAGCACCTCTGATTGGATAGGAACGAGGGTGAGGGAAAGGACGCGGGAATGGGAGCGGCATATAGTATGTTTTTTTCTATACAAGTTGGGTTCGAACGGCGCAGAATTTTCTGAGTTTTGTACAATGCGTCATACAAATTAGCCGAGGCCGGCCGACATAAGTTGGTTTTTTATACCAAGAATCATACAAGTGCGTTAAACCTGTGGCTCGAAGCTGGAGTATATACGAAAAATCGTACAAAAAGGCTCGGCGGCCTACTGAAGCCAGGTTCTGAGTTTCCGATTTACTGCGCTCAGACACTTTACAAAAATAGTTGCCAAGAATATAATTGTCATAGCAACTATTTATGCGAGGGTGAGTAGGAGATGACAGACAGCTCTATTTACGATCTTCAGCGTTCGGTCGGTTTTATGCTTGGAACGGCGTATCGCAAAGCGTCGGCGCTGTTTCAGAGCAGGCTGAAACGCTTCGACATTACGCCGGAGCAATGGTCGATTTTGTATCAGGTCGATCTGGCCGACGGCCTCATTCAGAAAGAAATCGCCGAGCGAGCGGGCAAGGATCGCCCTACGACAACGAGAATACTTGATCATTTGGAACGGAAAGAGCTTGTAGCCAGACGTACCGACAATCGCGACCGGCGCTCGTTCCAGGTAGGCATTACGGACAAAGGACGAAATTTGATCCGGGAGACGCTGCCGATCGAGATAAAGTCGAACGAAGACGTTCGAAGCTGCATGAGCGAGGAAGAATACGAAACCTTGATGCGGCTGCTGATCCGAATCGATCATTATACGAAAGACATCTTAGAGAGAGAGTAGGAGAAAACATGCAACGTCAGCAACCGAAAACGCAATTATGGACGAGAGCTTTTATCGCTCTGACGATAAGCTCTCTCTTGTTGTTTCTGAACCTGCAAATGATGCTGTCCGCTTTCCCGACTTACGTCAAAAACGATTACGGAGCGGGAGATCTTACTGTAAGTCTCGTGACGAGCTTGTTTGCGTTGTCCGCGATCGCGTCCCGTTTTCTGACGGCGGCATTGATGCGGAAATTCGGCAGAGGAGCACTGCTGTACACGGGAATTGCAATCGCGGTCGTTTTTACCGTAGTCTACGTTCTGGCCGATTCAATCGGATCGCTGCTGCTGCTCCGCGTCGGCTACGGAGTCGGCTTCGGAATGGCGAGCACGGTGCTGCCGACGCTAGTGTCGCAGATGATTCCGTCTGAACGAATGGGTGAAGGAATCGGCTACTTCGGCTTGTCCACAAGCCTGGCAATGTCGATTGGGCCGATGATCGGACTGAATGTTTTCCGCGAGGCAGGGTTTAATGCGCTTGCCTTCACGGCGGCGATTACGCTGCTGCTCGTATTCCCGCTGCTGTTTCTGACGCGTTCGGTCCCGGCGAAAGGCAGACAAGTAGTTGCGAGGAGCGCATCGGGAAAGACGGGGATCGACCGGCGCTTGCTGTTTCCGGCGTTCCTGAACGTCCTGCTGGGGGTAACCTACGGGGGCGTGCTGAGTTTTATCGCGCTGTATGGAGAGTCGGTCCACCTGAACCAGATCGGGCTTTTCTTCCTGTTTAACGCGGTGACGATCATTATCGTACGTCCCGTCTCCGGAAGGCTGTTCGACCGCAAAGGACATGCCGCCGTGTTGATTCCCGCCGTCGTCTGCGTCATCGCCAGTTTAACGGTGCTGTCCTATGCGACGTCGCTGCCGATGCTTATCGTATCCGCGCTGCTGTACGGACTCGGCTTCGGGGCAATTCAGCCGACGCTGCAGGCATGGATGCTGCGCTCTTCCTCTCCCGAGCAGTACGGAGCGGCCAATAGTCTGTTCTATAACTCGACCGATCTTGGCGTTGCCGCGGGAGCGTTCGTGCTGGGCGCGATTGCGTCCACGGCCGGGTATGGGGGGATGTATCGCTATGCCGCAGGATTCATGGTCTTATTCCTCGCCTTCTATGGTATAATGCGGGTGATTGAAGCGTTTCGAGCACCAAGAAGGTTGGAGGAAGCTAGGGAGTGAGGAATGGAGTGTAGGAGGGCCTACATGAGTACCGGAAGGCCTGGCTGAATTCAAGCTTCGATATACCTCTTAAGGAGGGGATTGTAATTAAGTCATGGCTCCGCGTGGCCCTATTCCTCGGAATAGCGGCATTCCTTACCCGATTGATTCCGTTTTCGGATTTCTTCCGCAACGTGGACACGCTGGTGCATGAAATGTGTCACGCGCTGGCGACCCTGCTTCTGTCCGGAGACGTCCGGTATATCCACTTATACTCGGACCAAAGCGGATTGACTTACTCCGCTTACGCCGGTCAATGGAAGTCCATTCCGATTTCGCTTGCCGGCTACTTCGGCTCCGCCTTGTTCGCGCTGCTGCTCTTCTTCCTTCATTCCCGTCGCCGCGAACGGACGGGGCTTATCATCATAGCGACAATTGCGGTAGTCGGTCTCGCGCTGTTCGTCCGCAACGGTTTTGGCGCGGCATGGTGCGCGGGTTTTGCGATCTTAACGATCCTGATCGTCGTCCTGTCGCGGCCCGGACTCATTAAAGGCTATTACTTGCTCGTAGCGTTCATCTGCTTGGTAGAGTCCGTAATCAGCGCTCTGATTATTCTGTCCATGTCGCTGCAGGAGCCGGGGGCCGCCGGAGACGCGACCAACCTGGACAGAGCGACCTACATACCGGCTCTCTTCTGGGGCCTGCTGTTCGCGATTTTCTCGCTAGTGTGCGCACGCGGCTCGATTAAGTTGTTTTATAAGCGCGGGTTCGATTGAGTTCTCTAATTAAAGTTCCTACGGGCCGTCCGGCTGTCGAAGTCGCCTTCGATGTTTGCCGGGCGGCCCGTCGCCGTATCGGAACAGTTGTGGCAAGCCGGACATCCCGATACAATAGGAAGCAGACGATAAAATATAAGCAGGGCGGTGGACTGTTTCCTATGTATCGGAGTTTGGAAGAATGCTTGGGGGATTTGGAACGTCACGGTCATCTGGTGCGAGTTCGCGAAGAGGTCGATCCTTATTTGGAGATGGCTGCCATCCATAGACGGGTATACGACGCGGGCGGTCCCGCATTGTTGTTCGAGAACGTTAAGGGCTCGAAGTTTCGGGCTGCATCGAACTTATTCGGCACGATTGATCGCAGCCGGTTTATTTTCAGAAGTACATGGGAAGCTGTGCAGAAAGTCATGACGGTGCGCAACGACCCGATGAAAGCTTTGAAGAGCCCGCTCCAGAACATGGGAGCGGGCCTCACGGCATGGAAGGCGCTGCCGCAGCAAACGCAGAGCAACCTGGCCACTCCTGCAAACGAGGTGCGCATCTCCGACCTTCCGCTCATCCAGAGCTGGCCGATGGACGGCGGCGCTTTCGTTACGTTGCCGCAGGTCTATTCGGAAGATCCCGACAAGCCGGGGATTATGAGCTCGAATCTGGGAATGTATCGCGTTCAGCTAAGCGGCAACGATTACGAGCTGAATAAAGAAATCGGCGTCCACTATCAAATTCATCGGGGAATCGGCATTCATCAGACGAAGGCGAACAAGCGGGGCGTTCCGCTGAAGGTGAGCTGCTTCGTCGGCGGCCCTCCGGCGCACTCGCTTGCGGCCGTCATGCCTTTGCCGGAGGGGCTGAGCGAGATGACGGTAGCCGGGATGTTGGCGGGCAACCGGTTTCGCTACAGCTACTCAGACGGCTTCTGCATTAGCAACGATGCCGATTTTGTCATTACGGGTGAGATTTATCCGGGGGAGACGAAGCCCGAGGGCCCATTCGGAGATCATCTTGGCTATTACAGCTTGACGCATCCGTTCCCGGTTATGCGGGTGAACAAGGTGTATGCCAAGCCGGGCGCAATCTGGCCGTTCACGATCGTCGGCCGGCCGCCGCAGGAAGACACCTCGTTCGGTCAACTGATCCACGAATTGACCGGAGACGCGATTCGCCAGGATATTCCCGGCGTACAGGAGGTTCATGCCGTAGATGCGGCCGGAGTACATCCGCTGCTGTTCGCCATCGGCAGCGAGCGCTACACGCCTTACAGCGCTGAGAAACGCCCCGCCGAGCTGCTGACGCTGGCTAACCGCATTCTCGGAACGGGGCAGCTCAGTCTTGCGAAGTATTTGTTCATTACGGCTGAGGATGGGCAACCGCTGGATACGCACAGGGAAGAGGAGTTCCTGAGTTATATTCTGGAGCGAATCGATCTGCGGCGGGACATTCATTTTCAGACGAATACGACTATCGATACGCTCGATTATTCGGGAACCGGGCTCAACTCGGGCAGTAAGGTCGTGTTTGCCGCTTACGGGGACAAGCTGCGCGAGCTGTGCAGGGAAGTGCCGGCGGAGCTGCAAGGTCTTCGCGGCTTTGAGGGCGCGAAGCTGGTTTTGCCGGGAGTCGTGGCGCTTAAGGGGCCTGCCTTCACCAGTTACGACGAAGCACAGCGGGAGATCGCCGATTTGTGCGCCGCAATTCGGGACAGAGGGTCGATATCTTCCTGTCCGATGATCGTTATCGCCGACAATAGCGAGTTTTTGAGCGCCACGTTGGCCAATTTCTTATGGGTTACGTTCACGCGCAGCAATCCGTCCCATGATATTTACGGCGTGAACAGCGCTTATGAATTTAAGCATTGGGCTTGCGACAACGTCATTATCGACGCCCGCACCAAGCCTCACCAAGCTCCTCCGCTCGTTGCCGATCCGGCGATCGAGCGGCAAGCCGATCGCTTGTTTGTTCAAGGCGCAAGCTTGGGCGGCTTAAAGAATCTATAGCCTGTCATTCCGCAGCATTAAGAGGCTGTCCCCTAAGCAACTTGGTTGGCTTAGGGGACAGCCTCTTGCCGTATCGGCCAGCGAATGACGATCGTCGTGCCTCGCCCCTCGGCGGTGTCGACGTCAATGACGCCGCCTAGCCCTTCCGCCAGCGCTTTCGTAATGGCCATGCCCAGTCCGCTTCCTTCCGGGCGGGCGTCCGTATCCGTTCCTCTATAATAACGTTCGAACAGACGCGCTGCAGTCTCTTCGTTCATCCCCTTGCCGTTGTCGGATACGGTCAAGCTCGCCCATGCAGATCCGATGCGGCGGACGGAGATCGTAACAGTCGTGCCCGGCTCGTTGTGCAGCAGGGCGTTGGCGATCAGGTTGTCGATGATGCGCTGAAACCACGGTCTGAACGTAGAGATATACACCGGGTTTGCCGCAGCCGAAAAGTGCAAGCTGTTGGACAGATAACGCGGATCCTTGACCGCGTCCTCAATGGCGGATGCCGTGCATTCGTTCAAATCCGCAATTTCTGCTTCGGGAGCGCCCAGTCCGCTTTTGAGCCGGTAGGTGAGCGCAAGGTCGTTGATCAAATCGTCCAGATAAGCCGACTTCTCCGAAATAATCCGGGCAAATTCCCGCGCTTCTTCCGCAGTCCACTCGTATTCCCCATTTTCCAGCAGATGAGCGTAGCCTTTAATCGATGAGAGCGGAGTTTTCAGGTCGTGGGATACTCCCGCGATCCATTCGTTTCTTAGCCGCTCGGTGTCGGCCGCCAGTTTCTCGTTGCTTTGCAGCGTCCGTGCGAGCTGCTCCATCGACTCAAGGACGTCTCCGTAGACCCGGTATTTGCGTCTTCTTCTCCCTCTCCGATCGCGGCTACGGGCGTCTCCACGCGCATTGGCCGGCTCCTCGTATCGTCCCGCCCCCAGCCCGCGCAGCCACTTCAGCAGGTGCACGATCGGAGCGCCGAACCTTTGGCCGAACGCGTACGATACGAGGACGAACAGCACGATCGCGCCAAGCACGAGCGTGCCGATGCCTATGGCGAGCACTCGGTTCTCGGGAGTGAGCGTCGGTTCTTCTCCTGGCGTCGCGCCGGCCAGAGGTCGACTGATTACCCAAGTGAGGCTGGACTCAGAGTCGTAATGGGAATCGATTGCGGCTCCGTAACGATCGGGATAGATGGAGCGCAAAGCAAGCTCCTGCGGAGTGTAATCGCCTAATGCGCCCTCCGGTTTGTTGAAGGAGGCCAGCTCGCGGCCGGAAGCATCCAACAGCTGAACCCAGGAGGAATCTCGAACCAGCGTGCTGGAGAGCGGCTCGGGAACGACGAGGAGCCGGTCCTGTACGGATGACTCCGCGACAATCCGCCTGAATAGATCTCCGCTTTCATTGCGCATGCCGTAGAGCAGCGTGTAATTGACGCCGTCCTTCTCTTGAATCCACAAATACAGCGCATAGGGGAACGGCTTCTTGCCGAGCCAGTACGCGGTCAGCTCTCCCGGACCGTACACGGTAGGCACATCGTCCGGCGTATAGAAGGACTCCGTCACGCGACCTTGCTCGTCGAGGCTTTGCAGCCATCCGCCGTGCTCGCGGACTCGCTCCAGCAGTTGGGGATCGAACCTCAACTGCCCTCCTTCGCTTTGAAGCGTACGAATCAGTTCGTAGAGTCCTGCGCTCTCGAACTGTCTCGTCGCCTCTATGCGCGAGAGCTGATTGTTCGTCCAATTCAGCATGACGGCGGCCAACGCGAACAGCAGCACGCCGGCGACGGCCAACCAAGCGACGAGCCGGACAGCGAGTCTGCTCTTAACGGTCATCGGCGGCCGCCACCCTCTTGAACATTTTGTATCCCAGTCCTCTTACGTTTACCAAAAACTGCGGATTGCTCGGATCGGATTCGATCCGCTCCCGAATGCGATGGATATGAACCATTACCGTATTATCGTCGCTCCAGTTGTCCACGCCCCATACTTTTTCGTAGAGCTCGCTTTTCGTGAACACCCGGTTCGGATTTTTGCACAGAAACAGCAGCAATTGGTAGACAAGCGTCGGACAGGGAACGGGTTTATCGTCGACGAACAATTCCGCGGCATCCTCGTCGATTCGAAATCGGCCGAATTCCAGCGCTGCCGAAGGAGCCGGAACGGTCGAAGCGGACAGGGCGGATCTGCCGGATCTGCGCAGCAGCGACCGGGTTCTCGCGACGATTTCCAGCGGATTAAACGGCTTGGTGACGTAATCGTCTCCTCCAACGGCGAAGCCGGTCAACTTATCGAAGTCGGTCGTTCTTGCGCTAAGGAATAGTATCGGAGCGTCGGTTAGACGGCGAATGAAGGGGCAGGCTTCTATTCCGCTCATGCCGGGAAGCGCGACGTCCAGCACGATAAGATCGTAGATGCGCTTCTCGCAGAGAGCGATCGCTTCTTCGGACGAATGGGCTTTGTCAATATTGGCGAATCCTTCCTTGCGCAGGACGGTTTCCAGTAGCTGCAAAATTGCATGCTCGTCGTCCACCAGCAAAATACAGGCGTTGTTCATCGTGCTTGTCTCCTTTCGCAACTTATATTCTAACATGCTCCGAAGAACGGAGGATGCCGCGTTATCTTAACGCTGTCTTAATTCTTGCCTATGAATTTAAGATGGCCGTAAGCCGGCGTTTTCCGACACATAAGGTTAGGCGCTCATAATGGAGTTAGAGTCAATAGAGACAAGGACAAGGAGTGGAGCGGTATGTTGAAAAGGCTGACGATAACTATTGCGGGATGCGCCCTGCTGTTGACGGCTTGCGGAGGCAATGGGGAGAATGGAGGAAAGGGGAGCGGAAATGCGCAGACGCCGATACCTTCTTCCGTCGCGGTTCCGTCGCCTTCGGGAGCGAATGGAACGGGCGCCGTCGAAAGGCTAAAGCCCGAGCAGCTTGCGCAAGCGCTGTTAGAAGGGCAGTATGGCCGAGTTCATGCGCAGATGAGCGAACAGTTCCGAAGCAACGTTACCGAGGAGCAACTGCAGACGGTATACGAGGAAATTAAGGGGAGCGCTCCCGAGTGGAAATCCGCTGCGAACATGCAGCTTAACGAGGGCCGCTACCTCGTCTGGACCAACCCGGACGAACGCTTAGGCCTGCTCGCCACTTTCGATTCAGAAGATACCATTACCGGACTTCAGATTATGCCGCTGGACAGTTATCCCGATACGGACAAACAGTTCACCAAGCTTGCTTACGGTCTGCCGTTCGAGGGGGAATGGTATGTGTTCTGGGGAGGCAGGAACGTGCTCGTCAATTACCACTACGAGTATGCCGGACAGCGATACGCGTACGATTTTATTCGCATTCAAGACGGCTTCTCCTATAGCGGCGATCCAACGAAGAACGAGAGCTACTATGCCTTCGGCCAACCGATTTTGGCCCCTCGGGAGGGGAAAGTCGTTCACGTCGTGAACGACATTGCCGACAATGTTCCGGTAGGAAAGATGAACGAGGAACATCCGGCGGGCAATGTAGTGGTCATCGATCATGGCAATGGGGAGTTCAGCTTCCTTGCGCATCTTCTGATGGGCTCGGTCAAGGTAAAGGTTGGCGATCGGGTCGCCAAGGGCGACACGGTCGGTCTATGCGGCAATTCGGGCAATTCCAGCGAGCCGCATTTGCATTACCAGGTGTCCGACAAGCAGGATCTGTTCGAGGGCAAGTCGATCCGCATCCGCTGGGACAACGAGCTTGATCCGCTGCAGGGCACTTTACTTGGGGAAAAATAAATAAAGAAACCTTCCCGGTCGTCGTTATCCGGGAAGGCTTCCTTTGTTTGACAGGGGGATGGGCGCAATGTTGTTAGGCTAGGTTAAAACCTGTCGCGCCAGGCCCCTGGGCGAAAAGATTATGCTTTAATGGGATAGCGTAGGCCCAAAAAGTGCCTCCCCGCTCGCCAAGTGGGATAGCGTAGGCCAAAAAAGTGCCTCTCCGCTCGCCAAGCGGGATAGCGTAGGCCAAAAAAGTGCCTCGGCGCTCGCCAAGCGGGGTAGCATAGGCCAAAAAAGTGCCTCCCCGCTCGCCAAGCGGGATTGCATAGGCCCAAAAAGTGCCTCGGCGCTCGCCACGTTGAGTTGCGTAGGCCCAAAAAGTGCCTCCCCGCTCGCCAAGTGGGATAGCGTAGGCCAAAAAAGTGCCTCTCCGCTCGCCAAGCGCGGATAGCGTAGGCCAAAAAAGTGCCTCGGCGCTCGCCAAGCGGGGTAGCGTAGGCCAAAAGTGACTTAATGTCAAACGCCTACGTCGCGGCATAGTCCATCTAACCTGACAACATTGCGCTTTAGCCCGTTATCGTTCGGCCCAGATCGGCCAGCTTGACGACCGTGTTCCAGTTTCTCATCGTCATCGTTTTGCCGATCTTCTGCAGGCTGTTCGCCAGCTTGGAATCCAGCATGCTCTGCCGGAACAGGAAATAAATTTCCGAATCGGTAAGGGTGTACTCGTCGGGATCGACCTTATTGGCTTCCAGAACGCTCAGCGCTTTGGAGGACAGCGGCTCGGTCAGGAAGGCGACCTGGATCGTCTGCTTTTCCTGAAGCGCCTGCGCGTCATAAGGACAGCGGGCCATCAGGCTATCCAATTCCGCGGCCGTGCGGACGGCAACGGCCGCCGCAATGCCGAAGCGATCCAGAATGGCCTTCTCCAGCTGCGGCCGCAGCTCCTCCGCGCTTAACTCCGATGCAAGCACAACGTTGCCGCTTTGAATGTATGTCTTCACCTGCGTAAGCCCGATTTGCTCGTAAGCCTCTCTTAGCTCTGCCATCGGGACTTTATTTTTGCCGCCTACGTTAATGCCTCGAATCAGTGCAATATAGACCGTCACTTTTTTCTCCTTCTAGCGGGCAACGGCCGTGCGGATAAGCTCCGCCGTCCGATCCGCATTCACATTTTCAAACGTATATTCGCACTTGCTGCGATAGGTCACTTCTTCGGTGTAACTGTCCAAGTAGCGTTGTACCGTCTCGTAAGGCGTTCCCTTGCTTTCCAGCCGCTCTCGCACCGTTATTTTATCCACATAGATGAAAATTCTAATTGTGCAATCCCCATATTGCTTGCGGATCGCTTCCGCCCCTTCCCGATTGAGCACGAGATATACGGAATTGCCTGCCGAGAGGGCGGCTTCAAGCTCATGCCTCGGCACTCCGTAGCGATTGCCGTTGATGCTTGCGGTTTGCGCAAACTTTCCTTCGCTGTCCCACTCGTCGAATTGCTCGCGGCTCATGTAACGATAGTCTTTGTCCGGGGCGGCAGGATTTCTCGGTTCGCGCGTCGTGCAGGAACGAACCGCCGTCCAGTTGAGCGCCTCTCCCACTTTGCGAGCTATCGTTTTGCGGCCGGCTCCGCTTGTTCCCGTAAATACAAAGATGGATGGTCCCAGCATGCAAACCCCTCCCCTCTCGTTATACCTTATATATCGGCAAAATCCCGCTTTTTCGAGATAGACGGTAGAGGACATTGACTACTCTTTCATAATTCTTTCACAGGCCCCTGATACACTAAACGACAGGCGTAGACGTTGTCCGTCATAAAAACACAGAAAAGGTGATCAGAGCAATGAAGCGAGGAATCATTCATAGGTTGGTCGTATACGTAATGGTGGTGTCGCTAATGCTGGGGAGTCATCTGTTGTATGCTGTACCGAGCGCGCAAGCTGCTATAGAAGGAGAGTATGAATACTTTCCGGTTGATGCTGGAACCACCGTCCGGATCTCAAGCTACAACGGAAATGATGAAGACGTGGTTATTCCTGCCCAATTGAACGGGTGGGACGTAGTTGAAATTAGTACCGGTGCATTCCAAGACAAGCAGTTAAAGTCAGTGACCATTCCCAATACGGTAGAGAGAATCGGGTATGCAGCGTTTGCAGGCAATCAGCTCACGGAGATCCTTATCCCGAGCTCGGTAATGGAGATTGGCAGACTTGCCTTCATGGGAAATCAATTGACCCATGTGGAGCTCCCAAGCGGTGTAACGTCAATTGGCGAACAAGCATTCAGAAACAACCAGCTAACATCGGTGACAATTCCGGATACGGTAACGGAGATTGGGCTCATGGCATTCGGGGAAAATCAACTGACCGCTGTGGAGCTTCCAAGCAGCTTAACAACAATCGGCGAGCAGGCGTTCAGAGACAATCGGCTCGCATCGTTGATCCTTCCAGACTCCTTAACGGAGATCGGTTGGGCCGCTTTTAGGGACAATCAATTGACGACTCTGGAAATATCAAACAGTCTGACAACGATCAATTCCAACACATTTGCCAACAATCTGCTAACGACGGTGAATATCCCAAGCTCGATAACGACGATCCGGGAAGATGCTTTCCGAGGAAACCAGCTATCCACGCTGGTCATCCCCGATCATGTAACGGAAATCAGCACAGGGGCATTCAGCGACAATAGCCTGACCGAGGTAACCCTCTCCAATGGTTTAACGAAGATCAGTGCCGGTATGTTCAGAAACAACCAACTCACTGAGGTGACGATTCCGAACTCGGTAACGGAGATTGACGGTGTGGCATTTTTGGGCAATCAAATCCAACATCTTGAGCTTTCGAGTACAATAACGAAAATCGGTGAAAGTGCATTTGAAGCCAATCAACTGACGGGACTGGTCATTCCGAGCTCGGTAAGGGAGATCGACCAGATGGCTTTCGGCCAGAATCAAATCAGCGAGTTAACGATTGAGGAAGGTCTGGAGACAATTGGGGCCGCTGCATTCATGGAAAACCAATTGACGGATTTGACGATTCCCGGCAGTGTAAAATCGATTGGTCCATCGGCATTTACTAAGAACCAACTGACCAAGCTGACGATTAAAGACGGAGTAGAGACAATCGACCCGTATGCGTTCGTGTACAATCAATTGACGGAAGTGACGCTCCCTGCTAGCGTAACATCGGTGGGGATTTCTGCCTTTGGCGCTAACGAAATTCGTGATCTGATGATTCTTAATCCAAATGCAATATTGGGAGACAATCTTTTTGATATCGTTTTTGGCGGGGATATTATTTATGAAAATACCTTCGAAGTGACGATATACGGCGAAGATCCTTCTACTGCAAGGACATACGCTTTGAATAACGGTCATTCTTTTCAGGAGATTAGTGCGGAGTTGGAAAATTTGGAATTGGATATACCGGGACTGCACTTCGATCCGAACGAGCGAAGCTTCAACCTGGTGACGAATGCATCCTCTGTCGTGGTGACGCCAACCCCGGTTGTCCCGCTCGCGGAAGTTCAGATCAATCAGACGGTCATTCCTTATGGAACAAGCTCATCGTTGATCCCTCTTGATGAGGGTCTGGAGACGATTGTTGTCGATGTGATAGCGTCGGACACATGGGCAGAGCAATATCAAATCGTGCTGACGGTGGATCGCACCGATCCCGCAATCGAGTTGACGCCGAACCCGGTCAGCGCAACTAACGGCGATGTAACGGTGACCGCAGATGTGGACGGCACAGGCAGCGGAATCGCTAGCCAGAAGTGGGCGGACGGCGAGAGAACGGCGAATTTTTTCACAGCAGGCGGAACGGACTTTACTGACGAGTTCACGGTGAGCGAAAACGGTACGTATACGGTTTATGCACGGGATGAAGCCGGGAATGAAGCGGTGAAGACGATTACGATCGCGAACATTCACCGCGACGGCCCCACGATTCAGTTAATAGCCAATCCGACTGCCCCAACGAACGGAAACGTAACTGTGACTGCTGTTGTCTATAGCA